>Ga0265295_1001321_pt1 | contig 43982 bp, 32 predicted proteins | sample Munlansysbiofilm_FD_192503 | JGI IMG/M metagenome (GOLD analysis project Ga0265295, IMG submission 192503) | Leachate microbial communities from a municipal landfill in Southern Ontario, Canada - Methane capture system biofilm | ecosystem: Engineered > Solid waste > Landfill > Unclassified ...
TTGTTAAAGATTTCGATTTGGTGGTGTGTGCCGTGCCTGGGTTCATGGGGTATAGTACGGTTAAGTCTTGTATCGAGGCCAAAAAATCGGTGGTTGATATCTCCTTTATGCCTGAGGATTTCATGGAGCTTGATCGGCTAGCCAAGGATGCTGGCGTTACTGTTCTTGCCGATTTTGGTGTTGCTCCCGGAATGCCCAACATTATTTTGGGCTATCACAATCGGCAGATGGAGGTAACCGATTTTTTCTACATGGTTGGTGGTCTACCCAAGATTAGAAACTATCCGTACCAGTACAAAGCACCCTTTTCGCCCGTTGATGTGCTGGAGGAGTACACCCGGCCAGCACGATGTATGGAGAATGGCAAGGTGGTTACCAAGCCCGCCATGAGCGAAGTGGAGATGTACCGCTTCCCTACTGTGGGCGATCTGGAGGGTTTTAATACCGATGGCTTGCGCTCGCTGCTTAAAACCATGGCGCACATCCCCAATATGAAGGAGAAAACCTTGCGTTACCCTGGGCATATCGATATAATTAAAACGCTGAGCGCATCGGGGTTCTTCTCTAACAAACCCGTAAAAGTGAATGGGGTTGACGTGTTGCCCATGGCGTTAACTTCCAAAATACTTTTCGATGAGTGGAAGCTCCAGCCCAATGAGCCAGAGATAACCGTGATGCAGGTAGTAATTAAAGGGTTTGAAAAGGGATCACCCAAAGAGGTAACCTACAACCTTTACGATGAGTACGACCCTGCAACTCAGCAGTGGTCTATGGCTCGCACTACCGGATATACAGCAACGGCGGGGGTAAATCTTTTGGCCTCTGGCGGGTTCAGTAAGCATGGCGTTTTCGCCCCCGAGATGGTGGGAGAAGCACCGGGTTGTTTTGAGTATATAATGGATTATCTAGAGCAGCGAGGGGTTAAGTATAGCATGGAGACGAACCTGGGAAAATAGGAAGAACCTATTTTTCTTAAGGAGTATTATGTGCTGTTCTTTTGCTTTTTTAGTTTTGGGAAAATACGGATATATAGGTTTTTATAAGTGGTTTTGTTGCAATTCATATACGGTGAGGCTATCTTTAGTTCTAAATTATTAGTTGATAGATGAGCATAATCGCAGTTGATTATATGGATAGCAGTAATATATTTGTGCACTTTTTTCAGGGTAGTTTTTTCTGTTCTACTACGATTTCAGTGGAATGATTAGATTTGAATGCCAGTAACATTCATAAAATCAAAATATTAGGAGCACATCGCTTGTGAAACCTCATTGTTTTGTGTAAACATCAAATTACAAGACAGATATATAGCATAAAGGTTGTTTCTTCCACAAAATTAGTAGTAGTACCAGTTTTTTAACTTCGTAAAGAAGAATTACTTATTTTCGAAAAAAATACTAATGAGATCTTTAAGAAGATTGATTTATAGTTTGCTTTACGTGATTTTTTTGCCCTATCATTTTAGTGTATCCGCGCAGAATAGTCAAGTTGCCGACTCTTTACTTAAAAGGGGCATTGATCAGGTGCGCTTTGATGTAAACATCGCCCGGGGATGTGTAAATCGGCTCGAACAGGACTTCAAGCTAACCCCAACCCAGCAGGCATGGACCAACTACTTAAAGCTAAAGATATACAAGGAGCTTACTAAGGATTCAATTGCCAATAGCGTAGAGAAAAGCCTTGTCGATACAATACCATACGACTCGCTAAACGCTTACCAAAAAGGGTACAACCTAATTGCCCAGGGGCAAAATAGTGAGGGAATGCTGTTGCTGCTCGACTTCATGGAGAAATACGGCAAAACCATTCCCGATTCCCTTGCTGACGACATCAACCTAAGAATTGTTGAAACATATAGAATAAATCGTGAGTTTACTAAGGCCATTGAGCTCATAAGGCTAATAATACAAAAACCCACCACTTTACCTTTGTATCAGGCGTACGCCAACAACCGAATGGCAGCCCTATACGATGCCATACCGGGCTTAACGTTTCAGCAACGGGTTGATTCCATCAAGAAATACTCCGAGACAACCATAAGCATAGCATCTACTTATGGCTTCACACGTATAATGGCCACATCGCAAAATGAGTTAGCCTCGCTGTATCGGCTCAACAATTACAATCTCAACTTAGCCCAAGAGTTTGGCCTCAAAGCACTCAACAATTTTATTGCATCAGAAGATATGAGGAATGCCGTCAATTCTTCGATTGTACTGAGCGATATTTATCTGAGACAAGGAAAAAGCCGAATGGCCCTTACCCCCTGCTACCAGGCGCTTACGCTGCTTGAGATTGAGCGGAACGAGGATATGTTTTTAAGGGTTTACCTTCAGCTGGCCAAGGTTCATGCGCTGCTGGGCGAGCATGAAGTGGCTTACGAATTCCTTTCGGTAGGTCGGCTCATCGAAATATTAGTGGTGCAGTCGCAAATGGATTCCCGCATTGCCGAAATGTCGGCACGCTACAGCCTCGAGCTCAAGGAGACTGAAATAGCTCATGGCAAACAGGTTATTAAGAGCCAAAACCAGCGAACACTCTACCTAACCCTGTTTTTTGTGCTAATTCTCATAGCCTTTATGTTTATCGTGCTGTACCTGTGGATGATGAAGCGAAATATTACGCAGAAGCACCAACTCGACAAAGCAGAGAACAAGAATCTTCAGATAATGGTTGAGAAGAAAAACCTGGAGATAAAGCTCAAGAATCAGGAGGTGGTTCGCTTCTTGGCTGGCAACGTTGAAAAAAACAACGTGCTTAAAAATGTTAAGCTGGATGTTGTAGCCAGAAAGAGTATCGAAGAGATTGTAAGCAATATCAACTCGAATATTGACACTGAACAGAATTGGAAAAAAGTAATGCTCGACCTTCAGCAGGTTTATCCAGAGTTTCTCCCTCTGCTGAAGCAACGTCACCCAGACCTAACACAGAATGAGATTCGCCTGTCGGTATTGCTGTTTTTAGATCTAACTAGTATTGAAATTGCGGGCATACTATCTGTATCTGAATCGGCCATCAGCAAGGGCCGCCAGAGATTGCGCCATAAGCTTAACCTCGATCCCAAAGCCGATATATGCGGCTACCTGAAGAGTATTTCCTGATTTGTCCTACCATTTGTCCTACTTATTTTTTTAAAAAACGGTATTATTCATTTTACATTTGTCTCGCTTTTGCAATAGTGAACACGAATGAGCGTATAGTTATACCTAATCTTAAATCCTAATAAAATGAACATTATCATGAAAAAGGTATTGATTTTTGGAATATTTGCATTTATACTTTTGGGCCTATCGGCATTGAATGGATGCGATAAATCGGTTGACAACCCACCAGTTGAGGTTGCTAGCATTGATGGGGAATGGTACGGATACCTAGGGACTGAAGAAGAGGAGGATACTTTGTCATTAGGTCAACCTTCATGGACAATCGTTTTCAACCAAAACGGAAATGAACTAACCGCTTTGCTTACACCCCCAGCGGAGCTGACTACAGAGCCCACCCTCTCGCTTTCGGGAACATTAGACACTACAATGCTAAGCCTCAGCGGAACGAACCAAAACGCTACAATTAGCCTCAGCGGCATTGTGAGTCAGAACCGAGATCTGAATATATCCATAGATGGCCTTAACAACGACAGGTACTTTGGGACACTTCACCATACCGATTCAATCCAGCCGGTTACAGCTTCATTCTCCAATACCTACAAACTCGATTTGAAGCTAGGTGAGGTTGGCAGAGGCCGGAGCATAATACTTGTTCATGGTATGAACGATAATGCCAATACCTGGAACGAAATGATTGAATATTTGGATGATCATAGTATTGATGAGACCAATAATGTGTGGGCTTACGAGTATAAATGGTGGTTAAATATTAACATAAATGGAGAACAAATGCTTGACACCATAAGCAAGTTGCAGGCAATTAATGGTATTTCTGATGCTCCCATTATCATTGCTCATTCAATGGGAGGGTTAGTGTCTCGGTGGTACATAGCAAAAGGAGGCGATTTTCACAGGTTGGTAACCCTTGGCACACCCCATTTAGGGTCGGGCTTGGCTGATCTTGCTTACATATTCAGCTGGGCAGATGTAACAGGTGTTCATGACCTTGCCCCGGGTTCTGATTTCATTGATGAGTTGAATTCTCATACTTACGAACAAACCCAACGCTCAAAATACACGTTGATCAATGGGAGGGTTGGCCGATACTTTGATTGTAAGGCAGAAGCTTTAGGTCACTGTGTAATTCCTGGGTGGGAATGGCACTACCCAGAGCCTCCTCGTAACATAAAGTTAGGATACGAAGCCCTAAGCAAACCCAACGATGGCATGGTGCCAAAATCATCGGCTCGTTTTTATGGCGATGAAAACGTTCATAGGGTGAATACATTTGAATGGATTGACCACATTTCTCTCAATAAGAACCACCGCGTATGTGGATGGGTAAAAGACTTTATAAATAATCATCAGTAATCAGAATGCATGAAGAAGCATCTATGGTAATTGACACTTAGCTAAATACAATCATCATGCACATTCCATTCAATGAATTAAAATAAAAACTATCTGATTATGAAAACAAATTATAAAGAATTAAAATGGGTAATGCTATTTTCTATTCTGTTAATAGCACTAGGGTGTAGTAAAGAGACTCCGGATCCGGTTATTGACGAACCAGAAACTTTAGATGGTATTTCTACTGATGATGTAGTTGCCTATGAAGGAGATTTAGGTTTAATCATCAACATCAGAGACTTGGAGAAAAAAGGTTATACTCCTAAAAAAGTTATTCTCACCACAACCGCTACAGAAGACAATTATGATCAGGAATTAGATGTGCATCCTTTCACCAATATTGCACAACTTAAGATTCCTGTCGAAGATTTATCCGAAAGTGCTGAGGCAGAGCTTAGGGAGGGTGTTGGATTGGATATTAAGATACTTGATGATTTAGAGAATGAAATTATCTCTGTAGAGTACAGCAAAAGATCCTTTGAAGATGGTGATAATATAATTAATATCAATGCAAGCAATTTAGCTTATAAAGTACGAGAATTATACTTTGCTGAAAATATGCATTACTATATACAACCGGTTAATGCCAATGGTGAATATGACAATAGGATTGTCCTTAAACCATCGGCTGCCGGGGCAGACGAAATAAGGTTAATGGAGTTCGGTTCGTTGTTTAAACCAGAAAATACTCACCAGCAATTTTTAATACATAAATTCGAAGAGGAAGAAAATGTATTTGCTTTTTATTCTGCCGAGACTAATAATTATATTAGAATAGGCCTTGAAACAAGAGAAATTGCACAATCAGGTATTTATTCTTACGATACACATAGCCCTGATGTTCTGGACGCTGATTTCAGATTTAAAATTAAGAAAGATGAAACAAATGGCTTATATACAATTAGACGAGCAGAAAATGATATGCCATTACGTCGTATTGATAACGATGGTACAATTAATTGGGGTATAAATGGCTCTGGTGCTGTGCAATATTTTAGAATTATTGCTTTAGATACATATTGGGAAACAACCCAGCTAAGCGCAGAATATTTTCAACCCATTTTGCCCGCAGCTGAAACCTCATTTGGTTTTAATAGCACGCTTAGAAATTGCGGTGCAGGCACTTTGGAGCAACAAGTAGGTATTGAGCGTGTAGTTACTACTAAATATACCAGTTCGTTTTCCGAGAGTATTGGTTTAAGTAGTAGAGAAACAAGAAGCATTGAAGTTTCTGTAAGTACTACTGTTTCATGTGAAATCCTTGGGAGTGGCGTGGAAGCTACAGCTAGCGTTACATCAGGACTTGAAGTCGAAACTGAAGCAAGTTCAAAAACTACTGCTTCTACAGAGGAGTCTGTGTCGGAAACCCACACCTTCTTTTCAAACAGAACGGTAACAGTACTTCCGGGTACCGCAATTCTTGTATTTGATGCATACCAAACCTATTCTAATGTAAAGGTTCCTTATGTAAAAAGATTAAGACTTAGAGGCAATCTTTCCACAACTACAGGGACTCTGTCAGGAGATGAAATTGCAACACAGCTTGAAATGACGAACTTCTCGGGAGTTATTACAGCGATTGGTTCTGATTACGTTGAAGTAACAATTCGCGGAACCATGATTTTAGACAACATTGTAGATACTCAGTCTGAAGTAAGAGATGTTGATGCTAATTGTAATTAATTCCTTTTGGAAAGTATAGAGAGTGTTTTATCCCGTTTTTTACAGAGGAGCGAAACTAAAAACCCAATGTGAACATACTCCTAGAAAAAAAGACACTTCTTTTAATCAATTATTAGAAGAACTATTATCACAATAATTCGTTAAGCTTTAACATAAAAATCTGATTTTCAATAAAATAAGTATTAAAAAATTAGGTTGTATCCCTGGTAATCAATATCATAACAGATTAACCACAATCTGTTAAAGTCATGATCATCAGGGTGCAAATACCTTAGAAAGCACTAGCTACCAGCATGTTGAGCAAGTTGCCAAGAATTAATTCATGGTACTACTGCAATTTTAGTGGAATGATTTTAGGGTCGGAAGTCCGAAGACCCCCGCCTGAACGATGCAGTCCGGCAGGGAAGTTGGAAGGTTGAAGCATGTTAATCCTGTCTTCTGACTTCTGTCTTCAAACCCAAACCAATGATTTAGTTTGCTATAATTTACATAGTTTTCACGAAATTGGTAGTAGAACCATTTTTTTCAAATAGACTTTTCACTCACCTGCCTGCGAGGTGGGTTCGATGAGACAAATAGTTTTTTTTTGTGGGATGAGGGTCAGGGGCGGCAAAGCCGCCCTTGACCCTCATTTCTTTCAATATCTCTTGTTGCTTTACCTTCTTTAGCAGGGTGAGATATCTCCAAAATTTTAATCTGTCAGTATTTCTTTGATTAAAAAAAACAATCAAGAGGGTATTTAAGGAGGGGGGGCGGTGTATAAAAATGAAAATAAAGAATAAAAAGGAAATATTAAGGGGGGGGTGAGATATTAAAATAATGTATATTTGCGCATCGAACCCCCTAAAAAATTATACTATGCCCCAGTTACGTTTTCGAGCCGTTGAGGATGCACTCCGGCGCACAGTTCCAACTGTCGACAGCCCGGTCGGCAAGATCTCCGAGATTTTTGGTGTAAATGTTTTCGATCGTGCTAAAATGCAACAATACCTTTCGCGCGAAGCTTTTGAGAGCGTGGTGAGTGCAATAGATGAAGGGAGGCGCATCGATCGTAAGGTTGCAGCACAGGTGGCTGCCGGCATGAAAGCCTGGGCAATGGAGCAAGGCGCTACACATTACACCCACTGGTTTCACCCGCTCAATGGAGCAACTGCCGAGAAGCACGATGCCTTTTTCTCCCTTGGGCGCAACGGCGAGGCCATTGAGAGCTTTAGTGGCGATTTGCTGGTTCAGCAGGAGCCCGATGCCTCGAGCTTCCCAAGTGGAGGCATACGTAATACTTTTGAGGCTCGTGGCTACAGCGCGTGGGATCCATCGTCTCCAGCATTTATTATGGATCAAACGCTTTGTATTCCCACAGTCTTTGTGGCATACACTGGCGAAGCGCTCGATTTTAAAACACCTCACTTAAAATCGCTTAACACCCTAGATAGAGCTGCAACTGCCGTATGTAACTATTTCGATAAGGATGTAAAAAAAGTTTTTTCAACATTAGGATGGGAGCAGGAGTACTTCTTGGTTGATGAGGCGCTGTTTAACGCCCGTCCCGATTTGGTTTTGACCGGGCGCACCATCATGGGGCATGCCGCAGCCAAGGATCAGCAGCTCGAGGACCACTACTTCGGTTCAATTCCCGAGCGGGTTGGCGCCTTCATGCGCCATTTAGAGATAGAGTGTTACAAGCTGGGTATACCCGTAAAAACTCGACATAATGAGGTTGCTCCAAACCAGTTCGAGCTGGCCCCCATTTTCGAGGAGGCAAACCTAGCTGTTGATCATAACCAGCTGCTCATGTCGTTAATGGATAAGTTAGCCCGTAGGCATAGCTTCAGGGTGCTATTTCATGATAAACCCTTTAAGGATGTTAATGGTTCGGGGAAGCACTGCAACTGGTCGCTGCTAACCGATACGGGGGTTAACCTGCTGTCGCCCGGCGGAACACCCAAGAACAACCTTCAGTTTCTAACCTTCTTGGTGAATACCATTAAGGCCGTGTACGACCACTCCGCCTTGCTCTTGGGCAGCATTGCCAGCGAGCCAAATACCCATAGGCTAGGAGCCAACGAGGCTCCACCAGCCATCATGTCGGTTTTTATTGGTAAAACCCTTAGTAAGGTGCTCGATGAATTGGAAAAAAAAGTGCATGAGAACAAGATGACCCCCGATGAGAAAACCGAGCTTAAGCTCGATATCATTGGAAAGATACCCGAAATTTTGCTCGACAATACCGACCGCAACCGCACCTCACCCTTTGCCTTCACAGGCAATCGATTTGAGCTTAGAGCCGTTGGTTCATCGGCAAGCTGCGCATCGCCAATGATTGTTCTGTCAACAGCCCTGGCCGATCAGCTTAATGTGTTTAAGGCCGATGTTGATGAGCTTATTGCAGGTGGCGTTAAGAAGGATGAGGCAATTTTTCAGTGCATCCGAAAGGTAATCATTGCATCTAAACCTGTTAGGTTCGAGGGGAATGGCTACAGCCACGAATGGGTTGAGGAAGCTGCAAAACGTGGACTGCCAAACATCCCAGTTGCACCCGAGGCTTTTAAAACCTTTCTTTTGCCATCAACCACTGAACTCTTTGCTCGTCACGGTGTGCTTACGCCCAGAGAGCTTCATGCGAGGTATGAGATTAGAAATGAGATTTTTATTAAGAAGGTGCAGATTGAAGCACGTGTGCTAAGCGATTTGGCCATCAACCACATTGTCCCAACGGTAATTGCATATCAGAATGTGTTGATTAGCAATGTGAAGGGAATAAAGGAGCTGTTTCCCGATGAGAGCGATTACTGCACCCTGGCAGGTACTCAGCTCCTGTCGATTCGAAAAATCTCTGGCCATATTAAGGAGATTCGTGAGAAGGTGAAGGAGTTGGTTGAGAAACGGAAAGAGGTAAATCAGGAGGAGAGTATTGCCAAGCGGGCAGAACTTTACTCTAGTGCCATAAAACCTTACCTCGAGGAGATCCGCTTTCATATCGATAAGCTTGAGCTGATTGTAGATAACCAGATGTGGCCCTTGCCTAAGTACCGCGAGCTTATGTTTATTCGCTAGCGAGTTCCAACCTGTTTTTCTGTATGAAAATGAGCCGGTGCGTTTTTGCTCGCTCATTTTCATTTAAGTAATGGTGCGTAATTTTGAAATTATGTTTACTTTTACAAGGTTTACTGATTTGATCATCTCAAATCTAACAATAAAAAGTATAAATATTCGTATCAGTTCAATAAGAATTCTGGATCAGAAAAATATCGCACCATGAGGTTTACACTTAAAGCGCTTGTAGTACTTTTCATGATAACCTTTAGCCTCGATGGCGTTTCGCAAACAGCACGGTTACGACGTGCCGACGCCCTGTTTGAAGCTGGAGGTTTTTTTGAAGCCGTTGAAATTTATCGCCGCGAATTGGATAAGGTTTCCCGCGATGACATGGGCTTTTACCTGCAACGTATTGCCGATTGCTATCGATATGTTGGGAACGCTCGCCAAGCCGAGCTGTGGTATTCAAAAGCGATTATGCGCGATGCCCCCAACCCAAAAGTGTTTTATCACTACGCCGAGATGCTCAAAATGGCCGAGAAGTACGATGAGGCCATTGAACAATACCAAAAATACAAGGAGTTAGTGCCCAACGATCCGCTTGCCGATGTGGGCATTAAGTCGTGCGAACTAGCCCAGCAGTGGATAGCCTCCCCCTCGGGGTACGAGGTGGTGAATATGCGCGCCATCAACAGCCGCCAGTCGGACTTTAGCCCTACCTATGCATCCGAGGATTACTCCATACTCTTCTTCACCAGCTCCCGCGATGAGGCCACAGGCTCGAGAACGCATGCTGGAACTGGCGAGAAGTTTACCGATATATTCGTCACGCAGCGCGACCGAAGGGGTAACTGGAGCAATCCCCGTCCTCTCGACGAATCTATCAACACCGCCTACGACGAGGGAACCCCCTCGCTAACATCCGATCTCAATAAGCTCTACTTCACACGCTGCAGAACAAGCCGCCGTAACAAGTTGGGATGCGAGATATTGGTAAGCGAAAGGCGTGATCAGGGTTGGCTTACCCCCGACCCTATACCCATTGCTGCCGATAGCATGGTGGTAGCTCACCCTTCAATTTCCGATGATGAGCTCACCCTGTACTTTGTGGCCAACTTACCCGGAGGATATGGCGGAAACGATATCTGGAAAATAACCCGAACATCACCATCTGACAACTGGGGAGAACCCGTTAACTTGGGCCCCGAGATCAACACAAAGGGTAACGAAATGTTTCCCTACATACACAGCGATGGCACCTTATACTTCTCATCCGATGGTCATCCCGGGATGGGAGGCCTTGACATTTTTAGGGCCACCCCAAGCAACGGCAACGGTTGGACGGTTGAGAACATGCGATATCCGATCAACTCCCCTTCCGATGATTTCGGAATTATATTCGAGAGGGAGCGCGAGGCGGGTTACTTCTCTTCACGCCGAAGGGATGTGGGAACACGCGGAGGCGATAACATCTTCCTCTTCTATCTGCCCGAAATTAACTTCAATATGATTGGTACGGTGCGTGATGATAAATCGGGCAGGCCTCTGGCCAACGCCAATGTTCAGCTTGTTGGTAGCGATGGTATAATCGCAAACGTACGAACCGAGGACAATGGTTCGTTCCGCTTCATGCTTAATCCCAATACCGATTATGTGCTTATTGCCTCGCGCGAAGGTTACCTGAACGGCAAGGGCCGAGAGACTACCCGTGGATTAACCGAAAGCAAGGAGTTTGATGTGAATATTGAATTGACCTCGACGGCACGACCCATTGAGCTGCCCAATATCTTTTACGATTTCGATCGCTGGGAACTTCGGCCCGAATCTATGGCAGCGCTCGATAGGCTGATTGAGGTGCTAAACGATAACCCAACCATCGTGATTGAGCTAGGCGCTCATACCGATAGCCGTGGGTCGCTTGATTACAACTACGACCTATCGCAGAAAAGAGCTCAGTCCGTGGTCAACTATCTAATCGAGCGTGGTGTGCCAACCGAACGATTACGTGCCAAGGGGTATGCCCAATCGCAACCCAAGGTGGTCGATGAGCAGCTCGCACAGCAGTATCCCTTCCTGCAGGTGGGTGCTAAGCTTGACCAGCGTTATATCGATCAGCTGTCGAATGAAGAGCAGAAGGAAACCGTTTATCAAATTAACCGTAGAACAGAGTTCAGAGTGTTAAGCACTGATTTTAAGGGGGAGTAATACGGTTAAAATGAGGGTTATGATTTTTGTAAAACTGCTTACTACCACGGTGCTCACCTTGGCCTTATCTTCGGGGTTTGCTCAAAAGATATTCCAGGCCGAGTCGGCAGCTAAAGCAAGCGTAAAGGTTTATCCGGTTATGGAGCCCGATAAGGCCGACCTGTGGGTTTGCTTTGTGTGGGATGAGTCTGAGATTTCTCGAACAGGCCTGTGGATGGATATGCGGTTTGAGCATGAAGCGGATGTTATCATTTATTTTGTTGACGAGGAGAAGGAGGCCGATCTTAAAATTTGGCTTGTCGATACCCCCGAGGAGTCGCAATGGCTAAACCAAAGCAAGAAAAATATTTTAAGCATTAAGAAGAAGGTACCCAGGTAAATAAAAACGCCTTTTGATATAGATTACCATGTCCGATAACCTTAGATATTCCCAAAGGGGTGTCTCAGCATCCAAAGAGGATGTTCACAAAGCGATTGATCATTTGGATAGGGGACTTTTCCCCAAAGCCTTTTGTAAGATTGTTCCCGATATTCTTACCGGAAGCAATGATCATTGCGTTGTTATGCATGCCGATGGGGCTGGAACAAAATCATCATTAGCCTATATGTACTGGCGCGAAACCGGCGACCTGTCGGTTTGGAGAGGAATTGCACAGGATGCCATAGTGATGAATATTGATGATTTGCTTTGCGTTGGTGCAACCGATAATATTCTGCTGTCATCTACCATTGGTAGAAATAAACACCTTATACCCGGTGAGGTTATTGCCGAGATCATTAGTGGCACCGAAGATTTTTGCCAGCGGATGCGAGAGCTAGGAGTTAACATACAGCTTACTGGTGGCGAAACAGCCGATGTGGGAGATCTTGTGCGAACCGTAATAGTTGACTCCACCGTTACAGCGCGTATGCGCAGGGCAGATGTTATTGACAACTCAAATATTCGCGATGGCGATGTTATTATCGGATTATCCTCATACGGACAGGCAGCTTACGAAACTGAGTACAACGGTGGGATGGGGAGCAATGGGCTAACCTCTGCTCGGCATGATGTGTTTGAGAAATATCTGGCACAGAAATACCCCGAAAGTTTCGATTCGGCAGTTGACCACAATTTGGTTTACTCCGGGACCTACCGACTAACCGACACCATTACTAATCTTAATGTTGATGCTGGCAAGCTGGTGCTTAGCCCTACCCGTACCTACGCCCCAATAGTAAAAGAGGTGCTAGATAGCTACAGGCCAGTTATCCATGGAATGGTACACTGCTCAGGCGGTGCGCAAACCAAGGTGATGAATTTTGTGGACAGCATGCTTGTGGTTAAAGATAATCTATTCCCAGTCCCCCCCCTGTTTGAGATAATACAAAAGGAATCGCAAACCCCTTGGCACGAAATGTACAAGGTGTTTAACATGGGGCATCGATACGAGATTTACGTTTTCCCCGAGTATGCCGATGATATCATTGCCATAGCCAAGGAGTACGGTGTTGATGCCAAGGTAATTGGTTCATGCCATAGGCGCGATAAGGGGAATAAACTTGTTGTAAAAAGTTCGAAGGGCGATTTTGAGTATTAGCAATGTGAAATACAGCTAAATATAAGCAGAAAAAAGGGAGACGGTTGTTTCCCTTTTTCATTTGGAGCGAGTTACCAAAGTGCCTGTAAACAATCAAATTCCAACCTTGTTGCTGTAAACGCAAAAGCCAAAATCAAATATTTATCACAAGGATAAGGTATATGCTTTAGGCCATGCTCATTATGAAAATTGCCTATTTTTTTCTATTATTACAGCACGAAACATTTTAAATTAATCAAAATAAAAGCTATGGACCACATTAAGAAGTACGTTGAAGAGAACAAAGATCGATTTCTCGACGAGCTTTTTGGGTTGCTGCGCATCCCATCAATCAGCTCGATTGCTGCCCATAAACCCGATATGCAGAAGTGTGCCGAGTACTGGCGCGATCAAATTCTGAGCGCAGGTGCCGACAAAGCCGAAGTATTCCCCACCGATGGGCATCCTGTTGTATATGGCGAAAAGATTATCGACCCCAAAGCCCCCACCGTGTTGGTGTATGCCCACTACGACGTGATGCCGGTTGACCCCATTGAGCTTTGGAACACGAAACCATTTGAGCCCGTTATTAAGGACGGTAAGATTTGGGCTCGTGGTGCCGACGACGACAAGGGCCAAGGCTTTATGCATGCCAAGGCATTCGAGTTGATGCTAAAAACAAACAGCTTACCTTGCAACGTTAAGTTTATGATTGAGGGCGAGGAGGAGATTGGTTCACCTAACCTTGGCAAATGGCTTGATCAAAACAGGGAGATGCTAAAGGCAGATGTTATCCTTGTGTCCGACACATCATTGCTTGGTAAGGATGATCCATCGATCACCACCGGGTTACGTGGTTTGTCGTACGTTGAGGTTGAGGTAACTGGCCCTAACAAGGATCTTCACTCAGGGTTGTTTGGCGGTGCCGTGGCCAACCCCATCAATATCCTGAACAAGCTTATTGCTTCGCTCCACGATGAGAATAACCATATTACCATCCCTGGATTTTACGATGATGTAATGGATGTTTCGGCTCAGGAGCGAGGCGAAATGGCCAAAGCACCATTTAGCGAAGATAACTACAAGAAAGCGCTCGATATTGATGAGGTATGGGGTGAAAAAGGATACACTACCCTTGAACGAGTTGGCATTCGTCCAACCCTCGATGTGAATGGCATTTGGGGTGGTTACATTGGCGAAGGCGCCAAAACCGTACTCCCATCAAAGGCATACGCAAAAATATCTATGCGTTTGGTTCCTAATCAGGATCACAAGAAGATTGCCGAGCTGTTTAAAAAGCACTTCGAGGCAATAGCACCACCTTACGTTAAGGTTAAGGTGAACTACCTGCATGGAGGCCAGGGGTACGTGTCGCCAACCGATAGCCCAGCATACAAAGCTGCCAGCAAGGCAATGGAGGATACCTTTGGTAAAAAGCCAATACCATACCGCAGTGGTGGTAGTATCCCAATTATCAGCACTTTCGAGGAGAAGCTTGGAACAAAATCAATTCTTATTGGGTTTGGCCTTGAGTCGGATGCAATTCACTCGCCCAACGAGAACTACCCCCTGGAGCAATTCTTCAAAGGAATTGAAACAATTCCCCTGTTTTATAAGTATTTTGCTGAAATGACAAAGTAAAACCGTAATGGTTCGAGTGAAACATAATCCCAGCCTAATTTTAGGCTGGGATATTTTTTGCTATCAGTGGAAATATTGATTGCAATTTGCTAACTTGCAAGCATAACAATCCGAATATCTATGAAATCATTTGGCGCATTTGGCAACCTTTTGCTTGCCCTACTTTTAGCCCTTTGTAGTGGCTGTAATGGTGTTCGCCAGCCAGAGCAAAAGGCGCCCATTGTGGCGAAACAAGAGATAGCCGAGGAAGCCGTGAAAGCATGGATGATTAAGTCCAACGAGTATCCTCATTACAAACCTGTCGTTTTTGGCGATTTAACCCCTAGGTACGAACGATCGAGCCGAACATTGCAGCTTGCCATTGAGATAGCTAACGAAGAGGCCCTAACCGCTACGGCTGACAATACGCATAGGCTAGACAGTTTAAAAGCCGAGATTGCCAAGTATAAAGCCGATATGCTTGGATACCTGTTGCCTCACAAATTTCAGGAGCAAAATATGGCAGGAGAAATCATTAATCGTGAGTTGCTGTTTTTCCTCGACACTTCCCTAAATGTGGCATCGGCATTACCCCCCGAGTCGTTCGACTACATCCTTGACGAAAAGGTTTTCTTTAGGCCAGATAAAGATTTTGAGTAGATTGAGCTAGAATAGCGCTTCTAAGATTTTTTGTTGCATCTCAGTGGTTAGTAAAGTGCCGTTGAGATGCTTTTCTATTTCAACCTCCATGTGATTGCATCCTGTGAGGCTGCTCTCGATGGTTCCCTTTTCGAATGCGGATAATGTATCACCTTTTACATTCACATTTGAGAGCACACCCTTTTGCACCTCCACGGCAATGGTAGTGCGTTTGCCTTTTAATGTGAAGCTGCGTGAGAATTTGTAGCTGGGCGAATAGCCGAAATTCCATTGCCAGGTGTTGTACTTCTTCTCCACTAGGTCGTATATAGCCACGTTGTCCTCTTTGGTTAAAGAGTACAGTGTTAGGTTGCTATGCTTTTTTGTCATGTACTCAATTACGTGCTCTCTAAATTTTTCGAGCGTAATCTCGGGAGGTAAATGCTCACTAAGATTTGTGGTATTGGCTCTTACCGATTTTACAGCCTTATCGGAGTATAGATCATCGCTAATGTACAGCATGTCAGCAAGCATTTGCATATCGGTTGAGAATAGAAGGGTGCCGTGGTGCATCACGCGGTTTTTGTATACATGCTCTGCATTCCCCGAGATTTTTTTGCCCCCCACATTAAGGCTGTTGTGCCCTTCGAATCGAGCATCAACGCCTAGCTCATTCAACAGGTCGATAATTGGTTTTGTGAAACCCCTAAAATCTACAAGGTTTCCATCTATACTGTTTTTTATAAAGGTGAAGTTTAGGTTCCCTAAGTCATGGTATACAGCCCCTCCTCCTGATAGCCTTCGTACAATTTTCACCTTTTTATCCTTGGCTAACCTATAGCTAACCTCAGCAAAGGTGTTCTGATGCTTGCCAACAATTACCGATGGTTCGTTAACGTAAAGCATAAGTATATCATCTGAGTAGTTTTTCAGAAGATACTCTTCGGTGGCAATGTTAAAGTATGGGTCGTTTCCTTCTTGGTTTATACAAAGCATTATCTGCTGGTTTTTACAAGCCAAATTTATGCAAAAAGTAAGAGCCACCCAAGGTTGGATGGCTCTTAGTAGTTGGTAAACAAATAATGTTACTTAGGGTTGTGTTTTTTTACAAAGTCCTCAAGCACACCCTTTAGGTCGGGTTTGCCAATCTCAGCCAAATCGTAGAAAACACGAGCAGTTGGCTTATTAATTTTAATAATGCGCGAAAGATCGATTGGCGTTCCAATGATTACGGTATCGCAATCGGTATTGTTAATGGTTGCTTCCAAGTCCTTCAGCTGCTGCTCTCCATAGCCCATTGCGGGGAGTATGTTGCCAATCTCAGGGTATATTTCATACGTCTCCTTGAGCTTGCCAACAAGGTAAGGACGGGCGTCAATTTCTTCGCTGCAGCCAAACTTGCGAGCGGCAACAGTACCAGCACCTATCTTCATGTTCCCGTGGGTTAGGGTAGGTCCATCCTCAACAATAAGGCAACGCTTGCCTTTAATTAGTTCAGGCTTATCGACTGATATTGGCGATGCCCCATCAACAACTATGGCCTTGGGGTTGCGGCTTGCTATGTTTTCGCGAACGGTCTGTATCCCCTCTGGGCTGGCAGAGTCCATCTTGTTAATTACCACAACGTCAGCCAGGCGAAGGTTCACCTCGCCAGGGTAGTAGCTAATCTCATTACCTGCTCGGTGTGGGTCGGCCACTGTAATGGTTAGGTCGGGCTTGTAGAATGAGAAGTCGTTGTTTCCGCCATCCCAAAGAATTACATCGCAACCCGATGGGTCTTTCTCGGCCTCACGAAGAATGGCTTCATAGTCAACACCAGCGTATATAACATTTCCGCGAACCACGTGTGGTTCGTACTCTTCCATCTCCTCAATTGTACATTTGTGCTTGGCGAGATCTTCTACCACAGCGTAACGCTGTACCTTTTGTGCAACTAAATCGCCGTAGGGCATTGGGTGGCGTATGGCAACTACCTTCAGGCCCATACCCATTAGGTGCTCAATTACCCTTCGTGAAGTTTGCGATTTTCCGCATCCTGTACGTGTTGCCACAACAGCTACTACTGGCTTACTGCTTTTTACCATGGTTTCGTTAGGCCCTAAAAGCATAAAGTTAGCACCAGCCGCATTAACCGTGGAGCTTATCCTCATAACGTGGGCGTAGTTAACATCACTGTAGGAGAATACACAGTCGTGCACGTTTTTTTCTTTAATAATGGTTTCAAGTTCTTCCTCGGCTACAATGGGGATACCGGAGGGGTAAAGAGCTCCGGCAAGCTCAGCGGGATATTTTCTACCATCAATGTCGGGGATTTGTGCAGCAGTAAATGCTACCACGTTGTACTGCTCGTTATCGCGGAAGAACGTGTTGAAGTTATGGAAATCTCTTCCGGCGGCACCGATAATTACTACATTTCGTTTGCTCATAAAACTTTTAGATTTAATTGGTTAAATACTTTGTGTTGATGGGTATAAATGGTGCGTTAAATGCACCCAACAAATTTATATGTTTATAATTCTGGCGAAAGTGATATAAAAAAAAAATAAGCCAGTTTCACTCCAATAAGCCAGATTTTACATCTAAATGCTTGTTTTTACGGATGTTATGCAGCATATGTTAAGAAACATATATTCTTCATCTCACACACATTGCCAAGGAATTATAGAAGTCGATATGGGGTGTGATAGCCGTTTATAGCGCATATTCTGGTTTTGCCATTTGGTTTGATCTAAAAAAAGTGTAATGTAAGCCTTGTTTGATGGGGCTGCACCGAATTATGTTGCCCATTTTTGCTACTTTTGTACAAAATCAGTTAAGCTATGGAAAAGAAGATGAGGCTGCACACAGAGAGCCTTGTGAAAAGATACAGATCGCGAACAGTGGTAAAGGGTGCTTCGGTTGAGGTTAGCCAAGGCGAAATTGTTGGGCTGCTGGGCCCAAATGGAGCAGGCAAAACCACCACGTTTTATATGATAGTGGGGTTAGTTACCCCCAACGATGGAAGGATATTCCTTGACGACATAGAGATTACAAAAGAACCCGTTTACCGAAGGGCTCAACGTGGTATTGGGTATTTAGCCCAGGAGGCATCGGTGTTTCGTAACCTTAGCGTTGAGGACAACCTGAAGGCTGTTTTGGAAATGACATCCTTTACCAAGGAGTATCAGCGCGAAAAGGTGGAGTCGCTGCTCGATGAGTTTGGCCTGCAAAAGATTAGGAAAAGCTTGGGTATACAGCTTAGTGGCGGCGAGCGTAGGCGTACCGAAATTGCCAGAGCATTAGCGCTTGAGCCCAAGTTCATTCTGCTCGATGAACCCTTTGCGGGGGTCGATCCCATTGCCGTTGAGGATATACAGACCATTGTAGCCAAGCTCAAGGATAAAAATATTGGGATTTTAATTACCGATCATAACGTGCATGAAACCCTAACCATTACCGATAGAGCGTATCTGCTTTTCGAGGGCGACATTCTAAAGGCGGGAACTGCTGAGGAGCTTGCCGAGGATCCTGAGGTTCGCAAGGTGTATCTGGGGCAAAATTTTGAGCTCAGACGATAAAAATTGTTCAGCTAGAGTTTTGCCTCTAGCTCTTGTCGTACTAAAACAAGTAAGTTTATGAAAATATCATCAAATTTTGATAGTGGTAACATCGAGATCGTTAATGTTGACAAGCATGATGATATAAGGCTTAGGATTAGAACCGATTCCTATGCCGATACCTTTCAGTGGTTTTACTTCCGTGTGCATGGTACCGAAGGTTTTCCCTGTAAATTCCATATAGAAAATGCTGCACAAGCCAGCTATCCCGAGGGATGGCCCGGGTACAATGTGTACGCATCGTACGATAGGGCTATCTGGTTTTGCGTGCCTACCACCTACACCAACGGAGTACTATCCTTTGAACATACCCCCGTGGAGAACTCCGTGTTCTTTGCATACTCAACCCCTTATACCTACGATCAGCACCTCGATATGGTGAGCGCAGCACAACTTTCTCCTCTATGCGTATTGGAGCTGCTGGGCGAAACGGTTGAGGGACGTGATATCGACCTGCTTGTGGTTGGCGAGCCAGACGAGAGCAAACGTAAGATTTGGATAGTTGCCCGGCAGCATCCAGGCGAACCACAGTCGGAGTGGTTTATGCAGGGTTTAATTGAGCGCTTGATAGACGAGAGCGACCCCGTATCGCGTACATTGCTTTCCAAAGCCGCTTTCTACCTTGTGCCCAATATGAATATTGATGGGTCAATTGCGGGTAACCTTAGGGTGAATGCTGCAGGTAAAAATTTGAACCGGGAGTGGGGTAAACCCGACAAAGAACTTAGCCCCGAGGTTTACTACGTGCGTAAAAAGATGGAGGAGGTCGGCGTTGATATGTTTCTTGATATACATGCCGATGAGGGGTTGCCCTACTGCTTTGCCTCCGGTATTGAGGGGATCCCATCGTACGATGACCGACTAAAGTGGTTGCAGGAGAATTTCCTTGCCAAGTGGGTAGAGTTTAGCCCCGATTTTCAAACTGAGCAGGGGTATCCCCCAAACGAGCCCGGTAAGGCAAATCTTAACATCGGATCTAAGTTTGTAGGCGAACACTTTAAGTGCATGTCGATGACCATTGAAATGCCCTTTAAGGATAATGCCAATTTGCCCGACAGAAGCTTTGGATGGTCTTCTGATCGGGCCATGAGGCTTGGCGAAAGCGTGCTGGGTCCAATTAATTTTGTGGTCGATAGGTTACGGTAAACTAATTAGTTGGTCAGATGGAATCTAAAGTCATCAAATCAGTTGTGATAAGCATTTTTATCGCTCTTATATTTTCATGTGGAAGTACCAAAAAAATTGCTTCATGGCACCCACCAGCCGACCAGTATGCATTTGTTGAGTATTACACCATTTACCAGGGACAAGCGCTGGAGGGTGATCCTCCACCGGGGATGAGGATTGATGGCCCCACGTATATGTTCGATAAGGGGTCGGGTGTGCTAACATCCTACCAAAAGGCGAGTTTCAATATTGATACAGCATCCTTTATTCTCGGGGCTGGAATTATTAGGCGAGGTACCGAGGGAGGCGGTATATCAAGCAGAATTATTGGAGCGGGTAAACTTCCGCTCAAGCAGGGGCAAGTCAACTTTGAGTCAATCTCGCAAGAGTCTATTACCTTCTCTTTTGATGATGAAAAGGTGTCCCTTGGCCTTGGGGAGGTTTGGGAGCATATTTTCGAATCCGTTGATACTATTCCCGCCATGAATGGAAATGCAGTTGTGCTTCGCAGGATAACACATCAGGTAAACTTTCATGGGTTTTACAGCAAGCAACGGTTGGATTTCCATAAGGATATTAATCTGTAAGGAAGAATCTAATCGTTTATTGCCCTAATGGTGGCAGCTAAATTCTCTGCGTTTATATCGTTTATCCGAACGGTTATCTTAGCCTTTTCGTAGTATTTCTTCCTTTCGTCTAGCACCCTGATGATGTAGTTATTCAGCTCGTCCTTGCTCTTACCCCATAGTAAAGGCCTTTCGGTTTTCGATTCGATAAGCCTTGCTAACAATTCTTCCACCTCAGCCCTTAGGTATACCGTTACTCCCGATTTATTCATGAAGTCTACACAGTTGTAAAAGCATGAGGTACCTCCACCCGAAGCAATAACTATGTTGCCCTCCATTGCTGCCACATCTCTTAGGGCTTTGTTTTCTATTTCCCTAAACTTATCCTCCCCGTGTAGCTCAAAAATTGCTTTTATGGATTGGCCCTCCTGCTTCTCGATAAACTGATCAAGGTCGATGAATCTGTAATGTAGCACCTTAGCCAACTCTTCGCCAATCGTGGTTTTGCCACTGGCCATAAATCCAATTAGGAAAACTTTCATAGAATCAATTATTTGGGGTTTAGGGTTGTGATGCTATTGTTCGTAAACTATTTTCGACTATAGCTCAAGCGTCATTTGCGATGCGCTGTCGCCTCTTTCTGGCACCTCGTTTTGTTGTGTTGGTTCGGGTGGTAGTAGATCAGCCTCTCCCTCCTGCACAGGTTCCTTCTGTAGGGGCTCAACAAATTTTGCCGTTTTAATCGGTAGGCTCGAAATCCTTTTGCCCTTAGCCTTGTGGCTTTTTACCCCAATGAACTCTTCAACATCAATCTGTTCAGGGTCTTTGCCTGAGTTCTTCCCTCCAAAGGTTACCATTAGGCAGGGGGAAGTGTCATCGTTAAGTTCCACTAGGTACGACTTATTTCCATTGGAAATAAAACTTTGAACCCTATCGGTTGGCTCAAAGGTAAATCGCTTCACGTAGAAGAAACCCTGCTCGCCATCGAAATAGGTGGCCGAGTACACCTTGTCCTCCTTGTACTTCTCTATCATCAATATGTTGTCGGAGAAGTGTGTGGAGGGGTCGATTCCCGAAAGGTAGTACTCGCCGTTCTTGTTCACCACTAGTAGCCTGTCGCTCGATTGGAACTCTCCAATCAGTTCACCTCGGCCATCGTTGTTAAGGCGGAATACATCCCAGTCGAACCAAACCTTTATACCGCCTAGGGTGCTGCCAATCTTTTCCTTTACCTGAACCTTATGAATGGCGTATCGGGTAAATATATTACCCTGCGACTGTCGGCCCTTAATCGCTATCTGGCTAAAGTCTAGCTCCATAATAAGGCTACGGAGCCTTGGCCGTGGCTTAAGGAATACCTTAAGCACCTCGGCCTCGCCGTTGGGGTTGTAGCTCAGGAAGATTACTTCCGAGCCCTCGGTGCCCTTGGTGATATTGTACTCCTTATCGCGGGTAACTCCGGTTATGGCGCAACGCTTCATCATGATGGCGCCATTGCGCCCATCGCGGTACAGCACGTTGTATATGGTGCGCGAGTCGTTGCGCTTAAATACCGAGATGTGCTGAATGTTTTTTCCAAAGAACGCCTTTTCCGACACCTTGGTGATAACGTACTTACCGTTCTTCAGTATTACAATCACCTCGTCGATGTCGGAGCACTCGCCAACAAGCTCATCCTTTTTGAGGCCCGTGCCAAAGAAACCCTCCTCGCGGTTAACGTATAGCTTCTCGTTGGCAACAACTACCTTGGTGGCCTCAATGGTGTCGAAGCTGCGGATCTCGGTCTTGCGCTCGCGACCCTTGCCGTACTTCTTTTTGATTTGCTGAAAGTAGTTGATGGCATACGCTACGATGTTGGCCAGGTGGTTCTTCACCTCCTCCATCTCCTCCTCAAGCCCCTTTATCTGTTCGTTGGCCTTAAAGGAATCGTACTTTGATATCCTCTTAATCTTAATCTCGGTTAGCTTGATAATGTCGTCGCGGGTCACCTCTCGGCGCAAAAGCTTCTTGAATGGTTCCAAACCTCTGTCGATGGTCTCAATCACCGACTCCCACGTTTCGCACTCCTCAATGGAGTTGTATATTCGATTCTCGATGAATATCTTCTCCAGCGACGACATATGCCAGTTCTCCTCTAGCTCGCTTAGCCTAATCTCCAGCTCACGGGTAAGCAGGTGCTTAGTCCGCTCTACCGATGTGCGAAGAATCTCCTTAACCCCCATGAAGCGGGGCTTGTTATCGTAAATAATGCACGAGTTGGGCGATAGCGAAATCTCGCAATCGGTAAATGCGTATAGCGCATCAATGGTTTTGTCGGGCGAAATGTCGGGCGAAAGATGGATGTGGATTTCCACATTTTGCGCCGTGTTGTCGTCTATCTTTTTTATCTTGATTTTGCCCTTATCGTTGGCCTTTAGTATGGAGTCGATAAGCGTGGTGGTGGTTTTGCTAAACGGAATATCCTTTATTACCAGCGTTTTTCGGTCGAGCTTCTCAATCTTGGCTCTAATCTTAACCACCCCACCCCGTAACCCATTGTTGTACCGCGAGCAATCGATATAGCCACCGGTGGGGAAGTCGGGGTATAGCTCAAAATCCTTTCCCTTTAGGTGTAGTATGGCGGCATCAATTATCTCGTTGAAATTGTGTGGTAGTATTTTGGAGGCCAGGCCCACTGCAATGCCCTCAACGCCCTGCGCAAGAAGCAATGGGAATTTTATGGGGAGAGTGACGGGTTCCTGGTTACGGCCATCGTAGGTGAGCATCCACTCGGTGGTTTTTGGGTTGAACACCACATCGAGTGCAAATTTCGATAGCCGAGCCTCGATGTAACGGGGTGCAGCTGCACCATCGCCAGTGAGGATATTCCCCCAGTTACCCTGCATGTCGATTAGCAAATCCTTCTGGCCAAGCTGCACCAGGGCATCGCCAATGGAGGCGTCACCGTGTGGGTGGTACTGCATGGTGTAACCTATGATGTTGGCCACCTTGTTGTAGCGCCCATCGTCAAGGCGTTTCATTGAGTGGAGTATGCGTCGCTGTACGGGTTTTAGCCCATCGTCGAGGTGAGGTACGGCCCTCTCGAGGATTACGTATGAGGCGTAATCGAGGAACCACTCCTTAAACATACCCGAAACCTGAACCTTTTTTGCCCCATCGCCAGTTAGCTTGGCTATGCGGTTATGCTCCTCAGGAGAGATTTTTCGGGTGCCGTCGCCATTCAGTAAATCTTCCGCTTCAAAGTCGTCGAATTGCATTGTGTGTATTGCTATGTCTTGCTAAGGTAAATAATCGTTAAACCACAGCTTCTTCCTCAATTTCAAGCATCGACTCATCGATGCTTGCCATCGCCGCCTCATTCATCTCCTCCAGTAGGTCGCCCTCAATCTTAAGGTTTTCGATGATGAACTCTTGCCTTTCGGGGGTATTTTTGCCCATGTAGAACGAGAGTAGGTCGGCTATTTGATCCTGCGAAGATATTCGAACAGGGTCGAGCCGGATATCCTCTCCAATGAAGTTCACAAACTCATCGGGGGAGATTTCTCCTAAACCCTTAAAACGTGTGATCTCAGCAGTGCTTCCTAACTCCCTAAGGGCTTTGTCCTTTTCGTTTATGTTGTAGCAGTACTTTGTGGTTTTTTTGTTTCTAACCCTGAACAGGGGCGTTTGCAGTATGAATAGATGCTCCTGACGGATAAGGTCGGGGAAGAACTGCAGGAAGAACGTGATGAGCAGCAGGCGTATGTGCATACCATCCACATCGGCATCGGTGGCGATCACCACTTTGTTGTAGCGGATGTTCTCAATATCCTCCTCAATGTTAAGCGCTGCCTGTAGCAGGTTAAACTCCTCGTTCTCGTATACCACCTTTTTTGTGAGGCCGTAGCTGTTTAGGGGTTTCCCTCTAAGCGAGAACACGCCTTGGGTGTTCACATCGCGACTTTTGGTGATGGAACCGCTGGCCGAGTCTCCCTCGGTGATGAACAGCATGGTGTTCACGTTTCGCTCATCCTTGTCGCCATAGTGAATACGGCAATCGCGCAGCTTGCGGTTGTGTAGGTTGGCCTTCTTGGCACGCTCGCGGGCCAGCTTTTGAATGCCCGATATTGCCTTGCGCTCCTTCTCCGATTCCAAAATCTTTCGCAGAATTGCATCTGCAACCTCGGAGTTTTTATGTAGGTAGTTGTCGAGCGAGGTCTTTACAAAGTCGCTAATGAACTGGCGTACCGATGGGCCATTGGGGCCCATGTCGCGGCTGCCCAGCTTGGTTTTGGTTTGGCTCTCGAATACGGGCTCCTCAACCCTAATGCTAATGGCTGCAATTATTGAGGTGCGGATATCCGAAGCGTCAAAATCTTTTCGGTAAAACTCGCGAATGGTTTTCACAAAGGCCTCACGAAAAGCGGCAAGGTGGGTTCCACCCTGGGTGGTGTGCTGCCCGTTTACAAATGCGTAGTAGTCCTCGCCGTAGCCAACCCCGTGGGTGATGGCTAGCTCAATGTCGGGCCCTTTTAAATGGATAGGTGGGTAAAGCTCCTTACCCGAAAGCTGCTCGTTGAGCAGATCGAGCAAACCATTCTTTGAGACAAAAGGAGCCCCATTGAATTTTATGGTAAGTCCAGTGTTCAGGTACGAGTAGTTTCGCACCATGGTCTCGATGTACTCATTTTGGAAGTTGAATTCTCCAAACAGCGACGCATCGGGTATGAACTCAACGTACGTTCCATTCCTGTCGTTTGCGTTGTCGAAATCTTGCTCGTTCACTATCCTTCCGCAGCTATACTCCACCAGCTTCGATTTGCCCTCGCGGAAACTTTGTATGCGGAAACTGGTTGAGAGGGCGTTAACCGCCTTTATACCAACTCCGTTTAGCCCAACCGATTTTTTGAAAACCTTGGAGTCGTACTTGGCGCCTGTGTTCATTTTTGATGACACATCAACCAGCTTACCAAGGGGGATTCCACGGCCGTAGTCGCGAACCGATACCTTACGGTCCGATACGTTAAGCTCGATGGTTCGTCCGTTGCCCATCATGTACTCATCCACGGAGTTGTCGAATACCTCCTTGAGAAGCACGTAAATTCCATCGTCGGGTTGTGTGCCATCGCCCAGCTTACCCACATACATACCAGGGCGCAGGCGGATGTGCTCATTCCACTCCAGCGTTCTAATACTATCTTCCGAATACGTTCCGTCCATCATATGCTACTATCTCCTACTAAACCCACAAAAATAGGAATAAATATCGCCTTTCTGAAAATTCTTTATCAACAGGAAATGAACAGGGTAGGGGTATCGACTAGGGGTTAAGATGTTGAGAAAAAATTGGTTGCTACTTTAGAATTTTTGAGTAATTATTTTCAAATTTTTTTGAAATCGTTTGCTGATTTATCTGAGGGTAACGAATTAGTATCACGACTTAACGATTATCAAGATGTCTTCTTTGTGTATACTCTGAATAAAACGCCTTAACTTTTTTGACCTACTGCAGACTGATTAGCTACTTCTGAGGTAACTGTTTGTCTGCTGAAGAGAGCTACACCACAGATAACCTTAAGGTACAGAAAAACAAGCGGATGTGTTTATTGCTTGTGTGGGTAATAGGAGTTTATGGAACTTACAATAGGAGGCCGCCCACTAGGGCCTTTTTGATGTAACAAGTGAATTGAATTCCCATTTCAGGCTAAAGATATTTGAGTAGCGCGAGAACCCAACGCTGCCCACGTTGGTAAGGGCATAATCCAGCGATATCCCTTTGAATCGGACACCAAGCCCAAGGTTGGGCTGTACTATTAGGGCAGTTTTATCGTCGAACTCGGTTACCCGTTGCAGGTTGTTTACTCCGGCCCTAACAAATATCAAATCGATATATCCAACCTCAATGCCTAGGCGTGGTTCAATGCTGGCAAACGATGTGCTTAGTGGAGTGTTACGCTCCCCATCGAAAAAAAGAGCACCGTTGAACTCTGCCGTTAAGTTAATATCATCGGTAATGCCAAATGTGCGGGCAACGCCTAGCGTTAGCTGCGGTAGCGTAATCTCGAAATTGTTGTCGGGGGCACGGTTAAAGGTGCTATCGCCAATGGTAATCTCCAGCTCATCGGAGTTGAAACTCCAGATATTTATGGTTGTGCTCACATCCCTAAAGTTTGCTCCGAATTGCCACCCGTTGCGTTGGTATTGGGCAGCCACATCAACACCAAATCCCCAGGCATTGGCAAACTTGCCCACATTGCGATAGATGATTTTGGCGTTGCCGCCAACGGTAAGCCCCTCGATGGGCAACCTGCGGGCGTAGGAGAGGAGAAAGGCGTAATCGGCCACGGAGAATAGCTTTAGCCTGTCGTAGCTGAAGTTGCCATCGGAGTCAATTAGGTCGGTGGTGTTTGGGATATCATCCACCCCAAAGCGAATGGCAGTGAAAGCCAGCGCCGATAGCGTGTCGGGTTTATGGGCAAAGCCCAGATGGTTGTAGCTGGCCATGCCGGCAAAGTAGCTGGCGTGCATGGCGCCCAACTCGAAGGTGTTTTGTATGCCTGTAAGCCCTGCCGGATTCCAGTAGGCCGCCTCCACATCGGAGCTGGTGGCCACACCCGTGTTGCCCATGGCCAACCATTTTGCCCCCACACCGATATTCAGAAAATCGTTGCTGTACTTGGCTGTTTTGGCAAAGGAGAGAGTGCAGACAAGTAGAATCAAAGCTGCTATGGAGAGAAATCGTTTCATTAAAAGCAGATTAGCCTTTCAACTACTTCTAAATGTTGTGTTAACTCAACAAAGTAATTAGTTTCGCTATGGCTGGGGATGAAAAAATCATCTGGATATCTTATGGTTACACCAAATTCGGATAGCTCTTTAAGATCAATATCATTAAATGAATTGTTGTCAACACTGGAACATTCGGCTAAAAGATAATCGAGATCGTGAGTTCTAGGAAAGTCAACCCCTTTGTATGTGAGGAAAACTTTTAGATATTGCTCAATGTCAATCGATGCAAGGTGCTGGCAAACTGCAAAATCCTCGTTAGCCCTAAAAATCCACTTTTCAATATAGTCATTTATATCTTGGTTCATAAGGTAACCCCTTCGCGCATAATCGTTTTAATAATATGCCCAGGTATCAGTTTTTTACTTTTTAGTTCCTCCTCGCTTTGTATCAAAATATCACTACGTATTCCACTGGCTAGTAACTTTTTTCGAATGGAAGTTCGGACAGAGATTTTTTCACGAATTGATATAGAGTTTGGCACAACAACTAGCAAGTCGTAATCGCTTTGCTCGTCAGCATCGTTTCTGGCGCGAGAGCCAAAAAGTAGTATTCTTGAAAAAGGTAATGCTTCCTTAACTTTTTCCTTAACTAGTGTGCTTATAGCATCCATAACACCTCTAAATTAGCTTAGCTCAAAGTTACAACATAATTGCAAAAAGGAGGTGAAAAACAGTTTTGATGACCCACTTTTTGTTATCTGTCTTCCAAATAACTTACTTTTGCCCTAATTATTGCACTAAATCATCGATACTATGAGCCTCCCCAATCCGCTAAAGCATATACCCAATAGCCTAACGCTAGCCAATCTTCTCCTTGGTTGTTTGTCAATTGTTTCAGCGTTTGAGGGTAACCTGCTGCTGGCCGGGTACCTAATTATTTTTGCTGCTGTTTTCGATTTTCTCGATGGTTTCTCGGCTCGCCTGCTCAAGGCATACTCCCCTATGGGCAAGGAACTCGACTCACTGTCCGACTTGGTTAGCTTTGGCGTGGCGCCATCGGTAATTGTTTTTCATCTTTTAAAAGATGCTTTGGGCACTAGTGCTGCTGGCGGTTTTACCGGTGGGCAGGTACTGCTGACCATTCCATTCTTAATTGCGGTGTTCTCGGCTTTGCGATTGGCCAAGTTCAATATCGATACGCGGCAAGCCACCTCGTTTATTGGGCTGCCTACCCCAGCCAATGCTCTTTTCATTGTGGGGATTGTGCTTGGGCTAAACAGCTCGCGTAGCGATTGGTTTGATTTTTTTACCAACTCGCCAGTTGCAATAATCGTTATGGTGCTGGTGCTATCAGCCTTGTTGGTGTCGCCAATTCCTATGTTCTCGCTAAAGATTAAGCGAGGTTATTTTAAAGATACCTGGCGGCAACAAATTCTGTTGTTTGTGTCTGTACCAACCATTTTTTTCTTCAAACAGGCCTCATTGTTAATTGTTATGCTATTATACATACTGTTGTCGGTATTAACATGGCGTAAAACCTCAGCAGAGGGATAGGTTTTAGGTGATATTGGTATAAAAAGAAGCGATGCAGAGGGCTACCCTGCATCGCTTCTTGGTAGACTTGGATGGCGGAATGTTAATTTTTAACCACCCTCAGAGTTTTTAATTCCTGCCCATTCTGCATAATGCGGACAAAGTAGATTGCGGAACTCATGTCGCTGAATGAAATTTGAGTTGGATTCTCGATAATCTCTCCGCTTTTAACTGCCCGACCATTTATATCGAATACCGCGTAGTGCATATTGGTGATCTCACCAATAATCTCGATGTTTATGTGATCATGCGTAGGGTTTGGATAGGCCGAGATGGTAAAGTCAAGGTTTGGGATTTCCTTTACAGATGTTAGCCCCAGCCTACCTTGTTGGAATCCCTGTGTGATGATGTAGTCGCCAGCTTTTAGGGTTTCCGTAGTCACCTCGCCAAGGCTCCAGCTGATGGAGCCAGCGGACCCCTGGTGGTATGCACCACCAGAGACCACTGCTTGAAGCTCTTGCGCCATCATCACTTGCGAAGAAGTAAGGGTTAACCCTAATCCGAGTACGATACTTAGAAACCTTTTTATCATAACGTTTCTTTTTTAAGGGTTTACCATCGATTCAAGAACGAAGGTAAGTTTGATATGCCCAGGTTCAACAATGAAACTGCTATATCTATCAACGGGGAATTCATTGCTGAGATTAGTAAAGCCTTCCTTCTCAATAAGTAAGTTGTAATTTGAGAATTCAGGAACACCTAGGAACGTAACCTCACCTTGCTGTTCGTTAAAGTCAGGATCGCTTGTGTATTTTACCGAATGGTATAGCGCGTTTCCAAAGGTTACCTTAGCATCGTTAAGTGGTTTGCCCTCATCGTTTGTAACTAGTATTGTTACTTTATACTCCGTTGGGAAGTTATCAAGTCTAATAGTTACTGTTTGATCGGGTGCTCCAGTAATACTAATAGTTCCTGTTTTTGTTGGGTATTTCATATATGTATCAATGGAGTATTCCCACTCACCTGCAGTTACACCATATATTGTTGCAATGCCATTGTAAAGGAACCCGTAAAGATAGTCCTCCCCATTAGTAATGCTTACCTCAACTTCTTGTTCAGCTAAAGGCAACCCATCAGGGCCAAGAACAATTATGGTGATTTTTGGGTTTTCTGTCATAGTTACGTTAACGTACTGAACGGCTGGGGTTTCGGTAACTGTTATATTGCCGCCAGTGGTTTCGTAACCGTCTGAATAGGATTCAACCATATATTCATAATCGCCAGGGGATAGGAAGAAGGATGCTTTACCATCGGGACGAGTGTATTCATCACTATCGTCAACTGATACGTTCACCTCGTTAACAGGCTGACCATATTGGTTTGTTATGATAAATACTACTTTTGGAGTAGTGGTCTTTACTAGCTGAACATCTATGGTTTGATCGCCCATAAGAGTATATTCATAGTAAACCTCATCTTCATACCCTTCGGCCTCAATGCGAATCTCCATATAGCCATCGGCTAGGAGCAGGTTATGGGTGCTAAGCGGGCCACTTGTTATTGGAGTTTGAGCCCCCTGAGGCCAAACGGTAACCAATGCATTGAGCGGTGCTTCTAAGTCATCGGTTACGTTAATTGTAAGTTTGGTTGCCCTAAGGGTTTTGAACTCCTTGGCCACACCGTATCCTATAAGCTTATCGCCATTGGTGGCAAAAGCCAATGCTTTGTATATGGTGTTTGGTGAGAGATTATAAATAGTAACACCGCTAAGATCTTCTTCCGAATCAACAGTAACAATTCCACCATCGGAGGGGTTAAGCAAGGCAGCAGCGGCGAGCGTGGGTTGTTGCATCGACGATTTGTAGTACAATATCCCCATGGTAGTTATCTTCGAGCTACCTTGGTCTACAATCGAACCTCCAATATTTGCCGATGTTTGTTGAATGTTGGTTATTAGGTTGGTTGCAACTTCGGGCTTAGTTGCAAGCGTTGTTGCAACGTAAGTTCCTTGCTCCGAGATGGAGAACAGCTCGTTAGGTTCGTAGTTCACATCTAACCCAGAAACGCTAAAGCCGATGGGCAATGCATTTTTGCTTGGTGATGGCTTAACGTACACATCGGTGCGCTCAGGAACCACGGTAAACACATCGTACGTGCCAGTGCTTTTTGTTGTGGTTCGTCCCGAGATGGCAAATCCTCCCTTGGTCTTTGTGGTGGTTTCCTCAACAAATACTTGGGTTAAACTTGGGGTAACGGTAAATATATCTGCTTCACCTTCTTTGGTGGTTGTTCGGCCCGAGATGGCAAAGCCACCCTTGGTTTTGGAGGTGGGTTCGTCAACATAAATTTGGGTGAGCTCTGGGGTTACCGTAAGTATCTCCTGGGTTCCCTTGGTGGTTGTTTTGCCGCTAATGGCAAATGCGCCCTTCGTTTTGGCTCCACCTGTTTCATCTATAAGGATCTCAACACCATTCTCGTAAACGGCAAAAACGGTTTCGCCCTTAGAGTTTTTCACTTGGAAAATGGGAACCTCTTCGCTGTTGGTGCCATCGGATACAACTTGCAATGTTCCGCTGATTGTTGCGTTTCCTCCATCGCCCACAACGGTTTTGCTTGAGAAAGCAAAGTTGGCATAGGGTACTGAGAGCAGCTGGGTTACACCCATGGTTTGGTAGCTACTTCCACCGTTCAGGTCGAGTTCAACCTTTAGGTAGTAGTTTGCAGTAGACCAGTTGATTGCTGAGTAGTCACCACTTTTCGATTTGCCTTGCCCCAGTATTACGTTTACAAGGCCAAATTCATTGGTAGTGGGGGTGAATGTTTCGGAGTAAACCGAGGTGCCGGAAGAACTTCCTTGCAGGACGCTGAGTTGTAGCCCTATCTGCTGATTGGCCACAACCTCGCCCGTCGAATTCCGTATTACAGCTTGGTAGTTCATTCCCAACGGAGCTTGTGCCATGGTTGCCAATGTGCACAAACCCGAAAAGAGTAAGGTGAGTAGGGTTCTTTTCATAGTTATAAAGGTTAGGTTAATAATAAATTCTTTTGAGTTTGGCTAGTATTTCGTCTGGTTTAATGCATATGCAGCATCTTAATAATCAGATTGTAGCAATACCAAATATACATCAAAAAAAGAACCAAATGCCAACAATTCTTGAATTGGTTTGTAAAAAAAATGAAAGCGTAGCCATTTATGTTGAATCTGATTTTGGGATTGTTAGGTTCTAGTAGGCTCTTACGTGTGGGGCTAACCAATAAAACTTATCGGTTTTATAAATTTAAAAGTTTGCCCTTACCCCGATTACAATTTGATCGTCTATTTGTTCGTAGCCTTCCATCCAGCTGTTCATCTCGTTACGAAGGATCTCTTTCTGCTCTTCCATTGGTAGGTGGTGAATCGATAGTAGATATTCCTTGAAGTTCTTCTTCATGAACTTCCGCCCGTTTGGCCCCCCAAACTGATCGATGTACCCATCGGAGAATAGGTAGAAAGTATCGCCGGGTTGGAGCTGTATCTCGGTGCGCTGAAAAGGAATGTCTTGCTTAACGTATGCCCCAATTGGCATCTTGTCGGGTTTGTACTCGGTTAGCTCACCATTTCTGATAAATACAAGCGGGTTGTTTGCTCCTGAGAACTCAAGCTGCATGGTGTTTAGGTCGATAGATACGAGGGCCATGTCCATTCCATCCTTTCGTTCCTCTCTGTCGCCTTCCTTTAGCCCTTGGCTTAGGGTGCTTATTACATATTGGCGCAGTAGATTGAGGATGGAGTCGGCGTGGTTTATATCCAGCTTGGCCACAATCTCGTTGAGGAAAGAGGTGCCCAGCATGCTCATGAATGCTCCTGGGACTCCGTGCCCAGTACAGTCGGCAGCTATGAATATAAGCCTTTTCTGCTTCTCGAAATGGTGTACCCAGTAAAAATCGCCGCTTACAATGTCCTTAGGGGCAAAGTAGATAAAGTAATCGAACAATTTGCACGTTTGCTTGTCGGGTAGCACGGCGGTTTGGATACGCTTAGCGTACCTAATGGAGTCGGTGATGGAGATATTCTGCTGCTCAATCTTTTTGTTCTTCTCCACAACCTCAGCGGTTCGTTCCTTCACAATGGCCTCTAGTTTTCGGTTGTCTTCCTGTAGCTTGCGGGTATACCAGGCTATGGTTAGGCGAATGATAATGAATGCCCCAGCAACGTATATAAGGTATGCCCACCAGGTTAAGTACCATGGTGGTAGTATTTTGAATTCGAAAATTGCCTCCTGACTAACAACCCCATAGATGTTTTTTGACCTCACGTGGAATAGGTATGTACCACCCGATAGGTTGGTGTAGTTACGGAAATCTTTATCTTCCCATGCTGACCACCCATTATCGAAACCCTCAAGGTACGACTGGTATAGCGTTTCACCCTCCGACTCGAAGTATGGAGAACTAAAGGTGAACGTGATGCTGTTGTGCCTGTTTGCAATCGGACTGTGAAAATCTAACTTGTTGTCTGCGGAGCTAAAAAGGGTAAGTCCACCTGCTCCTCTGTAAACGGTTGAGTCGTATCCCACCTTCACCGTCCGAATAAGGGTTTTGAATGTCCTCCTGAAATCTTTCTCGGTATTCCGGTTGTGAACATATAGCCCTTCCTGCCCTCCAATAAATGTCAACTCGTTGTGTGCTGAGCCCGAAGCAATAGTCATTGAGGGGATTAACCTAAGGGCACTTGTGTCAATTCGCCAGTCGCTATCAGCTCTGTAGGCTAGCGCAGCCAGCGTAGCATTTTGCTGTTCGAACGATACCAGTGCTGAGGTGTCGGTGAGGGTGAAGAAATTTTTGATTTTTCTATCCTTGGGCTTGAAGTGATTGTTTAGGCTAGAGCTGGTGAAGGAGTTAGCCTGATCATTGAGCTGGAATACCTCTCCTTTTGCAACAAAATGTATTCTATTCTGAAATGTAATGAAATCGCCGTTAAGCTGGGCAGCTAGATTTGGCAGCGGCATAGCTTTCCCATTGCTGCTTACTAATTTGGCGCCCGATAGGGTGTTGCACCAAAGGTTTCCGTTAGTGTCCTCAACAATTCTTGTAACCGTTGTGTCGGCCAATGCAAATACGGCGGGGTCGAGGATAAACCGATTGCCCTGTTGGCGTAGCTTGCGTATTCCCCTTGAGGATGCCACATATATTACCTCGGGGCTTATCTTGGATTGTAGCAACTGGTATGTTTCAATTCCAAGGTTAAACGGGTATGCTTTTTTACCTTTAATTTCGTATATATCGCGAACGCTAGCTGCAATAAGTTTACTCTGGTTGTTATGTTTGTAGTTAATCATGGAGTATACTTCTTCGCCAAAAATCCCTTCAACCTGAATAAACTGGGAAGTCTTGCTGTAGTTCTGTTCAAGCAACGAAACTCCGTACATTGTTGAAGCGTAGTACCTATTGTCGTACCAAACCACGTTGTAAACAGTTCCCTTTAGCCCCAGCTCATCGGAGAAGTAACGTATGGGGGATCCAATGTTAACCGCAGATATTCCGTTTGTTAACGTTAACCACAATACACCCGGGTGAATTGACGAATGGAAAAGGTTGGTTACAATCTCTGTGGGTAACCCTGTGTCCTTGTTAATGTGGGTAACTATTTCGCCGTTTCGATTTATTACATATAATCCGTCGAGCCGAGTTGCAAAGGCAAAGTGATTTTCGTCAACCACTACTCCTGCATATATTTGCTTATCAATAAGAATGTTTTGGGTTTGCTGGGCTCTGGAGTTAAAGCTAAATTTCGATATTTCGCCCGATTCTGTGTTAAGAAGCGACAAGCCCTCCCCTGCGCTGGCAATTAGAAGAGTATTGGTGCTCCATGGTAGGATGGAAAAGATATCGTTTTGGGCAAATTGTTTGCCCCCTTTAACCAGTTTTAACTCATTATCCTCTAGCACGTGCAGCCCACTTTCGTAGTTATCAACGTAAAGCTTATCGTTAACCTGAAAACTCCAAAAGCTGTTCTCGGGCAAATTAATGCTGCTAATGCTGTTGCTGTTGGTGTTGTATACAAATATTCGTGGAAGGGTGCAGAAAAATATCTTGTCCTCGAATGCATATGTTTTCCAAACCCTGTTAACGCCAATGCTATCGCCCACAAGTGGCCTAAGCGATTCGTACATAATTTGTCCCTGAGCATCGGAGGTGAGACGGCCAAAGTCATCGGTTCCCCCAACGTATATTATGCCATCGGAGCCTGTGGCAAGCGAAAAGATATACGTTTGACCTGGAACGCTTATTCGTTTCCAGCTTCTTCCATCGTATTCTAAAATATATTCGGAATTGCCAAAATACATCACTCCACGCTCATCCTGAGTAATAGACCAATTTGCCTCTGATGCGTTGTACGTTTTATGCGAATAGTTTTGAAGTATGGGAATACCCGTTGAGTTTACCTGCGAGAATGCTGGCTGGTAAGTAAGTATAGCGGCAGTTACTATCGAAATTACTGTTCTAGGGATATAACTTTTCATCGTAAATAGAATTATAATACAATTTTAAGCAAATTTTTGCATTATTACATCGATTAGGTTTCTAAATAGTTACTCTTTATTGCTAAACTAATTCAAGGAATGGAATGTTAGCCGTTGAAATTTGGTTTTGCGTGGGTTTAATAATTTTTTGTTAACTATTTTTGTTGCTAAACCGACGTTGATAAAAATGAATATGAACATTTGTAAGCGGCTAACTCTCACTCGAATTGTAATAGCGGTTGTAATTCTAACCTCCATATTTGCCAATCTTCATCGAAAGATGTGGACGTGGGAAGATCGAATTATTCAGTGGGACGTTAAGTCGTACTACGCATATTTGCCCGCTGCTATTATTCATGGCGATTTATCGTTGGAGTTTACCAAGTACAATCCCGATAAGTACATAAAAAACTACTGGCCCGGCACGGCGCCCAACGGGGCAAAAGTTATTGTTACCAGCATGGGGATGGCTTTCCTGTATCTACCCTTTTTCTTTATTGCCCATGTCTGGGCATTGCTGGGTGGGTATGAAGCCGATGGCTACTCTTTACCTTATTTAGTGATGATTCAATTCTCGGTACTACCATACCTGCTGCTGGGGTTAGTGCTTTTGCGGAGAATTTTGTTAAAATATTTTTCGGAGATAGCCACTGCACTTGCCTTGGCGGGTGTTGGGTTGGGGACAAATCTGTTTTATTACTCCAATGCCGAGGGTGCCATGTCGCACGGGTTTAGCTTTGCGCTGTACGCAGCCCTCTTGTACCTAACCATAAAATGGTGGGCAAAGCCAACGCTTGGCAAGACTGTATTGGTTGGTTTGCTATTGGGATTAATCGTTCTTATCCGTCCTACAAATATTGTGGTACTGCTTGTTTTCGGATTTTATGGCGTAACAACCCTCAAGGGTATTGGAGAGCGCATACTTTTCTTTATAAAAAAATGGAATTATGTGCTAGTTATTGGCCTTTGCGCTCTGCTGGTTTGGGCACCGCAGCTGGTTTACTGGAAATGGCTTACAGGGGACTGGTTTTACTACTCCTATGGCGATAACGCTAAGTTTTTTTGGACTAATCCACAGTTTATTAATGGGTTGTTTAGCTACCGGAAGGGCTGGTTTGTTTACACGCCCATCATGATTTTTGCCGTTTTGGGATTAATACAAACCTACAGGAAACATCGAGAGTTTTTTACCCCAGTGGCATTGTTTCTGATTGTAAACCTGTACGTGGTTTTTTCGTGGTGGAACTGGTGGTATGGCGGTGGTTTCGGTCAGCGTGCTTTAATAGAGTCGTATGCTATTATGGCATTTCCTATGGCCGCTTTTATTGATGCTGGGGTTTCGGGTGCCCGGTGGAAGCGAATTGCCACCATCTCTACCATAATGCTATTCACTGCCCAGGGCCTATTTATGAATATTCAGTACTACTCTGGAGTAATACATTGGGATTCGATGACCAAGGAGGCTTACTGGAAATCTTTGTTCAGATCTACAAAACATCCAAACCTAAATCGTTACCTGCAACGATTAGACTATGAATTTGCGCGTAAGGGTATTTATATACCCGAGAAAAAGCCCAGCACTTTAGTTGCCGAGGCTGCGGCTTGTGATATGGAAACAATAGATGCAACGGGCGCACGGTTCCTTTCTGTAGATGGATCGCTGGAGCTACATAACGCCAAACAGCAAACCAGTAGGTACTCCCGATCGGGCAGCCATTCGGTTGTGGTTAATAGCGACACTCCGTTTGCCCTAAACCATAGAATTAGCGTTAAACCAGGCGATCAGCTGGAGTTTGAGATTTGGCGACACTCCAAATCGTCGCACGAGGCGGCTCTAATCATGTCTGCGCAGGATGCAAATAATTTTTACAAAAAATCCGATCGCAAGATTAGCTCCGAGGGCGACTGGGATCAGCTGGTGTACACACTGGTAGTCCCCAAGGATTATCCCGACAGCTTGCTTGTGGTATATGTTTGGAGCCCCAAGCGTGAAACCGCTTTCTTTGATGACTATTCGGTAAAAAGGATGACAGCAGAACAGCAAAATGAAAGCAATTGAAAAGAATTCCCCATACATAGTATGGATTACGAGCTTAGTTTTGTTGGTTGTTTTTTCTGTGCTAGCCTTTGCCAGCTTAACACCTCAGCAAGTTTCGGTTTACTTCAATTCCGATACTTTTTATCTTGCATCAATATTTCGCGATGTATTTGTTGATGGGAGTGGGTTAGAGGGTTGAAACCTTAATGCGGCACCCAATTTTTTTCCCGATTTCTTTATTTTTTCCCTAATTAATTCAGTGACCGCCAACGTAAGGTTAGCCTATTTGGTTTTCAGCCTTATTCAGGTGGTGCTAATTGCATTGCTATTCGACGCAATTCTATTGCAGGTCGACAAAAGGATTACATTCCATCATTTGGCCATATCTAATGTGTTCTTAATTCTCTTCCCTTTATCGACCCTTATCTCCGGCGATTTTATTTTCACCTTTCACCTATTCAGCTTAAGCTATCACACGGGGGCGTTTGTTATGGCGTTGCTGGGCTTGTTGTTGTCTTTAAGGATTTTAAATCGATATTCAATAGCTTTAACTATTGCTTTGGGGCTTGTTGTTCTAGTCGGAACGTTTAACGACAAGCTTTTTATACCAACTTTTGTTTTCCCCCTTTTATTATGGCTAGTTTTTGCATTTTCTCGGACTAAGGTTAAGGTTTTGGCTTCGACCGTTGTTACCGTGTTGGTTTCGTCAGCTTTAGGTTTGATGCTCTTCGATGTGGTTAGGAATTTGGGTTATGTGCATTTTATCGACACTGGTTGGAAAATGTTCAACTTCAGCAATGTGGCTTCATCGTTCCAAGTGGCAGGCGAGCAAACCCTTAGGTACATCACAAGAGGTCATGCTAGCGGTTGGGTGGTAATTATTTCCATTTTGGTATTTGGATTCCTTACAGCTAAGGTTTTTGGTTTGGCTCGTTCAATTGTCAAAGCCCAAAGGGAAAAATCTACATATGATTTTTCTACCGCCCAAGCATTCACCCTTTTTGTTTGGGCCAATATTCCCATTGTTTGGTTAACACCAATTCTCAATGGTAGCTATGTAAGCCCAGCCATTCTTAGGTTTAATATCCATGCATATTACATGGCAGTGCTTTGCGTTGGGTATATCGTTTTTTTACTCATCAGCAGTAAAAAGTATATAGCAATCATATCCTATTCGTTGATGGTTGGTGCTGCGGTTTTAGGATTTGCACTTTGGATATTAAATGCTGAGAGTTATTCGCTTAGTACGGTCACCTCGTATTACCCCAAAAGGGTTGAGGCTATTGATGATTTTGTGCGGGAAACGGGCGTTAAGTATGGCATTTCGGAATACTGGAGTGCCAAATCATCAACCATGCTCTCGGAGGAGGGCGCTAGGATATACCATGTTCACCCAAACCTTAGGATTTGGTACCATGTTACCAATAAAAACTGGTACTACAAGGGTGGTAGAGGTAAACATGGCAACCCTAGTTTCGAGATGATTGTAATGAATGGGTTCGACTCTACAAGGGTTGCTAACATTCTCGGGCCTCCATTGCTGGTTAAAAAATATCCAGAGGCTAATGTCGAGATTTGGCAGGTTCGCGAGTTTGAGTTCGACCCCCAAACGCAGCTACCTCACCCTGTCAATTAGGGTTGAACCTATTCGTTAATACGATCGATGATGTAGGTTGGCCTTCCTTTCACCTCGTTGAAAATATAGCCAATGTACTCGCCAATTATACCAATTACGATAAAAAGTAGCGAGAAACCAAGGCTAATAAGAACCACTATGGTGGTGTAGCCCGAGAAGGGTTCGCCCAAAAATTTCATCACCACGGAGTAGATGGCAACTACAAAGCTAAACCCACCAAAGAGTAGCCCAATGGCAAGGCCAAGCCTTAGCGGGATATGCGAGAAGGTGGCAATGGCCGACAACGAGAAGAAGAATAGGCGCGTTAGCGTGTACTTGCTTTGCCCGGCAGCCCTGTTTGGTGCAACAAACGGAATGGATGCCTTTTTAAATCCAACCGATTGAATTAGGCCACGGAGGAAACGAGTTCTCTCTGGGTATTCCGTTGTAACCACTTCTGCTACCCGTTTCGAAATCATAAAAAAATCCGAAACGTTGGGCTCAATTTGGCCGTGCGATAGCTTGTTGAAGATCCAGTAGAATAAACCCGAGGTGAGTCGTTTGCGAAGCCCGCCATCGGCCCTGTGGTTCCTAACCATGGTTACCACCTCGTAGCCCTCGTTGGCTTTGCCAACCATTTGCACAATGCAGCTGGGCGGGTGCTGCAGGTCGGAGTCCATGCATATGGCAAAATCGCCCTGGGCATGCTCAAGGCCTGCCAGCATGGCCGCCTCATGTCCAAAGTTGCGGCTAAAATGAATGGCTCTGGTGTTCGTGTTCGCGCTCACAAGGTTGTCAATTATCTCGCCCGACTTATCGCTGCTCCCATCGTTTACGAAGATCACCTCGAAGGTGTAATCCTTTAGCTGCTCTAAAGTAATTGACAGCTCATTCCAAAACATTGGAATAACCGGTTCCTCGTTGTAAACCGAAACAATAGCTGAAAACTTGTAGCCCATAGCGGTGAGTTTGGGGTCAATGGTATTACAAAGATTGCGATAAAACCCAACGATTTCAAATAATGCCTATATTTGTTTTTAAAATTATTTACATGCGGCAAGGTTTTCTGAACTCCAAAAGATTATTGCTTATTGGCAAAAGGCATAAGTTTATTTCGTTTGTTGCATTTTTCTTGCTGCTAGTAGTTTTTGGGTACATTGCCCAGCTAAACCAACCTCCGCAATCAACGCACCTATGGCGTCAGTCCGACTGCGCCTCGCTGGCGCTTAACTACTACCAGCATGGGATGGAACTTTTTAAACCACAGATTCACAACCTACACGCCGATGGTCATACCACAGGCTATGCCACTTCGGAGTGCCCATACCTTTACTACACGGTTGCTGCATTTTATAAGATATTTGGCCCCAGCCATTGGGTTTATCGTATAGTATGGTCCATAATTGTATTGCTTGGTTTTTTTGCAACATATCGGTTTTTTCTGTCTTTTCTCGAGTCAAAGATTATATCTTTTCTAGGTGCAACAATTATTCTAATATCACCGGTTATCGTTTTTTACGGCAATAGCTTTTTGCCCGATGTGCCTGCCTTTATGTTGGTGCTTGTTGGCTGGATGTTTTTTGCGCGGTGGCAAAAGCACAACCAGATACGTACCCCTTGGCTTGTGGCCATCCTTTTTATGCTAGGCGGATTGCTTAAGGTTACCGCGTTGATAAGCTTTTTTGCGCTGGCAGGAGTATGGTTTCTTGAGCTGCTGGGGGTTAGGCTGGGGGAGAACGGCAAACCTATATTTAAGCATCGATGGAGTTCGTTGGTTCCTTTTGTGGTAACTTTTGCGATTGTTGTGGCTTGGTACGTGTGGGCTTGGCACTACAATGCCGAGCACAGCACCAAGTATTTCTCAATGCGTACCTGCCCCATTTGGAACGTTAGCTCATGCTGTAACTGCGGAATTGCCGATATCCTTCGTCAGGTGAATGAGCTGTGGCTGCCTCATCTGTTCAGTAAGCCTGTACTAATTCTGCTGCTGATTTGCATTGTGCTGGTTGGCTATTACTATAGGTTTGCCAATAGGTTTTTGCTTGCAATCACTGCATTTACCTTTCTGGGAACATCCCTGTACATCGCTATTTGGTTTGCAGCCTTTTTCGATCACGATTACTACTTCATTAATCTCTACATTTTCCCAATCTTCCTAATGCTAACAGCCCTTGATGTTGTTAGCAAGAGATTTCCCCGCGTATTTAGCTCACGCTATTTTTTACTTCTGCTCGTTGCCTTTGCCGTTTACGGAACACATTACACCTTTATGAAGCAAAGGTTAAGGTACAAGGGTTGGATGAATTACGAGCATCGGCAGTTTGCCGATATTCGGGAGGCAGCAAGTTTTATTGCTGATTTGGGCATTGAGCCCGAGGATAAAATCATTAGCATTCCCGACCGAACACCCGACTACACCCTATATCTTTTAAACCGAAAAGGGTGGACCTTGTATGGCGATCAGGCGGTGGATAGCCTTTCGCTTGCCAAGAGGATTGAGGGGGGAGCCAAATTTCTTTTTGTTACCAACTACAGCCAAACCGTTCAAGAGCGCCCCTACATAAAACCATTTTTAAACCAGCCCATAGGCGAGCTGAATGGTCTTCGGATTTATAGAATAGATGGGCAGCCTCATTCCAAGGTTCTTACACAAAGGATAGATACAGTTTTCCACCTGAAATGCAATGCCGAAACTATTGCTCAGGGCGATTTGCTAGCAACCAGCAACCCATCCCACCTTGCTAAGGGGTCAGAAAATTTGACAGTAGACATCTCGCTATCGGGCAGCCAGTCGTTACTTGTTGATAGTAGTAATCCCTTTGGATTTACAATTGAGGTTCCAGTACAACCGAATACTAGTGTAGAAGTTAGCGTTTGGCGAAACTCTATGTATGGTGTGGGCGAGCTGGTTGTATCGGGTAAACGATCATCCAAGTTTTACCAGTCCAAAGGAACGGGTGAGGTAGATCTCGAAACGGGTTGGGAGTTGATATCTACCTCAATACCCATATCTCCCGATTTTAAGGAGAAGCACCTTGTGGTTTACGTTTGGAATCCACATGGCCAGCCTGCACATTTCGATGACTTGGAGATTCTCGTAACCCAGAATACCCATACAGTAACTTCACGAAGGTATGTATCAGAATAAGCTTGTTGCCGTAGTAATTCCCAGCTACAACGAGGCTAAGAATATTGCCTCAGTAATTTCGGGCATTCCAAAATTTGTAGATCACATTGTGGTGGTTGACGATGCCAGCAAGGACAACACCGCCGAGGTGGTTAGAAACCTTAGCAACGATAACAAACGACTTGTTTTGCTGCAAAATAGCAAAAACTTAGGTTGTGGTGGAGCATTAGCTACAGGTTATAAATGGGCCATCGTAAACAGTATTGACATTGCCGTGCGCATGGATGGCGATGGGCAAATGGATGCCAACGATATTGAACGATTGGTTGAACCCATTGCCAACGGCGAGGTTGATTACACCAAGGCCAACCGGCTGTTCTCGGGCGAGGCTTACGAAAAAATCCCCAAGGTTAGGTTTTATGGCAATGCAATCCTCTCGCTGCTTACCAAAATCGCCTCGGGCTACTGGCATATTGCCGACTCACAAAGCGGCTTCTCAGCCATTGGTAAGCATGCGCTACAAACGGTGAACTGGGACAAGATGTACAAGCGCTACGGCAACCCTAACGATGTGCTTATCCTACTTAACATCTTCAACTTTCGCGTTCGCGATGTGATAACCCAGCCCATTTACAACGTGGGCGAGAAAAGCACAATGCGGGTTCGAAAGGTTATATTCACCATCTCGTGGCTTTTGATGAAAAGGTTTTTCTTCCGCCTACGCGAGAAATACATCATCCGCGATTTTCACCCGCTGGTATTTTTCTACTTCTTTGGATTTTTACTGCAGATACTTAGCATACCCTTGTTTATAAGATATATTTACTACTGGATTGAGTACGACCATATCCCCAAGGTAAACTTTTTGGCTTGGATGTTTGCCGTAATCATGGGGGTGCAGTTTATCCTTTTCGCCATGTGGTTCGATATGGACAGCAATAAACACCTACGGTAGCCCATGCGCAAGTGGTTTTTCAATATCCTTATATACCTCTCTTTGATATTCCTTATGGTTTATCTTTTTCGGTACAGCTATGTCGACCTAAAAGGGGTACGTTTTAACTTTTGGTATTTGAGCCTTTCCTGCATTCTGCTGTGGATGGGTTTTGTTGCCTCGGCTCTGGCGTGGCGCAAATGTTTAGCGTTACATAATATCCCCATAAGCGGAGCAAAAGCTATTGCATCACACGGACTATCGGTGTTTGCCAAGTTTATTCCTGGCAAGGTGTGGGTTGTGCTGGGTAGGGCCTCGAAAGTATCTTCGGAAGGAGTTTCGCTAAAAGCTGCATCGTACGCATCGCTAAAGGAGCAGCTGGCATACGTTTGGCTTGGTTTAGCCCTGGGGTCATTTTTCCTGCTTTTCCAAAATGGGAATTGGGAGCTGTTGCTTATCGTATTTACCCTATTCCTTGGGCTTACCGTTTTTAACCTATCCGATTGGTTCCGCCGACTGGTAGCGTTGGCCTACAAAAAGATCACTAAGCGTGAGTTTGATATCCCCAGAATTTCGGCAAAGGAAATATTAGCACTTGCTGGTAGCATTGCAATATACTGGGTGCTGTGGAGTGTGGGGTTTTGGCTTTTCACTAAGTCCATTATTGCAGATATTTCTCCTTTTGTGGCCTTGGCATTTCCACTATCGGTAACCCTTGGCCTGCTGGCCATAATTGTACCCGGAGGGCTTGGCGTTAGGGAAGGTGTTATGGTGGTTGGGCTAACCGCTATGGGTATTCCAATAGATGTGGCCGCAACCATATCCATTGCCGCAAGGTTGTGGTTTTTGTCGGGCGAAGTTTTTATCTTTTTATTGGGTTTATCCGTTAATGTGTCGCAAAAGCAAACCCTACAAAAAAAGGGGGAACGCTGATGCT
>Ga0265295_1001322_pt1 | contig 43952 bp, 39 predicted proteins | sample Munlansysbiofilm_FD_192503 | JGI IMG/M metagenome (GOLD analysis project Ga0265295, IMG submission 192503) | Leachate microbial communities from a municipal landfill in Southern Ontario, Canada - Methane capture system biofilm | ecosystem: Engineered > Solid waste > Landfill > Unclassified ...
AATCCAAAATAGATATCATCTCGCTGGAATGCCAGAACTCCCATGTTCCCATGGATCTTATCGAGCTTATCAGGGGCAAGAAAGTGATGGTTGGGGCGATTGACGTGGCAACGAACACCATTGAAACACCTGAAGAGGTTGCCAATACCCTGCGTAAAGCGCTGCAGTTTGTTGACGCCGACAAGCTTTATCCTTGTACCAATTGCGGGATGGCACCTTTGCCCCGTGAAGTGGCCAGAGGCAAGTTGCATGCTTTAAGTGCGGGTGCAGAAATCGTCCGCAAAGAACTCTCGATTTAGCGAGGGCTGACCACTCCCAATGCAGGGCATGGAAATGCATACCTGCTTCCATTCCCTGCATGAAAGCGCAAACGCCCAACCCGGTATTTTTCATGATTTACCGGTGTTTTTCGTACTTGTTCCCAACGCTCCTGCGTGGGAACGCAGAAAAGTATAGAATTTAGGCTGCTATTAAAAATAGAGTGGGAGTAACTCCAGGTGTCACTGGCAGACAAGCATGAAATGTTCATGCAAATGGCTTTACAACAGGCGCAACTGGCGTATGATTGCGCAGAAGTGCCGGTTGGCGCGGTGGTGGTTAACAGTGAAGGCGAGGTTATTGGCAAAGGCTATAACCGCACCATTACTGATGCCGACCCTACCGCACATGCGGAAATTGTTGCCTTGCGTCAGGCTGCGGCTCATGAACGGAATTACCGTTTGCCCGACCTGACTGTCTATGTAACACTTGAACCTTGTGTTATGTGTATTGGCGCATTAACGCATGCAAGAGTCGCCCATGTGGTTTATGGTGCGTCCGATCCAAAAACAGGTGCCTGTGGCAGTGTATTGTGCATTCAGGCCAACAAAAAAATCAATCATCATACAAGAATTACATCGGGTGTTTTGGAGCAGGCGTGCGCAGAAAAACTGCGCCGTTTTTTCAGGGAACGCAGGAAAGGATCAAAATTATGAACGCAAGTGCAGAGCATCACAACAAGAAAGACAAAACCCAGGAAGAAATTGAACGTTTAAACGATGTGCAGATCCTGCTGGATGAGGCCGATGACGTACCCGTGCCCATTTCTGTCTACGAAGACCCAATTGGTTTGTACCTGCTTTCTCCATCAGGTGCCTTGCAAGATCCGGGCAAGCTGGCGCTGGCTGAAAAACGGCTGACTAAAATGGGCTTCAAGGTCAAAATAGACAAAGCGGCAGATGCCAGGGACTTGCGTTTTGCCGGTACCGACAAACAAAGGGCCCAGGCGTTTTCCCGTGCGGCCAAAGACAGCAGCACGGTCGTGATGGCAACCCGTGGCGGATATGGCATTAGCCGGATCCTGCACCAGATTGACTGGAAACTGCTGGAAAACAACCCCAAAAAATATATTGGTTATAGCGACTTCACCGCTTTTAACCTGGCTTTGCTGGCAAAAACCGGCTTAAGCAGTTATACCGGCCCAGCCGCGGTATCCGATTTCGGCAACAAAAAAATAGATGATCTGACTGCCGAAATTTTTGTGGAAAGCATGCGTGGCGAGCTGGAGATTTTAAGTTTTGAATCACCGGGGTCCGATGCAGTGGATGCCCGGGGAACGCTTTGGGGCGGTAACCTGGCCATGATTGCCTCACTGGTAGGCACACCTTATTTGCCCAAGATCAAAAACGGCATTCTGTTTTTTGAAGATGTCGGCGAGCACCCTTATCGGGTTGAGCGTATGCTAACCCATCTTCTGCATGCCGGTATTTTGCAAAAACAAAGGGCGATTGTACTGGGTCATATTACCGACTATAAATTAACCGAAAACGATAACGGCTACGATATGCCCCATGTGATCAAGTGGCTGAAAGAGCAGGTGAATGTGCCGGTTGTGTATGGCCTGCCTTATGGTCATGGTGATGTCAGGGTCACGTTGCCGATTGGTAAAAAAGTGGGGATTGCCACGGAAGATGGCATGGCTTATTTGGTGCTTGATGAACACGATCATGCTCATGAACCAGAGGCATGCACGGATGCGTGTGGTGAACAGGGCCATTTCCATGAAGGCGTGCATTTGCATATACATGAAGAGCCCAAGCCCGGCAGCAAGAAAAAAAGCAGAAAAAAGAAGAAAAAATAATCACAGATTCTTCCCGCTATAAAGGGCGGGAGCTTTCGTGCAAAATAGGTAAATTATTAAAAAAAGGTATTAATTTCAATAATTAAGGCCTTATTTTGTTAAAATAACGGCCATAATCAATCTTGAAATGTCTTTTCCCTCAGGAAAAGGCATTTTTCTTTGCAAGCAACTTTTCCATTAAAAAACTATCGTGATCTCTACAGCAAATCTTACCATTCAATTCGGCCCCAAACCCCTGTTCGAAAATGTCAGTGTTAAATTCGGTGGAGGCAACCGTTATGGCCTGATTGGTGCCAATGGTTCCGGTAAATCCACTTTCATGAAAATTATTGGTGGTGACCTGGACGCGAGCTCTGGTAATGTTTCATTGGATCCAGGTGTTCGCCTGGGTAAACTGCGTCAAGACCAATTTGCCTACGAAGAAATTCGTGTGCTTGATGTTGTCATGATGGGCCACGTTGAAATGTGGGAGGCCATGAGCCAGCGTGACGCCATTTACGCCAATCTTGAAGCCACCGATGACGATTATATGCATGCTGCCGAGTTAGAGGCTAAATTTGCCGAATACGATGGTTATACGGCCGAGGCCCGTGCCGGTGAATTATTGCTGGGTCTTGAAATTCCCGTTGAACAGCATGGTTTGCCTATGAAGGAAATTGCACCAGGTTGGAAACTGCGGGTGTTGCTGGCGCAGGCCCTGTTTTCCAACCCCGATGTCCTGTTGCTTGATGAGCCCACCAATAACCTGGATATCAATACCATTCGCTGGCTTGAAGGGGTGCTGAACAGTTATCAAAGTACCATGATTATTATCAGTCACGACCGTCACTTCCTGAATCAGGTATGTACCCACATGGCTGACCTGGATTATGGTGAAATTCGTATTTATCCGGGCAATTATGATGACTATATGCTGGCTTCCACCCAGGCTCGCGAAAGGCTGACGTCTGATAATGCCAAGGCTAAAGAGCGGGTGACAGAGTTGCAGGATTTTGTGCGTCGTTTTGCCGCCAATAAATCCAAGGCACGCCAGGCTACATCGCGCCTGAAGCAAATTGACCGCATCAAATCTGAAACCGTTGAGGTCAAACCGTCTTCTCGGCAGAATCCTTACATCAGGTTTGAACAGGAAAAAGTCCTGCATCGCCTGGCGGTAACGGTAGATAAAGCCGGCAAGGCCTTTGATGCACCGGTTATTAATAACTTTTCAGCCATGATAGAAGCAGGCCAGAAAATTGCCATTATTGGTGCCAATGGTGTGGGTAAGACAACTTTGCTAAGATTGTTTGCCGGTGATCTAAAGCCCGATAGTGGTACGCTCAAGTGGTCTGAAAATGCCGATATCGGCTACATGGCCCAAGACGTTTCCGATTATTTTCAGGCAGATATTAATGTGTTTGACTGGATGGGCCAGTATCGTAAGCCGGGCGATGAAGACCAGGCTATTCGCTCGGTGTTGGGACGCCTGCTGTTTTCGGCTGATGATATCGTGAAGCAGGTCAAGGTTTTGTCAGGGGGCGAAAAAAACCGCATGACATTTGGCCGTCTCATGCTTGGCCGGCATAATGTGCTGCTGCTGGACGAACCCACCAACCACCTGGATATGGAGTCCATCGAATCATTGCAGTTTGCCCTTGAAAAATATGCCGGTACATTGATCTTTGTTTCGCATGACAGGGAGTTTGTTTCTGGTTTGGCCGACCGTATTATTGAAATCATGCCTAATGGCGAGATTGTAGATTATCACGGTAATTATGAAGATTATCTGTCTTCGCGCGGTATTGATGGTTAATGAAGACGCTGTCAGCTCCATTTTCGTTTGAAGAAGAGATTAAAAAAAGCCGGTTTATTGCGCATGCCATGCCGGTCTCTTCTTCAGAGGAAGCGCTAGATTTCTTCGCCCGGCTTCATGAGCCTGAAGCAACCCATAATTGCTGGGCCTTCAAGGTAGGCCAGAACTATCGTTTTAATGACGATGGCGAACCGGGCGGAACCGCCGGTCGGCCTATTTTGCAGGCCATAGAGGGCCAGGATCTAACCAATGTCGCCGTATTGCTGATACGTTATTTTGGTGGCATCAAGCTGGGTACTGGGGGTCTGGTTCGGGCTTATGGCGGTTGCGCGGCAAAGTGTCTGCGTGAAGCCCCACAGCATGAAATTATAGAAACAAAAACCGTGATTTGTTCTTGCCTGTTTTCGGAAATGGCCTTGGTCAAGTCGCGTATTGCCCAGACTGACGCGAAGATTGCCAATGAAATTTATACCAATACAGGTATTACCATGACATTGGAAATACCTGTTGATCAGGTAAAGCCGCTTGAGCAGGTTTTTATTAACCTGACCAAGGGCAAGGGGCAGTGGTATTTTCCTGACGAAATCGGGCAGTCCTGACGCCCGTCTGAACGGCGGAGCTTTTCGCGCAATCCCGTACGGTCAATAAATAATTGCCGTTATTTTGGAAACCAGGCAGGCTGTGTGCCTGCCATCTTCTGATAAAGATAACGCAGGCTTAAGTTCAGGCTTGGTTTTCTTCGTCTGCTTTTGCTTGTGCAATGGCAATTTCCTGATGCACTTTTTCCATGTCAATTTCCTGGATTTTGGTGAGCAATTCATCCAGTTGATTGGGGGGCAGGGCACCTGCCTGGGAAAACATCAGGACTTTTTCACGAAAAACCATCAGGGTGGGAATAGAGCGGATCCTGAGTGCGCCGGCCAGCTCCTGTTCTTCTTCGGTATTGATTTTGGCAAATTCAATATTGGTGAATTTTTCTGCCGCTTTTTCAAAAACGGGTGCAAATTGACGGCAAGGGCCACACCAGGGTGCCCAGAAATCAATAATCAGGATGTTGTCGTCTTTGATGGCATCCTCAAAGGTTGCCTGGGTAAGTTCTTTAATGGCCATGATGCATGTTCCGGAAGTTAAATTTATATAGTAACTGTAAATGTAGGCTGAAGACGCCAAATTAAAGTTGAATTTTTTTATTGATGCCATAGCCAAATTATTAAACCGGCATTGCTTGCAATGCAATGCCGGTTTTGCTTTGCCTCAGGCCCGATAGCTTGTTGGGCAGAATAAAGCGTTAACGCCTGTTAAAAACGTTGGCTTATTCCAGAATAAACCGGATCACAAACAGTACAGCAACAATAACGCTGGCAATATGCAGTTCTTTCATTCTGCCCGTACCCATTTTCATCACGACGTAGCTGATAAATCCAAAAGCAATGCCTTCGGCAATTGAATAGGTAAAGGGCATAATGATAGCGGTCAGAGAGGCCGGAATGGCTTCAGTAACGTCAGACCATTCCACTTCGGTCAGATCCCTAATCATTAAGCCGGCCACATAAAGCAGTGCCGGCGCGGTTGCGTAGGCAGGGACAATGCTGGCCAGTGGCGCAAAGAAAAGGCATAGCAGGAACAAAATACCAATGACCAGGGCAGTCATGCCGGTACGGCCGCCTGCCTGTACACCGGCTGCGCTTTCTACAAAGGCGGTGGTGCTGCTGGTACCAATTAAAGAGCCGGCTAAAATGGCGCTGCTATCGGCAAACAGGGCGCGCCCCAGTTTGTTGGGCTTGCCTTCAGGCAGCAAGTTGGCCCGTTTTGCCACGCCAATCAGGGTGCCGGTAGCATCAAATACCTCTACCAGCACAAATACCAGAATAACGTTCAGGAAGCCATGGTTAAGCACACCGGCAATATCAAGCTGAAGGAAAGTGGGGGCAACACTTGGCGGCATGGAAACAATGCCTGAAATGGGCGGGCTATAACCCAGGATGGCCGATAAAACCGTAATGGCCAGAATCCCGATCAGGATGGCACCCTTGATTTTCATTGCATCCAGAACCGCAATAATAAAGAAGCCCAGAATGGCCAGCAATACCGTGGGTGAGCTTAAATCGCCCTGGGATACCAGGGTGGCATCATTGCCCACCACAATGCCGGCTGACTTAAGGGCAATCAGGGCCAGAAACAGGCCAATGCCCGCTACAATAGCCGCCCTGAGGGACTTGGGAATACCTTCAATGAGCCATTTTCGCAAACCGGAAGCGGAAAGAACCAGGAAAATAACACCGGATACGAAGACGGCCCCAAGCGCCTGTTGCCACGTATAACCCATGGCGCCCACCACCCCGAATGCAAAGAACGCATTCAGTCCCATGCCGGGGGCCATGCCAATGGGCCAGTTGGCCAGAAACGCCATGATAAAGCAACCCAGGGCAGCCGCCAGGCAAGTGGCCACAAATACGGCACCTTTGTCCATACCGGTGGTCGCGAGGATTTCCGGGTTGACAAAGATAATATAGGCCATGGTCAGGAAAGTGGTTACACCGGCCAGAATCTCTGTCCGGGCATCGGTTGAATGTTCCCGTAGCTTAAACAGTGACTCAAGCATGGGCATTACTCCTATTTAATGAAGAACAACGTGTAAAATACGTACTTTAACGTACACGGCGTATCCTTTATTAATAAAAAGACGCATGGCTGGCGTATTTGTATGCTTGCGTCTTTAATAAGCAACACAACAGCGGCATAATCGTTTTGGCTGGTGTTGCAGGCAGGGTTTTCGCGCATGTTCCATTTAGCCTGAAATGGCTGTTTTTAATTTGAAATAATGAATATTATCGGTTTTGAAAGTTCCTGTGATGAAACAGGCGTGGCCATTGTTAATACAGAAAAGGGCTTGCTGGCCCATGCCCTGCATAGTCAGATTGCCATGCATCAGGCGTATGGTGGCGTTGTGCCAGAGCTGGCCTCGCGTGACCATATCCGGCGTGTCTTGCCGTTAACCCGTGAAGTTCTTGAAAAATCCGGTTTAACCATTAATGATATTAATGCCGTTGCCTATACGGCGGGTCCAGGTCTGGCCGGCGCCTTGCTGGTTGGCGCATCGGTGGCGCAGGCCTTTGCCTGGACTCATCATTTACCGGCTATTCCTATTCATCACCTAGAGGGGCATTTGCTTTCCCCCATGTTGGCTGATGAGGTTCCCGGGTTTCCTTTTGTGGCTTTGCTGGTTTCCGGCGGGCATACGCAAATTATGCGGGTGAATGGCGTCGGGCAGTACGAACTGCTGGGTGAAACCCTTGATGACGCTGCCGGAGAGGCTTTCGATAAATCGGCGAAACTCATGGGCTTACCTTATCCAGGCGGGCCAGCGCTTTCCCGCCTGGCCGAAAAAGGTGATCCTGCCGCTTATGCGTTGCCGCGTCCCATGATGCATAGTCCAGATCTTGATTTCAGCTTTAGTGGCCTGAAAACAGCGGTGCTAACCACGTTGCGTAAAATAGAACAGGGGGGGGCTTTGAGTGAACAGGACAGGGCAAACCTGGCGGCCTCAACGCAACAGGCGATTGTTGATGTGCTGGGGCATAAGGTGATCAAGGCCATGAAGCAAACCAAACTTAAAAGGCTGGTGGTGGCAGGAGGGGTTGGCGCAAACAGCCAATTGCGTAGTTATTTACGTCGCGAAATGGCTAAACAGGGTGGGCAGGTGTTCTTTCCACCCCTTGCCCTGTGCACCGACAACGGCGCAATGATTGCACATGCCGCTGCAGAACGGGTAAAAGCGGGGCTGGTGGATCTTGGTCATAGCGCTTATGCGTTTACGGTAAAACCCCGCTGGGATCTTGCCGAGGCTTAAGCTTGGGGCTTGTTTTTTTTGCCTAGCCTGGATTCTGTTCCTGCCAGCAGGTTGGTAATGTTTTTCTTGTGTTTATAAATAAGCAGAAGAGAAATAAGGCAAATAACCCAAAAGATTTCAGGTAACTGGTACCAGGCAATCTGGTGACCGGCATAATAGTAAAAGGGCGCAAAAATAGCGGCAATAATGGCGGCCAATGAAGAATACCTGAAAAACACGGCAATAATAATCCAGGTGGCCAGGGTGGCCATGGCCAGCCAGGGCTGGATGGCAAACAAAATACCGATGGCGGTTGCCACGCCTTTTCCGCCTTTGAATTTAAGGAAGACAGAATATAAATGTCCCAGGAAAACGGCCAGGGCAACCAGCGCAACACCGGTGACGGTAAGATGAAGTGTTGGGGCAAACTTGATGGCTATATATACCGCCAGCCACCCCTTGAAAGCATCTCCGAACAGGGTGAGCGCGGCGGCCAGTTTGTTGCCGGTCCTAAGTACATTGGTGGCACCCGGGTTGCCCGAGCCAAAAGTCCGGGGGTCTTTCAGGCCAAATAGTTTGCTGGTAATAATGGCGAAAGGGATTGATCCTGCCAGGTACGCTAAAATAATGGCGATAATACTTGCCAGTATGCTGTTCATCGGGAATCCTTCTTTTAATCAAGAGCAGATTATAAACAGGAAAGTTTTTATTTTTAAGCCTAAATGGGATATTTTTGGATAATATTTGCAAGATGTAATTCAAACAAGTTCATTCAGGTTATATTGTTTTAAAATGCAATTAGCTAATTATAAAAACAATGAGCAAGTCAATTTTTGTTCCGGGTTTGGGGTTTTTCAACCCATTATTTTTCTAGTTTGGATCTTATGAAGCGAATTTTAGTCTCTAACGATGATGGGTATAACGCAAAAGGCGTTGAATTACTGGCAGAGGCGCTACGATCGTTCGCAGAAGTCATTGTCATTGCGCCAGAAACCAATCATAGCGGTGCTTCCAACTCATTAACGCTAACTCGTCCGTTAACCGTGCGGCAGGCCGCCAATGGTTATTACTATGTTAACGGTACGCCCTCTGATTGTGTGCATATTGCTTTAACGGGCATCCTCAAGGATAAGCCCGATCTGGTGGTGTCCGGTATTAATAATGGTGCTAATCTAGGCGAAGATACCTTGTATTCTGGTACGGTTGCCGCGGCAACCGAAGGGTATCTGTTTGGTATTCCTTCCATCGCTTTTTCCCTGACAGAACGCAACTGGCCTCATATTGATGCGGCTGTTGAAATAGCGGCTTATATTGTCAAGCATCAGCTGGAGCAGCCTCGTCAGGCCCCCTGTTTGCTTAGCGTGAATATTCCGCCCTTGCCAAAGCACGAACCCGAAAATATCCGGGTTTCCCGTCTTGGTCGCCGTCATCCCTCCCAACCGGTTATTGAAGCAACCAATCCCAGCGGAGAAACCATTTACTGGATTGGCCCAACCGGTGAAGTGGCCGATGCGGGCAGCGATACCGATTTTGGCGTTATCAATCAGGGGCATATATCAGTGACCCCCTTGCGACTTGATTTGACGCATTATGATGAGCTGGGCATTACTCATGAGTGGCTGGAGGGTTTATGCGTAAACCCATAGACGATCTTGTGGTTTATGGTAACAAAAATGTTAAGGATGTTAAAAAAACCTCAGTGGTCAGTCCATCACCGGTAAATAAAATTAAAATTACGCCAACTAATAGTAATACGCGTATTTTGTCGGGTGCCCAGTCATTTTCTTATGGGCAAGGCAGTGTTGCCTTACAGGGTAAGCCGGTCATGGCAGGTGGCACCACAGGAGGCTCCATGAATCTTGGATTGAATTCGGATCGCTTGCGACACCAGATGGTTGAGCGCCTGAAACAAAAAGGCATCACTGATGCCCGCGTATTGGCGGCTATGCAGGCAGTACCCCGGCATATATTTGTTGATCAGGGTTTGGCCAGCAGGGCCTACGAAGATGCTGCTTTACCGATTGGTTTTTCCCAAACTATTTCCCAGCCCTGGATTATTTCCAGAATGCTGTCTATTGTGTGTGAAAACCGAAACCCGCAAAACGTTCTGGAAATTGGGGCGGGTTGTGGTTACCAGGCTGCGGTCATGGCTCACCTGTTTCCTGTTGTTTACAGCATAGAGCGAATAAAAGGCCTGTATGACATGGCGCGTGAGCACTTAAGAGACTTGCGCCTGGTTTCCAGGGTCAGGCTGGTATTCGGGGATGGTATGCTTGGGTTGCCAGCTTATGCGCCCTTTGATGCCATTGTCATTGCTGCAGCCGGCATGGAAATTCCAAGTGTATTGTTACATCAGCTTAGGGTAGGTGGCAGGTTGATTGCCCCTGAAGGTACCAGTAATCAAAGACTGGTTCTTATAGAAAGAACCGGTGAAGCAAGTTGGGACCGCTCCGAACTTGAGGCAGTACGCTTCGTTCCGTTACGGTCAGGTATACAATCTTAGATGGAGAATTTTTGCCATTAATAGTTAATAGGCAAACTGGATATTATGAATATGCATTCGTTCAGAAGAAAATCATTGTTATTAAGTACTGCATTCATGGCTGCCGTGCTTGCAGGTTGTGGCAGTACCGGAAAAGCACCGGTATCCACCCTTGGTGGTGGCACGGCATCGGCAGGGCAATATGTTGTACAAAGGGGCGATACACTGTACAGTATTTCGCGCAGGTATAACGTTAGTGTTGCCCAGCTTCGGTCACTGAATAATATTTCCGACCCTTCCCAGCTCGAGGTTGGGCAACGCTTGCGTATTTCATCTTCAGCTGCTGCGGGCAGTACAGTAAGCGCTGCCAAGGCACCAGCTGCCACAAAAGTGTCAACGTCTGCACCCAAGGCTAGTGATGCCAGCCTGGTTTCCTGGGCGTGGCCCATCAAGGGCAATGTCATTACCGGCTATTCCAGTTCTACCCGAGGCATAGATATTGCGGGCAATGTGGGTGATCCGGTTTATGCGGCGGCGTCAGGAACCGTTTCCTATGTGGGTAATGGCTTGCGTGGTTTGGGTAATCTTATCCTGATCTCTCACGGTAATGGCTTCATTACCGCTTATGCACATAACAGCAAGTTGCTGGTCAAAGATAAGCAAAAGGTTAGCAAAGGAGATAAAATTGCCGAAGTGGGTCAGTCTGACACGTCTTCCCCACGGCTGCATTTTGAAATCCGTCGCAATGGTCAGCCCGTCAATCCATTGTCATACTTGCCAAAATAAAGTTTGTTTATGCTTCCTACTCTTGTTTTTGACCTTGAAACCATTCCCGATGCACAGGGGCTCCGTAGCCTGAATGGCTGGGATCCCGATATGCCCGATGCTGAAGTCATTGAACATGCCACAGACATCAGGATAGCGCAAACCGGTTCTGATTTTTTCCCCTTGCACTTGCAAAAAATTGCCGTGATTGGTTGTGTCTTTCGCGACGATAGCGGGTTCAGGGTTAAAACATTAGGAAAGCCAGATGATGATGAGGCGGCGCTAATTAACGGTTTTTTCAAAACCATAGAGCGCTATACACCGCGGCTGGTTAGCTGGAATGGCAATGGGTTTGATTTGCCGGTATTGCATTACAGAAGTCTGATTCATGGGGTTCCGGCCCATCGTTATTGGGACATGGGCGAAGAAGACCGCGATTTTAAATACAATAATTACATCAGCCGCTATCATAACCGGCATATAGACTTAATGGATTTGCTGGCCAAGTATAACGGCAGGGCCAATGCGCCATTAGACCAACTGGCCAAGCTTTGCGGCTTTCCTGGCAAACTGGGTATGGATGGCGGGCAGGTTTGGCCAGCCTGGCAAGAGGGCAAGGCCGATGAGGTGCGTGCCTATTGCGAAACCGATGTCGTTAATACATGGCTGGTTTATTGTCGTTTCCGTTTTATCCGCGGAGAAATTGACCAAATTGCCTACGAGCGAGAGGTTGAACTTGTCCGGCATACACTTGAAGAAATCAATGCGCCGCATTGGCAGGAATATTTGGCTGCCTGGAACAAGTAAGCAAAGTGGTAAGCTTGAAGGCTGGAAGCAATTATTTCAAATTTCCGGTTTTTCAGTAATCATTTGAAAATATTACGGCGTAAATGAAATTGGTTTGAAACGGGTTATGCCTCACAATGGCTTCACGTTATCAATTAACACCAAGGAGCTCAATCATGGCTAAATCAATTTCTTCATTCGTTGTTAAATCTCTTACTGCTGCCACCGCAGCATTGGCCATCGGGTCAACCTTTTCAGTCGCTGTCGCACAGCCCCAAGATGCCGGTTCCCGTCAGGGTATGAGCCAGAAAATGGGTGATGGGTATGGTCAATATCACAAAGGTGAGCGTGGCCAATTTAAACATCATGGCAAACAAATGCGTACCCAGGCCGCTATTGTTATTCCTGGTTTTGGTCCTGCCAGCCAACAGCTGGTTGATGATCTCAAGCTGAACGATGAGCAGAAAGCCAAGCTTCAGGCTGCGCTGGAAAATCAAAAACAGGCACGTGGTGAACCTCGCGAGATGTTCAAGAAAACGTTTGATCTTCGCAAGCAACAAGTCGAATCTGGCAAGCTTGATCCTAAAGCAATGCTGGAAGCACAAAAACAATCGCGTGCCGCCATGCAGGAAAAACGTGATGCACACCAGGCACAATGGCTGGCTTTATGGGACAGTTTTACACCTGAGCAGCAGACAACCGTTGGTAAATACTATCAGGATAGTGCCCAAAAAATGCAAGAGCGTAAAGAGCAACGGGCAAAACGCATGGAAGAGCGCAAAGAAAAACGTGAACAACGCATGGACAACAAGGGTAAACAGGCTCCCGCAGAGCAGGCTGAAGCCAAATCCTGATTGGATTTGAGTCATTTTTTTACCGCGTAATATCCATCCTCTCTTTTATCCCGGTTTTTAACCGGGATTTTTTTATGATTTTCATGACTTTGTCCATTTGCGCGAGGCTTGAATTTACAATAGGTGCTTCGTTTGGATTGGAACAGTCATGTCTGAAGTTTTGTCTATAGAATCATTGGATCTTGAGGCACGTGGCATCGCACGTCGTGAAGGAAAAACCATTTTTGTCCAGGGGGCGCTTCCCGCAGAAGTGGTTGAAGCCACCATTATTAGAAAAAAGCCTTCTTATGAAATTGCCCGTACGCAGCGGGTGTTGAAAGAATCAAGTTTGCGGGTCAAACCCCGTTGTCCCAATTTTGGCATGTGTGGCGGCTGTGCCATGCAACACTTGGATACGTCTACTCAGGTGGCGGTCAAACAGCGGGCCCTTGAAGATTGTTTCTTGCATATATCTACAATTAAAATCCCCCAGATACTGGCGCCCATGCACGGACCCGATTGGGGTTATCGTTACCGCGCCCGTTTATCAGTCCGTTATGTCAGGAAAAAAGGTGCGGTTCTGGTTGGGTTTCATGAGCGCAAAAGCGGCTATGTGGCTGATATGACCGAATGTCATATTTTGCCAAAGCATATCTCTGATTTGTTGTTGCCATTGCGCCAATTAATTGAAAATTTAAGTGTACGTGAGCGAGTGCCGCAGATTGAAGTGGCCATTGGAGATGACACAACGGTATTAACCATGCGTCATATGGATCCGTTTACAGAAAATGATCTGGTCTTGCTCGATGAGTTTGCCGCCAGGCATCATATTGTCTGGTGGGTTCAATCCAAAGGGCCTGAAACCGTCAAGCCCCTGCACGAAAAAGATGTGGGCAAGCTGGCTTACAGTCTGCCGCAATTTGGCTTGCGCATGGCCTATAGACCCACTGATTTTACTCAGGTTAATCATCAAATTAATCAGGCGCTTATTGCCAGGGCGCTTAATTTGCTGGGTGTGCAACCCCAGGACAGGGTGGCCGATTTGTTTTGTGGCCTAGGCAATTTTACCTTGCCATTGGCAACGGTTGCCAAAGAAGTGGTGGGCATTGAAGGCAGTAAAACCCTGACTGATCGGGCGCTTGATGCCGCCAAAGATCATGGCCTGAACGATAAAACCAGCTTTTCAACCCTGAATCTGTTTGAAGTGGATGTGCAGTGGTTGCGTGAATTGGGCTATTTTGACCGTATGCTGATTGATCCGCCAAGGGAAGGGGCCCTTGAAGTTGCCAGGGCGCTGGCCCAGCTTGCGCCTGCTGAAAAACCAAAACGTATTGTATATGTTTCCTGTAATCCGGCTACACTGGCGCGTGATGCTGGTGTGTTGGTTGAAAATGGGGCTTACCGACTGGTGTCGGCAGGGGTAATTAACATGTTCCCGCATACCGCCCATGTGGAATCTATTGCGGTGTTTGAACCTGAAAAATAGACGGTATTGGGGGTATCAATAGCTTAAAGAGTTATTAAAGCTTGGGGCGCTGATAACCTCCTTTAACGCCATCCGGAGAAAGCACAATCTGCCATAGCTGGTTTGAACGTGCCCGGAATGAACCGGCACAAACCAATAAATAATAACGCCACATGCGATAAAAGCGTTCGGAATACTGCCCCTTGAATTCATGCCAGTGTTTTTCGAAATTGGCATGCCAGGCCATTAGTGTCTTATCGTAATCAGCCCCAAAATTGTGGACATCCTCTATCACGAACAGAGATTCCAGTGAGTCGGAAATCTGGCCAAGTACGGGTACTTCACCGTTGGGGAAGATGTATTTGTCAATCCAGGGATCAGGGTGATGGTCGCGGATTTGGCCGCCGATCGTGTGCAGTAGAAACAGGCCATCTTCTTTCAGGTTGCGACGAGCCACTTCGAAATAGGTACGATAGTTTTTGCGTCCAACGTGTTCAAACATGCCCAGGCTGACAATGGCATCATATTGCTTATCCAGGTCGCGGTAGTCTTCCAGTCGAAACGTAACGGGCAATCCCTGGCATAATTGCTGGCCATATTCTGCCTGTTCTTTTGAGATGGTTACGCCTGTGCAGGTGACACCGTAGTTTTCTGCGGCATAGTGCATGAAACTGCCCCATCCGCAACCAATATCCAGGACGTGCATGCCGGGTTTCAAATCCAGCTTTTGGCAAACCAGATCCAGTTTTGCCAATTGGGCATCGTTCAGGTTGTCGGCCTTGTCCCAGTAGCCGCAGGTATAAGTCATGTAGGGGTCCAGCATTTTGGCAAAAAAATCATTGCCTATGTCGTAGTGGGTTTCGCCTACTTCCCATGCGCGGGTACGGGTTTGATGGTTAAGGATTTGGGCACGCAAACTGTACCATAAGGTACTTAAGCTTTTTATTTTGGCATCCAGTTTGCTATGCAGGATCAGACAGATCAGTTCGTCAATTCGCTGGCAATCCCACATGCCTGCCATATAGCTTTCGCCCAGTCCTTTGCTACCTTGTGCCAGAATCAGGTCGGCCGCTTTGGGGTTATGAATCTGGATATCCCATGAATTTTTCCCGTTTATGGTTATGTTTGCGCTGGCCAATAGTTGACTAAGGTATTCGCATGACTTGTTATTGCTTGTTTTTGAATTTGCTGCTTCTGTTAACTCCTGGTGTTTCATGAGCTTTCCTTTGGCGTAGATAAAGAAAACAACGAATTAAAGAGCACAGAGCCTAAAGAGATGAAAGGCACTGCGTATACTGGAAATGGGTACCTTTTACATCGTCAAGATATCTTTCTATTATTTATAATAGGTATAACTTAACATTGTGACCACAAAATTTCAAACTGAATCTATTGGGTTCTAATGCCTGATAGGTTTTTAAAGCATATTTCCCTGGCCAAGGTTAAAAAAGCCTGGATATAAGCAGCATTAGTGTCTTCGCTGTGTACGGTGGTATATAGTGTTTGCCAAATGCCCGGTGGGTCACCTAAATGGCAAGTCTTAAGTCATTCCTGGTTGATATAATCGCTCAACGTCCAGTTAGGCAGGGCGGCACTAGAAAAAATGGTGGGTGCTGCCAAGGTATTGAGCTTGTCATAGATTATCAATTTGGTTTTTGTTAGGGTAAACCCTAGAAATAAACGACGAATTTAAGAATCCGTGCATGACGATTTACGGGTAAGTTATACTTTCTGCAATCACTCATCAATTGTTCTTGAATTCGTCCATAATGTCGTTTGATTCTTCAGTACGCCGTAAGCCCATTCATACCCGAAAAATAGAAATGAATTCCTTTCTAAGGGAGGACGGGTTGTGGGAACTAGAGGCATCCCTGCTCGATTATAAAGCTTACGATTTTCCCAAACGCAATGGTAGCATCAAGGTAGCGGGTTCGCCGGTGCATAACATGAAAATCTGTCTGCTGGTAACAGACGGCGGAGAGGTGCGCGATGTTTGTGCGCGTTATGAAGATGCCCCTTACGATCAAATTTGTTCGGCAATCGAGGCGGCTTATAAGGGCCTGGTTGGCTTGCATTTGCTCAGGAATTTCCGAAATGCAGTCAAAGATCGCTTTTCCAGAACATCGGGTTGCACCCATATGTCTGAACTTGTTGTATTATTACCCACGGTTTTTGTCCAAAGTTTGTCGGCATCCCGTAACAGGAAAGAAGCAAGTTCAGGTAAAAAACCTTTCCAGCTTGAAGGTTGTCATGCCCTGGCTTTAACTTCGCCGGTGGTAAAAGAGTTCTATCCGGATTGGTATGCCAATGCAAAAATTGCAGCAGGCAAGATCAATTGATGATGGCTCCCTGCGCAAGCCGGGCATTTTATTTTTTCCTACATCTATATAGGTAATACATGAAGATCCATGAGTATCAAGGTAAAGAGCTTCTAAGGAAGTTTGGCGTTACCGTACCTCGCGGTATTCCCGCATTCTCTGTTGACGAAGCTGTCAAGGCAGCTGAAACGCTGGGCGGACCAGTCTGGGTTGTCAAAGCCCAGATTCATGCAGGCGGCCGCGGTAAAGGTGGTGGTGTCAAATTGGCCCGTTCCATCGATGAAGTACGTCAATTGGCTTCCGAAATTCTGGGCATGCAACTGGTTACACACCAGACTGGTCCTGAAGGTCAAAAAGTCAAACGTCTTCTTATCGAAGAAGGTGCTGACATTAAAAAAGAATACTATGTTGGTATCGTGACCGATCGTGCCACTCAGCGTGTTTGTGTCATGGCCTCCAGCGAAGGTGGCATGGATGTAGAAGAAGTTGCCGAGGCAACTCCCGAGAAAATCCTGAAAGTATTTGTTGATCCCGCAACTGGCCTGACAGACGCTGAAGCGGCAGAATTGGCACGTGGTATTGGTGTTCCTGAAGAATCCGTTGCCAAGGCAGCCGCCGAGTTCCAGAAACTGTACAAGGTTTATTGCGATACCGACTCCTCTTTGGCTGAAATCAACCCACTGATCCTGACCGGTTCTGGTGATATTATCGCTCTTGACGCCAAATTCAATTTTGACTCAAATGCCCTGTATCGCTTGCCCGAGATTGTTGCTTACCGCGATCTTGATGAAGAAGATCCTGCCGAAATCGAAGCCAGCAAATTTGATCTTGCCTATATCCAGCTAGACGGCAATATCGGCTGCCTGGTTAATGGCGCAGGTCTTGCCATGGCAACCATGGACACCATCAAACTGTTTGGTGGCGAGCCAGCCAACTTCCTCGACGTAGGTGGTGGCGCTACCGCAGAAAAAGTAACCGAAGCGTTCAAAATCATGCTGAAAAACGAAGGCGTGAAAGCGATTCTGGTTAATATCTTTGGCGGTATCATGCGTTGTGACGTGATTGCCGAAGGCGTGATTGCGGCATGCCGTGCGGTAAACCTGGATGTTCCTTTGGTTGTTCGCATGAAAGGAACCAACGAAGAGCTGGGCAAGCAAATGCTGAAAGATTCAGGTCTTCCCATTATCAGCGCTGACACAATGGCAGAAGCTGCAACCAAAGTTGTTGAAGCAGCCAAGTAAGGAAGGAATTCATCAATGTCTATTCTTATCAATAAAGACACAAAAGTAATTACCCAGGGTATTACAGGTAAAACCGGCCAGTTTCATACACGTATGTGTCGTGAATACGGTAATGGTAAAGAAGCCTTTGTTGCGGGTGTAAACCCCAAACGTGCCGGCGAAGATTTCGAAGGTATTCCAATCTATGCTTCTGTTAAAGAAGCCAAAGAAGAAACCGGTGCTACAGTTTCCGTTATTTATGTTCCACCGGCAGGTGCCGCCGCCGCCATCTGGGAAGCTGCCGAAGCCGACCTGGATCTGGCTATTTGCATCACCGAGGGTATTCCTGTTCGTGATATGCTTGAATTACGTAACCGCATGCGCGCTGAAAACAAGAAAACCCTGTTGTTGGGCCCTAACTGCCCAGGCTTGACCATTCCTGATGAAATCAAGATTGGTATTATGCCCGGCCACATTCACCGTAAAGGTAAAATCGGTGTTGTCAGCCGTTCCGGTACCTTAACCTATGAAGCCGTTGCACAGGTTTCAGAATTGGGTATGGGCCAGTCTGCTGCGGTTGGTATTGGTGGAGACCCAATCAATGGTCTGAAACACATTGATATCCTGAAAATGTTTAACGATGACCCTGAAACCGAAGCGGTTATCATGATTGGTGAAATTGGCGGACCCGATGAAGTTAACGCTGCATTGTGGGCCAAAGACAACATGACAAAACCCGTTGTTGGTTTTATCGCTGGTGTTACAGCCCCTCCCGGAAAACGCATGGGTCATGCAGGTGCCTTAATTTCCGGTGGTGCCGATACGGCAGATGCCAAACTTGAAGTCATGGAAGCTTGCGGTATTCGTACAACCCGTAACCCTTCTGAAATGGGCAAATTGCTGAAATCTATTCTGTAATATGCCTTAGTGCAACAAAAAACCGCCACGATCAATATTTATGATTGGCGGTTTTTTGCTTGCTGTAAAGGCCGCTATACTAAGCGGGTACTTGTCATCTTGGCAAGGAAAATCTGGTCAGCAACGCAGTCTGGTTTGCCAGGCTTATAAGGTTGGCTTTTACAATTCAACATTATTACTACCTTTAACTGAATTATAATTGGCTGTTTCCATTGGAAACGTAGTAAATACATGATTCAATATAGGCAGTATTTAGCCGTTAAGGCTGTTTTGGACAGATAATAAAATCATCGCTGTTCATAAACTGTCTTCTAAACAAGAAAATAGGTAAAAAGATGTTTGATTTTTTTCAACAGATACAATGGTCCGCCATCGGCCAAATTATTCTGATCGATATTCTTCTGGGTGGGGATAATGCCATTATTATCGCCCTGGCATGTCGTAACCTACAAAAGGCACAGCGCATCAAAGGTATTCTTTGGGGTACAGTGGGTGCCATTGGCATGCGTGTGGTGCTTATTTTATTCGCCATGGAAATGCTGAAAATACCATTTCTCAGGCTGGTTGGCGGCGCGTTGCTAGTCTGGATTGGTATTAAATTGCTGATTCCCGAAGATGATCATGGTGACGGTATTCAGGCCAGTAGCAGTGTATGGGGTGCGGTTAAAACCATTCTGATCGCAGACTTTGTCATGAGTCTTGATAACGTGATCGCGATTGCGGGCGCTGCAACCAATGCCCACGCCGATCACCAGACCGCTTATGTGATTTTTGGTTTGCTGGTTAGTGTGCCTGTTATTATCTGGGGCAGTACCATCGTTCTTAAAATTATTGACAAATTTCCGCTGGTTATCCTGTTTGGTGCCGGGTTGCTGGGCTGGCTGGCAGGGGGCATGTTTGTAGGCGATGTGTATATTCAAAATACATTCTTTGGTGGGGCAGAATCACCTGCTGTAATCAAGTATACTGCAGAGATCGGTTGCGCATTATTAGTCATGATGGTGGGCAAGCTCATCGCCATACGAAAAGCGGATGCCGCATCTGAAAAGGCAGAATAGCCCATATTTACTTTAAGGATAGTCAGTTAAATATATGTCACAAAAACCCAAACTTACCCTGTTGCAACTTTTGTTTGTCCTGGCGGTTATCGGTATTGTTATTGCTGTCCTTGCCAATTATTTTAAATAGGAACTTGCAATGTCAGTACAACCCGAAAAATTGATTATCGCTACACGAGCCAGTCGTCTGGCTTTATGGCAGGCCGAATTTGTACAGGCTAAGTTGCAGGCATTGTATCCCGCCTGCCGTGTCGAACTTCTGACTATGACGACCAGGGGCGATCAGATTCTTGATCGCACCCTGTCAAAAGTGGGTGGCAAGGGTCTGTTCGTCAAGGAACTTGAAACCGCATTGTTAGATGGCCGGGCCGATCTTGCCGTACACTCTCTTAAAGATGTACCCATGGATCTTGGCTCTCCCTTCCAGCTGGCCGTTGTCATGGACCGGGCAGATCCGCGTGACGCATTTGTATCCAATAAATACGAAAAACTGGCCGATTTACCAGAAGGTGCGGTGGTGGGTACTTCCAGCCTGCGGCGCGAATCACAAATCAGGGCAAATTTTCCACATCTTGTGGTAAAACCTTTGCGAGGCAACCTTGATACCCGTCTTGGCAAACTCGACAAGGGTGAGTACGATGCCATTATTCTGGCTGCAGCTGGCTTGCAGCGCCTGGGCCTGCAAGAAAGAATCCGCAGTTGCCTGTCGGTCCAGGATAGTCTGCCAGCAGCCGGGCAGGGGGCGCTAGGGATAGAAATTCTTGAATCCCGCCCCGATCTACTGGCCGCTTTGCAGCCGTTGTCTTGCCCGGAAACTCTGGCTTGTGTAATGGCCGAAAGGGCGGTTTCATCATTTCTGGGCGGTTCTTGTCAGGTGCCTTTGGCCGCTCATGCGGTTATCAACGGCACAACGCTTGATATTAAGGCATTTGTTGCCTTACCCGATGGCACCAAAGTTTTGCGTGCGCAACGCAGTGGCCCGGTAGAGCAGGCTGAGCAACTGGGTCTTGATGTCGCCAAAGAATTGCATCAGGCTGGCGCCGACAAAATTTTGGCAACGCTGTTGAATAATTAATCATGTTTTCTTGATTGATAAGAAAGCATGAACAGACACATTATTCTTACCCGTCCGGCAGGAAAAAATTCATCATTACAATCACTGCTTGTCGAGGCGGGTTTTCAGGTTACCGAACTTCCAGCCCTGGAGCGCTTACCCTTGCCTTTAACGGCAGGAGAGATGCCCGATTTTGCCCGCTATAGTCTGGTGTTTTTTGTTAGCGGTTATGCTGTCCAGGTTTTTTTTGAAATGCTTGGAAAATATAATTTGCCTTGGCCTAAAGGGCTGTATGCCGGTGCCGTTGGGATGGCCACGGCCAATGCTTTGCATAAGCGGGGCATTCCTGCTAGTCAAGTTATCCACCCAGGTCCCTGTAACAACAACCAGGACTCCGAGGCATTTTTTGATGAATTGCTAAAAAAAGACCTTGGGCAATTTACCCGTGTCCTGGTCGTTCGTGGTCAGACCGGCCGTCAATGGCTTGCTGAAAAGCTGCAGGCCTTGAATATACCAGTAGATTTTTTGCCGGTTTATGAAAGAAAGCCCCGGGCATGGACCGTACCTGAAAGCGAACAAATATTATCGTTATTTCAATCAAATAAAGTAATAAGCTGGCTGTTAACCAGTAAGGAAAGTGTTGATAGCGTATTTAATGAGCTGAAACGGTATCAGTTGCTTGAGTACTGCCTGGATCACCATTTTTTAGTTATTCACCCAAGAATTGCCGAGCAACTTCATGGTCATTTGAAAGCGGCCATAGATCAATATAATTTGCCTGACAAGACACTTGACATTAAGATATGTCAACCAAGCGATGCTTCAATATTTGAGATGTTAACCATATCTTAAGTAAAATGGTCGTCATCTTCCACTACAATGCGATTATGAGAAATAAGCGAACACGCCATACTCTACATTCTAAAAACCATAATCTCAGCAAGGGATCAAAAAACATGGATGAGAAAAAACAGGGAAGTATTCAATCTTCAGATAATAAAGAATTGAATACGCCAGAAGAAAATCAGCATAATAATACGACAGGGAACATGACGCCTGAAGCGGCTCCCATTAATGCTGAGCAAGAGCAATCGGCGCTTCAGGAAAATGCGCCCACTTCAGCGTCAACCTCAGGCCAAAAGTCAGGCATTAATAAAAAAGTGGTTGGCGCTGCGGTAGTTGTTGTGGCAGCAGTGGTGGGCGGGGCTGTTTACATTACACAGCAATCCAAAATTGACGGCATGTGGGCAAATGGCAATTCAAGGTCCAGTACACAAACGTTGCCCAATAATTCTGAAGCCCTTTCCGGTGCTTCAATACCTGACGCATCGCCAAGCAGCACCCAGGCAGAGGCAAACCTGGCGCAACCTGAAGGTGATGGCAATCTTGGGGTAACGGCAGCTGCGCCAGCCACGCAGGCAGAAGCAACCTCACCTGACGCCACCAGCGCTCAGCCAGCCATCGCAGAAAATGAAGTCGTTGCCGTTGAAGACGGCACCGCACAGCAGGACAAACCAGCTGATCAAGAAGAAAATGCATTGACTGAAACAACACCCAGTGCAGAGCAAAGTAAGGCTATTGATGCCTACTCAACGGTTAGTGAACATGAATCAGATAGCACAGAGGTAGCAGAAGAGGGGGCTTCAGTATCTGGTGTTTCAGGTCAAGAAGCGTCTGCATCTTCTTCTTTGTCAGAGGCTCACACTGACAGCAATATAAGCGACGATGTTAAAGCGCAACTAGACGAGCAAACCGGGCAGATCAGCCAGCTTAAGGCTGAGTTGCAGCAAATTCAGAAACAATACACTGAATTGTTAGAACAACGGGTAAGCAGGGCCGATGTTGATGTCAGTCTGTTTGTGGTAAATGATGTAGCCCGCCTGGTTCAGTCCGCTGATAACGAACTGGGCATTGCCGGCAACCTGTCCAATGCTGTTCGTGCTCTGGAAATGGCGCAGCAAACTATTCGGCGTACAGATAGCCCCATACTTTCGGGTCTTGCGGGTGCCATCGCTTCTGATATCGTCATGCTGAAATCGGCACCGGTCATGAATGAGGACACCTTGTTCAAGGAAGTGGGCAAGTTAATCGACTTGCTTGATAATGCACCGCTGGTTTCACCAGATCGGGTTGATCATCTGTCTACCGTCTTGCCAGAAAACATCAACGCTCAGGCAAACGGGCAAGAGGTTCAGGCAACTGCCAACCAGGATACAAGCTGGTATGACAAAGCCTGGGAAGAAGTCAAGTCCTGGCCGTCACAGGCCGTGGGCATGCTGAAATCCGACCTGGGTGGCCTGGTTAGGGTTGAAAAACTGGATGACCCAACGGTTGCCCTGATTTCCACCGGACAAGCCGCTGCCCTTAAAAACAATCTCAAGCTTGATTTGCGTTTTGCGCAACAGGGTTTGTTGAACGCTCAGCAGGGAATCTGGAGCAGCTCACTTGAGTCAGTACAGGCCGCCTTGCTTAAATATTATAACCAGGATGCACCAGAAACCCGGAATGCGCTGGCATTGACCCGTACCTTGCTGGCAATACCCGTAAGGCCTCAATTGCCACAAATTACACATAGTGTAAAAGCAATCGAGGAAACCCGAAACCAGATTATCAATCTGGGCAAACCGCAGGAGTAAGTCATGAGGACAGGTTTAAAATTACTTGTGCTACTCGCGCTTGCTGTGGGTTTTGCACTTATTATTCAAGATTCAAGTGGTTATCTCATGCTGGTAACCGGAGACGAGCGTCGTACGGTCTCGTTAACAACGGGTGTTTTCCTGCTGCTTATTGCCTTTGTGCTTGTTTATTTGCTCGTCAGGTTGATTGCTGCCTTAGGCGCTTCACCCGTTACATTTAAACAATGGCGAACACGTCGCCATATTAACAAAGATGTCGATTTGCTTGAAAAAGGCTGGCTTGAGTTAATAGAAGGCCGTGCAGATTCAGCAGAAAAAGACTTTACACGTCTGTTCAATCACAGCTATAACCCCTCGCGTCAGATAATTGCCAGTCTGGCTGCTGCCAAGGCGGCACATCTGTCGGGTCATCATGAGCAACGCGACAAGCTGTTGCAGTTGGCCGAAACGAAGTCCAGAAACCTTCCCCGTCTTGCTGAAGCAACCGCCACGGTCAAGGCAGAGTTGTTATTGGAACAGGGAGAGTCCAAACAGGCGCAGGCGTTGCTTGAGGCGCTTGATACGGCCAATGGAAGTAATCAGGCGCATATACAGAAATTGCTGTTGCGGGCTTATAAACAAACCGGTAACAATGAAAAACTATTGCCGCTGGCCCGTATCATGCTGAAAAAGGGCCGCGTTGACCGTTTTGAGGCATTAAGACTTATTGAGCATGCGGCAGCGGGAAGTATCAATAGCGCGGCCCCTGACGAATGGCAATATGTCTGGAAAAGCCTGAATGGTGATGAAAAAACAATGCCATTGGTCGCATTGGCTGCTTCTGTGCGCTTTGACACCAAAGGTGATCCTAAAAATGCCGGCAAGGTGCTGGAAGATGCTTTGGTTATTAGCAAAGATACCCGTTTGCTGAAGGCTTATGTGCAGACCGCAGGTGAGTCGGTTCATGACCGTTTGGCGATGGCGCAAACCTGGCTTAAAAATGATGGTAATAACACCGAGTTGTTAACGGCCTTGGGTTATTTGTGCCTGAAGGGGCAGTTGTGGGGGCAGGCCGAGCGCTACCTTACGCGTAGTCTGGCTATTAGTGCTGAAGTGGGTGCTTCAGATGCAAGCCAGGAAACGGGGGTGTCGCGCGATGAAGCCCTGGCCCATGCATTACTGGGAACGCTCTATGACCGGCTTGGGCGCGCGCAAGATGCTATCAAGCACTGGCGTATTGCTTCAGCGGCTACTTCGGCATTGCCTGTTTTAAATAGTGATAGTATTTTGCCAGCGGCAGACACAACCGAAGATCCCGATGGTCCGCCAGACAGGAAAAAGCTTGATAATCTGGATGATCGTATTATGTCCACAAAAATTTCAGCCGATGCCCATGCGGATGCTCAGATAGATGAGTATTTCGATACAGCGCCCATACCGGGTTATGAAGCCGAAAAAGCAGTCAGAAAATAGTTAATATTTCTTTTAATTTTTAAAGGTCTTTTTATGAGTTTAGATCGCGTGCCAGCAGGTTCAAATTTGCCAGATGAGTTCAACGTGGTTATTGAAATCCCAATGAATTCTGACCCCGTCAAATACGAGGTGGATAAAGACACTGGTGCTGTATTTGTAGACCGCTTCATGATGGCAGCCATGCATTATCCCTGCAACTACGGCTATATTCCACAAACCATTTCCGATGATGGCGATCCGGTTGATGTACTTGTCATGAGCCCTTTTCCCATTCAGGTTGGTGCGGTCATCAAATGCCGTACCATTGGCGTTCTGCAAATGGAAGATGAAGGCGGTGGCGATGCAAAATTGTTAGCGCTTCCTGTTGATAAACTGTACCCTGTTTATCGTAATATCAAGTCACCTGAAGATTTGCCCGAAGAAGAGTTGAAGCGTATTCAGCATTTCTTTGAGCACTACAAAGATCTGGAACCCGGTAAATGGGTCAAGGTCAAAGGCTGGGAAGGTGTTGACGCTGCCAAGGCAGAAATTATGGCCAGCGCAGACAGATATGCAAAGGGCGCCAATTAATAATGGGTAATTGCCTGGCCTTTTAACCGGCCGCCTGGCTTTCATTGAAAAAGCCCCAAAAACGGGATTTTATTCCGCTTTCTTGGGGCTTTTTCTTATCTTGAAGCCTGGCATGATTTGATCCGTTGCCTGTTTATTTGCTTGCCAGTTTGTAGACCCGGGTTAAAACCGTGGCATGCGGGCGCTTGGTGAATCAGATGTCAATATGCTTGTCATAAAAAAAGCCATCCGTTTTCAGGATGGCTTTTGAACAGCTTAGTGGAATGCCAGGCCGGCATCCTGGGTTATTGGTTTATTTAACCAGACGTTTTTTCTGTTCGTTGATTTTAAGCAGCAGTTCGCTAAAGTTGGCCAGCCTTTCTTTTTCCTGATCAATGACTGCGGCAGGGGCACGGGCAACAAATTTCTCGTTGCTCAATTTGCCATTGGCTTTTGCGATTTCGGTTTCCAGGCGTTTGGTTTCCTTGTCAAGGCGGGCCAGTTCCGCTTCAATGTCAATTTCAACATTAAGCATCAGGTGGGTGTTGTCAAGAATTTGCACTGGAGCACCTAAATCGGGCAGTTCATTAACAATGTCCACCTGGCTTAATTTACCCAATGCTTGCAAGTAAGGCGCGTTGCGGGCAAGTAAAGAGGCATCTCCCTGAGCGTACATGGGCACTTTCTGGGCGGGTGACAGGTTCATTTCTCCACGCAGGGCACGTACGGCCTCTACTTGCGCCTTTAATTGACTCAATGAGCTTTCAGCAGACTCATCAATGAGATTGGCATCAGGCAATGGATAGGGCTGGATACTGATAGAGGTCTTTTCATCGGGCTGGCGTTTGCCAGCGATTAAGGCTACTTTTTGCCACAACTCTTCGGTAATGAATGGAATGATAGGGTGAGCCAGGCGCAGGATGGTTTCCAGTACGTTAATTAATGTCTGGCGGGTGCCGCATTGCTGGGCAGGCGTGCCTTGCTGGATTTGTACCTTGGCCAGCTCAACATACCAGTCGCAGTATTCATCCCATACAAAGTGGTAAATGCTATTGGCAATGTTGTCAAAGCGGAAATCGTTAAAGCCTTTTTCGGCTTCGGCCAGTGTTTTTTGCAACTGAGAAAGAATCCAGTGGTCGGCAAAAGAAAGTTCAATGCCGTCTTTGCCAGAAAGGTCATGGCCTTCCACGTTCATCAGCACAAAGCGCGAGGCATTCCACAGTTTGTTGCAGAAATTGCGGTAGCCACCACAGCGCTTAAGGTCAAAGTTCATGTTCCGGCCAAGCGTGGCGTAGGCCGCCATGGTAAAGCGCAGGGCATCGGCACCGTACGCATCAATGCCATCCGGGAATTCTTTGCGGGTTTCCTTTTCGATTTTGGATGCCTGTTTGGGGTTCATCAAGCCAGTAGTGCGTTTGGCAACCAGGGGTTCAAGCTCAATGCCATCAATCAGGTCAACGGGGTCAAGTGTGTTGCCTTTGGATTTGCTCATTTTCTGGCCATTGGCATCAAGGATAAGGCCATGCACATAAACGAATTTGAATGGGATCTGGCTGGTCAGGTGCATGCTCATCATGATCATGCGGGCAACCCAGAAGAAAATAATGTCAAATCCGGTCACCAGAACGCTGGAGGGCAGGTAGCGCTTGTAGTCGGGGGTTTCTTCGGGCCAGCCCATGGTGGTAAAGGGAACCAGGGCTGAAGAGAACCAGGTGTCCAGCACGTCTTCATCGCGCCGCAAGGGGCCGTTTATACCTGCTGCCCGGGCTTTTTGAAGCGCTTCTTCTTCATTGCGGGCCACAAAAATCTGGCCATCTTCGCTGTACCAGGCCGGGATTTGGTGACCCCACCACAATTGACGGGAAATGCACCAGTCCTGAATATTTTCCAACCATTGGTAATAGGTGTTGGTCCAGTTTTCAGGGTAGAACTTGATTTCGCCTGAGCGCACGACGTCAAGCGCTGTTTCGGTAATGCTTTTGCCCGGATTGTAGGTGCCTTCAGGGGCCGGCTTGCTCATGGCAACAAACCATTGGTCGGTCAGCATGGGCTCGATAACGGTTTTGGTGCGGTCGCCACGGGGGACCATTAATGTATGGGGCTTGACGCTTTCCAGCAGGTCAAGGGCCTGAAGGTCGGTAACGATTTTTTCACGGGCATCAAAACGGTCCATGCCACGGTAGGCTTCCGGGGCATCATCAACAATTTTGGCGTCAAGTGTAAGAATGCTGGAAAATGACAAGCCGTGGCGTTGTCCGACCGCATAGTCATTGAAGTCGTGGGCGGGGGTTACTTTAACCACACCGGTACCAAATTCCCGATCAACATAATCATCGGCAATAATGGGGATTTCACGATTGACCAGTGGCAAGATAACGGTTTGTCCAATCAGGTGCAGGTAGCGTTCGTCTTCAGGATGAACCATAAGCGCCACATCGCCCAGCATGGTTTCGGGGCGGGTAGTGGCCACGGTTAAATGGGTCAGTTCGCCCGACGGTTTACTGAGCGGGTAGCGAATATGCCACAAGTTGCCTTGTTCTTCACAGCTTTCAACTTCAAGGTCGGAAACCGCCGTACCCAGTACCGGATCCCAGTTGACCAGTCGTTTGCCACGGTAAATAAGGCCTTGTTCATGCAGGCGGACAAAGGTTTCAATAACACCTTTGGACATTTGTTCGTCCATGGTGAAATACTCGCGCGGCCAATCTGCCGAGGCACCCAGCCGGCGTACCTGGCTGGTAATGGTGTTGCCTGAAAGCTCTTTCCATTCCCAGACTTTATCAAGGAATTTTTCACGGCCCAGATCGTGGCGGGAAATATTTTGTGCATCCAGTTGGCGTTCAACCACGATTTGTGTGGCAATACCGGCATGGTCGGTGCCCGGAACAAAAACGGTGTCGTTACCCAGCATGCGGTGGTAACGGATCAGGCCATCCATGATGGTTTGGTTGAAAGCGTGCCCCATATGCAGGGTCCCGGTCACGTTGGGTGGGGGAAATTGAATGGTAAATGGCTGGCCACATTCTTCTGAACGGGTTGTTGTGTATTGTCCTGCAGCGAAAAGACCTTGTTTGTTCCACTCCTGATACCAGTGGGCCTCCAGCTCTTTGGGCTCGAAGCTTTTGGAGAGTTCTTTGCTATCAATGTTGTTAGATTCTTGGTTCATTATGATTCTGATTCCGACGGTTTGGTTGTTTTGTTCGCGAAAACCCTTATTTTAAGGTGTAGAAGGTACTTTTTGCATGTTAAAATGCCAAGTTGAGTAAAACTTACTTGAAGTTATTGTTTTTATTGAAATTTTGGAGTATTAAATGGCTGTTGAACGCACATTGTCTATCATCAAACCCGACGCAGTTGCAAAAAATGTAATTGGCGAGATCGTTTCCCGCTTTGAAAAGGCCGATCTGAAAGTGGTTGAGGCTCGTATGCAACAATTAACCCGTGAAGAAGCCGAAGGCTTTTACGCGGTTCACAAAGAGCGTCCTTTCTTTAATGACCTGGTCGAGTTCATGATTTCCGGTCCTGTATTTATTCAGGCTCTGGAAGGTGAAAACGCCATCCAGAAAAACCGTGACCTGATGGGTGCCACCGATCCTAAAAAAGCAGAGCCAGGCACCATTCGTGCCGATTTTGCTGAAAGCATCGACGCAAACGCGGTTCATGGCTCTGACGCCCCAGAAACCGCCGCTGTTGAAATTGCCTACTTCTTTGGCAAGTAATCGGTAATTTTAAGATATAGAGTTTTGATATTGAATAAGGCTTATTCCATGACTGATCAAATTAATCTCCTGGGTATCCCAACCGATGCCCTCATTGACCTGGTTGGTCAGTGGGGGAGTAAGCCCTTTCGTGCAAAGCAGCTTCAGCGCTGGGTTCATCAGCGTGGGGTCAGCGAGTTCGGGCAAATGAGCGATCTTGCCAAAGATTTCCGTTCCCGGCTTGCCGGCTCCTGTTGTATTCAGGCACCACCGGTCATTACGCAAAAAATATCCTCCGACGGCACCCGTAAATGGCTGTTTGACGTGGGCAATAATAATGCTATTGAAACGGTATTTATTCCTGAAGATGATCGTGGTACCTTATGTATTTCAAGCCAGGCCGGCTGTACGGTTGCCTGTCGGTTTTGTTCCACTGGTCATCAGGGTTTTAACCGCAACTTGACAACGGCAGAAATTATTGGCCAGTTATGGCACGCCCGGCGGGTTATCCAAGAAGACTTGCAGTCTGCCCGCATTGGCAATGCAGAAGCCCCTGAAGAAATGTCACGAGTCATCAGCAATGTTGTCATGATGGGCATGGGAGAGCCCTTGCTCAATTATGATCAGGTCGTTCCGGCCCTTCAGCTTATGCTTGACGACAATGCTTATGGTTTGTCACGCCGTCGTGTTACGGTTTCCACTTCTGGGGTAGTGCCCATGATAGACCGTCTTTCACAAGACTGTCCTGTGGCGCTGGCGGTTTCGCTTCATGCTCCCAACGATGCCTTGCGCGATCAGCTGGTTCCATTAAATAAAAAATACCCGCTGGCCGAATTGATCGCCTCGTGCAATCGTTATCTGGCATTTGCGCCCCGTGATTTCATCACCTTTGAATATGTCATGCTTGATGGGGTCAATGATAGCGATGAACATGCACGCCAGCTTATTGAAATTACCAGACAGGTTCGTTGCAAACTTAATCTTATTCCTTTTAACCCGTTTCCCGAATCGGGCCTCAAACGCTCCAAATCCGCCAGGGTGCGTATATTTGCCAGTCTGCTAATGGATGCCGGAGTGATTACGACCGTGCGTAAAACCAGGGGTGATGATATTGATGCCGCCTGTGGTCAGTTGGCAGGCGATGTTAAGGATAAAACCAAGATCAGCACGCTCATGCAGGCCAGAAAATCCATTCCCATTATAGAGGTGCAGTAGTGACGCCATTAAATGCAGACATGAACGAAGTATCCGGTTCTGATTCACCAGAAGAGAAAAGCCTGGGTGTATTGTTGAAAGGATTGCGTGAAAAAAAAGGCTGGTCTGTGAGTGATGTTTCCAATCAGATCAAGTTTTCATCCATGCAAATCAACGCCCTTGAAGCGCAAAAATGGTCTGCATTGCCGCAAGGGTTTGTGTTAAAAGGGCTGGTTCGCAAATATGCCCGCCTGCTTGGGGCAGATGAGCAGCAAATGCTTGATCTTTTAATCAGGCAAAGTGGTGTCAATGTCAATAAACAGGAATTGAAAAGCCTGCAATCAACGGCTGATTTCAGTACCAGTGAAGGTTATGAGTCACCGCGTTCGGGTACGGGAACCTGGATTTTTGTTATTGTTCTGATCCTGGTTGTTATTGCTGTTTATGGCTATAGCCGTGAGTGGTTTACACTTGAAGAGATTGGCTTGGAAAACTTCAGGAATTTATTTAATTAATTATGTCCATTTGTCAAAATCCATTTCCTGTCGGGCCTGTTGTCCGCCACCAGACCCGTCTGGTTAATGTTGCCTGGGGCTCAACGGTTGTGCCTGTTGGCGCCAGTTCGCCTATTGTCGTTCAGTCAATGACTAACACCGATACGGCCGATCACATTGGTACGGCCATCCAGGTTAAAGAATTGGCGTTGGCCGGGTCCGAGTTGGTCCGGATTACCGTTAATACCCCAGAGGCGGCCCAGGCCGTGCCGGCCATTCGTGAACAATTGGATAAAATGGGCGTTTCAGTGCCGTTGGTAGGAGACTTCCACTACAACGGCCATAAGTTGTTAACCCAGTATCCTGATTGTGCCCAGGCGCTGTCCAAGTACCGTATTAATCCCGGAAATATGGGCGGCGGTAAAAAACGCGACGACAATTTCGCCCAAATGATCGAGGTTGCCTGCAAGTACGAAAAACCGGTTCGTATTGGTGTGAACTGGGGCAGCCTGGATCACGAATTAATGGCTCGCATGATGGATGAAAATAATGCCAAACCCGAGCCATGGGATGCACAATCTCTCATGCGAGAGGCATTGGTTGTGTCGGCAATCAGCAATGCACAGCGGGCCGAGCAACTGGGCATGCCAGATAATGCCATCATTCTTTCCTGCAAAGTCAGTCATGTCCAGGATCTTATTTCCGTTTACCGGAATCTGGCGGGCCGTTGCAATTATCCCTTGCATCTGGGCCTTACCGAAGCCGGTATGGGCAGCAAAGGTATTGTTGCTTCTACGGCCGCGCTTGCGGTGCTCATGCAGGAAGGCATCGGCGATACCATTCGTATTTCGCTAACCCCCGAACCGGGCGGTGACCGTCGCAAGGAAGTGGTGGTGGCCCAGGAAATATTGCAAAGTCTGGGGCTGCGGGCTTTTACTCCCATGGTGGTGGCCTGTCCTGGTTGTGGCCGTACCAGCAGTACGGTATTCCAGGAGCTGGCCGATAGTATCCAGTCTTATTTGCGCGATCAAATGCCGCTATGGAAAACCGAATATCCCGGTGTTGAAAGCATGAACGTGGCCGTGATGGGTTGTGTGGTTAATGGTCCCGGTGAAAGCCGTCATGCCGACATTGGTATTAGCCTGCCTGGTACCGGTGAAGTGCCTTCTGCACCGGTTTTTATTGATGGAGAGCGCACAATAACCCTGAAGGGTGATAATATTGCAGCCGAGTTTCATGAAATTGTTCGTAACTATGTAAAGCAGCGTTACGGTACCCGAGCATAAGCGCCCGGTAAAAAAATAAATTATCTGAATAAAGAGATCCGTTTGTATGACTAAAACATTCCAAAAAGTTTCTGCAATACGTGGAATGAATGATATTTTGCCAGCCGAAAGCTGGCTTTGGGAAAAGCTGGAAGCCACCATTCGCGAATGGCTTGCCCAATATGGATATAACAATGTCCGTACTCCCATTCTTGAGCAAACGCGTTTGTTTGCCCGCGGCATTGGTGAAGTGACTGACATCGTTGAAAAAGAAATGTATACCTTCAGCATGTCAAAAGACAAAACGGATGTGGGCGAAATGCTAACCATGCGCCCCGAGTTTACGGCAGGCATTGTGCGTGCGGTTATCGAGCATAATTTGCTTTATGACGGTCCGCAGCGTATTTTTTCAATGGGTCCGGTATTTCGCCATGAGCGTCCGCAAAAAGGGCGTTATCGCCAGTTTCATCAGGTTTCCGTAGAGGCCATGGGCTATGCTGGCCCCGATGTCGATGCCGAACAAATCATCATGCTGGCGCGTTTGTGGAAAACATTGGGGCTGGCTGATATCCGCCTTGAGTTGAACTCACTGGGGCAACCCGAAGAGCGTCAGGCGCATAGGAAAGCCTTAATTGCCTATCTTGAAAAACACAAAGACCTGCTTGATGAGGACGGTTTGCGCCGCATGTACAGCAATCCGTTGCGGGTACTTGATACCAAGAATCCGGCCATGCAGGACATGGCCAATAACGCGCCCAAACTGTTTGACTTCCTGAAAGAAGAATCGTTGGCCCATTTTAATGAAATACGTGTTCGTCTTGATCAGGCAGGCATTGTTTATACCATTAATCCACGCCTGGTGCGTGGTCTTGATTATTACAACCTGACCGTGTTCGAATGGGTCACCGATCGCCTGGGGGCGCAAGGCACCGTATGTGGCGGTGGCCGCTATGATGGCTTATTGTCTCTGCTGGGGGGCAAGCCTGCGCCGGCAATCGGTTTCGGGATTGGTATCGAGCGTCTGCTGGCGCTGGTTGTGCAAGATAAAGAACGGGTCAAGCCGGCTGATTGTGATGTTTACTTCATCCACCAGGGGGCAGAAGCCTCACGTCTTGCCCAAATGTTGGCAGAGCAAAGCCGCGATGCCGGACTTCGCGTTATTGTGCATGCCGGTGCGGCATCCTTCAAGGCGCAGTTCAAGCGTGCAGACAACAGTGGGGCACCGGTTGCCGCCATTCTGGGTGAAGATGAAGTTAAAAACGGCGTTGTTGGCATCAAACCGTTGCGGGCATCTGAAGATGGTAATATTGCACCTCAGGTAACCGTACCTTTGGCAACATTCATTAATGAATTAAAAAATAGGATTTAAACAGAAGTATGGCTTTTGACTTAGAAGAACAGGAAAAAATCGATGCCCTGAGAGCCTGGTGGGATCGTTGGGGTACGCCTATTATGTCGGTGGTTACTGTTGTCATGCTGGCCTTTTTGGCCTGGTATGGCTGGCAATGGTACCAGTCCAACCAGTCAAGACAGGCGCTGGGATACTTTGAAGTCATCCAAAGTGCCTCTGTCAATGATGACAAGGCAGCAGCCACTCGTGTACATGAGGCAAGCGCGATTTTACAAAAAGATTATGCCAACACGTCTTATACAGGCAGGGCCGTGTTGCTGGCGGCCAATTTTCTGGCCAACAACAACCAGCCTGAAGCGGCCCAGGCCCAGCTTGAGTGGCTGATTGCGCAGGCCGACTCCTTCCCTGAACTGGTGCCGGTTGCTCATTTAAGAATGGCCTCCTTGTTGGCAGACCAGGAAAAATACGATGAGGCCTTATTACAATTGGCCAATCCGCAAGCTTCCTTCAAGGCGGCGTTTCTGGATCGTGCCGGTGATGTCCTGGTGGCACAAGGTAAAAAACAAGAGGCTGTCCAGCAATGGAAGTTAGCGCTTGAGCAGTCAAATCTGGAGCCTGAATTTATTCGTGCCGTTCAATTAAAATTAAGTGTGCTGGGTGGAGAGTAATTTATGAAAAAATCGTGTCATCGCATTTTGTCAGGTTCAGTTCTTGCGCTTGCTGTTGCCGCTATGGGCGGTTGTTCCCTGTTTAGTAACGAGTCCCGTTTTGAGCCGGTCGATCTTACCCAGTATCAACAGCAGGTAAATGGCTTTACTGTTTGGTCTGCCAGTATTGGTTCCGGTAGCGGTTTTGGTTTTGCGCCAGCGCTGGTGGGTGACTCGGTTTATGCGGCAACCCCCGATGGTTCTGTTGTTAAGGCAAGTTTGTCCAACGGTGCAATCCAATGGAAAACAAAGCTGGATGAATCGTTGGCTGCCGGTGTCGGCACCGATGGCAATGTTGTGATTGTAACCACCACAAAAGGCAAAGTTATTGCGCTGGACTCAACGGGTACATTGTTATGGACTACTAACGCGTCCACCGTTGTTTCTACACCAGCCGCTATTGCGGGTGGTTTGGTTGTGGTGCGTGCCGATGATTATCGCGTGCAGGCGTTCAATGCGCAAAACGGTGAGTTGCAATGGAGCTATCTCAGGACAAATCCTGAAATGGCGCTCAAGGCAAATTCGCGCATGCTAATTGACGGCAATCAGGTGCTTGTCGGTGTTCCAACCGGAAGGTTGGTATCCCTTGATTTGCAAACAGGTACGCCTCAGTGGGATATTCTGGCCGCCACCATCCAGGGGCCAACAGACCTTGATAGTGTCACCGACGTGGTGGGGCAACCTTTGCTGTCAGGCAATGGCTTGTGTCTGGCCACGTATCAGGGCAGGGTTGGGTGCTATGCGATTTCTGCCAATGGTGCGCAACCGGTCTGGAACCAGCCATTTTCAAGCGCAGTGGGTGTAGGTGCTGCCGGTAGTTCTTTGTATGCGGCCAGTGTGCACGGTGAGGTACGCGCCTACAATATCACAAATGGTCAGGAATTATGGACTGACCAAACATTAACCAATCGTGGATTGACTAACCCGGTCGTTTATGGCAATGTGCTTGCCACAGGTGACTATGAGGGCTATGTGCATTTCTACTCAGCCGCTGATGGCACGCTTCTTGGGCGTGTTTCCGCTGGTAGCGGGCGAGCCATCGTTTCTCCCATGACGGCAACCAATATCGGTATATTAATACAGAATGGTTCGGGTAATTTAGTCATGCTTGGTGTCAAGTGAACAGTATTAAGTTTAAACCGGTCGTCGCCCTGGTTGGGCGCCCCAACGTTGGTAAATCAACCCTTTTCAATCGCTTAACCCGTTCACGGGCAGCATTGGTCGCCGATTATTCCGGCCTCACCCGTGACCGTCATTATGGTGAGGGTCGTGTGGGTGATTATCCGTTTCTGGTTATTGATACCGGTGGTTTTGAGCCGGTGGCCAAAACAGGTATTCTTAAGGAAATGGCCCGGCAAACAGAGCAGGCCATTGCCGAATCTGATGTGGTTATTTTCCTGGTGGATGCCCGTGCCGGTGTTAATGCGCATGACCATGAAATTGCTCGCATGCTACGTCGTGCCGGCCCCAAGGTAGTGCTGGCCGTTAACAAGGCCGAAGGCATGAATGCGGGGCAGGCCAGTGCCGAGTTCCACGAGCTTGGCCTGGGTACCCCTCATCCTATTTCATCAGCGCACGGAGACGGGGTTGTTGACCTGATCGAAGAAGCGTTGTCCCAACTGGAAAATCCCTATATCCAGTCTGTTTCAGAAGAGCCTGATACAGAGGTTCCCGAGCCCGATCTTGAGTTGGAAGAGTCTGACTTTGAAGAGCAGGAAGAAGCGGTTTTTACCGATCACCGTATCAAACTTGCCATTGTTGGTCGTCCCAATGTGGGTAAATCCACTCTTATCAATACCCTGATGGGTGAAGAGCGGGTGATTGCTTTCGATATGCCGGGTACCACACGTGATGCCATCGAAATTGATTTTGAACGCAATGGCAAAAAATATACCCTGATTGATACCGCCGGCTTGCGTAAGCGCGGCAAGGTGTTTGAATCGGTCGAGAAGTTTTCGGTGATCAAAACATTGCAGGCTATCGAAGCCAGTAACGTGGTGTTGTTGCTGTTGGATGCCCAATCTGAAATTTCTGATCAGGATGCCCATATTGCCGGGTTCATTCTTGAGTCAGGCCGTGCGCTGGTGGTGGCCATTAATAAGTGGGATGGTCTTGATGCCGATAAACGTGAATGGATTCAACGCGAATTTGAGCGTAAACTACGCTTTTTATCGTTTGCTAAAATGCATACGATTTCCGCTCTCAAGGGGCTGGGTGTAAATGCGTTGCTTAAGTCGGTCAACGAAGCGCATGCGGCCGCTTTCATTAAGCTTTCAACGCCCAAGCTTACGCGGGAGCTGCATGCCGCGGTAGAGCAGCAACAGCCACCACGCAAAGGGATTTTCAGGCCTAAAATGCGGTATGCGCATCAAGGGGGACAAAATCCACCGCTTATCATTGTTCATGGTAATGCCCTGGATACTGTACCCGAGTCATATCGGCGCTATCTGGAATCCAGAATGCGCAAGGTTTTCAATTTGTCGGGTACGCCTTTGCGGATAGAGTTTAAATCTTCCCATAACCCATATAAATAGGCGGGGTAAAGCATGAGTAAATTCTGGAGCGATTTTGTTCAGGAACTGAAGCCTTATGTTCCCGGAGAACAACCCAAAGATGGCGAGTATATCAAGCTCAATACCAATGAATCGCCGTTTGATCCTTCTCCGGTCGTTATAGATGCGATCCGGCAGGAAGTTGAAGAAAATCTGCGTTTATATCCTGACCCTGAGTCTGATAAATTACGCGAGGCAATTGGGCGCTATTACGATATTCCTGCCAATTACGTATTTCCCGGAAACGGTTCCGACGAGGTGCTGGCGCATTTGTTTTATGCCCTGTTCAAACACAGGGGCAAGAAAATCCTGTTTCCCGATATTACCTACAGTTTTTATCGGGTGTATGCCAAACTGTATGATATCAATTTCGATGCGGTTGCGTTAAACAGTCAATTTGAAATAGACATCAATGACTATATTAATGTTTCTTCAGAAGAGGTCTGTGGTATTATTTTTCCTAACCCGAATGCGCCTACCGGGATTGCAGTCAGCCTTGAGGAAATAGAACAACTGCTTCAGGCGCAGCCTGATATTGTGGTAGCTATTGATGAAGCCTATGTTGATTTTGGTGCGGATTCAGCCGTTGCGTTATTGGAAAAATACGATAACCTGATTGTTTTGCAAACCTTGTCCAAATCACGTTCACTGGCGGGCTTGCGAGTAGGCTTTGCCTTGGCGCAGCCTCATCTGTTACAGGCGCTTATCAGGGTCAAAAACAGCTTTAACTCCTACCCCATAGACAGGCTGGCACAAGTAGGTGCGGTGGCTGCTTTTGAGGATGATGCCTATTTCGAACAAACTCGGCAGGAAATCATCTCCACACGGGAATATGTGGCCCAGGAACTAAACCGTTTGGGTTTTGTCGTTTTGCCTTCAAAAACCAATTTTGTTTTTGTTTCTCACCCTCAGGTTGAGGCGTCTGTGCTAAGCGCTCAATTGCGTGAGCATCTTGTTTTGGTGCGACATTTTGATCAGGATCGCATTTCGCAGTACTTGAGAATTACAATCGGAACCCGGAAACAATGTGAAGTATTAATAAAAACATTGTCTGAAATATTAACTTCAACTAATATTGGGTCTGAATAAAAAAATTACCGACAATATTGGAATTTACTTATTAGGTGGTAAGTTGTATAAAATGTCGGTAAAGTATTATTTCTATAAAATTCACCTATTAATAACATTAAAATGGAGCCTCGCCAATGAGCACTAAAGGGCAATCACTACAAGATCCTTTCTTAAATGCACTGCGTAAAGAGCATGTTCCCGTATCTATTTATCTGGTCAACGGGATCAAACTACAAGGACAAATCGAATCATTCGACCAATATGTGGTTCTACTAAGAAATACCGTTACCCAAATGGTTTACAAACACGCAATTTCCACGGTTGTTCCAGCTCGTGCTGTCAGTTTTCAGGTTGATGTTCCTGCTGAATAAGAAAAATAATCTTTTCGCAGAAACATGGCCCGCCAGGTTAGCCTGTGCGGGCATTTTCCTTTTTAGGGGTGTATGCGCACATTAATTATAAGTGTAGATTTTGGCAAGCCTGATTATCAGGCTCATGCCGAAGAATTTGAAATGCTGGCTAAAGGCGCCGGAGCCGAGGTTGTGGCGACGGTCGTGGCCAAACGGGATAAGCCTGACGCGGCACATTTCATTGGTTCCGGAAAACTTGAAGAGGCTGTTTTGCTGGCCGAGTCTTCCGATGTCGATATTATTTTATTTGATCAGCCGCTTAGTCCGGCGCAGCAACGAAATCTTGAAAGGGCATTCAAACTTAGGGTGGTTGACCGTGTGGCGCTTATTCTTGATATTTTTGCCTTGCGTGCCAAAAGCCATGAAGGGAAGCTGCAAGTTGAACTGGCGCAATTACAACATCTCATGACTCGGCTTACCCGAATGTGGACTCACCTTGAACGTCAGCGTGGCGGTATAGGTATGCGTGGTCCGGGTGAAGCCCAGCTTGAAATGGATAAGCGGATGATTGGTGACAAGGTTAAAGTGTTGCGAGAACGACTAAGTAAAGTCGAAAGGCAACGCACTACACAACGTCGCTCAAGGGCAAGGGGGGGGATCATGTCAGTTTCCCTGGTAGGGTATACCAACGCGGGTAAATCCACCGTGTTCAATGCCCTTACCCGTGCAGGAGCCTATGCAGCAGACCAATTGTTTGCCACGCTTGATACAACAACACGGAGAATCTGGATTGAAGATGCAGGGCAGGTGGTGATCTCGGATACGGTGGGTTTTATTCGTGATCTTCCCACAACACTCATCGCGGCTTTCAAGGCAACGCTTGAAGAAACGGTTCAGGCCGATTTGCTCTTGCATGTTATTGATGCTTCCAGCGCACAGCGCGACGAGCAGATCCTGGAAGTGAATAAAGTACTTGAAGAGATCGGTGCTAAAGACATACCATGCATTCTTGTTTACAATAAGATCGATGCTGCGGGTTATGAACCAAAAGTTGAACGAAACGAAGAGGGCAGGATAGTCCGCGTTTTTATCAGTGCATTAGATCGAACCGGTCTGGACGGATTGCGCGGGGCAATCGCTGAGGCCAAAGAAAAAATAGGAAATAATGTTGCGAATCTCAAAAATATTTAACTTGAACGATCCGGGTTGGGGTCGAGGTAATCAAAATGGTTCAGGCCAAAACGAACCACCAAAACGTCCCTCCAGCCAGGGTGATGGCCCCCCGGATCTTGATCAGGTCTGGGCTGATTTCAATAATCGAATAAAAAGTGTCTTTGGTAATAAAAAAGGAGGCGGCGGTGGTTTTGGCAAGCCTCCACGTAGCGGAGGGTTCAATCCTTCTCCCAAGGCGGCCAGATTCGGCGTTGTTTTTATTGCTATCGTTGCCTTATTACTTTGGCTGGCCAGTGGTTTTTACATTGTCCGTGAAGGTCAGGTGGGTGTGGTAACCCAATTCGGGAAATATTTAAAAACCGTTCAGCCGGGTTTCCAGTGGCATATTCCGCGACCTGTTCAAAACGTTGAACTGGTTGATATTGCCAGTGTTCGTTCTTTCTCGGTTGGTTATCGCGATAACTCGCGCAATAAGGTATTGCCTGAAGCCTTAATGTTGACTGAAGATGAGAATATTGTCGATATACAGTTTGATGTCCAATATCGTCTTAAGGCGGCAATGCCCCTTGAGGCCGGAGACTACAGTCCTGCTGCAGATTATTTGTTCCGTCTGGTTTCCCCGGATGAATCAGTGCGTCAGGCAGCAGAAACAGCCATACGAGAAGTGGTTGGCAAGCAGTCAATGAATAAAATCCTTTATGAAAGCCGTACTGCGGCGGCCATGGATGTCATGAAACTGATGCAGCAAATTCTTGACCGTTACCAGTCTGGCATAGAAGTCACTACGGTGGCCATCCAGAACGTGCAGCCGCCTGAGCAGGTGCAGGCCGCATTTGAAGACGCCATCAAGGCCGGCCAGGATAACGAACGCCAGAAAAACGAAGGTAATGCGTATGCCAGCAAGGTTATACCCGAGGCTCGTGGACAGGCCTCTCGTATGGTGCAGGATGCAGAAGGTTATCGTGCCACTGTGGTGGGGCAGGCCCAAGGTGAGGCTTCCCGTTTTGAAAGCATAGAAAAGGAATACGCCAAAGCTCCAGAGATTACGCGTGAACGTATGTATATCTCCACACTGGAAAATGTCTTTAAAAATGCCTCTAAAGTCATGCTGGATGCCGAAGGCGGTAATAATATGATGTATCTGCCTATCGACAAACTGATCGAGCAAACATCGGCCTCTACTTCAGTGCCAGCGACAACATCGGTACCCTCCGGTGCCACTACTTCCTCCAGCAGTACTGCCTCAGGTTCTACCACTGATGCCAGTGCAGCATCACGAAGTCGCCTGACCCGTGATAATTTTGATCGTCGCTAGGAGGTGGGTAAAATGAATCGTAAAACTATAGTAGGTATTGTATTTTTTGTGGCGGCTCTTTTGTTGTCGTCGTCAATTTTTATTGTTTCCGAGCGAAACTATGCTCTCGTGTTCAAGTTGGGAGAATGGCAGCGTACCATCCAGGAGCCTGGCCTCTACTTCAAGCTGCCCACACCACTTGAAAATGTGGTTTATCTTGATAAACGAATCCAGACTATCGAATCCGGTGATACTGAAAGAATCCAGACTTCGGAAAAGAAAAACCTGATTATCGACTCTTATATCAAGTGGCGTATTTCAAATCCATTGCAATTCTATGTGTCCTTCGGAGACAGTACTTATGCGGCACAGAATCGTCTGGGCGCACAAATTCGCGATGCCCTGAACGCATCTGTCAATACCCGTACGGTTCGCGCTGTTATTTCACAAGAGCGTGATGTTGTCATGGCCGAGATTCTGAATAACGTAGAAGAGCGTGCCAAGCCTTTGGGTATCCAGGTGGTCGATGTGCGGCTTAAGCGTATTGAGTTCTCACAGGAAGTTTCCGATTCCGTCTATTCACGGATGCAGGCCGAGCGTAAGCAAGAAGCAAATAGTTTGCGGGCCAATGGTGCTGCAGAAAGCGAGATGATTCGTGCCGAGGCAGACCGTAAAGTCCAAGAAGAGCTTGCTCAGGCCAATGCCAAGGCCCAGGCCATTCGTGGTGAGGGAGATGCGCAAGCTGCGGGCATTTATGCTGATGCTTACGGTAAAAATTCTGATTTTTACAGTTTTTACAACAGCATGAATGCGTACAAATCGATCTTCGGTTCCAAAAAAGATTTGCTAGTCGTCGATCCTGATTCTGATTTCTTCCGCTTCTTCAAGCAATCTGATGGAAATGTGTCAAGCAACGAACAATAAATTGAATAACCGGTTTATTTTCTGAATTTATGCGTAATTAGTTGTACAATGCCGTGTAAGTTCAGAAACTATTCCTAAATGCGACTCGCATTGCTTACGCAACGAGTCGCATTTTTATTTGAAAAATTGTCATGACAACAAGTAACTGGTTATTGCCCGAACACTTGTCGGATATTCTCCCGGCAGAGGCACGGCGTATAGAAGAGTTGCGACGTAAATTGCTTGATCTTTACCGCACCTTTGGTTTTGAAATGGTTGCGCCGCCATTAATTGAATATACCGACTCACTATTGGCTGCCAAGGACCTTGATTTGCAATTACGCACCTGCAAGCTGGTAGATCAGTTGTCAGGTCGTACCATGGGTTTGCGTGCAGACATGACGCCGCAGGTAACGCGAATTGATGCGCACTTGCTTAATCGCGAGGGCGTAACACGGCTTTGCTATTGTGGTAGTGTCTTTCATGCCCGTCCATCGGGTTTGCTATCTGATCGCGAGCTGTTGCAAATTGGGGCTGAAATTTATGGTCACGCCGGCTTTGAAGCCGACTTGCAAATTATTCAATTGGCGCTAGAAAGCCTTGAAATGGCAGGTGTCAAAAATCCGCGTATCGACCTGAATCATCCTAATGTTTCCCGTGTGTTGGTAGATTCTGTGCCAGCGCTCTCAGGGCGAGCCAGCGAGATTTTCTCCCTGCTTAATGATAAAGATGTACCAAGCCTTAAAGAATTGCTTGAAAGTTGTCAGGATGTGCCGCAAGATATCGCCAATGCATTAATTCTGTTGCCAACCCTGTACGGTTCTGTCAATGTGCTTGACGAAGCCCAGGAAAAGCTCCCGCGTTTACCAGGTATCGGTCAGGCTTTGCAGTCACTGCGTGAGCTGGTAAATGCTCTGGATAATGCTTGTGTTGGTATTGATTTGGCAGATGTTCGTGGTTACGATTATCATTCTGGTGTCAGCTTTGCCATTTTTGCGCCAGGCTGGCACGATGCCATTGTGCGTGGTGGTCGTTATGATAATGTAGGCAAAGTATTTGGCAGGGCGCGTCCTGCCACGGGTTTCAGTCTCGATTTGCGCAAAGTCTCTGCGGGTCTTTCGCCTGCGCAGCCTTCAAGGGCAATCAGAGCGCCATGGGGGCTTGATGCAGAGCTGGTCGGGCGAGTTCGTGAGTTGCGAAATCAGGGGCATGTAGTGGTTCAGATTTTTCCAAACAGTACGCAAAGTGTCGATGAATTCATTTTTGAAAGTGAATTGCTCTACAAAGAGGGTGACTGGGTCCTGGAAAGTATTCAGTAAAATCAGGTCTTGACGGAAGTTTTTTTGCCGGCAAGTGACGAACGATATATTTTTTATTTTATTTAATATGAGCAAGAACGTAGTTGTTATCGGTACCCAATGGGGTGATGAAGGCAAGGGAAAAATTGTTGACTGGTTAGCCGAATCAGCGCAAGGCGTTGTGCGTTTCCAGGGTGGTCACAATGCAGGTCATACCTTGTGGATTAATGGTAAAAAAACGGTTTTACGCCTGATTCCCTCTGGAATCATGCATCCCCACGTTACTTGTTATATTGGCAACGGTGTTGTGCTGTCTCCCGAGGCGCTGCTTAAAGAGATTGAAGAGCTTGAAAGTGCGGGGCTGGATGTTCGCTCACGCCTTAAGATTTCAGAAGCTTGCCCCTTGATTCTGCCTTATCACGTGGCAGTTGATCAGGCACGTGAAGCAAAAAAAGGCGATAACAAGATTGGAACAACCGGTCGTGGTATTGGGCCTGCTTATGAAGACAAAGTTGCACGTCGTGCGTTGCGGGTACAGGATCTTTATAATCCTGCGCTTTTCGATGCAAAGCTGCATGAAGTGCTCGAGTACCATAATTTCATCCTTACCCAGCATCTGGGTGCAGAGGCCATCTCTTTTGATGAGGTTAAGGCGCAAGCTATGGCGCTGGCCCCCATTATTGAGCCAATGGTTGCGGATGTTTCAGCTTTGTTGTATGAGGCTAAAAAAGAAGGTCAGAGCCTGTTGTTTGAAGGTGCGCAGGGTGCCCTGTTAGATATTGATCACGGTACTTATCCATTCGTTACCAGTAGCAATTGCCTGGCGGGTGCTGCTTCTGCGGGTGCCGGTGTAGGTCCTCAGCAGTTGAATTATGTTCTGGGTATTACCAAGGCGTATACAACACGAGTGGGTTCAGGTCCATTCCCCACCGAGCTTAATAATGAAATCGGGCTCCGGATTGCTAAGGTCGGTAATGAATTTGGCGCGGTAACCGGTCGCCCACGCCGTTGTGGCTGGTTTGATGGCGCTGCTCTTAAGCGTTCGGTTATTGTGAATGGTATTTCTGGTTTGTGCGTGACCAAGCTGGATGTTCTTGATGGTATTGAAAACATCGGTCTGTGTGTGGGTTACCATATTGATGGCAAGCGGGTTGATCTTCTTCCTTATGGTGCGCATAAAGTTGCCAAGGCCGAACCTATTATCGAAATGATGCCGGGCTGGAAAGAGACCACTGTTGGTGTCAAAGAGTATGATCAATTACCTGAAAATGCCCGTCATTTCCTGGATCGTGTCGCTGAAATCTGCGAAGTACCTATCGATATGAT
>Ga0265295_1001323_pt1 | contig 43941 bp, 39 predicted proteins | sample Munlansysbiofilm_FD_192503 | JGI IMG/M metagenome (GOLD analysis project Ga0265295, IMG submission 192503) | Leachate microbial communities from a municipal landfill in Southern Ontario, Canada - Methane capture system biofilm | ecosystem: Engineered > Solid waste > Landfill > Unclassified ...
CAGCTTAAAGAAGCGCTTGAAAACACCTCTGACTCAGAGACTCTAAGGGTCTGGAATGCTAGATTGTCGTATTTTCCACCTGTGTCACCGCAACGAATTTCTGTCGGTTTATTAGTCCTTTTTTGTCTTGTTGCAGTCTCCTTAGCTAAAATACCGTCTTTTCTACCGGTCAATGGTGATTGGTTTTACCCGCGGTTTATTCCAGTAATCGTTATTAGCGCTGTGATTTCATATTTTATTAAAACAACCGAATCGAGTGGTAAGGTTTTTAAGGTCGTCATACTTGGAGTAGCGGCTAGTACTATTTATTTAACTATTCTTCCTGATAGTAAAGGTTCTGCCTCTATAACAATGGCATTAGTTCACTTACCGATGTTTTCTTTATCTCTAATGGCTGCTAGTTTCATGGGTGATGATTGGAGAAATGTGGAATCTAGGTTAAATTTCATTCGGTACTTGGGTGAAATGGGAATATATTCAATTTTAATATTATTGGGTGGTATGGTTTTAACCGGAATTACATTCGCCTTGTTCTCTTTAATAGGGTTGTCCATAGAGAAGTGGTACATGGAATATGTGGTTGTACTTGGCCTTGTTTCTACGCCTTTAGTTGCAACATACCTATTTGACTCAATTCAAAAGAGACAAAGTAAATTCGCAACAATATTGTCAAATGTGTTTTCACCGCTTTTCTTAATAACTGTTCTCGTATACCTGTTGGCCACCCTATATCAGGGTAAAAGCCCATTCACAGATAGAGATTTTCTTATTACCTTTAATGGACTTCTTATTGTTATTTTAGCTGTGACGATTTTTTCAATATCGGGAAAAAATAGAGCTGTTGGGGTAACTAGATCTGATTATATTAATGTCTCGCTAATTGGCGCCACCCTTTTAGTCAATATCGTAGCATTATCAGCGATATTATTTAGATGGGCAGAGTATGGAATAACTGTAAATAGAGTGGTGGTGGCAGGTGCGAATATTCTTATATTTTTCCACCTTGTATTATTATTAAAAGAGTACGTCTCTCATATTAGACAGGGAAATAGTTTGGGTAAACTTGAAGCTGTAATAGCAAAATATCTTCCTGCTTATACGCTATGGTCACTTATAGTAGCGGTGTTTTTACCTATGGTATTTGGGTTTAAGTAAGTAGCCTAACAAGCGTTTGCATTTGAGCGCTTTTAATTTCGGCCCAAAAAAACTGGCCTCCATCAAAATTGCCAAATGAAACGGGCGTTAGCTTCAATAAGGAAAACATGAATACCGCATCCATACATGACTCTTTTCTTCGCATTAATTTGTGGCTATCTGAGCACGCCCCCAAAATCCTAAAGTCACTCCAAAATCCGGCTCCAGAAGAGCAATTTAAAATACTTAGCGATGTGGCAGCCCGCGCCCTACCGTCTGAATTTTATGATCTGTACAGAACGCACAACGGAATCAGCCCTGAAGCAATGTGTAATTTGTTTTTCGGCGTTAAATTCATATCAATTGAAGACTCAATCAACCAAGTTAAAGATATCGACGACCTGGAGAATAGTCCCAGTCTAAAATACGTCGATCCTGGCATAAGAAATAACTACACTTTTAATAAAAGCCGTGTGCCTATTGGCGACGATTCGGGTACCTGTTTAATTTGTGTAGATCTAGAGCCAGACGAAGGCGGTTTTTTTGGTCAAGTCATACTTATAGATTATGATTACTCAATTGCTATTAAGCTTGCTAATTCACTCTCGCAGTTTGTTTCAAATTTCGCAGCGGATTTAGAATCAGGAAAATACTCTTTACAAGAGGACGCTCTTGCTGATGGCAAGGAATGGTTAGAGCCTTCTAGAGAAATAGATTCTGTAAACTGGTTCAACTCACCCACATGGCGTCATATAAAAATATAGAGCCTATTCGTGCGCGAGCTAACAAGTCGCGCGCTTCACTCGCTGAGACCGGCTAAAGCTAACCCCTTAGCTTAATCGTTAAATATAATTTCAGCTCGATAATCGATTTTAAAAGAGTAATTATGTCTATTGATGTTATTTGGCAAAGTGATTGCCGCTTCAATGTTGTCACTGAAGGTGGTTTTGAGATTTCTATTGATTCGGAGAGTAAATCAGCTCCTTGTCCTACTGAAATATTATTATCAGCTTTAGGTTCATGTAGTGCGACTGATGTTGCTCTTTATTTCAAAGATAATGGTATTGAGCTAAAAGGGTTAACAAACAGCTTAACGTATGAACTAACAGAGAGTGAACCTGAATTATATAAATCGGTTAATTTGCATTTTTCAATTGAATCTGAAAAGGCGATAGAAATTCAAGTTAAAGCCGCAATTGAAGATGCCATAAATAAGTATTGTCACGTTTGTTTGATGCTCCAACCAAAGATGCTTGTTACTTATACTCTAGATATTATTAGCTAATGAATTTGCATTTAACAATCGCATCAGCATGATTTATTACATTCGAAATTCTAGGTTGATCTGCATGGTAATAAGCGTGTTATACGGGCGTTATATTTTAATGGGGAGAAATGAGCCATTGGTTATTAGACCGGCTTTCTGAGGCAAAAGGCCAAGCTAAACCTCGCTTTGCATTTTAGGGAACAGTGAACTGGATGAGAACGTTGGCTGAAGTCGTTAATTCGGGTTCAACTAATGATAACGAGTTAGCTGAGTTATATAAAAATATTCAACGGAGGCCGGTAAGCCGCATTGCAGATTTTTATTAAGTACTGTATTTAGGTATAAAACTATATGACGGGGTGATGATGTATGGGAGTAATTGCTAAAGATCTTGACCAGAAAACCTTCCATGATTTGCGATTGATTATCATTGGCTCCGAAATTATGATGGCTGTGCTTTGTCTAGTCGTCCTGCTGTTAGTCAATCATACTTATGATATATCTCTTTGGATGTATAGCTATTTTATTGCATTAGCGGCTTCGTGCTATATATCAAGTAAAGTATCAACAACAACTATGCTTTGGCTGACGGGCTTTTTGCCTATTTGTATAGGTGCGGCTTGCCTGGGTACGCTGGCCGTTATAATCGGGAAGCCCATGACGTGGTTATTGGTCATTGGTATGATCATGAGTTTGCCAATTTCCGGAATGTATTCTCACTGGTCACATTATTTTACTTCAGCGGTGGCTATTTGGTTGACGTTATTTTGTGTAATCACTCCGCAGTTTGAAACGCAGTTAGATTTAACGCTTACGCTGTTGACCGTTGGCGGTAGTATGGCGCTTGGGGCCGCTGTTTGTGTGACCTTTTGCCGTATACGTAAAAATGTTTTTGACTTGCAACAGCAACTGCATGGCATGGCTTATAGCGATGCGTTGACCGGTTTGCCCAATCGGCGGGCTTTCATGGATCGGTTGGGTGAGTTGACTTCTAGCTCTGTATTATCAGTGCCCGTTTATTTCTTTATGATTGATATAGATGATTTTAAAAAAATCAACGATCGTTATGGCCACGATGTTGGTGATTTAGTTTTAGTGGCTTTCGCCAAAATTTTAAGTGATCAAGCGCAGGGTTATAATTATGCTCGTTTGGGCGGGGAAGAGTTTGCAGTGGCAGCCTGTTTCTCTGATTTTAAGGAGGCCCAAGCACTGGCTCAGCGAATTATAGATGCTGTCAACTCAAGTCAGGTGCACGACTTATATGTTTCGGTAAGTATTGGGTTGTCTGAGTATATTGAAGGAGAGACGGTTTATAATTTTATTCGTCGTGCGGACTTAGCATTATATGAAGCTAAGAGAAATGGAAAAAATCAGTTTTCTTTTTCTAAGATTGTCTCTGTCGAGTAATGATCTTGATGGTTTCCAACCCAACCGAAACGCACACCAAGCCATGCGCTACGCACAAAACACAGTACGGCAGGGCTAGGATGCTGCGTTGCAAAGCAAACGTGCCTTGGTAAGACTAAGGGGTATTTTAGGTCGGAGCGCAGATTAGGCTGTTACAGGATTTGCCACGCATACGTCACAGAAGTGTCACAGAGCCATTTAGCGGAATATTTAAGCAAGGAATTATAGGCATAAAAAAACCCCTAACTTATTGAAAGTTAGGGGTTTAGTATCTGGTTGCGGGAGCAGGATTTGAACCTACGACCTTCGGGTTATGAGCCCGACGAGCTACCAGACTGCTCCATCCCGCGCCGATAAGTATACGCATATTTTTGCTTCTGTCAAAACTTATTTTAAAATCAATCATTTATCCGTGCTTTGCGCAATTTGATACGTTTTTTCCAACTGCGATTAACCCACCAGCGCCAGTACAAAACGGTGCAGCTATAGCCTAACGCTGCAAGGATTAAACCCATACAGATGGAGCCTGCATAGAGTGGCTGCCAGTGGGTTGTGGTGACTTTTAAAATCCAGCTGAGAGTCACTTTGTCTGGCATATGAATGGCTGGGGTATTCAGTAGCCAGGTGCCGAGTTTGTAGTTGGCATAAAAAACCGGTGGCATCGTGATGGGATTGGTCAGCCAGACTAAGCTTACAGAAATAGGTAGATTAGCGCGCAGCGGGATCGCTAAAAAAGCCGCGGCAAACATTTGCATCGGCATTGGCATCATTGCCCAAAACAAGCCCACAGCAACTGCCCGCGCCACCGAGTGACGGTTTAGGTGCCATAAGTTTGGATCATGAATCAAGCTGCCCAGAAAGCGTAACGATGGATTGTTTTTAATTTTTTCTGGGTCGGGCATGTAACGTTTAAATAGTTGACGAGGCATGAATTTTCTCTGACATGCTAAAGCTCGTCTATTATGCATCTTATTAGTGCGTGATGCGGTCACAGGGCGTGACAAAAGTATTAGAAAGCGCTGTATTACCACGATTATTTGTTTGCAAATGCTACAAGGAGGTAGCTGCATGCGTTTTTCAATGCTTGCATTGATTGCAGGGCTGATCAGTTTGCGTGTTTTACCTTGGCTGCCGAGTGCAGGGTGGCTGATGGGATTATTGTGTGTTGCACTGCTCTTATTTGCCTGTCGAATATTCCCTGTCGGTGCTTATCTTGTTGGATTTTGCTGGGCCTGCTTGAGTGCACAGTGGGCGCTGGATGATCAGCTCGCCCATGATCTCGATGGGCGCACGTTATGGGTTGAAGGCACGGTGGTTGGTTTGCCCGAGTGGCCTATTGTGCAGGGGCAACCAACAATGCTGCGCTTTGAATTGCAGGGTGCCATTTCACGACGCGCTCAACTGCCTAAACGTATGCGTTTGTCTTGGCGCGCACCTATTGATCAGGTTAAAGCCGGTGAACGTTGGCGCTTAGCGGTACGTTTGAAACGTCCTGATGGCGTTCTAAATCCGCATGGCTTTGATTATCAAGCGTGGTTGTTTGCTAAGCGCATCGGTGCGACGGGTTCGGTGAAAGCTGGGCAGCGCTTAGCTGCAGGGCAAGGCGTAGATTATTGGCGTGAGCAATTAAAGCGGCGCTTACAACGCGTTGCTCCAGAGCAGATGCAAGGGGTTATGACGGCGTTATTGTTGGGTGATGGTTCAGCGTTAACGGATCAGCAGTGGCAGCTGTTACAGACGACGGGCACTGTGCACTTGATGGTGATTTCAGGGCAGCATATTAGTTTGATGGCAGGTCTGGCGTATGCCTGCGTAGCGCTGCTGGTGCGCTTAGGCTGGTGGCCGACGCGACTGCCTTGGTTGCCGATTGCTTGCGGACTATCAATGTTGGCGGCGCTGTTTTACGGCGCTTTAGCGGGTTTTGCTGTGCCGGTGCAGCGTGCCTGCATCATGGTGATGATTGCCCTGTTGTGGCGCTGGCGCTTTCAACATGTAAGTGCTTGGACTGCATTTTTGGCAGCGCTCTCGACGGTGCTGTTGTATGAGCCACTGGTGGTGTTACAAGCGGGTTTTTGGTTGTCTTTTGCTGCCGTGGCGGCACTGATCTTGGCTTTTTCAGGACGCTTAGGTGCCTGGCGTTGGTGGCAGGTATTGGGCCGAACACAATGGGTGGCGGCCATTGGATTGGTGCCGTTTTTACTGGCATTAAGTTTGCCTGTGAGCTTAATTGGACCGCTGGCCAATCTGTTTGCAGTGCCTTGGCTGAGTCTCTTGGCGCTCCCGATAACTTTATTGGGCGTTGTTTTGCTGGCCTGGCCTGTTTTGGCCTCGGCCGTGTTAAGTATGGCCGGCTGGCTCTTGCAGGTGATGTTTAGTGTGCTGCAGTGGCTGGCTCAGAGCGAAGCGGTCTGGGTCGGTGCGGGTATGAGTGGCTGGGCATTATTGTGTGCGTTACTGGGCGTGTTATCTGTGCTGTTACCGCGACCGATCATACCGCTGCTCGTGGTTCTTGGCTTGTGGACACCGTTGCTTAAATCGAATGAGATTTTGCTAGAAAATGGAGACGCCGACGTTTGGTTGTTAGATGTAGGTCAAGGGCAGGCCGTGTGGATAAAAACAGCGCAGCACAGTTTGCTCTATGATGCGGGACCTTTTATCGCAGGCTTTGATACAGGCGAGCGGATTGTTGTGCCTTTTTTACAACGCTTTGCTCAAACACATTTGGATACGCTGTTGATCTCGCATGCCGATACGGATCATGCCGGAGGTGCGCAGGCCATTATTAATGCATTACAAGTGGCGCACGTTGTGAGTGGTCAGCCGTTAGAGCATCCATCAAGTTTTGCAGCGCAAGCGTGTACTGAAAAACAATGGCAATGGGATGGCGTGTGGTTTTGGCGGTGGCAATGGCGCAATGCTAAAGACAACAATCAAAAATCCTGTGTGCTGCTGATTAATGCGCAAGGCGAGCGTTTATTATTAACGGGCGATTTAGATGCAGCCGGTGAAGCGGCGTTATTAGCAGATTGGCCGTGGTTAAAAGTTGATTGGCTGGTGGTTGGGCACCATGGGAGTCATACCTCAACCTCGCGACGTTTTCTACAAACGATTGCTCCGCAGTATGCTTTAATTTCACGCGGCAAACACAACAGTTATGGGCATCCGCATCCTCAGGTGTTGGCTGATTTACAACGTAATAGCGTGCGCGTTTATGATACGGCGCAGGATAAAGCTGTGCAGATTCATTTAGGCCGTTACCAAGGAGCATGGACGATGAGGATGCAATCACGTTTTTGGCGATCAAAATGAGAACCCTAACGTTCGGTGTAGACCTAAGCCTGTGCTAAAGTGAGGAAATTTCTTTTCTGGAGTCGCTATTGTGTGGGAACTGATTAAATCAGGTGGCTGGATTATGCTGCCCATTGTTGTGTGTTCAATTATTGCAGTTGCCATTGTTGCTGAGCGTTTATGGACCTTGCGTCCATCGCGCATTAGTCCGCCACATTTATTAGGTCAAGTCTGGCGCTGGGTGCAAGACAAACAGATGGATCAGAATAAATTTCAAGAGCTGCGTGCGAATTCGCCGCTCGGACAAATTTTAGCCGCCGGTTTAACCAACTCGCGCTATGGGCGTGACATCATGAAAGAAAGCATCCAAGAAGCTGGGGTTAAGGTGGTCAATGAACTTGAGCGCTATTTGACTCCGCTGGGAACGATTGCTGCAATCACTCCTTTATTAGGCTTGCTGGGTACTGTGCTGGGCATGATTGAGATTTTTAGTGCCTTTATGGGCTCAGGGATGGCCAATGCTCCGCAGTTGGCCGGTGGTATCGCCAAAGCACTGGTTACTACGGCAGCGGGTTTGTTTGTGGCGATCCCAACCTTGTTTTTCCATCGCTTTTTGCAGCGTCGTGTTGATCAATTGGTGGTGAATATGGAGCAAGAAGCGATCAAGCTTGTCGAGGTGGTGCAGGGTGATCGTGAGGTCAAACTGAATGGGGATAAAGCGTGAAATTTCCACGTAAACCGCGCGAGCCGGTTGATATTAATTTAGCGCCACTGATTGATGTGGTGTTTATCCTGCTGTTGTTTTTTGTGGTGACTACAACCTTCACCCGTGAAACCCAGCTTAAAGTGGATCTGCCTGAAGCCGTCAGTGGTACGCCGCCAGAAGTGGTGAAAACACCGTTGGAAATCTTAGTCGGTGTGGATGGCTCTTTTGCGTTAAATGGTAAAAGTTTGAGTAAGAATGATCTTGCCTCGCTGATGGAAGCGTTACGTGTTGAGTCAGCAGGGGATCAAAGTTTACCGGTGACGCTCAGTGCTGATGGTCAAGCGCCGCATCAAGCGGTGGTGACCGCGATGGATGCCGCCGCTAAGTTAGGTTTTGCGCATTTGCGTATTACTACGATTGAGGCGCAAGCCCAAGAGTGAAACTGAGCGAACGCATACAGCAAGCTTGGTATCATGGGCATCTATTGTTGTATTTGCTATGGCCACTTGAAGCACTGTATCGCTATGTGGTTAAACACAAGCGTGCAGCCTTTATGGCTGGCCGCAGTGACAGCTATCGTGCTCCTGTACCGGTGATTGTCGTGGGTAATATCACTGTTGGCGGTACCGGTAAAACCCCGCTGATTTTATGGTTGATTGAGCAGTGTCGTGCGCAAGGCTTGCGGGTTGGTGTCGTTAGTCGAGGCTACGGTGCGCGCCCAGCAAGCTTTCCATGGACGGTCAGTGCTACAGATTCAGCAGAGCAATCGGGTGATGAGCCGTTGCTTATTGTGCAGCGCAGTGGCGTGCCTTTAGTGATTGCACCAGAGCGTGCACAGGCTGTGCAGCAGCTGTTGGCTGAGCATAGGGTAGACATTATTTTATCCGATGACGGTCTACAGCATTACGGTTTAGCGCGAGATTTAGAATTGGTGCTGATTGATGCTACGCGCGGACTGGGCAATCAACGTTGTTTGCCGATGGGCCCATTGCGTGAGCCGGTTGAGCGCCTGCAAAGTGTGGATGCGGTGTTATTCAACGGCGCAGAGCAAGACCGCGAGAATGGTTTTGCTCTGCAGTTACAACCGACCGAGTTGGTGCATGTGCGCAGCGGCCGTCGTGAGCCATTAAGTTACTTCCCCGCACAACAAAAAATGCATGCTGTGGCGGGTATTGGCAACCCACAACGTTTCTTCAAGACGCTTGAAGGTTTAAACTGGCAGCCAATTACCCATGCGTTTGCTGATCATGCAGAGTTTAATGCAGAAGATTTACAGTTTGCCGATGATTTGCCGGTGATCATGACTGAAAAAGACGCGGTGAAGTGCCGTGCATTTGCCGCCGATCATTGCTGGTACTTGCAGGTGGCGGCGCAGCCTTCATCGGCCTTTGCATGCTGGTTTGCTGAGCAACTAAAGCGCTTATTAACTGATTCGTTTTGAGGATGTGCTGATGGACCCGAAACTCTTAGATATTTTGGCTTGCCCTATATGCAAAAGTGCGCTGCAACTCAATCCCGAGAAAACTGAGCTGTGGTGCAAGGCCGATGGCTTAGCTTTTCCAATTCGTGATGATATTCCGGTGATGTTGGAAACTGAGGCGCGGACTTTAAGTAACGATGAGCGTTTGGACTAAACCATGACTCAAGCTTTTTGTGTGGTGATCCCTGCACGGTTTGCCTCGACGCGTTTTCCTGGTAAGCCGTTGCAAGATATTGCCGGCATGCCAATGATTCAGCGGGTGTGGCTGCAAGCGCAAAAAAGCGCCGCGCAGCAGGTGGTGATTGCCACTGATGATCAGCGTATTTTTGATGTTTGCCAAGGCTTTGGTGCCCAGGTGCTGATGACCCGTGATGATCATGAATCGGGGACTGATCGTTTGGCTGAAGTGGTTGCGCAATTGGGTTTGCCCAGTGAGGCAATCGTCGTCAATGTGCAGGGTGATGAGCCACTGATTCCGCCAACAGTGATTAACCAAGTGGCTGCGAATCTAGCGCATTACACACAGGCCTCAATGGCAACGTTATCGGAACCGATCACTGATATTGCCAGCGTACTCAATCCGAATGTGGTCAAGGTCAGTAGTGATCTACAAGGCTATGCCTTGACCTTTAGCCGTGCGCCTTTACCTTGGCCACGTGATGCATTTGCTAAAAGCCAAGCGGTCATGCCTGAAGGTGTCGATTTTCGTCGACATATTGGTATTTACGCCTATCGTGCGGGTTTCTTAGCTGATTTTGTGGCTTGGGGTGCCTGCAAGTTAGAGCAAACCGAGTCCCTTGAGCAGTTGCGTGCCTTATGGAATGGTGCACGTATTCATGTGGCTGATGCTGTCGAAGCACCGCCTGCAGGCGTTGATACGCTGGAAGATTTGCAACGTGTCCGACGGTTTTTTGAGGAATAACCATGCAAGTTCTATTTGTCTGCTTGGGCAATATCTGTCGCTCACCTACAGCGGAAGGGGTGTTTCGTCAGTATCTTGCTGATTCGCCACTGGCCCATCAGGTGCGTGTTGATTCTGCAGGCACGGCAGATTGGCATACGGGTAAAGCCCCTGATCCACGCACCTGCAGCGCTGCGCTAAAGCGTGGCTATGATTTGTCCAAGCTGCAAGCGCGTCAAGTGACAGAAGAAGATTTTCATCGCTTTGATCTGATTTTGGCGATGGATAACAGCAACCTGGCTGATTTACAGGCGATGCGCCCAGCTAACAGTCACGCTGAAGTGGACTTATTATTGCAGCGTTATCAGCTGGCGCGTAATGAAGTGCCTGATCCGTATTATGGCGGCGAGCAAGGTTTTGAAGAGGTACTCGATTTGCTTGAGGGCGCCAGTAAAGGGCTTTTAGCCGAATTGCAGGCGCGCGCATGAGCTTGCTTATCGAAAAAGATGTTTCGCTTAAGCCTTACAACAGCTTGGCGATTGATGTTGCGGCACGCTTTTTTGTTGCGGTGCACTCGCTTGAGCAATTGCAAGAAGCGCTTGCTTGGGCCGAGCAACAACAGGTTGCGGTATTCTTGCTGGGTGGCGGTAGTAATCTGCTGCTGATGGCTGACCTGAATGTGCTGGTCATCCATCTGCAGCTGCGCGGTATTCAACTGCTCAGTGAAAATTCTGACTTTGCAACGGTTGAAGTGCAAGCGGGGGAAAACTGGCATGCTTTTGTGCAATGGAGTTTGGCGCAAGGCTTCAGTGGCTTAGAAAATCTCAGTCTCATTCCTGGCAATGTTGGCGCCGCACCGGTGCAAAATATTGGTGCCTATGGCGTTGAGCTTAAAGACCACCTCGACAGTGTATTGGTTTATGACCGTGAGACTGCGCGCACCCAACAACTCAGCGCCAAGCAGTGCCAGTTCGCTTATCGCGATAGCTTGTTTAAGCGTGAGTCAGGTCGTCGGGTGATCTTGAGTGTGACTTTTAAACTGCCGAAGCACGCTGTGTTGCAATTGGATTATGGCCATCTGCGCAGCTACTTAGCTGAACGGCAGATAGTGCAGCCAACAATTCAAGATGTCAGCCGTGCAGTATGTGCGATTCGTGCAGAAAAACTGCCTGATCCACAGCAGCTCGCCAATGCGGGTAGTTTCTTTAAAAATCCTGTGGTGACGGCTGTACACGCCGAGCAACTGCAAAAAACCTATCCTGATATGGTCAGTTTCGTACAAGCAGACGGCCAAGTTAAGTTGGCTGCAGGTTGGTTGATTGATCAAGCGGGCTGGAAAGGTGTGCGCCAAGGCGATGCGGGTGTGCATGCTAAGCAGGCACTGGTGCTGGTCAACTATGGTAACGCCACTGGCGGGCAAATATTAGCGCTGGCGGCGCGCATTCAAGCAGACATCCAGCAGCGCTTTGCGGTTGAGTTAGAGATCGAGCCTAATGTGATTGATTGATTGATTGAGTGCAGCTGCTGGCTCGATAAACGGTCATTAAAGACCAGAAAATACCTGAAGATTTGGCCCAATAGTTATATTGGGCTTTTTTATCGGTAGAAGAAATCTAGTACCGTGTTGAATTATTCAAAATCTTCAGGATTGGCAGCACTAGATGGCTGTGCTGATTCGGGTTTTGCTGCTGGCACTTGAGACTGTTGCGGTTGAATACGGATTAACGCACCAAGGGTGCCGTGATCGATAAAGGTTACTTGGTCATTGGCCACTAAAGTGCTTTGTTTAAAGCGTTCGCTGCTCAAAAGCGTGGCATCTGGATTGAACTGGTTGATCCAGAAATCCAACTGTACTTGACTGGTGCGGTCTAACTCCATGGCTAAAGTCCCTTCCACAGGGTAATGCTGAAAAGACTCTGGCCCTTCACTGACTGCGATTTGTACGGATGGACCATTAGTGGTTTGCAGCCAAGCTTTGTGCAGTAGCACCTCATAGCCGTTGTCTGGACTGAGCTTTTTAACTAAATGGTCAAGGTGAGTGGTGCGCAGCATGTCAGTGGTGACGGGTGTTGCGCCATTGGCCCAGTTGTCAGGTGCCACGCGACTGGCTAGCAGACTTTCGCTGCTTTGCCGAAAGACCACCAGTTCAACCAATTGTGTGTCGTTAGCGAGAGCTTGCGTGCTGCACAGAGTGAGCAAAAGAGTAAGGTGAACTAAGTAACGCATGTGCCACTCCTTAAATTATTGTTATTGAGCCAATTGTTTTAATAGGGCTTCAATTGTAGCAAAACGCTGCTGGGGATTATCCATAGGCACATTAAATTTAAATACTGTCGCACCTTCAAAACGGTAGTGCTTGGGCTGGCTTTGGATCAGTTTAATTAAGCGCAGCGGATCCACGCAGGTATCACTGGAAAACTCGAGGCGACCACCATAGGGTCCTGCATCAATTTTAAGAATCCCCAGCGCTTGTGCTGTGAGTTTCAGTTCAGTGATACGAATTAAATACTTGACTGGATCGGGTAACAGACCAAAGCGATCAATCATTTCCACTTGCAGTTCTTTCAGCGCTAGATTGTCTTTAGCGGATGAAATGCGTTTGTAGAGAATCAGGCGCGTATGCACGTCCGGCAGGTATTCATCTGGAATTAAGGCTGGTACGCGCAGATTGATTTCGGTGCCGCTATTGAGAGGTTGCTCAAGGTTGGGTTCGACACCTTTACGAATGGATTCGACCGCGCGCTCCAGCATTTCCATATACAGGGTGAAGCCAATCGCGTGAATTTCCCCGCTTTGCCCATCGCCCAGTAATTCACCCGCCCCGCGGATTTCTAAGTCGTGGGTAGCGAGCATAAAGCCTGCACCCAAATCTTGCGCATTGCTGATCGCCTCCAAACGTTTCTGTGCATCGGGTGTCATGCTTTTTTGTGGAGGGGTCAGCAGATAGGCATATGCTTGGTGATGACTGCGTCCAACCCGTCCGCGCAATTGGTGCAGCTGGGCTAGACCAAATTTATCGGCGCGGTCAATGATGATGGTATTGGCGTTGGGCACATCAATGCCAGTTTCAATAATGGTTGAGGCGACCAGTACGTTATAGCGGTTGTGATAGAAGTCGGCCATTACCTGCTCAAGCTCGCGCTCATGCATTTGTCCGTGACCAATACCGATGCGTGCCTCAGGGACTAATACCGCTAAATCAGCAGCGCACTTTTCAATCGTTTTTACATCGTTATGCAAAAAGTAGACTTGACCGCCGCGCAGTAATTCACGCAGTAAGGCTTCTTTGACCACGGCATCTTGGTGTTGCATAACAAAGGTGCGCACTGACAAGCGCCGTGCCGGTGGCGTGGCAATAATCGACATATCGCGCATGCCCGCAAAAGCCATATTCAGCGTGCGCGGAATCGGTGTGGCGGTGAGGGTGAGGATATCCACTTCGCTGCGCAGTGCTTTGAGTTGCTCTTTTTGGCGCACCCCAAAGCGGTGCTCTTCATCAATCACCACCAAGCCCAGATTATTAAATTTCACATCGCTTTGTAGCAATTTATGCGTGCCGATTAAAATATCGACTTTGCCTTCAGCTAAGTTACTTATTGCTTGATGGATTTCTTTAGCTGTTTTAAAGCGGCTCATGACTTCCACTTGTACTGGCCAGTCGGCAAAGCGATCACGGAAACTATTATAGTGTTGCTGCGCAAGCAAAGTGGTGGGCACCAGGACTGCGACTTGTTTGCCGCTGTGTACCGCAATAAAAGCAGCGCGCATCGCTACTTCGGTTTTACCAAAGCCAACATCACCGCAAATTAAGCGATCCATTGGTTTACCTGACAACATGTCATTGCGCACGTTGTCGATGGCGACTTGTTGATCTGGCGTTTCCTCAAACGGGAACGCTGCGCTAAAGGTGGTGTAATCCACCCCTGGATTGTTAAAGGCAAAGCCTTCACGGGCGGCGCGAATCGCGTAGATATTGAGGAGTTCAGCGGCAACATCACGCACTTGCTCGGCGGCCTTGCGTTTAGCTTTTTGCCATTGCTCAGTGCCTAAGCGGTGCAGTGGTGCGCTGCTGTCATCGCTGCCGGTATAACGTGCAATTAAATGCAGGTTAGCCACCGGCACATAAAGCTTGGCTTGATCGGCATATTCAAGCATCAAAAATTCTGTGGCTTGTTCTTCTATCTCTAAGGTGACTAACCCTTGATAACGCCCTACGCCGTGATCGATATGCACGACTGGTGCGCCTTCGCGCAACTCTGTTAGGTTGCGAATCACATGCTCATGGTTGCCGTCACGATTTTTCTCACGGCGACGGCGTTGCATCACCCTCTGACCAAGCAGAGCACTTTCTGGAATCAGGGCTATCTCATCGAGTAGCACACCGGCTTCAATGGGTGCAACACAGATGGCTATTTTGCAGTGAGCCGTTAAAAAATCTGCCCAGTTGTCCACTTCAATAGGGACAACATCAATGCGCTGCAATAACTCTAACAGCACTTCACGGCGGCCTGCCGTTTCTACGGTAAACAGGGTGCGACCGTTAAACGCGCTTAAGAACTCTTTGACTTTACTCAGTGGTTCAGCCGCGCGGGCATCAATTGATAGATCTGGGAAGGTTTGTACGGGTAAGCGTTCTTTACCGACCGCAGGACTGATGTCTTCGGCATCAATGAGAATACGCGGGTGGTCTTTGATCGCGCCGTAGTACTCATTAATAGCAATAAATAAATCAGCAGGCGGCAGTAATGGGCTCTCAATATCCCCGCGGCGCTCTTCAAAGCGGTTACGAATATCTTGCCAAAAAGCTTCTGCAGCAGCGTCAACACCCAGCAATGAAAAGACTTGAGCATCACTTGGTAAATAATCAAACAGGCTGCTGGTTTCTTCAAAAAATAGCGGTAGATAGGATTCGATGCCGGCCGGGATAATTCCGCTGGCTAAATCCTGATAAAGCGGGCAACGTCTGAAGTCGACATCGAAACGTTCGCGAAAGCGTGCACGGAAATCAGCGCGGGCTTTTTTGTCTAAAGGAAACTCGCGGGCGGGTAACAGGCGAATGCTTTCGACTTTGTCATTGGAACGTTGGGTTTCGGGGTCAAAGGTACGCAGTGTTTCGATTTCATCATCAAATAGGTCGATGCGGTAGGGCGCGTCACTGCCCATGGGGAACAAGTCTAGCAGTGCTCCGCGCACAGCAAACTCGCCATGCTCGTACACGGTGTCGACGCATTGATAGCCTGAGGCTTGCAAACGGTTGCGCATGCTTTCGACATCGAGCTTTTGCCCCACGTCCAGCATTAAACTGGCATCCAGCATAAAGGACTTAGGGGCTAGGCGGTGCAAAGCCGTGTTGATCGGGACGACTAAAATACCTTGCTGTAATTGTGGCAGTTGGTACAGCGTCGCGACGCGTTGGGAAATAATATCCTGATGCGGAGAAAAAACATCGTAGGGCAAGGTTTCCCAGTCGGGGAAGTGTAGAACGGGCAGTTCAGGAGCAAAAAAAGCCAATTCCTCTTTAAGCCGTTCTGCGTTTTGACTGTTGTCGGTCAATAGCAATGTAAAACGTTGTGCACTGCGCGCTGCAGTCGCAATGGCTAAGCCTTGAGCGGCACCAGGCAGGTTGCCCCAGAGCTGTTTGGCTGACTTTAATGGCAGTTTAGGAAGGCGCAATACAGACACAGCTGACTCTTGTATGAATAATAAAAGAGGCGATTGTAACGGGCTATTGAGTCACTCGCTATATAAGGTTTTTAATACAATGTTCGCTTAGCGCTTGCCGCTTTCGTTTTGGCAGTCGATAATGTAGCTCTTTTTTAACCCCCAAATAGGTATCCCACGTGACTCAGAAGACTGACCAGTGTCTTGGTGAATGGATTGATCGCGAAGCGCTTGCCGAAGCAATGATTCCACTTGTTGGCCAACTGTACCGCAACAATAATGTGGTGACGTCCATTTATGGGCGCGGTCTGATTAACCGCTCTGTCATTGCAATTCTTAAAGCGCACCGCTTTGCTCGTCACCGTATTGGTGATGATTCTGAGCTGTCCGTGCGTGATACATACCCTATCCTAAAAGCCATGAGCGAAATGGATCTGGGCAGTGCGTCTGTGGATCTGGGTAAAATGGCGGTTAAATTTAATACCCAAGCCAATGGCCGCAGTATTGAGCAGTTTGTGCGTGACGAGTTGGCTGATGTAGCCGGTAAACGTGACAGCAATGTGCATCAAGGAACAGATGTTGTTCTCTATGGTTTTGGCCGCATTGGTCGTTTATTAGCGCGTATTCTGGTTGAAAAAACCGGTGCTGGTGATGGCTTGCGTTTGCGTGCGATTGTTGTGCGTAAAGGTGCTGAAAACGATTTATCTAAACGTGCCAGTCTGTTACGTCGTGATTCTGTGCATGGCCCGTTTGACGGCACCATTGTGATTGATGAAGTAAATAACACGATGACCGTCAATGGCAGCTTGATCCAAGTGATCTACTCCACTGACCCGAAAACTGTGGATTACACCCAGTACGGTATTAAAGACGCGCTGCTAGTGGATAACACCGGCCGCTGGCGCGATGCTGAGGGCTTGAGCCAGCACTTGGCCTGTCCAGGTATTGAACGTGTGGTGTTGACCGCGCCGGGTAAAGGCGATTTAAAGAATATTGTGCATGGTATTAACCACAATGAGATTACTGCAGATGACAAAATCATTTCTGCAGCATCGTGCACCACTAATGCCATTGTTCCCGTATTGAAAGCAATCAATGACAAGTTTGGTATTGTTAACGGGCACGTTGAAACCGTGCACTCATACACCAATGACCAAAACTTGATTGATAACTTCCATACCGGTAGCCGTCGTGGCCGCTCAGCGCCACTGAATATGGTTATTACTGAGACGGGTGCGGCGACTGCGGCGGCAAAAGCACTGCCTGTACTTAAAGGCAAGTTGACCGGTAATGCGATTCGCGTGCCTACGCCAAACGTATCGATGGCGATTCTTAACTTGAATCTTAAGAACGGCACCACGCGTGATGAGGTGAATGAGTACTTGCGTCAGATGGCGATGCATTCTGAGTTGCAAAAGCAAATTGACTATGTGTGTTCACAAGAAGTGGTATCGACTGACTTTGTTGGTTCACGTCACGCGGGTGTAGTGGATGCGGAAGCAACTATTTGCACTGAGAATGGTGTGATTCTGTACGTTTGGTATGACAACGAGTACGGTTACAGCTGTCAAGTTGTGCGTGTTATGGAAGATATCGCCGGCGTTAACCCTCCAGCTTTTCCACAATAAGTGGTGATGTATTGCTGATGTTGATGTAAAGAAGGGAGCCTTAGGGCTCCCTTTCGCTTTTTATCTGCATATTTTGATAGAGACGGAGTACCACTAAAGAGAGTATTTAGTAGAAAATTGAGCTTTTGGCTGGCAAGTGACCACCATGCGTCTTTATAATCATGCGGATTATTTTTTAACGTTGAAATAACTGTGTAGCTCTACTTTTTGTAGGATTTTATCTCAGTGTTTTCAATATACCTATAAATTTCACTATCGTGGTTAGGCAAACCTATGATCAAAATAAAACGTGGGCTTGACTTGCCCATGACTGGCATGCCAATACAGCGTATTGAGGCTGCAAAGCCCGTGCGTAGTGTTGCAGTCATAGGCTTCGACTATAACGGGATGAAGCCTACAATGCAGGTGCACGAAGGGGATCGAGTCAAACTTGGCCAGGTTCTTTTCTCAGACAAAAAAACTCCCGGCGTGTTGTTCACAGCACCAGGTTCTGGGGTGGTTAAGGCGGTTAATCGTGGCGAACGCCGTGTATTGCAGTCTGTAGTGATTGAGCTGGAAGGTGATGAGCAAATCACTTTTGCCAGTCACGCCGCTGATCAATTGAGCCGCTTAGCGCCAGAGCAAGTTCGCGAAAACCTACAGCAGTCAGGTTTGTGGACAGCTCTACGCACACGCCCTTACAGTAAAATTCCAGCCATTGATGCGACCCCGCGTTCAATTTTTGTCACTGCGATCGATACGCATCCGCTAGCGGTTGATCCAGCCGTAGTGATTGCTGAACATGCAGAAGACTTCAGTCATGGTTTGACTGTGCTCACTCGTTTGGCAAAAGTCTTTTTGTGTAAAGCTGATGGTGTGAATTTGCCTGGTGAAAATTTACCTGGGGTTCATACAGAAGCATTTGCAGGTCCACACCCCGCTGGACTGGCAGGCACCCATATTCATTTCCTTGATCCGGTGAATGCCACGCGCAGCGTTTGGCAGATTGGTTATCAGGATGTCATTGCGATCGGTAAACTCTTCACCACTGGCCAATTGTGGGTTGAGCGCGTCATTGCTTTAGCAGGCCCAGTGGCTAACCAGCCGCGCTTAGTGCGTACGCGTTTGGGCGCCAATGTCAGTGACATCGTTAAGGATGAGTTGCAAGCCGGTAATAACCGTGTGATCTCTGGCTCTGTGTTTGGTGGTCGTACTGCCCGTGGTGCTTGTGATTTTCTAGGTCGTTACCATAATCAGCTCAGCTGTTTGGCTGAAGGTAATGAGCGCCAAATGCTGCATTATCTGCGTCTAGGTGTAAATAAGTTCTCTGTGCTGAATATCTTTGTGTCTAAGTTGTTCTCCAATAAAAAGTTTGCTTTTAACACCAGCACTAATGGTAGTGAACGTGCCATGGTGCCGGTTGGCAGCTATGAAAAAGTAATGCCACTGGATATTTTGCCCACGCAATTATTGCGTGCATTACTGGTTGGCGATACTGATGTAGCGCAAAAACTAGGCTGTTTAGAATTGGACGAGGAAGACCTTGCGCTGTGTACCTTTGCATGCCCTGGTAAGTACGAGTACGGCCCGATTTTACGGGATAATCTAACGCGTATTGAGCAGGAGGGATAAGCAATGGGTCTTCGTGCATTCCTTGATAAAATTGAACACAATTTTGAGAAAGGTGGTAAATACGAAAAGTGGTATGTCTTGTATGAGGCGGCTGATACCATTTTCTATCGTCCAAGCAGCGTCACTAAAACCACCGCACACGTGCGTGATGGCATTGACCTGAAACGCATCATGATCACGGTGTGGTTGTGTGCTTTTCCTGCCATGTTCTTTGGTATGTGGAATATTGGTTATCAAGCCAACGTTATTTTTGAAGCTAATCCTGAGTTGTTAGCAGCTCAAGATGGCTGGCGCATGGCCTTAACTGGCATGTTGGCAGGCTTTGATCCAGGCAGTATCTGGGACAATATGATCCAAGGTGCAACCTGGTTCGTGCCCATTTATCTAGTGACCTTTGTGGTTGGTGGGTTTTGGGAAGTCTTGTTCGCGTCGATCCGTGGCCATGAAATCAACGAAGGTTTCTTCGTGACGTCGATTCTCTTTGCCTTGATCCTACCGCCAAGTATTCCTTTGTGGCAGGCTGCCATGGGGATTAGTTTTGGCGTCGTGATTGCTAAAGAAGTCTTCGGTGGTACTGGTAAAAACTTCTTGAACCCTGCACTGGCAGGTCGTGCCTTCCTATTCTTTGCTTATCCTGCGCAACTCTCAGGTGATGCAGTGTGGACCTCTGTCGATGGTTTCGCCGGTGCAACGAGCTTGAGCTTAGGCGCAGCCGGTGGCATTGAGCAGATTGTAGGTTCAGGTATCACTTGGATGGATGCCTTTATCGGTAAAGTTCACGGTTCAGTCGGTGAGACCAGTACGCTGGCGATCTTTATCGGCGGTGCAGTGTTGCTGATTATGCGCATTGCTGCTTGGCGCATCGTTGCTGGGGTGATGCTCGGCATGATTGGCTTAAGTATGCTGTTTAATATGATCGGCTCAGATACTAATCCATTATTTGCGATGCCATGGTATTGGCATTTGGTGGTGGGTGGTTTTGCTTTCGGTATGATCTTTATGGCGACAGACCCTGTGTCGGCGTCCATGACCAATACCGGTAAATGGATTTTTGGTGCATTGATTGGGGTGATGGTGGTGTTGATCCGTGTGGTTAACCCTGCGTTCCCTGAAGGTATGATGTTGGCGATTTTGTTTGCTAACTTGTGCGCACCATTAATTGACCATTTTGTTGTTCAGGCCAATATCAAGCGGAGGCTGGCACGCAATGTCTAGTCAAAGAGAATCAACCGCACGTACGCTAACCGTTGCTTTACTGGTGTGTTTAGTGTGCTCTGTGTTTGTCGCAGGGGCCGCCGTTGCGTTGCGCCCAACACAAATTGAGAACCGCTTGCTGGATAAGCAACGCAGCATTCTCTCGATTGCCGGACTGGGTGATGCCAGTTTATCGCGCACGCAAGTTAAGCAGATGTTTGACGAGCGTATTCAGGCGCGAATTGTCGACTTAGAAACCGGTAAGTTTTCTGATGCGCAGAATCCAATCACTTTTGATCCACTGGCTTCGTCTAAAAATCCTGCCATATCTAAGGCATTAACGGGTTCTGAAGATATTGCTTCAATTAAGCGTCGTGAGCGTTATAGCACGGTGTATATCGTTGAGCATGATGGTCAGTTGGATACTTTAATCATTCCAGTGCGTGGCTATGGTTTATGGTCAACTTTGCACGGCTTTATTGCTGTGAAAGGCGATCTCAACACCGTTGCGGGCTTTGGTTTTTACCAACATGGTGAAACTCCAGGCTTGGGTGGTGAGGTGGATAATCCAAAGTGGCGTGATCTGTGGCTTGGTAAAAGTCTATTCGATAGCAACGATAAAGTTGCCATTCGCGTTATTAAAGGCAACGTCGATCAGAACAGTGCGACAGCGGTGAACCAAATTGACGGTTTAGCCGGTGCGACACTGACCAGTAAAGGCGTTACTCACTTAGTGCAGTTTTGGCTGGGTGAAAATGGCTTTGGTAGCTTTATTGAGCATTTACGTGCTGGGGAGGCTTAAGCATGTCACAGCCAACGATTAAACAAGTTTTGCTTGATCCTATTTTTAATAACAACCCGATTGGCTTACAGATTCTTGGTATCTGTTCGGCTCTTGCGGTTACCTCGAACTTAAAAACAGCGCTAGTGATGTCGATTGCCTTAACTTTGGTAACCGCTTTCTCGAGCATGTTCATTTCGATGATTCGCAGTCAGATTCCAAGCTCAATCCGTATGATTGTGCAGATGGTGATCATTGCTTCATTGGTAATCGTGGTCGACCAAGTGTTGAAAGCCTATGCCTACTCATTGTCCAAGCAGTTATCGGTGTTTGTTGGTTTGATTATCACCAACTGCATTGTGATGGGGCGTGCAGAAGCGTTTGCGATGGCCAATCCGCCAATGTTGTCATTCTTTGATGGTATCGGTAACGGTTTAGGTTACAGCGCCATGCTGATTGTATTAGGCGTCATCCGTGAGCTGTTTGGTGCAGGCAAACTAATGGGTTACACCATTTTGCCTGTGGTGAATGATGGTGGTTGGTACTTACCAAACGGTATGTTGTTACTGCCGCCATCGGCATTCTTCTTAATTGGTTTGATTATCTGGGGACTGCGCATGTGGAAAAAAGAGCAGGTTGAAAAGCCTGACTTCCGCATTGCCGCGCATTCTCAAGAGAAGGAGGCGTACTGATGGAACATTACATCAGCTTGTTTGTTAAGGCCGTTTTTATTGAAAATATGGCTTTGGCATTCTTCTTGGGTATGTGTACCTTTATTGCAATTTCCAAAAAAGTGGAAACGGCAATTGGTTTAGGCATCGCAGTGGTTGTAGTGCAAACCATTACAGTGCCTGCTAACAACTTGATTTATACCTACTTACTTAAAGATGGTGCATTGGCTTGGGCTGGTATGCCAGAAGTGGATTTAAGTTTCTTAGGTTTGCTCAGTTATATCGGGGTGATTGCCGCGATTGTGCAAATCTTAGAAATGCTCCTCGATAAGTATGTGCCGGCGTTATATAACGCGCTTGGTGTCTTCCTGCCATTGATCACTGTGAACTGCGCCATCATGGGTGGTACGTTGTTCATGGTTGAGCGTGATTACAATTTTGCAGAAAGTGCTGTGTACGGTTTAGGTTCAGGCTTTTCTTGGGCATTGGCGATTGCGCTGTTAGCCGCTATTCGTGAAAAGCTGAAATACAGCGATGTGCCACAAGGCTTGCAAGGTCTAGGTATCACGTTTATTACGATTGGCTTGATGTCATTGGGCTTTATGTCATTCTCTGGCGTTCAACTGTAAGGAGTAGCGAGTAATGAATTTCGAGATTTTTCTCGCTATTGGTATGTTTACCGCGATTGTTCTCGCTTTGGTAGTGATGATTCTTATCGCTCGTGCGCGTTTAGTGTCGGACGGGGATGTCACCATTAATATCAACGGCGAACGCACCATTACGGTGCCTGCTGGTGGTAAATTGTTGCAAACCCTCGCGAGCAACAATATTTTCTTATCTTCTGCCTGTGGTGGTGGTGGTACTTGTGCACAGTGTAAGTGTGTGGTCAGTAGTGGTGGCGGTGAAATGCTACCCACTGAAGAATCACACTTTACCAAGCGTGAAGGTAAAGAAGGCTGGCGTTTATCTTGCCAGGTGGCGGTTAAACAGGACATGGACATTGAGATTCCAGAAGAGATATTTGGAGTTAAGAAGTGGGAATGCACTGTTGAGTCCAATCCAAACGTGGCGACCTTTATTAAAGAGTTGACCTTGCGTATTCCTGATGGCGAGGATGTTAACTTCCGCGCCGGTGGTTATGTGCAGTTGGAATGCCCACCGCACGTCGTGCAGTACAAAGATTTTGACATCCAGCCTGAGTTCCATGAGGACTGGGATAAGTTCAATATTTGGCGTTACAGCTCTACCGTGACTGAGTCAACCATTCGTGCTTACTCAATGGCCAACTACCCAGAAGAAAAGGGTGTGGTGAAGTTCAATATTCGTATTGCAACGCCGCCGCCAGGTCGTGATGATTTACCTGCAGGGATCATGTCGTCATGGGTGTTCAGCTTAAAACCTGGCGATAAAGTCACTGTATACGGTCCATTTGGTGAGTTCTTCGCTAAAGACACCGACGCGGAAATGGTCTTTATTGGTGGTGGTGCCGGTATGGCGCCGATGCGTTCGCACATCTTTGACCAACTCAAGCGTTTGCACAGTACCCGTAAAATCAGCTTCTGGTACGGCGCACGCTCAATGCGTGAAGCCTTCTATGTCGAAGAATACGATCAGTTGCAAGCGGAGAACCCAAACTTCACTTGGCATTTGGCATTATCCGACCCCTTGCCGGAAGACAATTGGACAGGCCCAACGGGATTCATTCATAACGTTCTGTATGAGAACTATTTGAAAGATCACCCTGCACCTGAAGATTGCGAGTTCTACATGTGTGGACCACCAATGATGAATAATGCGGTGGTGAGTATGTTGCACAATTTGGGTGTGGAGCCTGAAAATATTTTGCTTGATGACTTTGGAGGCTAATATGCTACGCAACCTGTTGCAGGGAGCGTGTATAGTTTCAACGTTAGTTTTAGCGCTCAGTGGTTGCGAGAGCAATGCTGAGCGAGTTGAAGTGCTGTCCGGTCCAACCATGGGCAGCACGTATACCATCAAGTATGTTTCCAATGCCTCAACGCCTGCAGCGGATGCTGTGGGTGTTGAAGTGCAAAGCATTTTGGATGAGGTCGACCGTCAAATGTCGACCTACCGCCTCGATTCTGACATCGCTCGTTTTAATCAAACCCCTATCAATACCTGTATGCAGATGCCTCAGCCTGTGCTTGATTTAGCCCAGTATGGTTATGAGTTGTCACGTATCAGTGATGGCGCTTTTGATCTGACTTTGGGGCCTTTGTTAAATCTCTGGGGCTTTGGCCCGCAAGCACGTGCTAAACATGTGCCGAGCGCGCAAGAGATTAGTAAAGCGCAAGCACAGGTTGGCTATCAACATGTGCGTGTGGTGGGTGATCAGCTGTGTAAAGACGCTGATGTGCAGCTTGAGTTTAATAGTATTGCAGCCGGTTATACGGTTGACCGTATCAGTGCGCGCTTTACTGCGCTGAATATTGATAGCTTTATGATCGAAGTGACTGGCGAGCTGATTGCCAAAGGACGTAAGCCGGATGGTTCACCTTGGCGCATAGCTATGGAGCAGCCGCTTGGTGATGGTCAGCGGGTGATTCAGCGAGTCCTTGAAGTCGATGGTTACGGGGTGAATACTTCAGGTGATTATCGTAATTATTTTGAGGAAGATGGCGTGCGTTTCTCGCATACCATTGATCCGCAAGTCGGTGCTCCAATCCGTCATCGCTTAGCATCGGTAACCGTGGTTGATCCTTCTGCTTTGCATGCTGATGGTTTAGGTACATTATTATTAGTGCTTGGCCCTAAACGTGGTTTAGCGTTTGCAGAAGAACACAAAATTGCAGCTTTTTTTGTAATACACGATGGTGAGGGCTTTGCAACGCAAGTCAGCTCAGAGTTTTCCAGGATGTTTCCTGAAGGAGGTCACTAATGAGCGGATTCATGTTATTTGTTGTGGTGTTTGCAGTGATGCTGCTGGTGGTCTTGGGTATGTCTGCCGGTGTTTTGGCTGGGCGTAAACCCATTGCGGGTTCATGTGGTGGAATTGCCAGATTAGGGATTGAGAAAGAGTGCTCTATTTGTGGTGGAGTGCGCGAAAAGTGTGATGAGGCCAATGCGGAGCAGGGCGCTTTAGCGCAAAATACTGCGCAAACCTATGACGCGACCAAGCGCTAATTGTTTACGGTTAGTTATGCTGGCTAAATAAGCCAGTTTTTATGAATGTGCTGCAGTGGCGAGTCCTTTGTACGCTGGGCATATTGTGAAGGAGTCCAAATGGCAGTTTACAACTATGATGTAGTAATTCTGGGTTCGGGGCCTGCAGGGGAAGGCGCAGCAATGAATGCTGCCAAAGCAGGTCGCAAGGTTGCTGTTGTAGAAAGCCGTGGTGTATTAGGCGGTAACAGTACGCACTTAGGTACTATTCCCTCGAAAGCTTTGCGTCATTCTGTACGCCAAATTTTACGCTTTAATACCAGCCCTATGTTTCGTCAAATTGGCGAGCCGCGTTGGTTTTCTTTTCCTGATGTTTTAAAAAGTGCGGAAAGTGTAATTGAGCGCCAAGTTGCATCACGTACCAGCTACTATGCACGCAACCGTATTGATGTGTATTTTGGTACGGCAAGTTTTGCCGATGAACATAGCGTTGATGTGGTGGGACCGAGCCGCGTTGAGAAGTTGGTGGCCAATGAAATTATCATTGCTACCGGTTCACGCCCTTACCGTCCAGTGGATGTTGATTTCACTCACCCTCGTATTTATGATAGCGACACCATTTTAAGTTTGAGCCACACGCCGCGCCGTCTGATTATTTACGGAGCCGGGGTGATTGGTTGTGAATATGCGTCGATCTTTAGTGGTCTTGGTGTATTGGTTGATCTGATTGATAACCGTAATCAGTTGCTCAGTTTCTTGGATGATGAAATTTCGGATGCGTTGAGTTACCACTTGCGTAACAACAACGTATTGATTCGCCACAATGAAGAATATGAGCGCGTAGAAGGCGTTGATAAAGGTGTTATTTTGCATCTGAAATCCGGTAAGAAAATTAAAGCCGATGGTTTCTTGTGGTGTAACGGTCGTACTGGTAACACCGATCAACTGGGTCTGGAAAATGTTGGTTTGACCGCCAATAGTCGCGGTCAGATTGATGTTGATGAATTTTACCGCACCAGCGTACCTAATATTTATGCTGCGGGTGACGTGATTGGCTGGCCAAGCTTAGCCAGTGCTGCATATGACCAAGGTCGCTCAGCCGCTGGTAATATCATTGATGAAGACAGTTGGCATTTTGTTGATGATGTGCCGACAGGTATTTATACCATTCCAGAAATCAGCTCGATTGGTAAAACAGAGCGTGAACTGACTGAAGCTAAAGTGCCCTATGAAGTCGGTAAAGCCTTCTTCAAAAGCATGGCGCGGGCGCAAATTTCTAATGAGCCAGTGGGTATGTTAAAAATTCTCTTCCACCGTGAAACCTTAGCAATTTTGGGCGTGCATTGTTTTGGCTATCAGGCCTCAGAAATTGTCCACATTGGTCAGGCGATTATGAATCAGCCCGGTGAAGCCAATACGTTGAAGTATTTTATTAATACCACGTTTAACTTCCCTACTATGGCTGAAGCCTATCGCGTTGCTGCTTATGATGGTCTGAATCGACTTTTTTAAGCGGCTCCGGTCAGTGGCCTGATTCGGTCGGAGCCTATTTGGAACAGCGTTTCAGTGATTCCCAAGGGTGGCAATGGCCAAACCGGGAAAGTCAGTAATCAGACTGTCTGCACCACACGCAGCGAGTCGGCGCATCAGCGCTGGCTCGTTGACCGTCCATACTGATACATGTAATCCCGCCTGTTGTGCTTTGATTAAGCGCCGTTCTGTACATAACGTCCAGTTCAACACGAGCATCTTACAGTCATAACGTTGCGCGATTTTGATGGGATCCAGCCATGCGTGCTCAGCCACCAGGCCTCGAGCGAGATGCGGCGCAAGGCGCTGTGCTGCGCGTAATACAGTGCGTGAACTGCTGGTGATAATGATTTTATCTTGTACCGCAAAGCGTGCGCTGAGTTGCTCAATGGCGCGCACGATCTGTGTTGCGCGTGCTCTTGACGCTTCTTTAACTTCCAGTTGCCAGTGCTCAAATGGGCAGTGGACAAAAAGTTGTTCAAGGCTTGGAATCGGACAAATAGTGGGCCAAGCCGGTGTGTTGAGTCGCGCATCCATTTGCATCAGTTGTTCAGCTGTATGTTGACTGACTTTGCCTCGACGTCCGGTGGTGCGCTTTAAAGTAGCATCATGAATCACCATTAACTGGCCATCTTTAGATAGATGCAAGTCTAGCTCGCAGCGATTTACGCCGGCGTTTAAGCATGCTTGAAAACTGGCTAAGGTGTTCTCTGGTGCCTCACCGCGTGCGCCACGATGGCCATAAATAAGGCTCATGGTGCTGAGGAACTGTTGGGCTGATGGGTTTGTACGCTGTTAACCACGGTATTTTGTTCAAAATACACGCTAAAGCCTGGGTAGTCCCAACGACTGATCGGTGGCTGGCCCACACTTGAGTGACGCACTTTGGGTTCGCCAAACTGCTTAACAACCTGTGCTTGCTGATCGCCATGTGCAGGCATCTTGATACTGGCGCTGCCTTGTTGGCTGAGAGGAATACGCAATACGTCAGCTTGAACGCAAGTGCTGGTCAGTGCGCCGAAATAGAGCAGAGCGGTAAAAGGTAAGTAATGTTTCATTCGGCTTACTCCAGCTCGGTCGGTTGTAAGGCTAAACGTCTTTGTAATGCCTGTTTGTGCAAAATGTGTCGAGCTAAAATTTGCCGTGTAGCATCTGTTAGGCCTTCGAAGAGAACGACCAGCTGTACACCCTCAGGGGTGTTACGATGTTCAATAACGCGTGCATCAATATGTAAACCAAAGCCTTGGGGCAGTAAAACAATCTTTAAGCTCAGCAAGGTGTCAATGGGGTGCGCCAGCTCATTGATAAAGGTCATGCCTGACTCGGATAGACTGACTGCGCGAGCAGGGCCAATATCTTTGAGTAAGTTATGTGCGAGTACTTGGCCGAGCAGATCAATGCGTTTATTGATGACTTTAAGATAATTGGCGAGAGTCCGGTCTTTTTCACCAACTGAGCGTAATAGCTGCTGCGCGTCATACTCTAGAAGATGTAAATCTCCCAGCAAATTAAATAGCAAGGAATCTTCTTCGTTCTGAGAGCCATGCAAACGAATTTGCAGTGCGATTTGATCGTCAATACGATAGTATTCGCGACGATCTTTGCTATCTTGTGTGGACATGACGAACCCATGGCTGCAATAGAGGTCTGAGTGTAAATCGGCACGTAATAAACTGCCAACCCAACGAATCTTTTTTGTGAATATGCCCCTTATGTTTCGACCCTTAGCTCTATTTATTGGTATGCGTTATACGCGAGCCAAGCGCCGTAATCACTTTATCTCTTTTATCTCTTTAACGTCCATGGTTGGTTTGGCTCTGGGTGTTTTAGTGATGATTCTTGTGCTGTCTGTAATGAATGGTTTTGACCGTGAATTGCGCACGCGTATCTTGGGTATGGTGCCGCACGCCACAGTCAGCTCGTATACGCCGCTGGATGATTGGCAGCAGACTGGCGAGCAAGTGCTACAGCATCCCGATGTGGTTGCAGTTGCGCCCTTTACCCAATTGCAGGGTATGTTAACTCACAGCGGTAGCGTACAGCCGGTGTTGGTTAATGGTGTGTTACCCAGTGCCGAGAAGAATGTATCGATCATTGAAGAACATATGGTGGAAGGCAGTCTAGAAGCACTAAAAAGTGGTGAGTTTGGGATTGTGATTGGTCAACAAACTGCTGCGCGCTTTAATGCTTCGGTCGGAGAAAAACTCACCTTTGTTCTGCCTGAGGCTTCGATCACCCCTGCCGGTGTGTTTCCGCGCTTAAAACGCTTTACGGTGGTCGGTGTATTTAAAGTCGGCGCCGAACTTGATAGCTCTTTGGCGCTGATTCATATTGAAGATGCTGCACGTTTATCACGCTGGCAACCCAATCAAGTCGAAGGTATACGTTTAAAACTCAATAATTTATTTGATGCACCACGCGTGTCTTGGGAGATTGCCCGCAGCATGCCTGATAGCGACCTGCATCCGCGTGACTGGACACGCAGTCACGGCAATTTATTCCAAGCCATTCAAATGGAAAAAACCATGATTGCTTTGTTGTTACTGCTGATTGTGGCGGTGGCTGCGTTTAATATTATTTCCACTTTGGTGATGGTCGTTACTGATAAGAAAGCCGATATCGCCATTTTACGTACGCTGGGTGCCTCACCTGGACAAATTATGGCGATCTTTATGGTGCAAGGCTCGTTAATTGGCGTGGTCGGTACCTTGATTGGTGGTGTTTTGGGGGTAATTAGTGCACTGAATGTGACAACGTGGGTGGCGGGTTTAGAGAAGTTTTTTGGTCATCAATTCTTAAGTTCAGATGTGTACTTTATTAGTTATTTACCTTCAGAGTTACGCAGCAGTGATGTGATTATGATCTGCGGCGCTGCTCTGTTGATGAGCTTTTTAGCCACTTTATACCCTGCGTGGCGCGCTTCACGTACTGAACCTGCCGAGGCTTTGCGTTATGAGTAATCAAGCTGTTTTAGAGTGTCGCGCTTTATCCAAAAGCTACAGTGAAGGCCCTGCTGAAGTCCACGTGCTGCAAGGCGTTGAATTACTGTTAAGGCCCGGTGAGCGTGTAGCGATTATTGGTAGCTCTGGTTCTGGAAAAACTACATTACTGAATATGCTTGGTGGTTTAGATACACCCAGCAGCGGCAGTGTTTGGTTAGCGGGTGAAGAGTTATCGGCTTTATCGGAAAAAAACCGTGGTTTGTTACGCAATCGTGCTTTGGGTTTTGTGTATCAATTTCATCATTTGTTGGCTGAGTTTGATGCTTTGGAAAATGTTTGCATGCCGTTATTGATTAGCAGTATGCCTGTGCCAGAAGCTCGCCAACGCGCAGAAGCTTTGTTGACTCGTGTTGGTTTGGGTCCGCGTATGCATCATAAACCCTCGGAATTATCCGGTGGTGAGCGTCAGCGTGTGGCGATTGCTCGTGCTTTGGTCAATCAGCCAAAGTTGGTTTTGCTCGATGAACCAACCGGTAACCTTGATCGTACTACGGCGCAAACCATTCAAGAACTGATTTTAGAGTTATCGGTTTCGCTAGGAACGGCGTTCTTGGTGGTGACCCATGATCCTGCTTTAGCGCAGCAAATGGATCGTATTTTGACTTTGGAAAATGGCCGTTTAATTCCAGTCGTGAAACAAACTCCAGTTAATTGAACTGCTGAACTGCTGAATTGTTAAGTGTGGTGCATGTCGCACTTCGGGGTAGCTGTTAATCCGTCGATGAGCCCATCCCTGGCTCAACTCCGGCGCTCGCCATCCTTGGCTCGCTCAGCACACCCACCCCTAAGCACTCATTGATTATTTATAGGGTTTGCGCCATTGCAGTTCCAGTTTGCTGTGCAGACAAACAAAAGTTAGCAGAATAATTGCCTTAAAAGCGTCATACACAAAATCCGCCAACAACATCACTGATCAATGAGTACCTTGTGAGTGTCGCGACCAGCGGAGTCATGGATGACGTAGCCCCGAATCGAGGCAGGATGCCTCGTTAAGGGAACAGCGATACTCACAAGGTACGGCATGCGCAAAGCGTCCTCGCTACTGTGTTGTACTAAAAACGATAAACCTGTGCACAGCGTACTTCGGGGTAGGTGTTAATCCGTCGATGAACCCATCCTAGGCTCAACTCCGGCGCTCGCCATCCCCGGCTCGCTCAGCACACCCACCCCGAAGCACTCGTTGATCATTTGCAGTGCTAGCACTATTGCAGTTCCATTCAGTTATGCAGATATACATTTGGTGTAGGAAAACAGAAGGCAGCAGAATAATTGCCTTAAAAGCGTCATACACAAAATCCGCCAACAACATCACTGATCAATGAGTACCTTGTGAGTGTCGCGACCAGCGGAGTCATGGATGACGTAGCCCCGAATCGAGGCAGGATGCCTCGTTAAGGGAACAGCGATACTCACAAGGTACGGCATGCGCAAAGCGTCCTTGCTACTGTGCTGTACTAAAAACGATAAACCTGTGCACAGCGTACTTCGGGGCAGGTGTTTATCCGTCGATGAACTCATCCCAGGCTCAACTCCGGCGCTCGCCAACCTCGAAGTGCTCGTTAACCCTTTACAGTGTGAGCACTATTGCAGTTGCTATCTTTCTTTAAGCCAAGCAGACCTCAATTACTTCAATCTGCTCAAGGGTTAGATACCGCCAGCGCACCTGCACATCATAAAACTGCACGCCATAAATGCGCTCAGGTGTTGGTTGTTGATACGCTGGGCGCGGGTCTTGGGCTAAGCATTGCTCAATCAACTCTGCCAGCGGCTGTTGTAAACGCAGCGCATGTTGCTCAGTCTGCTGTAATGCATCGGGTTGCCAGCTCACAGCAATGAGCGTCGGCACACTATCGGCAATTGCATTGTGCGCCATAGGTAAACTATCTGCATAAGGCACATAAGGCTTGATATCCAGTACCGGCGTGCCATCAAGCAAATCGATGCCTGAGAGCCATAAACGACCCGGCTCAACACGTTCTAAACGTACCGCTGATTGGCCGATGCCGTTTGGGCGATGAGTGGCGCGACTGGCAAACACACCAATGCTCTTATTGCCACCTAGGCGCGGTGGTCGCACCTTTAAGCGCGGCGTGTTTTCTAGGGTTTTATGGAATAGAAAAACCACCCAAATATGGCTGACTTCTTCTAAACCAGCGATCGCCTCAGCTTGATCATAAGGCGCGAGCAACTCAATCCAACCTTGCGCTGCGGGTGCTAATAACGGCTGACGTGGAATGGCAAACTTTTCTTTAAAGCAGGAGTGTACATAGCCAATCGGCTTGACGCTGTAGGTCACGAGACTGCCTCCATACTGCTTTATAGACTGAACGGTGCTGCGCTTCTGTGTCGCTAAAGCGCCGCACCGCTGAATAGTTTAACCGGCGACCAATACCCGCATAGCTTCAAGACGCAAGGCGGCTTTGCTAAACATCGCTAAACCTTGTTCTTGATAAGCACGCAGAGTATCGATTTCTTCAGTGCGCACGCTTGGGTTGATGGCTTGCAAAGCAGTGAGCCGTGCGATTTCTTCACTCATGCTGGCCGCAAATGCTGCGCTGGCTTGCGCAACGCGCTCGTTGTGACGTGGTTGCATGGTGCTTTGAGCGCTATCCACTAGTTTTAATAACGTATCACGTTGCGCGCGTGCGAACTTACTAGCACTGGAGCGTGGGACACTTTCGAGCTGGTCATTGAGTGTTTCAAAACTGACGCGGGCGGCCAGATCAGTGCCTTTTTCATCCAGCAAACAACGCATAGCGATCGGCGGCAAGAAACGACCAAGCTGTAAGTGTTTTGGTGCAATGGCTTCACTGACAAACAGCAATTCCACCAACATGGTACCGGCTTTAATCGCTTTATTTTTCAACAGCGCGACTGCGGTGTTACCCATCGAACCTGACAGCACTAAATCCATACCGCCTTGCACCATCGGGTGTTCCCATGTGATGAACTGCATGTCTTCACGGCTGAGTGCCAGTTCTCGATCATAGGTGATAGTGACAGCTTCATCGTCGCCAAGAGGGAAACTGGCATCGAGCATTTTTTCGCTGGGACGTAGAATGAGCGCGTTATCCGAATGATCTTCGCTATCAATGCCAAAGGCATTAAACAGTTGCTCCATATAGATGGGCAGCTCAAAGGTGTCATCTTGCTCTTCAATGGCCTCGACTAAAGTTTGCCCGCGTCCGGCGCCGCTGGAATTGATTTCTAACAGACGGTCACGGCCTTGTTCCATCTCGCGCTCTAACTGTGCACGCATTGCTGCAGCATTCTCTAGCAGTGCTTGCCAGCCCGCCTCATCTTCGCTGTCCAGCAAATGTGCGTCTAATTGCTCACTGAACTGTAATTGCAAAGCGTTACCGGTCGGGCAGGTTGCTAAGAACGCATTGAGTGCCTGGTGATACCACTCAAATACCCGCTGTTGCGTTGTGTTAATAAAATAAGGCACGTGGATTTCAATGGTGTGCTGCTGACCGATACGATCAAGCCGGCCAATGCGCTGCTCAAGTAAGTCAGGATGCTGTGGTAAATCGAATAACACCAAATGATGGCTGAATTGAAAATTACGGCCTTCACTACCAATCTCTGAACAGAACATCACTTGTGCGCCAAATTCATCATCAGCAAACCATGCTGCCGCGCGGTCACGTTCGATGATGCTCATGCCTTCGTGGAAGGTGGTGGCTGGAATCCCCGAGCGCACACGCAAGGCTTCACCGAGATCGAGTGCCGTTTCTGCGTTGGCGCAAATGACTAAGACTTTTTCTTGCTTGAGTTCTTTTAGTGTATCGAGCAACCAATCTATGCGCGGATCAAACTGCCACCAAGGCTCTTCACTATTACTGTCTTCAGACTCGTCGAAGGACAGTAGCGCGAGTTCATTGATATGTAGCTCCGGATACAGTTGCGCCTGCAGCTCATCTGCATTGCCCATGTATTGATCTGGACAAGCTAAAGGGGCCGCATGCAGTTTTCGTTCTGGGAATCCAGAAATCGCAGCACGGGTATTCCGAAACAATAAACGCCCTGTGCCATGTCGATCCAACAACTCGCGAATCAAGCGTGGTGCGGCTTGCGCATCGCCTGCGTTAAACGCGCTGATCAGGGCTTGGCTGTTATCGCCTAAAAATGTATTGATGGTGTGTTCGGCATGCGCACTTAACTGGGTTAAATCCAGTAGTTCACGGACCGCGTCGGCAATGGCTTGATAGTGTTGGCTTTCTTCGCGGAAAGCGGCTAAATCATGAAAGCGGTGTGGATCGAGCAGGCGTAAGCGAGCAAAGTGGCTGTCTTGACCCAGTTGCTCAGGCGTTGCTGTCAGCAAGAGCACGCCAGGAATAATCCCAGCTAACGCTTCGACCAGTTGGTAAGCAGGGCTGGATTGTTCTGGATGCCAAACTAAGTGGTGCGCTTCATCAACCACTAAAATGTCCCAGTCACAGCTGCATAGTGCATTTTGCGCACGTTGGTCTTCCACCAACCAATTCATCGCCACTAAAGCGATTTGGCAGTCTTCAAATGGGTTATCAGCGTCACTGGCTTGAAAGCGTTCGGCATCAAATAAGGCGACATCTAAGTTAAAGCGACGGCGCATTTCCACCAGCCACTGATGTTGCAGGGTCTCCGGCACCATCAATAAAATGCGGCTGGCACGACCGCTGAGCAGTTGGCGATGAATAATTAAGCCGGCTTCGATGGTTTTACCTAAGCCCACTTCATCCGCCAAGAGCACGCGCGGAGCAATACGGTCGGCAACTTCTTGGGCAATGTGCAATTGGTGGGCAATCGGTTGTGCGCGTGCGCCAGCTAAGCCCCATAGATTGGACTGTTGTAGATTGCTGTTATGCTGCAATGAGTTGTAGCGCAAAGTGAACCAGGGTAATGGGTCAACTTGTCCGGCTACCAAGCGATCACTGGCCATACGGAATTGAATAAAGTTTGACAGCTGTGTCTCAGGCAGTACGCAGTCTTCGTTTTGACTGTTAAAACCTTGATAAACCAGTAAACCATCGGCTTCGCTGACTTCTCGAACGGTCAAGGTCCAGCCTTCAAAATGACTGATTTCATCGCCGGGGACAAAGCGCACTCGGGTCAAAGGGGCATTGCGCTGCGAGTATTGGCGGGTTTCTCCCGTCGCTGGGTAGAGGATGGTGAGTAGACGACCATCACAAGTTAGAACGGTACCAAGGCCTTGTTCGGCCTCTCCGTCACTGATCCAGCGTTGTCCAGGTTGATACTGCTGCGTCATGCTTGTCTCCGTGTGATGTAAAAAGCGCGTCATGATAACGGATACTGACGTATAGGACACGGTCGAATCGTTGTGATGCTGTTCAAAATCGTTGTAGAGACAATTCTTGTCGCGATGATTATAGTGGATGACTCACTATACTAGTGTAGGAGCTTAGTTATGCTTCCCCCGATCCCGCAAGGTTTGCATCCTGTGACATCGCAACATGATGTGGAAAAGCCTAAACCTGCTGTTGCACCGGTTACCCCGGTACAGGAGAATGCAAAAAGTGCTGAGCTGGGTCTTGAAAAGGATGAGCTGTCCGCAGCGCAAGAGCGTGCCCGCGAAGAGCAGCGTAGACGCCAGCAACGTCAGCCGAGCGCTGAAGAGCAAGACGTTGATGTCGACGATGTTGATAATGAGTATGGCAAGACTGGAGAGTTGTCGCGACAAGGTGTATGGGTGGACGTGAAAGTTTAATGCGCGAAACTGAGTCATAGTGGAAAAACTGAGCCCAAGCTGGGTTGACCTATAGGCGGCTGTATGAGTGATGAGACTGTAGAAAATGTTATTGATTTATCCGGTGAGCGCGTACGGCGCGTGCATGATCAAAATGAAAAGCGCTTGCAACGTGTACGTGCAGCGTTTGCTAAAGCTTTGCCCTTAGCGATCGCTAAGCCTCGCTCGAAAAAGAAGGTTAAGAAGAAGCGTTAAGTTGACTGGGCCATGCTAAGGTTTGTTGGGTGCAGGATATGCAGCGAAGAGATAGAATCTATTGACCTCTATCAATATGTATTAGGTGCGTGTGACGTATCTTGAACTCAAGTTAACTTGAAAAGCGTTAGGAGATTGCAATGTTTATGGATGTAGTCGTATTCGCAGGCATCGGGACAGTCGCCCTTATGGTCGCTTTCTTCTTTGGTCTTTATTATTTCGTTAGAAAAGAAGAGCAAAAGCGCGATTCGAACTGATCTTTTCTAGCAACGAAGCACGCAAGGCAATTTGGGCAACTTAGGTTGCCTTTTTTTTGCTTGATATGCACTTGTTTAGCTCGACTGTCGTGTGACACTGATACGTTTTCTTTATGGTAAGCGTTCCTGTCTAAAATCCGGGCTCGCCTCAGCAGCAGGTGAATCAGTGTTATTCCTGGGTGCATAGCTGTTGATCAGTGCTCGTAGAGCGGCAGGCTTGACGGGTTTGGCTAAGAAACTGAGTCCTGCTGCATGTATTTGGCTGATTAACTCGGGGCGTGCGTCGGCGCTGATCACAATTCCAGGCGTTGGCGCGTTAACTTGCTGACGCAACCATGCCATTAGGGCAATACCTGTGTCACCTGCATCTAAGTGAAAGTCCACTAAGGCAATATCGGGTACTACACCTTGGGCGAGTATGGTGCTGCATTCCGCACGGTTACTGGCAGTTAAAACTCGACAGCCCCAGCGTGTTAGTAGACTGTGCATACCAACTAAAATACTATTTTCATTATCAATACAGAGTATCTGTAAGCCGGCTAAAGGTTGAATCGCGGTATTGCTTGCCGTTACCGGTGCCGCACTGACGAGTGCGCCGCGATACAGTGGTACGGTGATACTAAAAACACTGCCTTTCTCTAGCCAAGAGCGCACTTCAATGCGGTGGCCGAGTACTTTGCTGAGGCCATCAGCAATTGCTAAACCGAGCCCCAATCCTTTCTCTTCGCGAGTTTGATGACTGTCTAAACGCTTAAACTCTTCGAAAATAAACTGCAGTTTGTCTTCAGGGATACCTTGCCCTCGATCCCAAACATCAATACGTACGTTATTGGCTTGACGACGCACACCCAGTAACACGCTGCCATTGGCGTAACGAAAAGCATTGGTGAGGAAATTCTGTACGATACGACGTAATAATTTGGGGTCACTGACAATATTCAGCGATGTACTACGTAAGCGAAAATCAATCCCTTGTTGTTCAGCGAGCGCGGTAAACTCAGCGCCCAGTGCTTCTAACCAAGATCCTAGCGCAAAAGGTTGGCAATGCGGTGTGATTCGGCCGCTTTCTAGGCGTGAGATATCCAGTAGATCACTGATAAGGTCTTCTGCTGAGCGCAAAGAGCTATCGAGGTTTTTTACCAGTTCTTGAGCGTCTTCCGGTAGGGCTTCTTGATGAGAGAGTGCCGCTGAGAATAAACGAGCAGCATTCAACGGTTGCATGAGGTCATGGCTGACGGCCGCTAAAAATCGAGTTTTAGATTGATTGGCACTTTCTGCCACATGCTTCGCATCACTAAGGGCAATGTTCAGCTGTGATAGTTCGTGAGTACGTTTGCTTACTCGTTGTTCGAGCCCTTCATTGGCTTCTTTTAAGGCCTTTTCTGCTTCACGGAATGCGGTAATGTCGGTGAAACTCATGACAAAACCACCGCCAGGCATAGGGTTACCAATCAGCTCAATAACACGACCGTTGGGAAATAAGCGTTCAGAGGTGTGGGCATTACCTTGGCGCATCCAATATAAACGTTTACTGACGTGAGCCTCCACATCACCTGAGCCGCATAAGCCATGTTCAGCGTTGTGACGAATAATATCTGCAATTGGACGGCCAACCTGGATAAGATCCTCAGGATAGTTGAATAACTTTAAATAGCGGCTGTTCCAAGCCACTAAGCGTAATGAGCGATCAACCACGCTGATGCCTTGAGTAATATTTTCGATTGCGCCTTGTAGTAGGGTGCGGTTGAACTGTAAAACTTCTGAGGCTTCACCAACAATGCGCACCACGTCTTCGACGTACATCTCGCGCCCTTCAATTGCAGCCTTTACCACAACGCGGGTAGATGAGGCACCTAATACACCATTGAGCAAACGCTCGGTATGCGCAACCCATTCACTGCTAGCGGTTTCTGTTGGGTTAAAACCTAAGCCTTGTTTGTACGCAAAACGAATGAAGCTTTGTTTAGCGCGGTCTTCACCAACAAAACGTCCAGATAAGGTGAGTAAGTCACTGATTTGTACAGTTAAGGTCTGGCGACTACCGACATGCTGGCCAATAAAGCGATTGGCCTGCCAATGTTCGGAGACGCGTGTTCTAGAGAAGAGTGAGACCAAGAAAAAGAGTAAGAAATTGCCGCTTAGCGACAGCGTGACCCCTAGGGTCAATGGATCAATGGGCAGTCCGAATGGGTTGTTGGTCAACCAAGTCAGGCCTGGGAAAGCGGCAAGTGACCAGCCCGCACTTTTCGCGATAACGGGTAGTACCAGTGTATATGACCACAAGATTGACCCTGCCGCCAAACCGGCAAATACACCTTGTCGGTTGGCTTGCTTCCAAATTAATGCGCCAATCATGGCGGGTGCTAACTGAGTCAGCGCGGCAAAGGCAATTTGGCCAATAGTGGCTAAGCTGGTGTTGGTGCCTAATAGCCGATAACTGGTATAAGCCAGTAGCAAAATAATGATAATACTCAGTCGGCGAGCCGTTAGCATCCAGTAACGAAAGGCTTCAAAAGGGCGGTCGGTGCTGCGTGTTTGCAGTAAAAACGGTAGCAAAATATGGTTGGATATCATAATCGACAAGGTCACTGCCGCCACGATAACCATCCCGGTCGCTGCCGATGCACCACCAATAAAGGCGATGATAGCGAGCGTTGGGTTGCCTTCAGCTAAGGGCAGGCTGATTACAAATGAGTCGGGTACCACTGACAGAGGTAAACGCAATTGTCCTGCCAGTGCGATAGGGATGATGAACAGGGCAACAATGAGTAGGTATAAAGGAAAAACCCAACGTGCGACCCGCAAGTCGGTATGGTCAGTGTTTTCCACTACGGTGACGTGAAATTGGCGAGGCAGTGTGTAAATCGCCATCATGGCCACACAGGTTTGCACAATAATTGCTGGCCAATTAGTGGCTTCGTTCCAATACGCCTCAAGTTTAGGCGCTTCTTTAGCTTGCTGCCAAAGATCGCCAACACCGTTATAGAGGCCATAAATGACAAAAAGACCCACGGCAACAAAGGCCATAAGTTTAACCAGTGACTCGAAAGCGATTGCAAACATGAGGCCACGATGGTGCTCGGTTACATCGAGATTACGTGTGCCAAATAAAATTGAGAACAGCGCTAAGGCAACCGTAACAATCAACGCGGTATCTTGCGCATATATGCCGGCTGAGTTTGCCGATGCGCCGCTGAGCAAGTTAACACCAAGAACGATGCCTTTGAGTTGTAAGGCGATATAAGGCAAAACACCCACCACTGCAATCAGTGTGATTACAACCGCCAAGCGTTGTGATTTACCGTAACGAGCAGCGATGAAGTCAGCAATTGAAGTGATATTTTCTTGCTTACTGATGATGACCATTTTTTTTAGCACCCAAGGTGCGAGGGTCAACAATAAAATAGGCCCGATATAAATCGGTAAAAAAGACCAGATTTGTTCTGCGGCTTGGCCAACTGAACCGAAAAATGTCCAGCTGCTGCAATACACAGCCAGAGATAAGCTATATATCGTCGAGCGCACTCGAGGGCTGATAGGCTTAGTGCGACGATCACCATAGAATGCAATGGCAAACAAAATCGCCATATAAATAAGCGCAACGAGTGCGATAAGCCCTGTAGAAACAGACATTAAGATAACCTGGAACATAAAAAGATAGGCTAAGTCTAAGGAACTGCGTCGATATAAGATAGTGAATGTCAGTGTTCATATCTGCGACGTTTGTCGCTAAAGTTGCAGAACAGCAAGGAGGGTGTTGTACCGTTAAACGCAACTTTAGCGCTCTTTAGAGCGTTCCTTTGCGGTTGTGCGATGTCAGTGGAAAGGTCAGTGTTTATGGCGGTTATGTATGGGCTTTGCTTGAATGAGCTCTCTTTATTCAGAACATGCGTCAATCGGTAACTTTATAGCAGTTACGGCCCATTTTCTTTGCGACATATAAACGCTTATCTGCGCGATGGATCCATTCTTCCCAGTTGTCACTTGCTGTCAAAGTGGCACCACCAATAGACACACTCACAGCGCCGGCAGGACTTATGAGCTTGCTGAAAATGGTTTTTTGGATTGCCTCCGCAATGGTCAGTAAACCTTGCTGATGAGTGTCAGGTAATAAAAGTGCAAACTCCTCGCCGCCATGTCGAAACAACATATCGTTTTCACGCACCATTGTTTGAATTATAGAGACAAAATCGATCAATACTTGATCACCTATTGCGTGGCCAAATGAGTCATTGATATGCTTAAAATGATCCAAATCCATAATTATTAAGCTGTAAGCGCGTCCGCTTCGTCGGTCAAGTGTTGCTCTGTGCAGCTCTTTGGTCATCACGCGACGATTGTAAGCGCCGGTCAAAGGGTCGTTGGCTGCAAGCTGTTGCAGACGATCACGCTGATGCTGGGTGCGGTAAGCGAATACAAATGAGAGGATGCTAGCGAGTAAGCAGGTGACTAAAAAAGAGGTCATCTGATAGTTATCAGAAAATATAACGTCGGGTTTGAATATATTATAAATAACTAATGTGCTGAGTACGGCGAGCATGGCAAGCAAGGCTCTGCCCGGTGAGACCATAAAGAAATTAAATAAAATCAGTGGATAAACCCAGAAGAATCCATTGATGCCAAGATTGATAGTGACGATTGCGGCTGTTGCTGAAAAGACAATCGATAAATACAAACCAGGTCTGACAGTGTTATTGGTTATCCATGCATAAATTACAGCAATAATAATAGAGAAAATCGCAAAACTGTCAGCAATAGCCACAGTATAATTCGCGTGGTATGCACGGTAAATGGCGTAGGGTGTGAGGCTGAAAATGCCAAAAGCACCCATAAAGGTAATAATCGAGAGTTGAAAGTTATACCTTAAGCGCTTGATTGCTTGATTGAGCATATGCATTGATTCTTTTGTTGTTCTTTGTTTTGAGTATGCATAAAAAAGTAGCAGAGAGGAATAGATTGTTCGATATAAGATTTGCTGACTTAAAATAATTACCTTGTATAGTGTAATGCTATTAGTTTTTTATATTTTTGATAGCGTATTAAGCGCTCTTTCAATGGTGCAGGGAGCTTCTGAGTCTCTGTAAATCCTGCTTGCTGATAAAAATTAATTAAGTCTGGATTGCAAAATAACCATATAGGTGAGGCTGGGTAAGTTGCCTGGATATGCTTTATCAGTTGATGTGCGATGCCGCGATGACGTTGTTCTGGATCCACAAATAGGCTGGTTAACCAATAACCTTCGGCTATTGGTGTTAAGCATAGGCCCGCTATAATCATGGGCTTGCGTACAACCCATGCCTCAGAAGGTTGATTGGCGCGCATACGACAGCCATGGTTTCGGTAGAATTTATTTAATAGTGCATGCTGTAATGAGGGTAAGCGCTCAATGTGTTGTTCTGTTACTGGAGGAGGCACTGCGATACTCTTCGTCGATCTGTGGATCGCCTTTTATACAGCAAAATGGGAAAACAGGTCTAAGCAGCACAATGGAGATTGCATGAGCCGCATATTAATTGTTGAAGATGATCTACGTTTAGCACAACTGACCTGTGATTATCTTGCTGGGCATGGTTTTATTGTATCGTTAGAAAATGATGGAACCCTCGCTGTACAGAGAATTCTCAAAGAGCAACCTGACCTGGTTGTATTAGATCTTATGCTGCCAGGAGAAGATGGTTTTTCGATCTGCCGTCGGGTGCGAGATGAGTACAGCGGTCGGATACTTATGCTAACTGCGCGTACCGACGATCAAGATCAAGTGCATGGTTTAGAACAGGGTGCTGATGATTATGTTTGTAAACCAGTAAAGCCAAGTGTCTTGCTGGCGCGAGTTAAAGCATTATTGCGCAGGGTTGATGCTCATGAGCCCAGTCAGGTTGCGCTAGAGATTTTGCAGTTTGGTAAGTTGAGCATTGATCATGCGCGTCGTAGTGCTTATCTAGGAAAGCAGTTGATTGACCTCACTGGGGCAGAGTTTGATTTGTTGTGGCTACTGGCGATCAATGCTGGCACTCCTTTATCGCGCGAGGCTATTTTTAGCCAGCTACGTGGAATTGAATATGATGGTGTGGATCGTTCGATTGATGTGCGTATCTCACGTATTCGCCCACGCATTGGTGATATCGGTGAGCAGCCGCAAGTGATTAAGACTATCCGCAATAAAGGCTACTTATTTGTGCGTGAAGCAGCGCAAGAACTGTCGTGAATTCTATATTTTTTAGAATTTATGGTGGTTTGCTGGCTGCGCTTATTTTAACTGCAGGTGTTGGTGCTTTGGCGTTGCACGTCACCAATGAAATTCGTACCGAGCAATACCGTGAGCGCTTAGCCAGCGGCACCTTTCACTTGATGTCGAGTCGTTTGCAGGTGCTAGATACTATAGAGCGCAAGCGAGCAATTGCTTTGTGGAGTCGCCTGTTGGGCGTGCCGTTACGTATTCAGTCTCTGCATACTGTGCAACTTGAGGGACGGGAGCGTAGTCATATCCTGCGTAATAAGGTGTTAGTGCAGCATAGTGAAACTGCACCGGCAAAAATTTATAGCCTAATTAATACTGCTGAGCAAAAAGTATTGATTGGTGAGGTGCGGCGGGTCAGTGAACAGTTGGCTCGTGCCACTATCTATATGCTGATTGATGAATTAGTACGTTATCCAGCTGCCGAGCAAGCAGTTAGGTTGGCGGATTTGACCGAGCAGCACCAGTTTGGTTTTGATCTGCGCTTATTAACGGTGGATAAAACTGGCTTAGATGCTGACCAGCTTCGACGTATTGAAGAGGGTGATACTGTTATGGCGCTTGATCAAGGAGGGGATGCCATTCGCGTTTTTGCGGGTGTTAATGAAGCCCCTTGGGTGTTAATGCTAGGCCCCGTGTATCAGGTCAATCCTTATCCGCCGCAATTGCTTATATTTATTGCTGCGCTTGGTTTGAGCATGATTGGCATCTTGATGTATTTGTTAGTGCGACATTTAGAGCGCCGACTGCAGGATTTGGAAAGTGCAGCATCACGTATCGCGCAAGGTCATCTAGAAGTCAGGGTGTCTGAAGGGGGCGCTGATTCTGTTGGGCGTTTAGCTGTGCGCTTTAATGATATGGCTTCACGGCTAAAGATTTTAATAAATGTGCAAGGGGATATGGTCCGTGCGGTTGCGCATGAACTACGTACGCCCCTGGCGCGCTTGCGTTTCGCTTTAGATATGACTGCAACCGCAACAGCAGAGCAAGTACGCCGCAAGTATTTGCAGGGAATGGATCAAGATATCGAAGATATGGATGAATTGGTTAATGAGATGCTAACTTACGCACGGCTAGAGGCTGGTGCGCCATCGTTACAGTTGCTCCGCATTGAACTTAATGCGCTTATTGATCAGGTTATTGCAGAAATCGCTCCGTTGCGCCCAGAAATTGTTGTTAAGCGAGTGATTACTGATGATGAAGCGTTGTGGGTGGATGCTGAGGCTCGATATTTACAGCGCGCTGTACAAAATATAATAAGCAATGCACAGCGTCATGCTCGCTTCCAAGTCTCGATTGTTTGTCGAGTACAGCAAGAGTTGTGTTACATCGCAATTGAGGATGATGGTCTCGGTATTGATGAGGCATTACGAGAAAAAGTGTTTACGCCATTTTTGCGACTTGATGATAGTCGTACGCGCGCCTCTGGAGGGCATGGCTTGGGTTTGGCAATCGTTAAACGCATTATGTATTGGCATGCTGGGCGGGTACGTATAGAAAGTAGTCACGCCTTAGGGGGTGCGCGTATTGTATTAATATGGCCGCAATATGCGACCCGCGTTACTGATACATAATTGTTTTAAAGCTATTTTGCATTTCTCTTGCATTAGCGGTTGACAGGCTGTGGCTCTGCTGTAGAATGCGCACCTCGTTAGGCGAACAGAGCAACACAGCTTAACGTAAGAGTTTGATTTTTAAGGAAATAACTTAAAAATCTACTTGACAGTAACACGGGCTGCTGTAGAATGTGCGGCCTGCCAGCGTGAAGCGAAAGTGCTTCACTGGTAGTGAGGAGTTGGATGGAAGCGAGTTAAAAGTTTCCAGAAAATAAACCTTGACAGTTACTTTGGAGAGTGTAAAATATGCCTCCTCGCTGAAGCCGAAAGACTTCATCGAAACGTTCTTTAACAACTAGAATCAAGCAATTCGTGTGGGTGCTTGTGTGAGATGTTTGATAGTCAGCAAGATTATCAGCAGCACAAGTTATTCAACGAATGAAATTTGTAGAATTATTTTTGTCTTTTTTAGTTTACTAATAAAAGATATTTGCGATTGCTGAGCCAAGTTTAGTGTTTTCTCAAAACACAAAATCAGATTTAAAACTGAAGAGTTTGATCATGGCTC
>Ga0265295_1001324_pt1 | contig 43926 bp, 38 predicted proteins | sample Munlansysbiofilm_FD_192503 | JGI IMG/M metagenome (GOLD analysis project Ga0265295, IMG submission 192503) | Leachate microbial communities from a municipal landfill in Southern Ontario, Canada - Methane capture system biofilm | ecosystem: Engineered > Solid waste > Landfill > Unclassified ...
TCAGCTCCACTTCCACATGGTAGGATTGATATCCGGCCCGGAACAGGACCGCGATCTGGTCCAGGGCATAGGTGCGGGACAGTTCCACCACCTTGGCCGCGACCAGGCGGGCCTGGCTGCGGTCCGAAAAGGGCAGCACATGCTCCGGCAGGCGCGAGTCCGTGCGCTCGGAAAAGAGGCGTTTGGCGAACTTCTCGCGGAAACCGTCCAGAATGGCGTTGGTCAGCTCCAGGATGGGCTGGGTCGAGCGGTAGTTCTGTTCCAGCTTGATGAGCCTGGTGACCGGAAAGGTCTTGGGGAAATCCAGGATATTTTTCACGTTGGCGCCTCGAAAGGCGTAGATGGACTGGGCGTCGTCGCCCACGGCCATGACGTTGGGGCTCGTGTCTCCGGGCCTGGTCAGCAGGCCGACCAGCCGCGCCTGCACCAGGTTGGTGTCCTGGTACTCGTCGACCATGATGTGGGAGATGGACGAGGTCACGGCTTCGCGGACCTGCGCATGCTCGGTCAGGAGGCGCTCCAGCAGAAAGAGCAGATCGTCGTAGTCGAGGAGCCCGCACTCCTGCTTGATGCGCTCGTACTCTTCGAGCAGTCGGCGCAGGTCGTCCTCGTAGGAGCCCAGGTGATAGGCTTCCTGGCGCAGCACCTGCTCCAGGGAGAGTTCCTTGTTGCGGCTTTTGCTGTAGAGCCCGATGATCGTGGCCCTTTTGGGAAATTTGCGGTCGCCCTTGCCGATCTTCAGGCGGTCCTTGGCTTGACTGAGTATCTCTTCCGCGTCGGAGCGGTCCATGACCGTGGCCCCGCGCTCGAAGCCCAGCAGGCCCGCATACTGCTTGAGCAGGGAATAGGCGAAGCCGTGGAAGGTGCCGCCGCGCACGTGTCCCAGACCCTGATGCCCCAGTAGGCCTCCCGCGCGGTGCAGCATCTCCGAGGAGGCCTTGCGGGTGAAGGTCAAGAGCAGGATCTCGGCCGGGGACACCCCGGATTCGACCAGCCGGGCCAGGCGGTAGACCACGGTGCGGGTCTTGCCCGAACCGGCTCCGGCGATGACCAGGACGGGCCCGTCAAGGGTGGTTGCGGCCTCGTACTGGGCGGGATTCAAGTCGTTTTGATAGTCGATGCGCATGATTTTTCAGGCCTCAAAGGTGGCGGCGGGAATGTCGAAGTGGTCCAGAATGGCCTGGCCGACCTCTGTCGGTGTGCGGGCGGATGCGCCCATGGAATCGTAAAAAAACACGTCGTCGGCGGTGTGCATGCCTTGGCGGCCGAAATGGCCGAACATGTCCGTGCGGCCGAACTTGCCCTTCAGGTCGAACCCGGGCTGGGGGATCAGCACCAGATCCGGGGCAAGGCAGGCCCTTGGACCATGATAGAGATCCCGGCCCCGGTGTACGTGGCGGATGACCTGGCGGCCACGCCAGGTCAGGCCGGACAGGGCGCGGATCAGGTCCGCTTCGAGCACGTCCGCCTCGGCCCGGGGGAGGGTGCCGCGCGCGAAACGCTCTCGTGTGTGCAGGTAGATGCGTCCCGGGTCAAGGGCAAAGGCCTTTGTTGCCGGGCTGATGGCCTGCGCGTCCCATTCGCCGGCAGGCTGGCGGGAGAGGTGCAGCAGGCCCTTTTCGCGAAGCCATGCGTTCAGGTCAACCTCCTGCGTGAGGGTCGTGAAGCCGTGGTCGGCCATGATCAGCAGACGCTTCGGTTCCGGGAGTTCCTGGTAGCGGGCGAAGAATTCTCCGATGAGGCGGTCCCAGGCGGCCATGAAGCGCAGAGCTTCGGAGCGCCAGGGGTGGTAGGGCTCGACCAGGGCGGGAAAGAGGAAATGGCCGAGACGGTCCGTCTCCGTCAGCACGAAGAAGAACAGGTCCCAGGCCAGGTCCGGCCACAAAAGGTCGAGCGCCTTTTCCCGGCAGGCCAGGGAACGATGCAGGTCGTCCAGCAGAAAGGCCGGGTCCGTGGCCCCGCGCACGGTGTCGGCCTCCACCGTGTAGTCGTGGTCGGCCAGGATGCCTTCCAGGGCCGGAGGGTGCACGGAGCCCCGCAGTTCCCGGGCCGGAAATCCGGCCACGAGCATGGACCGCATGGGCCGCACCGGGGCGAGGTTTGGCATGTTCACGACCTTGCTGAACAGCCCCTTGTCCGCCAGGCGTTCGAAAATGGTCGCCCCGTGCACATGGGTGAAGTCCGTGAACTGCAGCTCGTAGCTTTGCGGGTCGAGGCGGGTGAAGCCGTAAACGCCATGCTCGCCGGGCGGTGTGGCGGTGAAGAGGCTGGTCCAGTTCACGGGCGAGAGTTCGGGCAGTTCGGCGGAAATGGCCCGGCATCCGGGATCATCGACGATGGCGGCCAGGTTCGGGAGCAGACCTTGGGCGCAGAGGTTTTGGGCCAGGGACCAGGGCAGACCGTCCAGGCCCAGGAAAACAAGTCGGGAAGCGTGCATGGGGGCGGTGTAGCAGGGGGCGGGGCGGTTGGCCAGGGGCCGCCATGCGCGTGGAAAATGCAATTTTCCCCTTGCGCGAACGTCTGAAAGGCTTAGAATGCAAACTGCTACCGATAAACCGGCCGGATTGGCGCTTTTGTGGCGAGCCACGGCGCTTTGGCCTCAAACAACGGAGACTGCCATGAGTACGCGAAATAACGTAGTGACGATGAAAGGAAATCCTCTGACCCTGCTCGGTCCGGAGATCGCCCCTGGCCAACCGGCCCCGGATTTCACAGTGGTCGACAACGATCTAGGCCCCGTTTCCCTGTCCGACTTCAAGGGCAAGGTCGTGATCGTCTCCGCCGTGCCGTCCCTGGACACCCCTGTCTGCGACATGGAGACGCGGCGCTTCAATCAGGAAGCCCAGAACCTGGGCGACAAGGTCAAGGTCCTGACCGTGAGCATGGATCTGCCCTTTGCCCAGAAGCGCTGGTGCGGCAACGCGGGCGTCGAGAACGTGCAGACCGTTTCCGATTATCAGACCGCCTCCTTCGGGCAGGCCTACGGCGTGCTCATCGACGGGCTGCGCCTGCTCGCCCGGGCGATCTTCGTCATCGACGCTCAGGGCAAGGTGGCTTACGTGCAGACCGTGCCGGAATTGACCCATGAGCCCGATTACGCGGCCGTGCTCGATGCCGCGAAGAAGCTGATCTAATCCTGGCCAGCATCATTCAAACCGGAGGAATTCACCCCATGCTCAGCACCAAGATGGAAAAGGCATTGAACGATCAGATCAACGCGGAGATGTTTTCCGCGTATCTCTACCTGGCCATGGTGGCCTACTTCCAGGACAGGAACCTGAGCGGTTTCGCCAACTGGATGACCGTCCAGAACCAGGAGGAGACCTTCCATGCCATGAAGTTCTTCAACTATATCGCCGAGCGCGGCGGACGCGTGACCCTTGACGCCATCGAGAAACCCCAGTTCGAGTGGGAGAGCCCCCTGGCGGCAATGGAAGCGGCGCAGCAGCACGAGGCCTACATCACCGGCCGCATCAACGACCTCATGGACCTGGCCATCCAGGAGAAGGATCACGCCACGGTCAATTTCCTGAACTGGTTCGTCGCGGAGCAGGTCGAGGAGGAAGACAGCGTGAACGAAGTCGTGCAGAAGCTTCGGATGGTCGGTTCCGGCGGAGGCGGCCTGTTCATGATGGATCGCGACATGGCCGCGCGGGTCTTCACCCCGCCCGTGGCCTGAGGAAGAGGGCAGGCTGGACCTGCCCTTTTTCATTCAACGGACCGGCGCAGCGGGCGCTGCGGCTGGCGAAATGATTTGACAAGCCGCGCGGCAGGGCAATACAGCGGCGGCAAAGCCGGACTGTAGGCCGAAATCCTAGGCAGGCTGGATGCTCCAACTGCCTTTTTTTGTGTGAGTTCATGGAAAGAATCTGGGTCAGGCTCGCTCGCTGGAGCCGTTATTCATATCTGCGCGTGGTGCGCATCAAGGCTCCGGCCGAGTCCATCGCCCTGGGGCTGGCCTTGGGCGTTTTCGCCGGAGCGCTGCCGTTTTTGTCCCTGCAGATGGCCATCGCCGTGGCTTTGGCCCTGCTTCTGCGCGGCAACATCATCGCGGCCGCGCTGGGGACATGGTGGAGCAACCCCTTCAACTGGGCGCTCATTTTTCCGCTGCTGTACATGCTGGGCAAGGTCTTCGTGCCCGTGGACGTGGAACATCTGAGCATCCACGAGTTTATCCGCCTTCCGCTTCTGGACCTTTTGCAGCGGAGCTGGAAGTGGCTGCTGATCACCTCCCTGGGCGGCTTCATCGCCGGAATCCCGCTGGCCGTGGTGACGTATTTCGCCACCCTGCGCGCCGTGCTCATCTATCATGACCGCCGAGCCAAGCGCAGGCTCGAACGGCAGCGCAGGATACCCCGCCGTGAATAATTCGACCTTCCTGGCTCCCAAACGCTCCCTTGGGCAGAATTTCTTGTCCGACCCCAACATCTGCCGCCGCATCGTCGCCGCCCTGGAGCTTGCGTCCGGCGATCCCGTGCTTGAGATCGGCCCCGGGCGCGGCGCGCTGACCCGCGTTCTGGCCGGGCACGACGGTCCGGTCATGGCGCTGGAAAAGGACTCCGAGCTGGTGCGCTGGATCAGGACGGAGTTTCCCGCGGTTGGCGTGATGCATGCCGACGGGCTGGATTTCTGCTGGGAGGCGACGCGGGCCCTGCCGGGCCTGTCCTTGATCGGCAACCTGCCCTACAATGTGGCCTCGCCCATGATCTGGGAAATGGTCAGCCGTTGCCGCTCCTTCAAGAGCATGGTCTTCATGGTCCAGAAGGAAGTGGCCCTGCGGCTGACGGCCCAGGCGGGAAGCAAGACGTACGGGGCGCTGTCGGCCTGGGTCGGAAATTTCGTGCGCGGGGAATATGTCTTCACCGTACCGCCGCATGTCTTCCGTCCCCAGCCCAAGGTGGACTCGGCCATCGTCAGGTTTCAGCCCCGGCCCGATCCGGCCTGGGAGGAGGCCGCCGCCCTGTCCTGGACGGTGAAGATCCTGTTCCAGCAGCGCCGCAAGCAGCTGGGCACGATACTCAAGGCCCATTGGTCGCAGGCGGTGGACGAATGGTGCGCCATTGCCGGCGTGGACCGGCGCATCCGGCCCGAAGAGCTTGGTCCCGATCAGTTGCGTTCCCTTGCGAGCGTGCTGGTCCCCGAAAAAGGTCTTGCGAAAGGGTGAAAAAGCCCGTCAAGGCAGGTTTCGCCTCAGTTTTTTTGAAAATAAGCTTGACTTTGGGACTGAAATTCTGTTTGCCTGCCGACTGAGCGTTTGAGCCGAAAAGCGCGACGGGCTAAGTACTGAGCCCCTATGGACATGTTTCTTTCCTTCCAGTAGGAAGTTTCGCAGCCGTGTCCAGAAAATTTCAAGATCAGGCTGAAGGTGCCAAGTGTTGACGGTTGAGGGCCATGACTTCTGGAGAGTCCCCCGCATCCGTTGGTAATTTACTGCAAAGGAGGAAGACTGATGACGAAAGCTGAATTGGTTGCAAAAATGGCGGAAAAGGCTGGTTTGACCAAGGCGAACGCCGAGCGCGCGCTGACCGAATTTCTGAAGGCCGTCCAGGAGACCCTGGTAACCGAAAAGAAGATGACCCTCACCGGTTTTGGAACTTTCGTGGTTGAAGAGCGTCAGGCCCGCACCGGACGCAACCCCCGCACCGGCGAAGAGCTGAAGATTCCCGCTTGCAAGGTTGTCAAGTTCCGTCCCGGCAAGGAACTCAAGGACGCAATCAAGTAATTACCGCGAGGGGGACCTATGTTGCATGGGGAAACTGTTCAGAGCCCGCTGCCTCAGGATCTGCCCTGGTGGCAGCCTGATCATGCCATTTTTTTCGGAGTGCTCTATGCCGTGCTCTTCATCATCGGCAGCGGAGTTGGCGTGGTTATCCTGAAATCTCTGGCCGAGACCGTGAAGGAAAAGATTTCATAGCCTGATTTTCACGATGCTTGGAAAAGGGGTGGCATAAGCACCCCTTTTTTTTGTCCTTTATTTTTCTTGCCAGAGACTGAAGGTTTGCATAAAAGACAAAATTTCCTGTTCGCCACTAGGGGGACAGGTTCAGAACGAGGACGGGAGGTGATCCGTTTGCCAGGTGTATACATGGGTGACAGCGATACTTTTGACTACTCCCTGCGTAAGTTCAAGAAGCAGGTAGAGAAGGCCGGTATCCTTTCCGAGCTGAAGAAGCGTCAGCATTTCGAGAAACCCAGCATCCAGAAGAAGAAGAAGGAAGCTGCGGCCAAGAAAAGACTGCTGAAGAAGATCCGTAAAATGCAGGTGATGTAATGAGTCTTTCTGAGCGCCTTGAAAAGGACTACGTGACCGCTTTCAAAGCCAAAAAGACTGACGAGGTGGCTGTCTTGAGAATGCTCAAGGCAGCCGTCAAGAACAAGCAGGTCGAGCTTCGCCGCGAACTGGCCGACAACGAGATCCTTGACGTCGTGGCCAAGCAGGTCAAGCAGCGCCAGGAATCCATCGACCAGTTCCGGGCCGCGGGTCGGGTCGATCTCGCCGAAATCGAGGAGCGCGAGCTTCTCATCCTGCGCGCCTACCTTCCCACCGCCCTTTCTCCCGCGCAGCTGGAGGAAGCCGTGAACACGACCATCCAGGCCCTCGGCGCCTCCGGCATGAAGGACATGGGCAAAGTCATGAACGCCATTCTGGGCGAACATGCCGGCCGTGTTGACGGAAAGGAACTCAGCGCCCTGGTGCGCGCCAAGCTTTCGTCGTAATCCTATGGATTCAAGAACATTGCAGCTGCTGGAATATCCAAAGGTCCTGCAGCATCTTTCGCACTTCGCGGTCAGTGAGGCGGGCAGGGATGCCTGCCTTTCGCTTTTGCCCGAAACCGATCCCGCGCGCATCGCGGAGCGTTCGGCCCTGGTGCGCGAGATCCTCCATTTCTGCTCCGGCAGGGACGTGCGCCTGTCCGCCTTCCCCGACGTGGCGGGGGTGTTCTCCTTTTTGCGGAATCCCCTGGCCTTTCTCGATGTGGACGGGCTCATCGGCCTCTGGGAGATGCTTAAATCCGCGGCCACCCTGCTGGAACGTCTCGGCGACCCGGACAGCGTTCGCTATCCGGGTCTGACGGCGCTGGTGGCGGGACTGACGCTGCCGCCCAAGACCTGGTCCGGCCTGTCGCGCTGTCTGGCTCCCGACGGGACGATCCGGGACGAGGCCTCGCCCGAGCTGTACTCCGTGCGTCAGGAAATCCGCCGCGTGCATCAGATGTGCACGCGCAAGGTGCAGGATTTCTTTCAGAACAAGGACTTGCAGTCCATGCTGCAGGACGAATTTCTGACCATCTCCTCCGATCGCTACGTCCTGGCGCTCAAGAACAATTTCAAGGGGCGCCTCAAAGGCATCGTGCACGACTATTCCCAGACCGGGGAGACCTGCTACTTCGAGCCGCTTTTTCTGGTCGAGCTCAACAACGACCTTCAGGAGTACAAGCAGGGGGAGCGGGCCGAGGAACAGAAGGTGCTCAGATTCCTGAGCGAGCTTGTGCGCGCGGAGCAGGGCGCCATCGAGCGCACTTTCGACGAACTCGTGCGCTTCGACGGGCTGTTGGCCATCAACCATTTCGCCCGCCGCGCCGACGCCCATGTCATCGACATCGCCCCCGACGCGCCGCTGAACGTGACCCGGGCGCGGCACCCGCTCCTGGTCTTCGCCCAGGACCAGGTCGTGCCCGTGGACCTGGTCCTGCATCAGGGCCAGCGCGCGCTGATCATCACCGGTGGCAACGCCGGCGGCAAGACGGTCTGCCTGAAGACCCTGGGGCTTCTGGGCCTCATGGCCCACGCGGGTCTGCCCGTTCCCGCCGCCGAGGGCAGCACCATGCCGCTGTGGAACAATTTCGTGGTCTCCATGGGCGACGAGCAGTCCATCGAACAGAGCCTGTCCACCTTCACGGCCCAGATCCGCCATTTCAGCGAAGTCTGGCCCAGAATCGACGAACGCACCCTGGTCATTCTCGATGAATTCGGGGTCGGCACCGATCCCAGCCAGGGTGCGGCCCTGGCACAGGCCGTGGTCGACGGCCTGCTTGAGCGCCGGGCCTGGGTCGGCGCGGCCACGCATTTCCCGGCCCTCAAGGCCTATGGGCTTTCCCGCGACGGCGTCCGCGCCGCCTCGGTCATTTTTTCTCCGGACACGAAAAAGCCCCTTTTCAAGCTCGGCTACGACCAGGTCGGCGCCAGCCGGGCCCTGGATGTGGCCCGGGAGCAGGGGCTGCCCGAGTCCATTCTGTCGCGGGCGCAGGAGTATCTGTATCTGGACGCGGGCGACGCCGAAGAGGTGTTCGAGCGCTTGAACCTGCTGGCCGCCTCCAAGGAGGAGGAGCTGGACCGCATCAAGGCCCGCACCCGTGAACTGGAGCTCAAGTATTCCCGCAAGCTCGAAAAGCTCGATCAGGAGCGGGCACGGATGCAGAAGGAATTGCAGGCGGCCTCCCAGGAGATCATGCGCGAGTGGCGCGAAGGGCGGCGCGGACGCAAGGAGGCCATGAGGGAGATCGCGCAGCTTCGGGACTCCGTGGCCCGTTCGCCGGAAAAGGAAGAAAAGAGCGACAAACTTTCCATTCAGGCCATTGCCCAGGGGCAGGTCCTGCTTTATCTGCCCTGGAACAAAACAGGCCTGGTGCAGGAGATCGACGGCAAGAAGGAGCGGGTGCGCCTTGATATGGGCGGCGTATCGCTGTGGGTCGGCCTGGAGGACGTGCAGACCGGGGTCAGGCCAAAGTCCGATGGCGGCAAGGTGGTGCTGAAAAGCGCCCCCGCTCCGGTTGCTCCCTTGCGGCTCGACCTGCGCGGTCTGCGCGCCGACGAGGCCGAGTCGGAGCTGTCCCGTTTTCTGGACAAGGCGATGCTTGCCGGAAGAAGCGAGGTCGAGATCGTGCACGGCATGGGCACCGGGGCCATGCGTCGCACGGTGCACGAGCATCTTAAACGCTCCCGCGCGGTTGGCGAATTCCGCCTGGGTAACGCCGACGAGGGCGGAGACGGCGTGACCAAGGTGGTCCTGGCAGAGTAATTTTTTATCAAGTGGAGCCTGATGAGCACGTACGATCCAGGACTGATCGCGGAGATAAAGGCCCGCCTGCGCATCGAGGACGTGATCGGGAGGCACGTGGAGCTTCGCCCCGCGGGTAGCAGACTGGTCGCTCCGTGTCCGTTCCATCAGGAAACCAAGCCGTCCTTTTCGGTCAATCCGGAAGGGGGCTTTTATTATTGTTTCGGATGCCAGGCTTCCGGCGACATCATCGAGTTCTACCGGGCCATCAACGGTCTGGAATTCGGCGAAGCCGTGGAGGCCCTGGCGCGCGAGGCGGGCCTGGAGGTCCGCGGCCGCCCCGAATTCAGGGCTCCCGGAGAGCTTTCCCGTTCCCAGTGCCTGGACATGCACGCCCTGGCGGCTGTCTTCTACAGACAGATGCTCGGGCGCGGACCCGGAAAGGGCGCGCGCGAGTACATCGCGCGGCGCGGACTTTCGCCTGAAATCGTGGAGCGTTTCTGCCTGGGCTGGGCCCCGGCGGCCTGGAACGAACTGCGCGACCACCTGCGCGGGCGCGGCTATTCCGAAGCGTCCGCCGAAAAGGCCGGTCTGGTCAGCAAGTCGTCCAAAGGCACGTATTACGACCGCTTTCGCGAGCGGCTCATTTTTCCGATCATGAACCTGTCGGGCCAGACCGTGGCCTTTGGCGGGCGTAGCCTGGTGGACGGGGACGGCCCGAAGTACCTGAATTCGAGCGAGACGCCCATCTACACCAAGGGCGAGCACCTTTACGGCCTGTATCAGGCCCGGCGCGCCATGTCGCACACCAAGAGCGTGCTCCTGACCGAGGGTTACGTGGACGTCTTGAGCCTGCACCAGTTCGGTTTCGAGAACAGCTGCGGGGTGCTGGGCACGGCGCTCACTCCGGAGCAGGTGCATCGCCTTTCGGGGCTCGTGGGGCAGGTCGACCTGGTTTTCGACGGCGACAAGGCGGGCCGCAAGGCCGCCCTGCGCAGCGCCGAAATGATCCTGTCCCAGGGGCTCAAATGCCGGGTGCTCTGCCTGCCCGAGGGTGAGGACGTGGACTCCGTGCTGCAGAAGAGCGGCCGGGAGAGCCTGCTTGCCCTTGCCGATCAGGCCATGGACGGGTTGGACTACTGCCTGCGGCAGCTGTCGGCCAACCACGCGCCCAAGGATGTGCTGAGCTGGGCCACCGGCTTCATGTCGCGGCTCAAGAAGCTGGACTGGCAGTCCTTCTATCTGCCCAAACTGGCGGCTGGACTTGGGCTGTCCGAAACGGAGCTGCGCCGCACGCTGGGCGAGAAGACTCCCGGCGCGGCCGCTTCCGCCCCGGCGCGGCTGGAACAGTGCAAGCCGTCCCAGCTGGACAAGAACCTGCTGGCCTTTGCCGTGCGCTTTCCCGAGTATCACGGGCAATTGCATGAGCTTGGCCTGGGCAATGCCCTGGCCACGGAGCGGGGCAGAATTTTCTGGGGCAAGATTTTCGGGGCGAACCCCCACGAAGTCCTGAGCCTGCTGGATCAGGGCGAGAAGCAGTTTTATGTGCAGTGCCAGATGCGCGCGGACGTCACCACTGACGACGGCTGCGAGGAATGGAACGAGGTTCGGGATTTTTTGCGTCAGACCGGTCAGCGCCGCGAGTTGGACAACCTCAACTCGCGCCTGCGCACGGCCCGCCTGAGCGGGGATTTTCAGGAAGAATTGCGCCTTTTGGCCCTGATTCAGGCCAGGACGCAGGGCTGACGTCGGCTCTTCACGCCGGCGGACGAAAAGTTTTTATCACCTTTGGGGGGAACGGATGAGCAATATCAAAGATGTTCAGCAAATTCAGGCTCTTATTGCAGAGGGGAAGAAAAAGGGTTTTCTGACCTTCGATGAACTCAACAAGGCCTTGCCTTCCGAAGTGAACACTCCGGAACAGATAGAAGAAATCATCGTCATTTTCGATCAGCTGGATATCGACATCGTTGACGAGAAGCTCTCCCGCAACATCGAGATCGCCGAGGACGACGGCGAAGAGCCCAAGGAAGAGGAAAAGCTCGAGCTGGCCGAGGACGAGGACGGGGCCGACTATTCTTCGCGCAGCAACGACCCCGTGCGCATGTACCTGCGTGAGATGGGCGCGGTGGGCTTGCTTGACCGCGACGGCGAGGTCTACATCGCCAAGAAGATCGAAGCCGGCGAGCTCGAGGTCATGTACGCCCTGGTCGAGGTGCCCGTGGCCGTCGAGGAACTGGTGCGCGTTGGCGAGGACCTCAAAAAAGGCCGCATGAAGCTCAAGGACGTGGTCAAGACCATCGAGGAGGACGATCCGTCCGAAGAGGAGATGAACCAGCGCGAGCGGGTCATCAAGCTTTTGGAGGACGTGAAGAACATCTACCGCAAGAAGAAGCCCCTCTACACCCGCCTCGACGAGTGCGCGACTCTCGACAAGCGCGTCTTCGGCGTCCAGAAGAAGATCATGGACTACAAGGAAGGCGTGGTCCAGTGTTTGCGCGACATCAAGCTCGAAAAGACGCTCATCGACCGCATCATCGAGACCGTGGGCGACTACGTGCGCCAGATGCACAACTGCAAGCGCGACCTGTCGGCCTATATCCTGTCCCTGGGCAAATCCCAGGACGAGATCTTCGGCATCTTCAAGCAGCTCGACGAGCGCACCATCAATCCCGTGGCCGCCGCCGACCAGCTCGGCATGACCATGGAGGAGCTCTTCTCCTTCAAGGAAATGGTCAACGGCAAGATCGAGATCCTGGGCAAGCTGCAGGAAAACGCCATGCACGACGTGGAGCAGCTCGAAGAGATATTGTGGCGCATCCGCAAGGGCAACACCGATGCCCTGGACGCCAAGCAGGAGCTCATCCGCGCCAACCTGCGCCTGGTCGTGTCCATCGCCAAGAAGTACACCAACCGCGGCCTGCAGTTCCTCGACCTCATCCAGGAAGGCAACATCGGCCTGATGAAGGCCGTGGACAAGTTCGAGTACCAGCGCGGCTACAAGTTCTCGACCTACGCCACATGGTGGATCCGCCAGGCCATCACCCGCGCCATTGCGGACCAGGCCCGGACCATCCGCATCCCGGTGCACATGATCGAGACCATCAACAAGCTGGTGCGCACCTCGCGCTACCTCGTTCAGGAACTGGGCCGCGACCCCTCTCCCGAGGAGATCGCCGAGCGCATGGACTACCCGTTGGAGAAGGTCAAGAAGGTCCTCAAGATCGCCAAGGAGCCCATCTCCCTGGAAACGCCCATCGGCGACGAAGAGGATTCGAGCCTGGGCGATTTCATCGAGGACAAGAAGGCCGTGGCTCCTGCCGATGAAGTGGTCAACACCAAGCTGGCCGAGCAGATCGCCCAGGTCCTGTCCGACCTGACTCCTCGAGAGGAGCAGGTCCTGCGCAAGCGCTTCGGCATCGGCGAGAAGAGCGACCACACCCTTGAGGAAGTGGGCAAGCTTTTCAACGTCACCCGCGAGCGCATCCGGCAGATCGAGGCCAAGGCCCTGCGCAAGCTGCGCCACCCCGTGCGCAGCCAGCAGCTGCGGTCCTATTATGAATCCTGACCGGAACATGACCAGGCATTCCAAGGCAACCAACCCGGTTGCCTTCTTTTTTGGCCCCCTGGCGCGGGTTGTCTTGTCCGCGCTTCTGGTCCTGTGCCTGGCCGGGGCAGCGCTGGCCGGGCAGTGGCGCGTCACGGTCGAGGCGGTCCTGGACGGGGACACGTTGGTTCTGGCCGGTGGCGAGCGCCTGCGGCTGCGCGGCATCGACGCGCCCGAAGTCCGGCGCAGGGGCAAAAGCGGCCAGTATCACGGTCAAAAGTCCGCGCAGCGCCTGGCCGCCCTGGTCTCCGGTCGCGCCCTGGTGCTGGACGCCGACGAGCTCGACACCGACCGCTATGGCCGCCTGGTCGGCACGGCGCGGCTGGCCGATGGCCGCATCGTCAACCTGCTCATGATTGAACAAGGCGCTGCTTTCGTTTATCCTCACACGTCGGACAAGGATGAAGCTCTGGCCGCGCGCCTGCTCGACGCCCAGATCCGGGCCATGGCCGAGGGCCAGGGATTCTGGCCCGAAGTCCTCGGTTCGCCGGGTGCGCGGGCCGGCTTTGTCGGCACGCGCAATTCCAGGCGATTTCATGTCCTGTCGTGCGCGCAGGGGCGCAAGATCAGGGCCGCCAACAGGGTATGGTTTTCCTCCTTGCGGGAAGCGTTCGCCGCCGGGTATGCCCCGGCGCGGGAATGCACGCCCTGGCCCGAAGATTCGGGCCGCTAGTCCACCCAAACCGGAGCGTTTTGCTTGAAAGCCATTATTGTCGGAGCAGGAGAGGTCGGATTCCATATCGCCAAGCGGCTGGCGTCGGAAAACAAGGATGTGGTGGTCATCGACCGCAATCCGGGCGTGCTCCAGCGCATCCTCGAACACATGGACGTGCAGGTGCTCGAAGGCTCGGGTTGCAGTCCGCTGGTGCTGGGCGAGGCCGGAATCACCAAGGCGGACATGCTCCTGGCCGTGACCGACAGCGACGAGATCAATCTCATGGCCTGCACTTTCGCCAACATGCTCGCCCCGGGCCTGACCAAGCTGGCCCGCATCCGCAACGACGAGTACACGGCCTACGGACAGCAGCTGGCCAAGGGCATCGGCATCGGCATCATCATCAATCCGGAAGTCGAGGTGGTGCGGACCATCGAGCACATGCTGCGCGCTCCCGGCGCCGTGGATATCTGCGATCTCGCGGGCGGGCGGATCAAGATCGTGGGCACCTGGATCACTCCGGGCAATCCGCTGGCGGGCACCAATCTCATGGAACTGCGCCGCAAGGCCGGAGACATGCCGCTCATTGTCGCGGCCATCGTGCGCGACGAAGCCGTCATCGTGCCCACCGGTTCCGACGAGATCCGCGACGGAGACCTGGTCTATTTCGTGTGCGAGGACCGTCAGTTGCAGGCGGTGTTTTCCTTTCTGGGCAACCGCGCGGCCAAAAAGAGCAGCGTGCTGATCATCGGCGGCGGCAACATCGGCCTGCGCCTGGCCCAGGCGCTGGAGAAAAAGCCGATCCACGTCAAGCTCATGGACAAGGACCCCGAGCGGTGTGCGGTGCTGGCCGAAGAACTGGACAGGACCGTGGTCCTGGTCGGGGACGGCACGGATCAGGAGGCGCTGATCGAAGAGAACATCGGGTCCATGGACGTGGTCGTGACCATGACCGGCAACGAGGAGAGCAACATCCTGTCCTCGCTTCTGGCCAAGAAGCTGGGCACGCCCATGGCCATCACCCGCCTGAACAAGATCGAGTACATGCCGCTGGTGCGGGCCATCGGCCTCGAACACATCGTCAGCCCCCGACTTTCGGCGGTGAACAGCATCTTCAAGCACGTGCGCAAGGGCGGCGTGCTTTCGGCCGTGGCCATCAAGGACGGGGCGGAAGCCCTGGAAGCGCTGGTCGGTCCCGAGTCCGACCTCGTGGGCAGGGCGCTCAAGGATCTGTCCTTTCCCAAGGGCGTGCTGGTCCTGTGCATCATGCGCGCCGACACCGTCCTCATCCCGGGGGGCCATGACGTGATCCAGCGCGGCGATCGCCTCTTCATTCTGAGTCTGACCGAATCCATTCCCGAAGTGGAGCGGATGCTGTCCCGGGGACAGGCCTGATGCGCTGGCCGATAGCCCTGCACGTGACCGGCCTCATCCTCTTGTGCGTGGGGTTGTGCATGTTTCTGCCCCTGGTTTGCGGCTGGCATTACGGAGACAGCTCGGTCGCCCCTCTTTTTCTGTCCCTGTGCGTGACCGTGCTGGCCGGCGTGTTTCTGATGTTTTCCTTTCAGCGCCCCAAGCCGATGGTCATCAACCACCGGGAGGGAATGGTCATCGTCTCTCTCGGCTGGGCCGCGTGCGCTTTTTTCGGAGCGCTGCCTTTCGCCCTGGGCGGTTTTCCGTCCTTCACGGACGCGTTCTTCGAGTCCGTGTCCGGATTCACCACCACGGGCGCGTCCATTCTGACCAATATCGAGGCCCTGCCCAAGGGGCTTCTTTTCTGGCGCAGCCTGACGCACTGGCTGGGCGGCATGGGCATCATCGTCCTGACCATCGCCATTTTGCCCTTTCTGGGAGTGGGCGGCATGCAGCTCTACAAGGCCGAGGTGCCGGGACCGGTGGCCGACAAGCTGCAGCCGCGCATCAAGGATACGGCCATGAGCCTGTGGAAAGTCTACGTGCTTTTCACGGTGATCCAGGTCGCGCTGCTGCTGTGCGGAGGCATGGATCTTTTCGAGAGCATCTGCCACGCCTTCGGGACCATGGCCACCGGCGGCTTTTCGACGCGCAACGCCTCCATCGCGGCCTACGACTCGGCCTACATCGACGGCGTGATCACCTTTTTCATGCTCGTGGCCGGAGTCAACTTCGCCCTGCATTTTCAGCTCTTTCGCGGCAGGCCCCTGGCCCTTTGGCGCGATCCGGAATTTCGCTTTTTCGGCGTTCTGGTTCTCGTGCTGACCATCGTCGTGACCGCGTCCGTGCGAGGCTCGAGCTACCCCTCCTGGACCGGGGCCCTTCGCTTCGCCTCCTTCCAGGTGGCCTCCATCATCAGCACCACCGGATACGCCACCGCGGATTACGAACTCTGGCTGCCCCTGCCGCAGGGGGTGCTGCTTTTGTGCATGTTCATCGGCGGCTGCGCCGGATCAACAGCCGGCGGGATCAAGTGCATGCGCGTCATGCTGCTCTTCAAGCACGCCTACCGCGAACTGTTCCGGCTCGTGCACCCGCGCGCCGTGCTGCCGCTCAAGTTCGGCCCCAAGCTGGTCAAGGAGGAGGTGCTCACGAGCATCTGGGGATTTTTCGTGCTTTTCATCGTGCTTTTCGTCCTTTCGGGGCTGGCGCTGACGGCCATGGGCGTGGACGTGCTGACGGCCTTCGCGGCGGTGGTGGCCTGCATCGGCAACATCGGCCCCGGCTTGGGCGAGGTCGGCCCCGTGGACAACTACGCGGCCATTCCTGTTCTGGGCAAATGGGTGCTCAGTTTTTGCATGTTGCTTGGCCGCCTTGAGATTTATACGGTTCTGGTGTTGTTCGTGCCCGAATTCTGGAGAAAATAGAAAGCCTCAGGAGATAATCATGACTGAATGGATAGAGATGGGAAAATTTGCCGAACTTGACGAGACCGCGCAGAAGGAGGCCAGTCGCCTGGCGGAATATGCGCTTGACGTGGCCCTTGATCCGGCCAAGGTCATTCGTTTCGAGGAGACGGACAAGGGGTTCACGCTCTTGGTCGACGAGGATTTCTACAAGTTCTATCAGGGAATCTGATGCATCCGGACGTGCTGCGGCGCATGCGCCGGCGTTTTGTCCGGATGGCGGATGAGTACGCCCTGCGTCTGGGCGAGCGCAGGGAGCACATCATCCTGAAGCGCGACCATTCCCTGCGCGTGCATGCCCTGGCCTCGAAGATCGTGGCCAGGGAAGACGTCGCCCCGGCCGCTCCCTACCTGGCGGCCGCCCTGGTGCACGATATCGGTCGCTTTTCGCAGTTCGAGCGGTTCGGCACCTATCGCGACGACGAGTCCGTGGACCATGGCGAGGAAGGCGCGGGATTTTTGAGGGGGTCGGACTTTCTTGAGGCCTTCGACCGCCAGGTGCGGGACTGCATCGTCGAGGCGGTCAGGCTGCACAACAAGCGCGAAATCCCCTCCGGGCTCGACCCGCTGACCAGGTCCCTGTGCGTCGTTGTCCGGGACGCGGACAAGCTCGACATCGTGCCCGTGGTCCTTGCCCGGCTTGGCGTGGCCGGACCCAAGGACGGGGTCGTCACCCTGGGCCTGGCCGACGAGCCGGAGGCCTGGACCGAACTCGTCATCGACGCCGTGAGCGGTGGAGAAAGTCCGGCTTACGGTGATTTGCGGTATCTCAACGATTTCAAGCTGCTGCTGGCCTCATGGGGGCCGTCCTTGGTCCATGGGGCGAGCCGGCGCATTTTCGCGGCCCGGGGCTATCTGGACAACCTGTTCGCCACGCTGCCGCAGACCGATCGTTTTTTCGGCCTCAAGGCGCGTCTTGCCGGTGCGCTTCGGCGCTGAACTGCAACCAGAGCAGTTCGTCCAGGGAGCGCAGGATCTCACCGTAAAGCCCCCCGTAGCCGGGAAATTTTCCGAAAAGCTCCTGCTTGCGGCGTTGCAGGTCCGGAGAGGCGCTGGCTTCGGGGGATGACGGCGAGGTGGCCAGGATGCGCCGCTCCTGCGACAGGTAGTCGCGGGTCCGCGCGCAGAATTCGGCGCACAGTTCCCTGCATTTCGCGCCGTGAACGGCCCAGTGGTCTTTGGCCCGGACCGGCGTCCGGTTGTGGCGGGCCTGCCAGACCATGGCCAGCAGGAAATTGATGGGCGACCCCGGCACTCCGCGCCGCCAGCCCAGAAGCCAGGGCGTACGCCAGAAGAGCAGGAAGTGGTTCCGGCCGAAGGCAATCAGGGCGTTCAGGTCGGCATGCATCTCATGCAGGTAGGCATCATCCCAGAGCGGTTTTTCCCGGCTCAGGTCCCAGTCGGGAACCGCGGCCGCGGGGCTCTGGCCGAGCAGCCGGGAGAGCAGGGCGTTGGCCTGGGGCGAGGCCGGAGTCTCAAGGTGCGCGTAGCTGAGCACGAACGAGCCCCGGCCGCAGGCGCCCCTGACGATGCAGGGTTCGTGGCGCAGTCGTTCCGGATCGAGATTGATGCCGTACAGTTGTTCCCACTGTCCGACTTCCGAGGCGGCGACTCCGGACCAATCCAGGTCGGCGGACCAGAAATCGGCTTCCGGGGCCTCGTAGCGGGCCAGCACTTCGAGGTTCTCCTCGCCGGGCTCGAACTGTGAAGGCCACCAGACCGGCAGGGCTGCCTCGTAATTCGTCCCGTCATCACTGACGCTGCACCGCAGATGTCCGCTGAAATTGGGCAGGCGGTTTCGCGCCGCCTTGCGCGACCAGGTGCACAGGTCCAGGAAGGGAGCTCCCCGCTCCGAGGCCAGGCCCAGGCCCGCTCCTCCGCAAAAACCCAGATAGCGCCCCCCGTTCCGCACATGTTCACGGATCGCCCCCCGGCCTTCCTCGCCCAGGGCCAGGGACTTGAGCTTGGCCCAGCCGCCCGGGACGAGCAGCGTGGACGAGGCGTGGTCCTGCAATGCTCCGGTTCGGACGTGTTCGGCCTTGAGCAGGGTCACGGGGAGGTGCAGGGCTTTCATGGCGCGAAGGAGCAACAGCCCCCAGAAGTGCGATTCGTCCCAGAGCAGGAGCAGAGGAGAAGAGTGTCGGCGCATGTCCGTGGGACTAGCAGGAAGCGCGGTGGCGGGCAAGTCGGGCTTGATTTTTGGCATGGCCCCCAGTACTCAATTTTGTTTCCGTGGCGCCGGACATCCCGGCGCTTTTTTGCCGCAACCAGCTCATTATCCGGAGTTCACCATATGGCCAACGAGACGCTTTCCAAGGGATACGAACCTGCCGACGTGGAAGAGCGGTGGCTTGAGTACTGGAAGACCCATCAGAGTTTCACGCCCGATGCGGCCAAGGCCGCGACGACGCCGGGGGACAACTATTCCATCGTCATCCCGCCGCCCAACGTCACCGGCGCCCTGCACATGGGGCATGCCCTGAACCTCACCCTGCAGGACATCATGTGCCGCTACATGCGTCAGCGGGGCAAGACCGTGCTCTGGGTGCCTGGTACGGACCACGCGGGCATCGCCACCCAGAACGTGGTGGAAAGGAAGCTTTTGGCCGAAGGCACGAAGCGCGAGGATCTGGGCCGCGAGGAATTCGTGGACCGGGTCTGGGAATGGAAAGAGGATTACGGCGGACGCATCCTGAACCAGATCCGGCGCATGGGCGCCAGCGTCGACTGGACGCGCGAGCGCTTCACCATGGACGAGGGCCTGTCCAAGGCCGTGCGCGAGGTTTTCGTTTCCCTGTACGAGCAGGGCCTCGTCTACCGGGGCAAGTACATCGTCAACTGGTGCACCCGCTGCCACACGGCCCTGGCCGACGACGAGGTCGAATACGCCCCGGCCAAGTCCACCCTCTATCATTTGCGCTATCCTCTCGAAGACGGCTCCGGTTCCGTGACCGTGGCCACGGTGCGGCCCGAGACCATGCTCGGCGACACGGCAGTGGCCGTGCATCCCGAGGACGAGCGCTACCAGTCCATGATCGGCAAGCACGTCATCCTGCCCCTGGTGGGCCGCCGCATCCCGATCATCGCCGACGCCTACGTGGACCGCGAGTTCGGCACCGGCTGCCTCAAGATCACCCCGGCCCATGACATGAACGACTGGGAGATGGGCCGCAAATACGGGCTCGAAGCCATTAGCGTCATCGACGACCAGGGCCGCATGAACGAGAACGCGCCCGAGGCGTATCGCGGGATGAGCGCCGCCGACTGCCGCGCGCTCATTGTTGATGATCTGCGCGCCTGCGGGGCGCTCACGGCCGAGGAACCCTACGAAAACAAGATCAATCAGTGCTACCGCTGCAAGACCACCATCGAGCCCTTCGTGTCCGAGCAGTGGTTCGTGTCCGTCAAGCCGCTGGCCGAGAAGGCCAGGGCGGCGGTGGAGGACGGTCGCACGACCATCTGGCCCGCGCAATGGAACAAGACCTATTTCAACTGGCTCGACAACATCCGCGACTGGTGCATCTCGCGCCAACTGTGGTGGGGGCACCGCATCCCGGTCTGGACCTGCAAGGACTGCGGCGAGGTCATCGTCGCCCGCCAGGACCCCACGGCCTGCACGTGCGGCTGCGCGGACCTGGTGCAGGACGAGGACGTGCTCGACACCTGGTTCTCCTCGGCCCTGTGGCCGTTCTCGACCATGGGCTGGCCGGAGCGGACCGATGAGCTCAAGGCCTTCTACCCGACCTCGCTCCTGGTCACGGGCTTTGACATCCTCTTCTTCTGGGTGGCCCGCATGATGATGATGGGTCTGCAGTTCATGGACAACGTGCCCTTCAAGGACGTCTACATTCACGCCCTGGTCCGCGACGAGCACGGCAAGAAGATGTCCAAGTCCACGGGCAACGTCATCGACCCCTTGGAGATGATCGACAAGTACGGCTGCGACTCCCTGCGCTTCACCCTGACCTCGTTCGCGGCCATGGGCCGGGACATCAAGCTGTCCGAGGCGCGCATCGAGGGCTACCGCCATTTCATCAACAAGATCTGGAACGCGGCCCGCTTCGCGCTCATGCATGTCGATGGGACGGAGCCGGAATTCGATCCCAAGGCGCTGTCCGGATTGCATCACCGCTGGATTTTGCACCGTCTGGAAATGCTCAAGAAAGAGCACGCCGCCCAGATCGAGGGCTACCGTTTCAACGAGGCGGCCCAGGGCCTGTACGGGTTCGTGTGGCGCGAGTTCTGCGACTGGTATCTGGAACTGATCAAGCCCGAGCTCTACGGCGAGGACGCGGCGGCCAAGGCGGCGGCCCGGTCCTGCCTCAAGCACGTGCTGTCCGAGATCATGGTCATCGCCCATCCGGTCATCCCCTTCGTGACCCAGGAGATCTGGTCCTGCATCCCGTCCCTTGATGCCGAGAGCCTGGCCGTGCGCCCCTATCCCAAGGCCCGGCCCGAGTGCGAGGACGAGGGGGCGGTGCGCGACATGGAGTTCCTGCAGGGCGTCATCGTGGCCGTGCGCAACATCCGCTCCGAACTGGGCGTGGCCCCAGGCGTCCCGCTTGCGGTGCTGATGCGGGCCGGCAGTGACGATCAGGCCTTCCTGATGGCTCATGAAACGGAAATAGCGGCTCTGGCCCGGGTCGGGACGCTGAGCGTGGGCGCCGACATCGAAGCGCCCAAGGGATGCGCCTCGGCGGTGGTGCGTGGCTGCGAGCTCTACGTGCCGCTTGAAGGGGTGGTGGATTTTGTGGCCGAGTTGGTCCGCCTCGACAAGGAGCTGGGCAAGATATCCAAGGAACTCGATTTTGTGACCAAGAAGCTTGGCAACGAGAGTTTTGTGAGCAAGGCTCCCGAGGACGTGGTAGCCAAGGAAAAGGCCAAGGCCGCGGATTTCGCCGAGAAAAAGGCCGCCCTGGAGCAACTGCGGGCCAAAGTGCGGGATTTCATCGGCTAGCCGGCCACATATTCTGACTGATTTTTGAAAAACTCGAAAATTGTAGGCCGTTCAAAAACGGCCTGTTAACGAAAGGAAACATCATGGCCAAAGCATATCTCATCGGCGCGGGTCCCGGCGATCCGGGCCTCATCACGGTCAAGGGCCAACGCCTCCTGCAGGAGTGCGAGGTGGTCATTTACGACTATCTGGCCAACAAGACCTTTTTGTCCCTGTGCCGCCCCGACGCCGAGATCATCTATGTGGGCAAGAAGGGCGGCGACCACACCCTGCCCCAGGACCAGATCAACGACCTCATCGTGGCCAAGGTCAGGGAAGGCAAGAACGTGGCCCGCCTCAAGGGCGGCGACCCCTACATTTTCGGGCGCGGGGCCGAGGAGGCCGAGGAGCTTCTTGAGGCCGGGCTCGAATTCGAGGTCGTGCCCGGAGTGACCTCGGCCGTGGCCGGAGCGGCCTACGCGGGCATCCCGCTGACGCACCGCAAATACGCCTCTTCCGTGTCGCTGATCACCGGCCACGAGGATCCGACCAAGCCCGATTCCGCCCACAACTGGCCGGCCCTGGCGACCGCGGCCAGCACCTTGTGTTTCTACATGGGCGTGAAAAATTTGCCCTACATCTCGGCCAAGCTGATGGAAAACGGGATGCGCGCCGACATGCCCGCCGCCCTGGTGCGCTGGGGTACGACGAGCAGGCACCATTCCTGGGTCTCGACCATCGGGGAGATCGCGGCCATGGCCGAGCGCGAAGGGGTCAAGGCCCCGTCCATGCTGGTCGTGGGCGAGGTGGTGCAGCTGCGCGACACCCTGAACTGGTTCGAGAAGCTGCCCCTGCACGGCAAGGGCGTGGTCGTGACCCGCGCCCGCGAACAGGCCAGCGGCCTGAAAGACACCCTGGAGGGCCTGGGCGCGGCCTGTTACGAATTTCCGACCATCACCATCGTGCCCCTGGAAGACTACGCGCCGGTCCGCGAGGCCATCGACAGGCTCGCGGACTATGACTGGGCCATTTTCACCTCCGTCAACGGCGTGCGCCATTTCTGGAACCAGCTCGAACTCGTGGGCAAGGACGCTCGGGCTTTTGGCGGCATGCAGATCGCGGCCATCGGACCGGCCACGGCCGAAGCCTTGCTTGAGCGCGGCATCCGCCCCGATTTCATCCCGCCGAAATACGTGGCCGAATCCGTGGTGGAAGGGCTGCTTGAGCGCGGCGTGGCCGGCAAGAAGGTCCTCATCCCCCGCGCCAAGGTCGCCCGCGAGGTGCTGCCCGAGGAGCTGGCCAAGGTCGCGGCGCAGGTGGACGTCTTGCCCGTCTATGAAACCGTGTTGACCCAGGAGGACGGAACCGAGATCCTCGAACTTCTCGAAAAGGGCAGGCTCCATTTCCTGACCTTCTCCAGTTCCTCCACGGTGGACAACTTCTTCGCCCTGGTCCCGGCGGACAGCCTGCGCCCCTACGCGGGCAAAGGGCTCAAGATCTGCTGCATCGGACCCGTGACCGCCAGGACCTTGAGCGACTACGGCTTCACTCCGGACATCATGCCCGAGGACTACACCATCCCGGCCCTGGTCGAAGCCTTGGTGAAAGGATAGGGTTATGGCCATCGCGCTTGGCGTCCTCGTTTCCGGTTCCGGGTCCAACCTGCAGGCCATCATCGACAGGGTGGGCGACGGCAGCCTCGACGCGGACATCCGCATCGTCATCGCCAACAAACCCGACGCGCAGGGACTTGAGCGCGCGCGGAAGGCGGGCATCGCCACGGCCTGCGTGCGTCATGACGAGTTTCCCGAGCGCGAGAGCTTCGACCGCGAACTGGTCCGGCTGCTGCAAGAGGCAAAGGTCGGTCTCGTGGCCCTGGCCGGGTTCATGCGCATCCTGACGCCCGTGTTCTTGACGCCCTTTGCCGGACGTGTGGTCAACATCCATCCCGCCCTGCTGCCCGCCTGCCCCGGTCTCGGCGCCCAGAGGCAGCAGGCCCTGCACGGGGTGCGCCTGGCCGGGTGCACCGTGCATTTCGTGGATGAAGAGATGGACCACGGCCCGATCATCATCCAGGCCGCCGTGCCCGCCTTCGCCGACGACGACGAGGCGACGCTTGGCGCGCGTATTCTTGAAATGGAGCACCGCGTCTACCCCCAGGCCCTGCAATGGATCGCGCAGGGTCGGGTGCGGGTCGCGGGGCGGCAGGTGGCGGTGCGGGACGCGTCCAGGACCATGGGCGCGATGTGGGCCAATCCGCCTTTGGAACCCCCTTTTGATTCCTGAAGGAGACACTGCGTGAACACATTCGAGCTGGTTCTGACGGATGCGGAAAAGCGTTTCTGCAAGGATCTGGTGGCCTGGACCATCCGCCATCATCTTGGTGGCGCGACCGGGCCCAAGCCCGCCCTCGACTCCACGACCCTGAACGAGGAACTCGGCGCGTTTGTGACCCTGAAGCGGGATGGGCGGCTGCGCGGCTGCATCGGCAACGTCGTCGGCAACGGTCCGCTGGTCGCCACCATAGAACGCATGGCCGGAGCGGCGGCTTTCGAGGACCCGCGCTTCCCTCCGCTCACGGCCGGAGAGCTTGACGACCTTGAGATCGAGGTTTCGGTCATGGGACCGCTGACTCCCTGCCCCGACCCGGAACTGATCGAGGTCGGCCGGCATGGGCTTTATATCCGCAAGTCCATGCATTCGGGTCTGCTGCTGCCGCAGGTGGCCACGGAGTGGGGCTGGGACCGCGAAACGTTTCTGGATCAGACCTGTGTCAAGGCCGGACTGCCCAAGGGCACCTGGCGCAAGCCCAAGACGGAGATCTGGTGGTTTGAAGCCGTCATTTTTTAAAGGAAGGAACAGTATGCGTACGTATGTTTTGGCCGTGATTCTGGTTTGTCTGTTTTCGTCCCCGGCCTTTGCGGAAGGGACCAAAGTCTCCCTGACCACCAGCAAGGGTATCATCGTCATCGAGCTCGATGAGGCCAAGGCTCCGGTCTCGGCGCAAAATTTTCTGACCTATGTGGACGAGGGCTTTTATGACGGCACGGTTTTTCACCGGGTCATCAAGGGCTTCATGATCCAGGGCGGCGGCATGGACACGGCCATGCACCAGAAACGCGGCCACGCGCCCATCAGGAACGAGGCCGACAACGGTCTCAAGAATGACAAATATACCGTGGCCATGGCCCGGACCGGCGAAATTCATTCGGCTACGTCCCAGTTTTTCATCAACACCGCGGACAACGCTTTTCTGAATCACGGAGCGCGTGATTTCGGTTACGCGGTCTTTGGCAAGGTCGTGGCGGGCAAACGCGTTGTGGACCTGATCGAGGCCGTGAACACGGGTTCAAAGGGCATGCATTCGGATGTGCCGCTGGAGCCGGTGATCATCGAAAAGGCCGAAGTGATGAAGTGAAAGCGGCATGAAAGCAAAAAAAGGGGCGGTCCAAGCGGATCGCCCCTTTTTTTTGCGGTGCGTTTTTTCTAGCGCAGCAGATCGGGCAGGATGGTGATGATGCTCGGGAAGAAGGTCAGCAGGAGCAGGCTCGCCAGCAGCGCGTAGAGATAGGGCAGGGAGGCCTTCATGACTTTTTCCAGGGGCACCTTGGTGATGGCGCTGGCCACGAAGAGATCCAGGCCCACGGGCGGCGTGATGCAGCCGATGGCCAGGTTGCAGACCATGAGGACGCCGAAGAAGAGCGGGTCGATGCCCAGGGTCTTGGCCACGGGCAGGAAGATGGGGGTCAGGATGACCACGGCGGCCGAGGCGTTGACCATGGTTCCGATGACCAGCAGCAACACGTTCATGGCCAGCAGGAAAAGCACCGGCGACGAGGTCATGCTGGCCACGAAGGCTCCGACGTGGTGGGGGATCTGCAGGTTGGTCAAAAGCCAGCCGAAGACGTTGGCCGCGCCGACCAGGAACATGATGATGGTCGTGCCGATGACGGCCTGGAAGATGATCTTGGGGAAGTCCTTGAATTTGAGTTCCTTGTAGATGAAGAGCCCCACGAAGATGCCGTACACCGCGGCCACGGCGGCGGCTTCGGTCGGGGTGAAGATGCCGCCGTAGATGCCGCCGATGATGATGACCGGGGTCATGAGGGCGAAAAAGGAGTCCTTGAAGGATTTCCACAGGTTGGAAGTCGAGAATGTGCCTTCGGGCTTGAGGCCGTTCTTTTTGGCCAGCCACCAGCTGACCAGCATCATGGACAGGCCCATGAGGATGCCCGGCAGAAATCCGCCCACGAAGAGGTCGCCGATGGAGGTGTCGGCGATGACGCCGTACACGACCAGGGTGATGGACGGCGGGATGACGATGCCCACGGTGCCGCCGGCGGCGACGATGCCCGTGGCCCATTCCCTGCTGTAGCCCTTCTTTTCCATCTCATTGACCATGGTCGAGCCCAGGGCGGCGGTGGTGGCCGCCGATGAGCCGGAGATGGCGGCGAAGAACATGCCCGACACGGCCACGGCCTGGGCCAGGCCGCCGGTGAACGATCCGACCAGGGCCTGGGAAAAATTGACCAGGCGCCCGGTCACGCCGCCGGCGGACATGAAGGCCCCGGCGAGCATGAAGAAGGGCACGGCCATGAAGGAAAAGGAATCGATGCCCGCGTACATCATCTGCGAAACCATGACGAGGGGCATGTTCATGAAAAAGTGGAGAATGGTCGCGGCGGCCAGGCACAGCGCGAAGGCCACGGGCACGCCAAGCGCGGTCAGCCCCAGAAAGACGAAAAGAAGTACGAATTCCATGGCTAGCCCTCCTGCCCGGCGTCACGCCCGGAAATTTTTCTGACGATGCGCAGGGTTTCGCGCAGCAGATACAGAAGCATGAGCACGCAGCTCACGGGAATGATGACGTAGACCCAGCTCATGGGGATATCCAGGCCCGGGGCGCGCTGGAAGGTCATGATGGATGTCATTTTCCAGCCCTGGGTCAGGAGCAGGATGATGAAGACGTATCCGCAGAGGTTGATGATGACGTCCAGGATCGTGCCAAAGGTCGTGCCCTTGAACTTGTCGGGCAGGAACTGCACGGCCAGGTGTCCGCTTTCGCCCATGATCAGCGCCGATCCCAGGAACACGACCCAGACGAAGAGGAAACGCGCCAGCTCCTCGGACCATTCCGGCGTGTACCCGAACAGGTAGCGGGTCACGACCTGGGCAAAGATGATCAGGAGCATGATCGACATGGCGACGACGGAAAACCCGTACAGTACCGAGCGCACGCCCTTGAGGAGCTTGTCCATGGAATCCTCCTAAGGTGATGGTGAAGTGGGGCCCGCCCCGTTGGACCGGGGCGGGCGCGTGAAAACAAGCTAGTTGGCCAGGGCCAGCACCTTGTCGATGTTGTCCTGTCCGACGGTGGGGGCGAATTCCTTCCACACGGGCTGGGTCGCTTCCATGAACGGGGCGCGGTCGACTTCGATGACCTCGATCTTGCCGGTGGCCTTGATCTTGTCCCAGTAGGCGTTGTCCTCGTTGGTGGACAGTTCGCGCTGCCAGGCCACGGCCTCGGTGGCGGCTTCTTGGATGACGGCCTTCTGCGCGTCGGAGAGCTTGCTCCAGGTGATCATGGAGATGAGCACCGGTTCCGGAGCATAGGCGTGGGCGGTCATGGATGCGTACTTCTGCACTTCGAAGAAGCGCTTGGTGTAGATGTGGGCGCTGGGGTTCTCCTGGCCGTCCACGGTGCCCTGCTGCATGGCGGAGTAGAGTTCGCCGAAGGCCATGGGGGTGGGGGATCCGCCGAGGGACTTGATGGTCTCGATGTAGATCTTGTTGGACATGACGCGGATCTTGAGCCCGGCCATGTCGGCCGGGGTTTTGACCGGGCGGACGTTGTTGGTCAGGTGGCGGATGCCGTTTTCCATGTAGCCCAGGAGTTTCAGGCCGCGCGGCTCAAGCTCCTTGCCCAGTTCCATGCCCACGGTGTCCAGAGCCTTGTAGGCGTGGGCCCGGTCCTTGAACAGAAAGGGCAGGTCGAAGAGGGACATCTTGGGCTGGAACTGGCCCAGGTCGGCGGTCCCGGTCAGAACCATGTCGATGGTGCCGTAGATGAGGCCTTCGGTCATGTCCTTCTGGCTGCCGAGCTGGGAGGACGGGAAGACCTGGACTTCCATCTCGCCGCCGGACTTTTCAGCCACCAGCTTGGCGAAATGGTCGGCGCCCTGGGCGTAGGGGTGGCTGACCTCGGCGATATGGCCGAGCTTGAGCACTGTTTTGGCAAAGGCCGGGATGGTCAGGGCTACGGCGATCACAATGACTGCACACATGAAGAAACGTTTCATGACTCCTCCGTCAACAAAAAACGTTATGGGCGCGGACGCGCGGGGACTGGACCTCAAGTTTTACGAGTCCTGGATATGACGGGAGGGAAGGAAAATATTGTTTGGATCGTAAAAAGGAAAAAGAGTCCTTTTAGGGATTTTGGGCATATTGTTCACGCCGGGAGGCTTCCTGGCCCAGGCGGGCATGGCCGCGCTCAGCGGTTGAAATAGCGCCGTTCGGGCCTGCCCACGCTGCCGTAGACCGCGTCGGCATAGAGCGTGCCCTCGGAGATGAGATATTCAAGATACCTGCGCGCGGTGGAGCGGCTGATGCCGATCAGTTCGGCCACGTCCTCGGCGCTGCGTCCTTCGGGGGCGGGCTGCTCGAACGCGCCGCGCACCTTGGCCAGGGTCAGGCCGTCGATGCCCTTGGGCAGGCAGCTGCTGCTCATGGGCGCGCAGGGGCTCGCGGGGTGCAGCAGCGTGTCCACGTCGTGCTGCTCGATGGCGCTGCCCCGCTTGAGGCGCTCCCGGTAGAGGCAGAACTTGGTCAGGCATTCATGGAAGCGTTCGGCGGTGACGGGTTTGATCAGGTAGTCGAAAACCCCGCCGCGCAGGGCTTCTTTCAGGGGGCCCGTCTCGCGCGCGGCGGTGATCAGGATGACGTCGATCTCCAGGTTCTTGGCGCGGATTTCGCGCAGCAGATCCGTTCCGGGCCCTTCGGGAAAATAGAGGTCCAGGAGAATGAGGTGCGGCTCCAGGGCCTCGGCCATGTCCCGCGCGTCATCCAGACGATGGGCGACGCCAATGACCTCGCAGCCCTGGACCCGTTCGGTGAAGCGGCGGTGCAGATCCGCGATGCGCACGTCGTCCTCGACAATGAGTACCCTGGTGTTCATGCATGCTCCTTGGGGATGATGACGGTGAACAAGGCTCCGTTCAGGCCGCTGCGGCTGACCATGATCTGCCCGCCCAGTTCGTCCAGGCGCTGCCGCACGAGATACAGGCCCACGCCGCGCCGTCCATGGCCTTTGGAGGACACGCCTTTTTCGAAGATGTGGTCCTGTTCGTCCACGGCCACCCCCGGCCCGGAATCCTCGATTTCAAAGACGATGTCGTTGCCCAGATCGGTGAACGACATCTCCACCTTGCGCAGGCCAGCCGGTCGTTGCAGGGCGGCCTCGAAGGCGTTGTCCAAAAGGTTGCCGATGATGGTCACGATCTTTTCGTGGCCGATCCTTCCCGGCACGTCGGCCATGGTGCTGTCCCGGTCGATGGTGAAGTCGACCCGCAGCTCCTTGGCCCGATTGTACTTGCCAAGGATGATGGCCGCAATGACCGGGTGCGGCACGGACTCGCCCAGGAAGCGGATGAACTCCTCGTAGCCCGAGGACTCGGTGACGACGAGATCGAGTGCTTCGCGGTAGGCCTCGATCTGGATCAGGCCCGCGATGGTGTGCAGCTTGTTCGAGTATTCGTGGGTCTGCACGCGCAGCAGTTCGGAGTATTCCTGTACCCGTGAAAGTTCCGCGGCCAGGAGGTCGAGTTCGTCCTTGCGTCGGAAACTGGCCACCACGCCCCGGATTTTCTGATCCTGAAAGACGGGGACGATGTTGAAGATCAGCTCCTGGCCGTTGACGATCCGCTCCTGGTCGAATTCGGAGAACCCCGTGTGCAGGGCCTGTTCGAGACCCGCCCCGGGGATGATGCCGGCCACCGGCCTGCCCGCGAAGCGTTCGCTCAGGCTCAGGCCCGCGTAGCGCCTGGCCGCCTGGTTGCAGACGCGGATGTTGCCCTGGTGGTCGATGGCGATGACGCCTTCGCGGATGGTCTGCAGCACGGCCACGCGTTCCAGATACAGGCTGGTGATTTCCGCGGGCTCAAGGCCCAGGGTCAGCTTCTTGAGGCGGCCGGCGATGATCACTGCGCTCAGGATGCCGACCACGCTCATGCCGACGATGTACATGAGCGGCTTGTCCAGATGCGCCGAGATGGTCTGATGAATGCTCTCGAACAGATAGCCGACGGAGACAAAGCCGATGATGGAGTGATCCTCGGCGAAGATGGGCGTCATGCCGCGCAGGGACCGGCCCAGGGTGCCGACGGCCTCGGAGACGTAGGATTTGCCTTCGCGCAGGGCCGGGCCCGTGTCGCCGCCGACAAAGGTCTGCCCGATGCGCTCGGGGATGGGGTGTGAATAGCGTTTTTCGGAGCTGTCGCCGATGACCACGAAGGATGCGCCGGTCTGGGTTCGGATGGCCTCGGCCAGGGTCTGGATTTCCCCGTGCGGGTCGCCTTCGAGCAGCGCCTGCCGGATGCGTGGGATCTGGGCGATGGTCCGGGCCGTCTGCAGGGCTGTCTGGCCGATCTGTTCGCGCAGCATCTCTTCGGTCAGGCCGGAGATGACGTACCAGCTGACTGCGATCTGAATCACGACCAATGCCAGCACCATGTGTATCAGGTGGGCCTGGAGGGTGCTGGGCCGCAGCCAGCCGATGATGTGGGGCCAGGTTCGCATGTGTGTTCCTCCGCGCTTGCTCCTTGGTCATCGCGGATTGCCGTGGCCATGGCAAGGGGGCTTCCGGAGTGTTTCGGCGACGGAAGGGCGGCTTCATCCGCCGGGCCGAAGCGGTTCGGCGGCGTCGAAAAAATGAACGGCGCCTCTTGCCACCGCGTCGCGTGGCATTACTGTGTCACTAATGATTTTTATTGACGATAACTTGATTACGTGTTGAATACTCACTAATCATCAAAATCTTTTTGGAGGCAGCTATGGTAAACATGGATTATCCGGGACCCTGCTTTGCATGTTCGGCAATCGACGGCTGCGCGACGGAAGAAGCGAAGAAGCTGGCCGTGAAAGGTTATTGCAAGGGCGTGGAGCGTGAACTCAACGCCTGGAAGGCCACTCTCTACGATGTAATGGTCGGTTTTCTGGATCTTGGCGACAAGGATCGCGGGGCCCTGGTCGATGCGGTCGCTGAAATCAAGGCCCTGGTGCGCGAGATCGAAGCCAAGACGGCCCAGCTCGAAGCGGAATGCCCGCTGGAGATGGGTCCGGTGGAGAAGGATCTTGGCGACAAGATGGGCAAGCTGCGCGTGCACTACACCAAGGCCATGGAAGTGATCGGGGCGGGTTCGTTTGGAGGCTGATGCCGCGAACCGCTGAAGACGACCAGACCAGTGCGCCCGGTGTTTATCGCCGGGCGCTTTTGTTTGGAACACGAACGCCCGAGGGGAAGCCGCCGGGCGTTTTTGCGTGCAAGGAACAAAGGGCCTTCGGAGAAGCCAGCTCCGAAGGCCCTTTGTCCACAACGCGATAGGTGCTTCCCGGTACCATGCGCGAAAGAAGAAAGTAAATGAAAAAGCGTTTGTATGACAAAAGAAGGCCTCATTGTAGGACAGCCCGGGCGCGGCCCGCGTGTCAGGTTCCAACGGCCGCCCGGGTGCTCTCCGTGCGTGTCAGGGATGTTTTGGCCCGCCTTTTGATCTGTTGGTCGCAGCAGGAGGTGAAGAATGCAGTTTTTTCCCGCAGTGACGCCCCAGGGGGCGCACTTCCCACGCACCGGCGGCGCGTTTGAAATGACTGACTCCAGGTCCGGGCAGGGTTTCAACGACCTGCTTTCCTCTCATCTGGAGCAGCCCGCACAAACCGCCCAGCCGGCGTCAACCGACCAGCCTCAGCCGTCTTGCGGCCACGAAAGGCCGTTTGCCCCTGACCGGGATTCAAGCGAGCCGCGTCCGGACGAGGCCGTTGCCGCCTCTGTCGAAATTGAGGGGAAGGCGAATCCCGTCGAGTCCGGACCCGACCACGGTGACGAGGTCCAGGCGCGCGAAGACCATGTCGAAACGGCAAAAGCTGCCGCTCCCGCGCAGAAGGACGGCCCAAGCGCTTCCGTGGCCGAAGAGCGAAATTTCGATTCCGACGGTCGGAGTGCCGAGCAGACCTTGGATACTTTCGACGCCTCCCTCGCTGACGATGCGCAGGCCATGCTCGACGGTCTGGCAGAGGTCTCGGCGAAACGCGGCGACGGTTCCGCGGCAGGTGGACTCAAGGCCAAGATCGAGGCCTTGCACGAGCTGTTGCGTCAGTTCCGGGAGAGTGATCCGGCCGGGCGCAGCGAACTGGCGGCGACCCTGGGAACCCGGATCCGGGCCTTGAAGGTCGAGCTGAGCGCCGCCGCGCAGGCGGGAGTCGTACCTTCCACGACAACGGGCCCCGCGCGCCGCAATTCCGAGCAGGCCGCCTCCGGCGCATTGCAGAGGATCGAAGCGCTTTTGCAACGCCTGGAAACGCGCCGGGATCTGGAAAAACACGTGGATACCGCACGTGACGTGAAGCCCGAAAAAGGCCTTGCCCAGGCCGGCACGACCGGCGTCCCGGCTGGAGAAACGGGCGCGCGGGCGAAAGCGGCGGACGCTGCCGCTGTCCCGCAACTCGCGGACAACGCGCAATCCGCCGACGTGAAGAAGGGCTCGTCCGAAAAGGAGGCTTCCGTCGCGAGAAAGGGCGGCGAGGGATCGGATATCGCGCGGCACCAGGCCCCACGCGGGAAGGCGGCGTCGGAAGCTGTTCGCGGCCAGGCGGAAGCGTCTTCCGGGGCGGTCGGGGAGCCCGGCGGCAAAATCCGGTCGACCTCTGAAGCGGCGGCGGAGTCCCTGGCCCAGGAAGATCGTCGGCGGGAGCCCGCCGCGTCCGGCGCGGAAAGAGCGACGGCCAAAGACGCTGAACAGACCGGCCGCGGCGAATCGGTCGCGGCGCGCGACGGCCTGGCCGCCGCCGGAAGCAGGACCTCCGTGTCCAAGGACGGCCCCGAGCAGGCCACGGCCCAGGACGTTCTTTCCCGGAAACAGGAAGGGGAGACCGTGGCGCCGGGAGGCGGCCGCTCCGCCGACTCCGAGGGCGGCACGAAGCAGCACGATGCCCGCCAGGGCTTCTTTGGCTCCCAGGAGCGGGAAAAGTCTTCCTCCTCGTTTCGCGCCGTCCAGTCCGCGGGCGCTGAAAAGGCTGCTCCGGAATCCCTGACCCAGACGGCGGCCCAGAATTCCCAAACCTCGTTCCAGCAGCGTCTGGAAACTCCGGTCAGCGCGCGCAGCGCCCAAGTCTATCAGCAGGTCGAGAACGGCGCTTTCAAGAATCTGGGCCAGGGCGTGAAGCAGCTGGTCATCCGCCTCGACCCGGCCGATCTGGGACAGGTCAGCGTCATCTTGCAGGTCCGGGGCAAGGAAGTGCAGGCCGTGCTCCGGTCCAGCAGCCAGGAAGCCTCCCTGGCCCTCAACGATCAGCTGGGGCAGTTGCGGACTCAGCTCGAAGCCCAGGGGCTCAAGGTCGGCAAGCTCGAGGTGCAGACGCAGCTGGCGGATTCGCAGGGCCAGTCGCAGTGGCAGGGAGCGGAGAGCCACAACCGCTACCAGGAGAACCAGGAGCTGGCCATGTCCGCCAAGCGGTGGCGCGCCTTGGAGCGCGTGGCCCCCGATCTGGCCCGGGATGTGCAAAATACCCCGCACAGGGAAAAACTTTCCCAAAGCGGCCTGGATATTTTTGCCTGAGAGGAGACGGTCATGATCGATCAGATTTTGCAGCAGCAGGGCGGGTTTTACGGCGCGGACAAGGCTTCGAAGAACGATGTCCTGGGCAAGGACGCCTTTTTGAAGCTTCTGGTGACCCAGTTGCAGAATCAGGATCCCTTGAATCCTCTCGACGACAAGGAATTCATTGCCCAGTTGGCGCAGTTCTCCAGCCTGGAGCAGATGACCAACGTCTCCGAGGGGATCGCTGCCCTGACGGAGAAGACGGCCCAGCAGGACATGCTCAGCGCCGTCAGCTACATCGGCAAGGAAGTCACCGCCGAGGGCAGCTCCATGACCAAGGCCGGAAACTACGTCACGCCGGTGTACTTCACCCTCGATGACGCGGCGGCCCAGGTCTTCGCCAATGTGTACGACGAGAACAAGAACCTCGTGCGCACCGAGAAGTTCACTTCCATGCAGGCCGGCGAGTTCTCGTTCACCTGGGACGGACTCGACTACAACGGCAATGCCGCCAACAGCGGCCAGTACGAGGTCTATTTCTCGGCGGAAAGTCCGACCGGAGCCACCGTGTTCGTGGATACCGAGGTTTCCGGGACCGTGACGGCCATCGAGCAGGGCGACGGCGAAACGTACTTCCGCCTGGGCGACGGGCGCAAGATCAGCTTCGCCGACATCAGAAAGGTCATCCAGCCGGTCGCGGCTGAAACACAAGAGTAATATTTCAGGTCACTGCGGTGAATTAAGAAGGGGGTAGTTATGGGTTTGTCAGCATCAATGTACTCCGGGACCAGCGGTCTCAAGGCGCATGGCGAGGATATGACCGTTATCGGCAACAATATCTCCAACGTCTCAACCATCGGATTCAAGGCTTCGCGCATGTATTTCGAGGACGCCTTGAGCCAGCAGATCACCACCGCGTCCGGCGGCGGGCAGGTGGGGCGCGGCGTTTCCGTGGGGACGGTCATGGGCGATTTCTCCCAGGGTTCCCTGGAGAGCACCACCGAGGCCACGGACCTGGCCATCGGCGGCAACGGATTCTTCATGGTCTCGCCGGCAGGGCAGGAACTCAATTACTATACCCGGGCCGGAAACTTCCGCTTTGACGAGGAAGGGTATCTGGTCGATCCGCACGGATACCGTCTTCAGGGCTGGGCCGTGCAGGAAAACAACACCAGCGCCGCCGCCACAGAGGGAACAACTGCCTCGGTGACGACGGGCGTCAAGATCAAGGGCGTGCCCCAGGACGTCAAGCTGGAGAATTTCCAATCTCCTCCTCAGGCTACCAGTCGTGTGGACATGATCCTCAATATTGATTCGCAATCTGAAGACGGTACGACGGCCAACGGCATTGAGTCCGAGTTCGGCTACTACGACGGCACCCCGTTCACGGCCATGTTCGAGAAGTGGGACGGAACGGCAAACCCGCCCCTGGGTGACGCTCAATATGCCTACCAATCGACCATCAAGGTCTATGACGAGAACGGCACTTCTCACAATATGACCATCTACGCCGATCCTGTTCTGGATCCGGACGTGACGACAAACGCAGGTGGAAAGCGATATATGGAATATATCGTTACCGTACCTCCGGGCGAGGATAACCGCGAGTTTTGGGGCGTCGCTGATGCAGCCACAAGCAAGCATCGCGGCATCCTGATGGCGGGAACGTTGACATTCAATGCCGCCGGTGAGCTTGAGAACATGTCTGCGTTTACCATTAATAACCCATATGTAGCGGCAGGTGAGCCGGCGGTGGCAAATCCCCCAGTGTTCAGCACAACTGCTGCGGCCATTGGAAATTGGACACCTGCAAATTTTTCGCAAAATGGATATCCTGTTTGTACAGCCAATTTTTTAGGTGCGGAAAATTCAAGTGTTACCGCATTTGAAAAGAAAGATGTCGTTGACGGATCAACTCCAAATTTGCCTTCTATGTCGTTTAGTAATGCGAAGAATATAGAGATCAACTTTGGGTTGCGGAATAAAAGTAATGCTTGGACAAATACAGACCCCGCTACAAACACGCTGGAAGATTTAAAAAACATATTTGATGGGCTAGCTCTCTCGGATCCAATTGATCCTGCGGACGCCGCAGCTAACGCAGAGGAGGTTTACGATAGGCTGTCCGCCATCAATGGAATGGCGGATAAAGAAACAAGCGCCCTGGCCACCACCAGCTACAGCACGGGCTCCACGACCATCTTCCAGGCCCAGGACGGGTACACCGCCGGTTTCCTGCAGAACATCTCCGTGGACCGCGACGGGGTCATCACCGGGCGCTATTCCAACGGGCAGGTCCTGCAGCTCTTCGCCGTGACTCTGGCCACGTTCAACAACAACTACGCCCTGTACCGCGAGGGCGGGAACCTCTTCTCCGAGACCCGTTCCTCCGGGCCGCCCATCACCGGCCTGGCCAACACCGGCGGCAAGGGCAGCATCGCCTCCAACTCATTGGAGCAGTCCAACGTGGACCTGGCCACGGAGTTCGTGAAGATGATCACCACGGAAAAGGGCTTCCAGGCCAACTCCAAGACCATCACCACCGTGGATCAGATGCTGAGCGTGCTCATCCAGCTCAAGCGCTAGTCCGCGCCATCGCCACGACAAAAAACCCGCTCCGGAATCCGGCGCGGGTTTTTTCATGTTTGGATGACGAGAATTAAAGGGCCCTGTCCAGAAACAGTCCGACCATTTTTTCGATGGAGGCGGCCAGTTCGAGCATTTCGTCGGCGGGAATCTTGCGGATCAGCTTCTGGGTTTGCGGGTCGCGGACTTCGACCTGCACGGTGTCCGTCTTTTCGTCGATGTGGAACTTCAGGTTCACACCCAGGGACGACATGTAGGAATCCACGGCATCGGTCAGATTTTGCAGCTTTTGCAGGGAAATTTCTTCCGACTCGCCGGAGGCCTCGGCGTGCCGCCTGGCCACAAGCTCTCCGTAGCCCCCGCGCTCGGAGTGTTCGAAATCCGGTTTGCCGGCCTGCTCCACGGGCGCAAGGATGTCCTGAGCCTCATATGTGAGAGAGGTTATCTTCATGGCCTGGGCCTCCTCTTGATGGATGAGTTCATCCTAATAATCGTCCACGGAGGGGAAAACTTTAGCCAAGAGAGGCAATTTTGACCCGTTTGCGGCGGCTTGAATCTCGATATTTTTATAATATCATGAAATGAATGAATATTATTTGTGTGGCACAGCGTATGCTTAAGGCTGTGCATACCAGCGTAAGGAGGATCTCACATGTCTTTGGTCATAAATCACAACTTGATGGCGATGAACTCCGCCAGGAACCTGTCCACTTCCTATAGCAGTTTAGCAACCTCGACCCGGCGTCTTTCCTCCGGATTGCGCGTCGGCACCGCCGCCGACGATGCGGCGGGCCTGGCCATCCGCGAGTTGATGCGCGCCGACATCGCTTCCCTCAACCAGGGTGTCCGCAACGCCAACGACGCCATCTCCATGATCCAGACCGCCGATGGCGCTCTGCAGGTCATCGACGAAAAGCTGATCCGCATGAAGGAACTGGCCACCCAGGCCGCCACCGGCACCTACGGTTCGGACCAGCGCCTGATCATCGATTCGGAGTACCAGGCCATGGCCTCGGAAATCACCCGAATCGCCAACGCGACAGACTTCAACGGAATTTACCTGCTCAACGGCAATCTTTCTTCCGAGCAAACAAACGCCGCCAACTGGGGCGACGATCATCACGGTGACGGCCTGCAGGCCCGTGGCGCCATGAAGATCCATTTCGGCACGGGCAACGACTCGTCTGAAGACTATTACTACATCGCCATCGGCAATTCCACCGCCTCGGCCCTGGGCGTCGGCAACCAGTCCGATCCGGCTGTCGGCGGCGGCTTCAGCATCTCCACCCAGCAGGGTGCGCAGGAGGCGCTCGACGCCATCAACCAGGCCATCATCTCCAAGGACAAGATCCGGGCCAGCCTGGGTTCCTTGCAGAACCGCCTGGAGAACACCATCACCAACCTGAGCATCCAGGCCGAAAACCTTCAGGCCGCCGAATCCCGCATCTCCGATGTGGACGTGGCCCAGGAAATGACGGAATTCGTGCGCAACCAGATCCTGACCCAGTCCGCCGTGGCCATGCTGGCGCAGGCCAACCAGCTCCCGCAGATGGCCATGCAGCTTATGCAGGGTTAATGAAGGGGTTTGCGGCAAGGGTGATGATCAAAGACAAAGCCGGGGCATTGGGCTCCGGCTTGTTTTTTTTCTTTGCCGTTTTTTGCCCAGAGGGCTCTTTTTCAGGTTTCACGACTCGACAAGGTCGGGGAAGCGCTCCCGAAGCAACCGCAGGGCCTGCTCCGCGGCGCCCTGTTCGGCCTTGCGCATGCTGCGTTCTTCCCAGGCCACGGCGGTATTGTCCGGCAGCGTGACGACGACCGCGTAAAGCTTGGCATGCTCCGGGCCGTGGCTGTCGCGCAGCGCGTACGATGGCCGGGCCTTCCAGATGCGCTGGGTGGCTTCCTGAAGCAGGCTCTTGAAGTCTCGCGGGCGGAATGTCTGGGGCGGCGCGGGCCAGTGCCCCGCAAACAAAAAATTGACGCAGGTGATGGCCGCTTCCAGCCCCCCGTCAAGGTAGACCGCGCCGAGCACCGCCTCCATGGCGTCGCTCAGCACGGAATTTTTTTCTCGTCCGCCCTGGACGTCCTCTCCCTTGCCCAGCAGCAGGCACGCGCCCAGGCCGATCCTTTTGGCCACCTGCGCCAGGGCACCCTCGCTGACCAGCGCCGAACGCATTTTGGTCAGGTGGCCTTCCTGCACTTCCGGAAATTTCAGAAACAATTCATGTGACACGGACAGTTCCAGCACCGCATCGCCAAGAAATTCGAGGCGTTCGTTGTGCGGGCTGCCATGTTCATTGGCATGGGAGCTGTGCGTGAGGGCCTGGATTAAAAGCTTGACTTGCTTGAATTCATAATGGATTTCAGATTGCAGCGTCCGCAGTGCATCCGTTGGAACTTCCAGTGACATTAAGGTTCTCCATGAGAGACGATTATCTTCACGCCCTGTTTTCTCCCCAAGCCATCGCCGTTGTCGGAAATTTCGACAGCGCAGGAACCTCGGCCCGTGTGGTTCTCTCCAATCTTGAAGGCTGGGGGTATCAGGGGAGGATCGTGCCCGTCAATTGGACCGCGCAGATGGACCTTTCGGCCCATGAAGGACTGAAGGACATCGATCTCGCAGTGGTCTGCCTGCCCCCGGAATTGGTGCTCGAAGCCCTGGAGCGCATCGCCGACATGGGCGTCAAGGCGGTCATCATCACCTCCGCCGGATTCCGCGAGATCGGTGGGCAGGGGTATTACCTCGAAGAAGCCATCATCCATCTGGCGGAACGCCGCAATCTGACCCTGCTCGGACCCAACTGCCTGGGCGTGGCCTCCTGGGACGACCGCCTGAACGCCTCCCTCATCTCGCGCCTGCCCAGCCAGGGCAATATCGCCTTTTTTTCGCCGTCCGGATCCATGTGCAACGCCATTCTGGACTGGGCCGCCAGCGAGGAAATCGGTTTTTCCAAATTCGCGAGCCTTGGCAACCGCGCGGTCATCGACGAGGCGTCCATGCTCCAGTTTCTGGCCGAAGACCCCCGGACCAGCGTCGTCATCGGGTACCTTGAGGGCATGAACAACGGCCGTCGGTTCGCGCGCATCAGCCAGGCCATCACCCACGAAAAGCCGGTCATCATGCTTCAGGCGGGCATGACCGAGCACGGCCAGAAGGCCATTTCCTCCCATGTGGGGGCCCTGACCGGGTCGGAGCGGGCCTACCAGACGGCGCTCAAGCAGGCGGGCATCATTCAGGTCGACAATCTTTCCACGCTGTTCGACCTGGCCCGCATGTTCGGCACCCAGCCCCTGCCCAAGGGGCCGAACCTGGCCATTGTCACCAATTCCGGAGGGGCGGGAATCCTGGCCGCCGACGGCATGGCCGGGACCAGCCTCATCCTTCCGCGCCTTGGCCGCGACACCGTCGCCCGTCTGACCGAGGTTCTTCCCCGCAACGCCCAGACGTCCAGCCTTGTGGACATCGGCATGGAGGCCACTCCCGCGCACTACGCCCAGGCCTTGGAAGAGGTTTTGCGGGATCGTCAGGTGCAGATGGCTCTGGTGGTCATCGCGCCGGGAATCGGCGTGGACCTCCCGGCCATCGTCCGCGAACTGGCGGAGGCTTCCCGCCCTGCAGGCAAAGCCGTGGCCATTTGCCTGATCGGGCAGGAGGGGGTCTTGGAGGAGAAGCGTTTTCTGCAGCGCAGCGGCCTGCCCTGTTACGCCAACCCCAAGGCTGCGCTGGGCGGATTCGAGGCCATGCTGCGCTATGCGCAGTGGAAGACAAAATCCTATCCGGTGGAGGTCTGCTACCGCCGCGACAAGGCCAAGGCCGAACGCTTTCTCCAGGATTGCCTGGAGGCGGGCAAGACCGAGCTTTTCAATTTCGAGGCGCAGCCCCTGCTCATGGCCTACGAGTTGAACTTTCCACGCACGGAACTGGCCCGCACCAGCCGCAGCGCCGTCAAGATCGCCAAGCGCCTGGCCTGCCCCGTGGCCCTCAAGATCGCTTCTCCGCACATCGAATACAAAAGTGACGTGGACGGGGTGGAGGTTGACCTGCATACCCCGGAAGAGGTGCGCCAGGGCTTCCTTGACCTGACTTCGCGCGTGCAGCGCCAGCGCAGCGAGGCCTTCATCTCCGGCTGCCTGGTGCAGGAGATGATCTACGGCAAGCCTGCGGAGATTTGCATCCGCGTTCAGCGCGATCCGAAATTCGGCCCGCTGATCCGATTTTCCCTGTCGGGCAGCCCTGCCGATATCTTCCAGGAGTATTCCATGCGTCTTGCCCCGCTGTCCCTGGACGACGCGGCCGGGATGATGCGCGAGCTCAAGGTCTTTTCGCTGCTCAAGCGGGAGCGCGGGCGCGACGCGCTGGACTTGAGGGCTGTGGAGGATGTACTTTTGACCGTGTCGCAGATGACCCTGGATTTTCCGGAAATCCACACCCTGGAATTCGACCCTGTACTGGTCACGTCGCGCGGGGCCTGGGTGGCCGGGGTGCGGATGTCTCTTTTGGCGCTTTCGGAATAGTTCATGCCGTGATTGGAAAAAACTTTCGCAGTCCTGATCGGGAGGGAATATGGTAGGAATTTATGTTGGGGCGACATCCGGTTATTCCGGCAAAAACATGATCGCCATGGGGATCGGGCTCAAACTGCAAAAAGAGGGCTACCGGGTCGGGTACATGAAGCCCGTGGGCGCCCTGCCGCTTGAGAAGAACGGCGTGCTCGGCGATGCCGACGCCTTTTTCGTGCAGGACATTCTGGGGCTCACCGACGATCCCGCCCTGGTCACCCCCGTGGTGGTGGATCAGGATTTCAAGATGAAGGCCTTCACGGGCAAATGCGAAGACCTGATGCCCAGGATCAAGAGCGCCTACGAGGAACTCGGCAAGGACAAGGACGTCATGATCGTGGCCGGTTCCGGCAGCATGTACTCGGGCAAGTACTGCGGAGTGGACGGGATCAGCGTGGTCAAGAATCTGGGCATCAAGGCCATTGTCATTGACCGCTACGTGAAGGAACTCAATTACGACTATCTCATCGCCATGAAGGAACTGCTCGGGGAGCAGCTCCTCGGGGTACTTCTGAACGACATTCCCCCGGTCTTCAAGGATGAGCTCGATTCCCTCCTGCATCCGTTCCTGGAAAGCAAGGGCATCAAGGTCCTGGGCAAGATCCCCTCCGATCCGCTCATGGGCGCCATCAAGGTCGCCGACCTGGCCGATCGTCTGGGCGGCAAGATCATCACCGCCCAGGACAAGTCCGAGCGCGTGGTCGAGAACTTCCTCATCGGCACCATGCAGGTCGAGAATTTCATGACCCATTTCCGCAAGAGCAAGAAGTCCGCCATCATCGTCGGCGGCGACCGCTCCGACGTGCAGCTGGTGGCCCTGGAGGGTCAGTGCCAGTGCCTGGTCCTGACCGGCAACCTCTACCCCAACGACATCATCATGACCCGGGCCGAGGTGCTGGAAGTGCCCATCGTGGTAGTGCGCGACGACACCTTCACCGTGGCCAAGAAGATGGAAGCAATCCTGTCCCGGCACAAGCTGCGCGACGTGATCAAGATCCAGCACGGCTCCCAGTTGGTCAGCTCCATCATCGACTTCCAGTACATGAAGGAAAGTCTGGGGATTTAAGACCTGGCTATCCATAACGTGCTGCCAGACCCCGATAATTCGGGGGAGGCTCAGACTTCTGACAAACCCTCGTCGTAATTTTCGGCGAGGGTTTTGTTTTTCTCGGTTTCCTGTGTTTTTTGCGGAATCGTCCCGCGATCTTCCAAAAACGACGGTAGCCACTTCGAGCCCCCAGTCTTCAGTTCTCTGCGCAAAACTCTGCCTGCGACGCGATAATGCTCTTCAAATAAGTACGTATAAAAATCGTTCCATACTTATTCATGAAGGATATTTTGTGGCATCTGTTGAATGTAAATTATGATAATTTGAACTAACAATGTAGTTATCAATTTGTATTGATTGCTATTTGTTTGAACTATAATGGTTGTGGCAAAGTCTTTTTTCCGCTTTTCCGCGTAATTTATAGTATTTTGCCGGGCATGCACGGAAAGCGCCACAATCAAAATCATGGGAGTGATCATGAGTTACAGCGAATCAGGCAACAATCTCAAAACCGAAACGCAGTTGCAGCCGTTGAACGAGTACGTCACTCCCAGTCAGATTGCCGGGGGCGTTGGCGACAGCAACCTCCCAACCGATGAGGCCGGCAACGTCGGGTACATTTTGTCTGGCACCTATCAATCGGATACTCTGTACGGCGGCGACGGCAACGATACGGCGGACTACAGCGCCAGCCCCACTTGGGTGATTGTGGACTTGAGTAACCACTACGGGCCCATAAATAATTTCGAAGCTGGACCGGGCAACCATGCCTATCGCGACATGCTCATCGGCATCGAGAACGTCATCGGCAGCAACGACACTGCCCATGGCGACATGATTAACGGCAACAGCCAGGATAACATTTTGTACGGCTTGGCCGGCAATGACTCGCTGTTTGGTGATAGTAACGGCAGCGGTAGCGGGTTTAGCGGCGGTAACGACATATTTTATGGCGGCGACGGCAATGATTGGGTGACCGCTGGTGCCGGCAACAACAGATTGTACGGGGACAATGGCGACGACACCCTGGATGCCGCCCACGGGGGCAACAGCATGCTCTATGGCGGCGAGGGCAATGATTATCTGTTTGTTCTGGCCGGTGACAACACCCTGGATGGCGGCGCAGGCAATGACACCCTGCGTGGCGGCCGCGGTAACGACATCCTGGATGGCGGTGGCGGGAACGACAGTCTGATTGGCGTACTGGGTAACGACAGCCTGTACGGCGGCGCGGGCAACGACACATTGTTTAGCGACGGATGGTACGACGAAGGCGGCAACGACATCTTGGATGGTGGGGATGGCAACGATTATCTGCATGCTGGTGCTGGCGACGACGTTCTGATCGGCGGGGCCGGGGCGGACCTGCTGAACGGCGTGCTCGGCCTCGATACGGCGGACTACAGCGCGAGCGGAGCGGCTGTGAATATCGACCTGCGGCGCACTGGTGCCCAGATCGGTGGTGACGCCCAGGGCGACACCCTGGTCAGCATCGAGCGCGTCATCGGCTCGGACCACAACGACACCATTATCGGAAGCAACGGCACGGACTACCTGTACGGTATGGACGGCAATGACGATGTCCGAGCCGCCTACGGCAACGACACTCTGGATGGCGGCGCGGGCAACGACACCTTGTGGGGCGCCACGGGCGCAAACCTCGTGCTCGGCGGCGACGGCGACGACAAGCTTTACGGCCAGAGCGGCAACGACACCCTGGCCGGCGGTGCCGGGGCTGACCTGCTGGACGGCGGAACAGGGAACGACACGGCGGACTACAGCGCCGGCGACGCGGCTGTGAACATCGACCTGCGGCGCACCGGCGCGCAGTCCGGTGGTGACGCCCAGGGCGACATTCTGACCGGTATCGAGAACGTCATCGGCTCGGACCACAACGATACCATTATCGGCAGCAACGGAACGAATTATCTGTATGGCATGGACGGCAATGACGATGTCCGGGGCGCCTACGGCAACGACACTCTGGATGGCGGCGCGGGCAACGACACCCTGTGGGGTGGTAAGGACCGGAACCTCGTGTTTGGCGGAGACGGCGACGACAAGCTTTACGGCCAGGGCGGCAACGATACACTGGACGGCGGCCTCGGCAACGATTTCATCCGTGGCGGCACCGGCAACGACGTGCTGTATGGCGGCGGTGGCATCGATTCCCTCTTCGGCGATATCGGGGATGACCTCCTGCACCTGAATCTGAGCACGACAGACCTGCTCGACAGCGGCCAGACCATCCTGCCGACGCATACCGGCATGCTTGACGGCGGAACCGGATTCGACACCCTGGTTCTGGAAGGCCATGCCGGGAGCGGGGCGACTCTCGACCTCTCCAGCCTCGTCACGGCAGGAAAGATCAGCGGCATAGAGCGCATCGACATCACCGGCGACATCGATGACGCGAACACCCTGACGCTCAAGGCAAGCGACGTGTTTTCCACCTCCGGCGGCAACTCCCTGTACATTGAAGGAAACGCCGGGGATACGGTGAGCATGACGGATTCGGGCTGGACGGCGAGCGCGGACGTCACCTTCGAAGGTCAGACGTACCGGCATTACGTCAACCAAGGCTACAACTTGTACATTGATGCCGAGATCGACCAGCAAAACATCATCCATTCCTGATGATGCGGCTGGATACGCCCTGATGCCATGGCCCCAAGCGGGTCGATGAGCGCCAAATAATCTCCGGGCGGCACGCCGGAACTCGGACTCACTTGGAGGTGAAAGTCCTCTACGCACCCGACAGGGGGAAGCGTTAGCGAAGTAATCGGCCCGTCCTTTGCCGCAAATCGTCCCGAAGAAACACATAGCGCATGGTTTTGGGCTCTGGCATAT
>Ga0265295_1001325_pt1 | contig 43874 bp, 38 predicted proteins | sample Munlansysbiofilm_FD_192503 | JGI IMG/M metagenome (GOLD analysis project Ga0265295, IMG submission 192503) | Leachate microbial communities from a municipal landfill in Southern Ontario, Canada - Methane capture system biofilm | ecosystem: Engineered > Solid waste > Landfill > Unclassified ...
AGTAGGAAGGACCATGCTCTTTTATTATATCGGGTGTTTCAACCATCTTTAATGTATTTCCTTTCCTTCCTTTTTGTCCCCCTGGTGCCAACCCGCTTTTTTCGCGCAAGCTTTTTCTTTGGGGGCGGTTTTCGTCTTTGGAAGGAGGCATGGAGCTGTTGTTACTATTTTTGGGATGCTCGTACTTTGACAGGCGACGTTGTAAATCAGCGTTTTCTGCTTCAAAATGCTCCAGCTGCTCTACTCGCTTTGTGAGCAAATCAACGCTGGCTATTAGTTCTAATATTAAGATGTCTTTATCCACGTGCTGAATTATTTATAGCACAAAAGTAACACCTTATGTAGCCAAAATCGCAATGTTTAGGCCTATAGTTATCAAGCCACAAACCCCAAAATTGTTGATAACGTGTGTTTTTCAGAAAACAACTCCCTAAGCGTTGAGTATTAGAAAACACAGTTCCCCCGGCATACAAAAATCGTACGCTGCAGGGACTTAAAAACCATCAGCCCAAAAAGTTATTAACAATTCCTGAGACAAATTCTATGAGAAATGGTTTTTTATTAAATTTCGACACTGATTAGTTACAAAAAGTCAAATAAATTGATTGTGCAAATCTAACGGCAGGTAGAACCCGAGCGGGCGAAACCGATCCGATGTTCCAGTATCACCCCACACCGTGTCTTGTCTCAACGATAGGAGTGACCTCGTCATCGACCAAAGAACATCCGATTACGAGGCACAGCGAGGTTAACTACGCCCCTTGCTATGGGCAGTTATTAGATATTGAATCAGTGAAAAGGTGGTAAATATTACTTTAACTCTCATTGGAAAGTTGATGAGAATAAGTAAAACCAAACTTACAACAGGTAAAGTTTGAATAACAAAATAATAATGATTCGCTGAAATCTTCGTTCTGTAAAGTATTAATCTTGATGAAGATATAACTCCTGAAATACCTATTAAGAAGAGGAAGTTTCGCTCATTAATATTTTCATTTGTTATTGAGAGAATAACATAACCCAATGATATAAGCGTGGCCATAGCTATAGCTATGTGGTCTGCCATATTATATTTCTTATTTATTGGTCTATGATGATTGAAAGTATGTTCAAAATTCTGAAAATCTTCGTTACTCACAATTTTTGCTTCCATTGAATTTTTAAACATTACATCGGTGTATCTATAGGGGAATGTTTTCCTACACTTTAATGTTACTGTTACAAACAAATCATCCGCGTTCGAGAAATCATTCATAATTAATCTTTGCTTATGATAATCTAGCTTAAAGTCCAACCAATCTTCGTGATTGGTTTCGAGGCAAAGTGTTTGTCGATGACCAATTGCATATACATCACCATTGCTTTTTGTAATCTTAACATTTCTAGCAAGATAATAGTTGTACGGGAATATACATTTTATAAAAATGTTACTCATAATTTTATTGTTTTTCAGGTACTGCTGCAAATTTTGTGGATAAATGTGGTAAAATCTGTCAAATCAATTTCAACTACATTTTAAACCATAAAGATAAATGAATTGCTATAATAAGGGTAAAAACATCTAAAAAATTGCGTCCACAAGGGTAGGGCTCATCATGTCAACCTGCCTTAAATCTCTAATCTTTTTATATCTTTGCCCGTTCATTTTAAACTATACAACACCAACGCTTTATGGATTATAATTTCTCTGCAATAGAAGGTAAATGGCAGCAATACTGGAAGGAAAACAAAACCTACAAGGTTGATATTGATAAGGCCAAACCCAAGTTCTACGTGCTCGACATGTTCCCCTACCCATCGGGGGCGGGGCTTCACGTGGGCCATCCGCTGGGCTACATTGCTTCCGATATCTACTCGCGCTACAAGCGCCTGCAGGGATACAACGTGCTGCACCCCATGGGCTACGATGCCTTTGGCCTACCCGCCGAGCAGTACGCCATACAAACCGGGCAGCACCCGGCGCTAACCACCGATATCAATATCAAAAGATACAGAGAGCAGCTCGATAAGATTGGCTTTAGCTACGACTGGGATCGCGAGGTACGCACATGCGACCCCGATTACTACCACTGGACCCAGTGGGCATTTGTAAAAATGTTTAAACATTACTACAATAACGCTACACAAAAAGCAGAGCCCATTGAGCAGCTAGTAGCCGAATTTACAAAAAACGGTAACACAAAAATTGATGCTGCTTGCAGCGAGATAGAAACATTCACCGCCGAGCAGTGGATCGCTATGGACGAAAAGCAGCAGCAGGAAACGCTGCTTGCCTACCGCCTGGCATACCTTGCCGACACCATGGTGAACTGGTGCCCTGCGCTGGGTACCGTTCTGGCCAACGATGAGGTGAAGGAGGGCTTCTCGGTTCGTGGTGGTCATCCCGTGGAGCAGCGCAAGATGAAGCAGTGGTGCCTTCGCATTTCGGCATACGCCGAGCGTTTGCTAAACGATTTGGAAACCCTCGACTGGACCGACTCGCTAAAGGAGATTCAGCGTAACTGGATTGGCCGCTCCGAGGGTGCTGAGGTTACCTTTACAATTGATGGTAGCGACAGTGGCATTCTGGTGTTCACCACCCGCCCCGATACCATTTACGGCGCAACCTTCATGGTGCTTGCACCCGAAAGCGAGCTGGTTGACCAGCTAACCACCCCTGAGTATAAGCAGGCTGTGGACGAGTACATCACCATGGCCAAGCGCAAAACCGAACGCGAGCGTCAGGCCGAGGCCAAAAAGGTTACGGGTCAGTTCACCGGCAGCTACGCCATAAACCCATTCACCGAGCAAAGAATTCCCATTTGGATAAGTGAGTACGTGCTGGCTGGCTATGGCACGGGTGCCATCATGGCCGTTCCGGCGCACGATAGCCGCGACTTTGTGTTTGCCAAAACCTTTGGCCTACCCATAGTGCAAACCGTTAGCCAACCCGGCGAAACGCCATCGGATCCTGCCACCTGGACCGAATCATACGACGCCAAGGAGGGAATTGTTATAAACAGCGGAATGCTCAACGGCCTTGAGGTGAAGGAGGCCATCCGCACCATTAACGAGAATATCGAGAAGCAGGGGCTGGGTCGCTGCAAGGTGAACTTCCGCCTGCGCGACGCCATCTTTAGCCGTCAGCGCTACTGGGGCGAGCCTTTCCCTGTTTACTATAAGGATGGTTTACCCTACGCCATCGATGAGGACAAGCTCCCCCTTGAACTTCCCGAGGTGGATGCCTACCTGCCCACCGAGCAGGGCGAGCCACCACTTGGCCGTGCCAAGACCTGGCACACAGCCGAGGGTTACCCCTACGAGCTAAGCACCATGCCGGGCTTTGCAGGCTCATCGGCCTACTACCTGCGATATATGGATCCCAAGAACGACAAGGAGCTTGTGTCAAAAGAGGCCAACGAGTACTGGGAGAATGTTGATCTGTACATTGGTGGAACCGAGCATGCCACGGGACACTTGGTTTACTCGCGTTTCTGGAACAAGTTTCTGTTCGACCTTGGTTACGTTTGTAAAAACGAGCCCTTCAAGAAGCTGATAAACCAGGGGATGATTCAAGGACGCTCCAACTTCGTGTACCGGGTTAAGGGCACCAACCAATTTGTATCATATAATCTACGTAATGACTACGATTTTACCGAGATTCACGTTGATGTGAATATCGTGGTGAACGACGTGCTGGATACCGACAAGTTCCGTGCTTGGCGCCCCGAGTTTGCCGATGCCGAGTTTATCCTCGAGAACGGAAAGTACATCTGTGGCTGGGCGGTTGAGAAGATGAGCAAGAGCATGTACAACGTGGTAAACCCTGATGATATTGTGGAGAGGTACGGCGCCGACACGCTTCGTATTTACGAGATGTTCCTTGGCCCCCTTGAGCAGTCGAAACCATGGGATACCAATGGTATTGATGGCGTGCACAAGTTTCTCCGTCGCCTTTGGCGCTTGTTCCACGATGGCAATAACGAGGTGTGCATTAGCAATGAGCCGGCCACCAAGGACGAGCTAAAGGTCATTCATAAGACCATCAAAAAGATAACGGACGATATCGAGAAGTTCAGCTTCAACACGGGCGTTTCGGCGTTTATGATTTGTGTTAACGAGCTCACCGACCTTAAGTGCAACAAGCGCGAGGTGCTTGAGCCACTAACCGTACTAATTGCGCCCTACGCACCGCATATTGCCGAGGAGCTTTGGCGTGTTCTGGGGCAAAAGCAAAGCGTGTGCGATGCCCAATGGCCCGAGTTTAAACAGGAGTTCTTGGTTGAGAGCTCGTTCACCTGCCCCATATCGTTCAACGGTAAAACCAGGTTTACCCTCGATATTCCGCTAAATATGCCAAAAGTTGAGGTTGAAAAGATGGTTATGAGCAACGAGCAAACCACACGCTACCTCGACGGCAAGTCGCCCAAGAAAATAATTGTGGTGCCCAATAAGATTGTGAATATTGTGCTGTAACACGAAGCTGCAATAATAAAAACGGAAGGCCATTTGTGCCTTCCGTTTTTTTATAACCCTTATATACAGATACGGTAATTAGTCTTTATCCATAGCATCTTCGAGTCGGTATTGAGCAATCTTTTGCTTGCTCTTCACATCCTTAAGTTTCTGCTTATTCTTCTTCAGATTGGTTTTCCCTTTAGCTATCTGCTTGTCAGCCCTATTGTAGTTCTTTTCGCTCTCTTTTATGCTCAATTTTACTGCCTTAAGCTCTGCTTTATACTCCGTGGCAAGCTGCTTTAGCTCAACCTTGGCATCGGCTCGCTCCTCCCTATCCTTTGATTTTAGCCTCTTCTCGATACTTTTCTTGTTCTTGTTGTAGGTTTTGGTAAGCTGTTTCTCCTGCTTTGCAAATGATTTCTTCTCGCTTTTAGATGATTTCTTTAGGTTTTCCCCCTCGCTAATCATGGCTTGGCTTTCGGATATCGCATCCTCTACCTTACGCACCCTTTCCACCGCCTCGTCGAATTTTTGCTGATAACGTGTCACCTTATCTACCTCCTGAGCATTAAGGCTAGCAATGCCAAAGGTAACAACAATGGCTATTAGTAAAATATTTTTCATTTTGTATGACAGTGAATTACAAAATTATGTAGTACAAACATAGCCAAATTATCTAAATAATTATTCTTGGTTTGGTTGAGAATTTTATCTAAACTTGACTTTTTAATAATTGGTAATCATACCTTAAAGGCAAAATGATTCCTTTAAACGTTATTCATACGGTAAGTAGCAAGTTAGGTTTCGATGCATGTGGAGTTTGCGATGCTAAAGCCCTCCACAGCGAAAGAAATCATCTGCTCAACTGGCTACACAGGGGCATGCACGCCGATATGGGCTATATGGAACGGAATTTGAAAAAACGCATCGACCCCACCCTGCTGGTGCCAGGGGCAAAATCCGTTATCTCTGTTCTGCTAAGCTACTACCCTGGCAACCCAACCATTGCAACCCAATCGCCCAAAATATCACGATATGCCCTCAGCGTTGATTACCATACGGTGCTAAAGCAAATGCTTTGGCATATGCTTGACCTGCTGCGCGAGGAGTTTGGCGTTATAAATGGCCGCGCCTTTGTCGACTCGGCCCCCGTACTCGAGCGGGCTTGGGCTCAAAAGGCAGGGTTGGGTTGGATTGGAAAGAATGGATTGCTTATCCATCCAAAGCTAGGTACGTATACATTTATTGGTGAGCTAATTGTTGATGTGGAGATTGAGCCCTCATACAGCACCGTTACCAACCGCTGTGGAGCCTGCACCCGCTGTATCGACGCCTGCCCCACAGGGGCAATAGTAGAACCCGGAGTGGTTGATGCCCGCCGCTGCATCTCGTACCTAACCATCGAGAAAAAAACATCACTTACCGAAGATGAGGCCAAAAAGCTGAACGGATGGTGCTTTGGCTGCGATATATGTCAGGAGGTTTGCCCTTGGAATGGCAAGTTGGAAATAACAAGGAGCCAAGGCTTACAGCCTAAAACGGAAATTCTTGGGCTTAACCAGAACAGCATAAGGAACCTATCGCCCGATGATTTCCGCAGCATTTTTGGCGAAACTCCTGTGAGCAGAGCTGGGTATGAACAATTTATGTTAAATTGCAAAAGCATACCGAATCAATAATACAATTCGAATAAACCCTTAACAATATTACTAAATGGAACCAAAAGAGATATCGCTCACGCTAAAAACGGGTGAAAACCTTTTTGCTTGGTACGTAAACCCAACGGTTACGCCACGGGCAGTTATTTGCCTTACCCACGGGTGGGGCGAACATTCGCTAAGATATAAGGAATGGGCAGAGCGGTTTGTTTCAGAGGAATATGCCTTTATTACCTGGGACCACTACGGGCACGGGCAATCGGAAGGGAAACGAGGGCATATTCCAAGTTACGATGTGTTCATGGAGGAGATAAAGCTCGCCATAGATAAGGCCACCCAGCTATTCCCTGGCATGCCTATTGTGCTGTATGGCCACAGCATGGGGGGAAATATCGCCATTAACTTTGCCCTAAGAGAAAACAATCCCATAGACCTTCTAATAGCTACCTCGCCATGGATTGAGCTGGCCAACGAACCATCAAAATTTATGGGGGCACTGGTACGAATACTTAACCGAATAGCGCCAGGGCTACAAATTACTGCCCCGCTAAATGCCGATGGCATTTGCCATGTAAAGGAGGTGGTGGAGCGTTACAAAACCGATCCGCTTAACCACGGGAAGATTACACCCCGACTGCTCACCTGTATTTCCAACGCTGGCAAATATGCTGTACAAAACATTGCGAAGCTACGGAAGCCATTCCTGCTACTGCATGGCGATGCCGACCCTGTAACTTCCTACAGCGCATCAAAAGAGCTGCTGAAAAGCTGTAGCACTTGCAGCTTTATTCCCTTTAAGGATATGTACCATGAGCTGCACAACGAACACATAAAGAGCGAAGTATTTAATGTGATTAAACAGTGGCTTACTGGAAATCTGGATGATTTAAAGTAACATAAACACCCGCCTATGAAAGTTACTCTAAAAAGACCGAAAAGTAAATATTACGAAGGAAGCAAATGTAAAATCTATGTGAATGGCCAACAGGTTGCTACTTTACAAGAAAACCAGTCGCAAGAGATAGAGGTCAACAGCCAATCTGTATCGATTAAAGCCAAAATTGACTGGGCAAGTAGTAAAAAAACAGACCTAGAAGTCTCAGAAGGCGATGTTATCGAATTCATCCCGAACACATTATTCAGCAAAATGGCCATAATCCTGCCTTCATTTATTGTTATTCTATTTATACTAGCAAAGAACCTTGAGCAACCTGTGCTTAAATGGCTGTTTGGAACCCTTCTGGCTATAGATATTCTTCTGATTATCTACCTTCTTATTAGCAGTAAGTGGATAAAAATCGATGTAAAAAAGCATTATGTATGATATTATGCATATTCGATTAAGCATTTGTAAATTTTATATTAATGAGCAATCCGTTTAGAACAACAGTTGAAGTAAAGTCATTTCCCATTAGAATTGCTTACGACACACCGATTCTAATGTTAGGCTCGTGCTTTACCGATAATATTGGCAGTATGCTGGTGGATCGAAAATTCCCTGCGCTCGTAAATCCATTCGGCGTGTTGTACAACCCGGCTTCGGTATCTCTGGTGCTCAATCGGATTGTGGAGGGCAAAGTATACAGCAACGAAGATCTATTGAATCATAACAGCCTATGGTTAAGCCTACATCACCATACCAGCTTCTCTAGGGCAAGCAAAACCGAGTGCCTCAACAATATCAACAATAAGTTTGAGGCAGCCAACAACTTTTGGGAAAAGACAACGCAGCTCATTATAACGTTTGGAACAGCCCGAATATTTAGGTATAACAAAACTGGGCAACCCGTTGCCAACTGCCATAAAATACCCGCCAACGAATTTACACGCCAATTACTAACCGTTGACCAGATTGTGGAGGAGTGGAGCGCTCTGCTTAAAAGGCTAATGACATCAAAGCCTAGCTTAAAAGTGCTATTCACCGTTAGCCCGGTAAGGCACTGGAAGGATGGAGCCCATGGTAACCAGCTTAGCAAATCGACCTTACTGCTGGCCATAGATCAATTGGTTCAGCAATTCCCAGAGAGTGTGTTCTACTTCCCATCGTATGAGATTATGATGGACGACCTGCGCGACTACCGTTTCTATGCCGATGATATGCTACATCCCTCCCCCAAGGCCATTGAGTATATATGGGAGAAGTTTCGTGGTGCATTTATCTCCCCCGAGGATGATAGAATCATCAAAGAAATTGAAAGCATTGTTCAAGCCTGCCGCCATCGGCCATTCAACCCCAACACTAAGGAGTATAGACTCTTTGTGGAGAAGATTCGACAAAAAATTGCCGCTGTGGAAGCTAGGGTACAAGGTGTTTCATTTGAAGAAGAATTACGATCATTGCTAGCAAATTTGTAATAAATGGATGTTGGAATTATAGGTGGGGTGCAGCAGGATTCTTTGCAGCTATATCGGTAAAGGAGAATTATCCGAGCGCTAGGGTAACCATCCTCGAAAAATCAAAAAAAGTGCTGGCCAAGGTTAAAATCTCAGGCGGCGGGAGGTGCAATGTTACCAACGGCTGCAATAGCATTTCGGAGTTGGTAAAGGCATACCCACGAGGAGGTCGTTGCCTGAAGAAAGCGTTTCACATATTTAGCAATAAGGATACCATTAGCTGGTTCGAATCGCGGGGCGTAAAGCTGGTAACCCAATCCGATGGCTGTGTTTTTCCCCAGTCGCAAAACTCGCAAACCATTATCGATTGCCTTACTAGCCAAGCAAAAAGGCTTGGCGTGGTTATTATCACAGGAAAACCCGTAAATAGTATCACTATTGAAAACGATAAACTTGAGATTGGTATCTCCAATAGCGATGAATCATATACTTTCAACAAAGTAATTGCTACCACCAGTGGTTCGCCAAAACGAGCGGGTTTACATTGGCTCGAGGGGCTTGGCCATAAGATCTCCAATCCCGTTCCATCGCTTTTCTCCTTTAACATCCCCAATCAGCACGTAACGCAACTTATGGGAATTGTGGTTGATAATGTAATCCTTGGCATTCAGGGAACAAAGATTAAAAGCGAGGGAGCCCTTCTAATCACCCATTGGGGTATGAGCGGGCCAGCAATCCTTATGCTATCGTCGTTTGCTGCACGGAAGGTGAGCGAAATGAGCTACAACTTCAACTTACAGGTAAACTGGATAAGCCAACCGAACAACGAGCTAGTTGCCACCGAACTTTTTGAACAATCGAAGAGTAACCCTAAAAAGCAGCTTGCCAATGCAAGGCTATACAACCTACCAGAACGGCTATGGGAATATCTGCTTGCCAAAGCCGAGTTGCCCCTCAATAAAAAGTGGGAAGAACTTGGCAAAAGGGCAATCAATAAGCTAGTAGAAACGCTTACCAACGATATTTACCAAGTTAAAGGAAAGGCCATCCACAAAAAGGAGTTCGTAACCTGTGGTGGGGTTAGCCTCGAAAGCGTTGACCTGAATACCATGCAGAGCAAGGTGTGCAAAAATTTCTACTTTGCAGGCGAGGTGCTTGATGTTGATGCCATTACGGGAGGGCTTAACCTACAGGCAGCTTGGACAACGGGTTATATTGCCGGGCAGCTTGGGTAGCATCTATCAAAAATTGTTGTTCATATCAAAAATGCAAAACATATTTCCCAACTTTGTGTTGTTTGAAAACAGTATCTTTCGATGTGCTTAGCCCAGCAAATTGGGCCTAGAATAATTAAAAAAAAATCGAAACAAAATGGAATACGAGCTAAACGATATACTTATTGCATTTGGATTGACCCTATTTGCCGGCCTATCAACAGGGATTGGAAGTGCCATTGCGTTCTTCACCAAGCACACAAACACCAAGTTTCTATCGGTTGCGCTGGGCTTTTCGGCGGGTGTAATGATTTACGTTTCGTTTATGGAAATTCTCACCAAGGCTCGCGAGTCGCTTGTCGAAGCGGCAGGGTACACCTCTGGGTCATGGATAACTGTAGGGTCATTTTTTGCTGGTATTGCGCTTATTGCCATAATCGACAAGCTGATACCATCAGCTGAAAACCCCCACGAGATAAAGCTTGTTGAGGAGGCCGACAAAAAACCTCAAAAGGATAAAAAATTAATGCGGATGGGCATGTTCACAGCGCTTGCCATTGCCATACACAACTTCCCTGAGGGCCTGGCAACCTTTACCGCTGCCTTAACCGATTCCAGCTTGGGTATTGCCATTGCAGTGGCCATTGCCATTCACAATATCCCCGAGGGAATTGCCGTATCGGTTCCCATAGTTTATGCAACGGGCAATAAGAGGAAAGCGTTTACCCTGTCGTTCCTATCGGGTTTGGCCGAGCCTGTTGGCGCGCTGGTTGGGTACCTGATTCTTATGCCTTTCCTCACCGAGCTAACCTTCGGGATCCTTTTTGCTGGGGTAGCCGGCATAATGGTTTTTATATCGATAGATGAGCTGCTACCCGCTGCCCGCGAGTACGGCGAGCACCACCTATCAATCTACGGACTAATAGGTGGTATGGCCGTAATGGCTGTTAGCTTGCTGATGTTTATATAGCATCTTCATAGCTATCCTTTGTCTACATTTACTCCGTCAAACTTCAGTTGGCAGCAATTCCTCCATGGCATTCGTGGTATCTTTTATGAATATAAAATCAAAATCATAACTTTACAGCAAAATGCAGCGCCATGAAAAAGATACTTGCATTCATTATTCTCGTTAGCCTTTCGGCAACCCTGTTTGCACAGGTAACCTTTATCCTAAAATCGATTCCCGAGAATACCCCCCGCGACTCAAAGTTTTACCTAGCCGGCATGCTCAATAAGTGGCAACCCAACCACTCCGACTACGAGTTTACAAAGGACAACCTGGGGCGGCTATCGCTTACCCTTGAGGCAGTACCCGATACCTTTGAGTATAAGATTTGTCGTGGCGACTGGACCTCGGTAGAGGTTGACTCGGCGGGTAGGGATATTGCCAGCAGGCTTTATGTCGAATCATTGGGCAATACAATTGTTCTGGATATTAAAAACTGGCGCGATAGGATGAACCCACGGCAGCTGGTATCCACCGCATCAAAAAGCGTGTTCTTTACGCCCACCAGCATCGAAATTCCACAGCTCAACCGCAGGCGTACAGTGCGGGTTTACTTCCCTCCCAACTACTCATCGAGCCAAGGCTTTCCGGTGATATACATGTTCGATGGGCAAAACCTGTTCGATGCTTCCACCGCTTTTGCGGGCGAGTGGCGGGTTGATGAGGTAATGGATAGCCTGTTTGAACGCCGAGGGCTTGGCTGCATTGTGGTGGCCATTTACCATGGCGAGGATGAAAGGCTAAACGAGTACACCCCGTGGCCCAACAACGACAAGCTGGGCGGTGATGGAGCCAAATTTGCCCAATTCATTGTGCGCGACCTCAAACCCTATATTGATAAGTACTACCGCACCCTGCCCGACAGGAATAACACAATAATTATGGGCAGCTCGCTGGGGGGGCTTATGGCACTTTACACAGCACTGGAGTATCCCAAGGTGTTTGGCAAAGCAGGTGTTTTTTCACCATCGCTCTGGTGGAGCGAGGAGGCCTTTACCCAGATTGAGAAGTTCCGCAAGCGTCAATTCCAGAAGATATACCTATACGGCGGCGAGAAGGAGAGCGAGAGCCTAATTCCCAATATCGAGAGGGCCGAAAAGCTACTGCAGGAAGTAGGTTTTTCGGAGAATGAGATATTTAAAAGCATTGCCCCCGATGGCCGCCACAACGAGTACTACTGGGGCCGCGAATTCCCCGAAGCCCTAAAGTGGATGTTTGGCATTCAGTAAGCACAAATGCAAAATGGGAGCTGCCGCTCCCATTTTTTGGTCATATGCTTCAAGCTATGAAATATACCGACCGTGATACTTGTTACAAATATAGGTTAAATATTTCAAATAGCACCGCATAAAATATTGTTTACCTCCTCATTAAACTCGCAATGTAGTTTGGGGCAATGGTTGTTTTGGGGATTTTAAAATCGAACCATCTTTGCAAGTTAAAATCCAGGCCATTGCTGTGCATAAAGTTATACAGCGCTGTCACCAGCCCATCGCTGTAATGGTTAGGATTGCAACCCACCGTATCGATATGCTCGCAGGCGTTTTGCGCAAACGAGTTTGGCTGTAATGGCACTGCTTTAACACCGTACTTCTCGGGGTTTAGCCCAATGGGGCTATGAACCGTCATGGTGAACCTGTGCCAAAATGCGCTTTGAATCAACCTATTTGCAAATAGCTGACGAACAATCTCCAGTGCATCAATGGTTTCCTTGCTGGTTTGGGTTGGGAATCCATACATTAGGTAGGCGTGAATCATGATACCCACCTTTTTAAACGCCAGGGTCGATTTAACCAGCTGCTCAATGGTTACTCCCTTCTCCATTTTCTGCAGTAGCCTATCCGATGCCACCTCAATACCACCCGAAACAGCAATGCACCCCGACCTGGCCAGCAACCTGCACAGCTCTGGTGTAAAGGCCTTCTCGAATCGAATATTGGTCCACCACGTTATGCTAATTTGTCGGGCAAGAATTTCCTCGGCCAGCTTCCTGAGCACCGCCGGCGATGCAGCCTCATCAACAAAATGAAACCCACGCTGGTTGGTTTGTGCAACAATGGCCTCAATTCTATCGCATAGCACCTGAGCGCTGGCTGGGCTATATCTATTGATATAATCGAGCGAGGTATCGCAAAAGGCGCACTTATGCCAGTAGCATCCATGGGCCAAGAACATCTTATTCCAGCGCCCATTGCTCCAAAGGTTGTGCATGGGGTTGGTGGTTTCGGTAACCGAAATGTAATCGTTCAGGGGTAGCCCATCGTACAGGGGCGCTCCAATGCTTGAGTGGTCAAAGTCGAGTTCGGTTGCATTGTTGATATACTTAACCTCTCCGTCCTCAAGGATATATGTTCGGGCAAACTCATTGTCGCCATCCTTTACACTACCCAAGATTTTTAGCAACGGTAGCTCCCCATCGTCTAAACAAACATAATCGACCAGCTTGAAAAGACGTGGCTCGTTTAAACTGCGCAGCTCGGTATTTACAAATCCACCGCCAATAACTACCTTAATGCTAGGGTAGTTCAGCTTGATAAACTGAGCCGATTTGAGCGCCATAACCAAATTCCCAGGGAAAGGAATGGTAAAACCAACCACCCTAGGCTTATGCTCCTGAACGCTTTTATCGAGCAGATTGAGCATAATCGTTGTGATGGGCGAGTCCACCTGCACCTCACGCTCAATCACATTATAATCTGATGCATAAAGCCCTATCTGCTCGGCATACCTACTAAACCCAAATCGATTATCGATACACTCGGTAATAAAATCGCCTAAATCCTCAATAAATAGCGTGGCGAGAAACTTTGCCTTATCCTGAACTCCGTCCCATCCAAAATGCTTATTCAGATTTTGCTGAATATTAAACCGCTTGGCCTTGGGCAATGCACCGTTTACAATGGCATGGGCAAAAGTAGTATCCTTACCCTGCAAGAATGCCATCACCGAATCGATATTCCTAATATACTCGTCCTTCGCCCGAATAATCTTTTTGGAATTTGCCGAGCACCCCTTAACCTCAGCAACACTGAATAGGTGCTGCAATCCATCACTCGAAAACATCTGCAGTATGCATGCAATGCTTAAATCGAGCTGAGCCACCGCAAACCCCTTCTCCTGCAAAAAGCCTTTAAGGCTGGGCGTTGCGGGATAGGGAGTGCTTAATTGAATAAACGGGGGAGTAATAAGAAGTATATCAACCTGTGCCACTGTGCTAAAATGTTGTTTGCACAAAAGTAGAATTACTTTTTTAGCATTGCTGATTCTGTATCAATTGTATTACCGAATATGCTAAAAAATATCAGCTCTGCCTAAGCACTGTCACCGCTACCCTCCGCTCGGTACGTGGCCCATCAAACTCGCATAGAAAGATATTTTGCCAAGTCGATAGCCCCATCTTCCCATCAATAATTGGGATGGTTTCCTGGGGGCCAACAAGGCCAGCCTTTAGGTGCGAATCGCCATTACCATCCTGCCTGTCGTGCAGCCATACTCCGCTGGGTATAAGCTTGCGCAGCAGGCTAACCACATCGGTTTGCACCGACTCGTCCCAATTCTCCTGTATCATTATGCCTGCCGTGGCACCCTGCACGTAAACGTTTACCAGCCCAACCTTCACCCCCGACTGAGCTACCACATCGGCCACCTGGCTGGTAATATCGTATAGCCCCTCCCTTGCTTGAGTGCTTATGCTGATAATCTTCTGCATTTTTTATTTACGAAGATACATAATTTACAAAAATCGTAATTTTGCGCCATGCAGAAGCAAAATCTTTTTGGGCTAAATATCACTGAAATTGAGGGAATGGTAACGAGCTATGGTCATAACCCATCGCTGGCCAAAGATATTTGCACTTGGATGTATAGACGAGGTTGCCGCTCGGTCTTCGATATGGTGTCCATACCAATGGATTTGCGAAAGAAGTTGGATAGCACCTACTCCATTCAGTTTACAGAACCGGAATCGTGGCAAGTATCATCCGATGGAACCACCAAGTACCTGCTGAGAACTATGGCAGGCAACCCCTTTGAAACGGTTTTTATGCCAGGCGAAAAGCGAAACACCCTATGCATTTCGACCCAAAGCGGTTGCCGAATGGACTGCGGATTTTGCTACACCGGTAGGCTTGGACTACTCGAAAACCTTACCGCCGCTAATATCCTTGGGCAGCTTGTGAGTATCTCGCAAAAACAGCAGGTAAACAGAATTGTTATTATGGGTATGGGCGAACCGCTCGACAATCCCATTGAGGTTATGCGCGCGCTGGAAATACTGAACGCTCCATGGGGTTATGGTTTTGGTGCGGTCAACATCACCCTGTCAACCGTGGGCATCATACCCCAGCTACAGCAGCTGGTTACTGCCCGATTATGCAATATTGCCATTAGCCTGCACAGCCCGTTCCCCAACCAGCGAGCCAGGATGATGCCTGCTGAGCACGATTTTCCAATTCTAGAAGTTGTTTATTTCCTTAAAAAAAATCAACCAAAAAAGCCGCTACGCCTCTCGTTCGAGTACGTTGTGCTACCCAACGAGAACGATAGCCCTGAGCATGCTCAGGCCATTGCCATGCTTCTTGACCAGCTGGTTTGCCATGTAAACGTTATCCCGCTAAACACAGCCAAACAGGATGAAAGGCTTTGGCAGGCCGCAAGGGCATTTCAGCAGATGCTGATGGGTTTAAATATTCGCACCACCCTACGCCAGTCACGAGGCCAAGATATTGAGGCAGCCTGTGGGATGATGGCGGGGAGAAGCTCCGTTCGCCCAAGGCTGCCATATTGAAACGAAGTTCGACGGTCGGCTCCCGACATAGTACATTCCCGACAAAAAGCATCGGGACAGGCTGGGACAAGTTGTGCCGCCGTCGGGCTATTCTTGCAGGCTCCCGCTATTTGCGGGACAGGTTGCGCCTGCGTTCGCCCGAGGTTGTCTGATTGAAACGAGGTTCGGCGGTCGGCTCTGCCGCCGTCGCTCTATTCTTACAGGCTGCGCCTGCGTTTCCTCTCCCCCACTACCGCGAATTCTCATCTGTTGTCCCTTAACGATTCCAAGTCTGGGGAATAACAAGCTAAAGCTCCCCCTCCCTTTGTGTTGAAGCCAATAGATAGAGTTGTAACATTGCTGCAGAACCATTTCTCTTAAACTTGTAGCATTTAATGATATTTTAACTATATTTGGACAAATATGAAGTACAACTTCAAATCCGCCAACCAATGGAAACTCATTATATATATAGGGAGATAGAGGGTGAGCTGATAACGTTTAGCCCAGCTATACCCTGTGCTAGTTGTAACTGGACCACGACAATCGGGGAAAACTACCCTATGCAAAAATGTTTTTAAAGATTACCATTACATCAACCTCGAGGATCTTACCCTTCGCGAGCAAATAGCCGTGTCGCCCAAAACGTTTTTAGCACAATATGCCCATGGTATTATAGTTGATGAGGCCCAGCAACTCCCCGATATCTTTTCATTTATTCAGGTTGTGGTAGACGAAACCCCAAACTGCCATCTTGTACTAACGGGTAGTAGCAATTTTGCCTTAATGGAGAAGGTTACCCAATCGCTTGCAGGACGATCGGCAACTTTAACCCTGCTGCCGCTATCAATAAAAGAGCTGGGAAATTTATCGAGCAATAGCACCGACACACTTCTTATTAACGGTGGGTACCCCGCAATTTGGGCTAAGAAAATCCCAACTCAGGACCTCAACAGGCAGTATTACAACACATACATTGAAAGAGATGTTCGGCAACTGCTAAAGGTTAAGGATCTAATCAAGTTTCAGATTTTTATTCGCTTATGCGCAGGTAGAGTTGCAACTGAGCTTAATGCGTCGGCATTGGCAAACGAGGTGGGTGTCTCTGTACACACTATAATTGACTGGATTAGTGTTCTTGAAGCATCATACATTATTTTTCGTTTGCCTCCCTTTTATCGAAATGTGGGAAAACGATTAGTAAAAACTCCAAAATTATATTTCTGCGACACGGGCTTAGCTTGTTTCCTGTTGGGCATTGACAATGAGAAACAACTCGCGTTACATCCACTACGAGGAGCACTATTAGAAAATACTGTTGTTTTAGAGTTTTTGAAACACCGCTACAACCGCGGGAAATTGCCAAATCTGTTCTTCTACCGCGACAAGTCTCAGCGCGAAATAGACCTTATCCAAGAGTTTGGCAATGAAGTATATGCTTACGAGATTAAATCGGCCAGAAGTTTTCACAAGGACTTTTTAAAGAATTTAGTTTTTCTAAAACAGCTATTGGGAAAAAGTCTAGTTTCAACGCAGGTTATTTATGATGGTGAGCATAACTCATACAGCAACGAGTTTGGTGTGGTAAACTTTAGGAAGGTAAACTTCAAGTAGTCCCCGCTACCGCGAGTTCTCATCTGTTATCCCTTAGCGATTCCAAGTCTGGCAAAAAACAACCGGACATAGGAATGATAAGGGTGGGCGGGCAAGACTTGGAAAGGTCCGCCTGTTTTTTGGCGGACTTTCCAAGGTCAAGAGGGAAAAGTTTAAAGTCCCAGCTACCGCACGACTCCCGTCGTGTGGGAACGAAGCAAAGAAAATGGTTATATTTGCTTAATGCGCCAAGGGTCGTAGTGGCTAGGAAGTATTTTTGCTGTCGCAAAAGCCACACGAGGGGACTCGTGCGGCAGCGGGGGTTACTAACCGGAGGATGGTGTATCCCAATCCTGACAGGTTTTGAAAACCTGTCAGGATTTTCAAGGCTGCCTGATTGAAACAAAATTCGGCGGTAGGCTCTACGATCTCTTAACGTTTCCATAACCGGCAAAAACAGCCGGACGATGGGAAGTTAAGGGTACATGTAGTAAATCAAAAAAAGCGTTGAAAACCCAATCTCAACGCTTTTTTCTTAACTCAATAGCTTGCTTAGCCCTCAATCCACTTGGCCACATCCTCCATGGCGGGATTTTCTAAGCCCAGCTTATTCTTTTTGTTAAAGCCGCAAAGGTCGTTAAATAGCTTGCCTGCCTTTAAACCTTTTAGCGAAGCTACGGTGGTGTGCCCCATTTTTTGCAGTACAGGAACCCATTCTGCCGGAACACCAACCTTTGCATATGCCTCGGGGGAGTCCTTGCGCGATTTGGGTTCGGGCTTCATCTGGGGGAAGAATAGCACATCCTGAATAGACGATTGGTTAGTCATGAACATGGTCAATCGGTCAATTCCAATGCCTATGCCCGAGCAGGTTGGCATACCGTACTCCAGGGCGCGCACAAAATCGTGGTCGATAAACATGGCCTCGTCGTCGCCCTTCTCGCTTAGCTTAAGCTGATCTTGGAAACGCTCCAGCTGGTCAATTGGGTCGTTGAGCTCGCTATAGGCATTGCACAGCTCCTTGCCATTCACCATGAGCTCAAAGCGTTCGGTTAGCTCAGGATTTGTGCGGTGGCGCTTGCACAACGGCGACATCTCTATGGGATAATCGGTTATAAAAGTGGGCTGAATAAAGTGATGCTCGCACTTCTCGCCAAAAATCTCGTCGATTAGCTTGCCCTTACCCATCGACTCATCCACCTCAATACCCAAATCGGTACAGATTTGGCGCAGCTCATCCTCATTTTTTCCGGTGATATCAACACCTGCATACTCCTTAATGGCATCGGTCATGGTTACGCGGCGGAACGGTCGCTTAAAGTCAATCTCCTTGTCGCCAACGGTTACCTTAGTGGTATTGTGTAAGGCCAGAGCCACACGCTCAATCATCTCCTCGGTAAAGTCCATCATCCAGAAGTAATCCTTGTAGGCCACGTAAATCTCCATAACAGTAAACTCTGGATTATGTGTACGATCCATACCCTCGTTACGGAAATCCTTGGCAAACTCGTAAACGCCATCAAATCCGCCAACAATAAGCCTTTTTAGGTACAACTCGTTGGCTATACGGAGATATAAGGGCATATCCAGCGCATTATGATGCGTAATGAAAGGACGGGCAGCAGCGCCTCCGGGAATAGGCTGCAGTATGGGCGTTTCAACCTCGAGGTAACCCTTCGAGTTGAAAAAGTCGCGCATGGTGTTAATTATCTTGCTACGTTTGATAAAAGTGTCGCGCACCTTGGGGTTTACCACCAAATCGACGTAACGCTGGCGGTAGCGCTGCTCGGGATCGGTAAAAGCATCGAATGTTTGGCCATCCTTCTCCTTAACAATGGGCAGCGGACGGATTGATTTGGCCAGCACGGTTAGCTCCTGGGTGTGTATGGAAATCTCGCCCATCTGGGTTTTAAAAACAAATCCCTTAATGCCAACTATATCTCCAATATCTAGCAATTTCTTAAAAACGGTGTTGTAAAGGGTTTTATCGTCGCCAGGGCAAATATCGTCGCGGCGGATATACACCTGTACCCTACCCTTCTGATCCTGAATCTCGAAAAACGATGCGTTACCCATGATTCTACGGGTCATGATACGCCCTGCCACGCAAACCTCGGTTTTGGCCTCGCATAGCGAGTCGAAGTTATTGTTAATATCCGATGAGTAATGGCTTACGGGGTATTGAGCCGCAGGGTATGGGTCAACCCCCAGCTTACGCATCTCGGCCAGCGATGCTCTACGTAGCTGTTCCTGTTCACTTAGTTCAAACATAGTATGTAAAGTATTGAAAATTCGGCTGCAAAGATATAGATTTTTGGGCGACCAACTCACGTTTAAGTCGCCTAAACTGATATGATAAGTTAAATACGGAAAGTGGCGATGCGCTAGCCAAACATCATCTTAACCCTTTTTACGGCCTCAATCAGCCGATCAATCTCATCGCAGGTGTTGTAAAGGGCCAGCGATGCCCGTACAGTACCATCTATTCCAAAGTGAGCCATAACGGGCTCGGTGCAGTGGGTGCCGGTTCGCACGGCAATGCCCATCTTGTCGAGTATCATACCCGTGTCGTAGGGATGAATATCGCCCACCACAAACGAGATGATGGGGGCCTTATCCTTGGCGGTACCAAAAATCTTTACCCCATCGATGGCAAGCAGCTGCTGGGTGGCATACTCGAGCAGCTCGGTTTCGTAGCGCACGGCATTATCAATTCCAACGGATTGGTAGTACTTTATGGCCGTGGCCAGCGCTGCCGCACCAATGTAGTTGGCTGTACCCGCCTCGAACTTAAAGGGCAACTCGTTGTATACCGTTTTGGTAAACGATACCGTTGCTATCATATCGCCTCCGCCCTGCCATGGGGGCAGCTGCTCGAGCAGATCCTCCTTGCCATACAAAACGCCAATGCCCGTTGGGCCATAAAGCTTATGACCTGAGAATGCATAAAAATCGGCATCCAGCGCCTGCACATCCACCACACCGTGCTTAATACCCTGCGCGCCATCAATTAGCACCTTTACGTTGTGGCTATGCGCCTTGGTAATAATTTCCTTTATGGGGTTTACCGTACCCAGCGAGTTTGACACGTGAGTTACGGCAATAATCTTAGTTTTGGGTGATATTAGACCATCGAGCTTATCAACCTGTAGCTCCCCGCTATCGTCGAAAGGTAAAACCATAAGCGTAGCTTTTTTGCGCTCGCACATGAGCTGCCAGGGCACAATGTTGGAGTGGTGCTCCATTTCCGATACAATTACCTCATCGCCCTCAGCAATAAAAGCTTCGCCAAACGAGAAGGCCACCAGATTTATGCTTGCCGTGGTACCCGAGGTAAACACTATCTCCTTGGTGCTTTTGGCATTTATAAACGAGCGTACCACCTCGCGCGCCTCCTCGTATGCACGGGTCGACTCGTCGCTTAGCTTATGTACCCCCCTGTGGATATTGGAATTTACTTGGTTGTAAAAATAACCAATGGTGTCGAGCACACAGGTAGGTTTCTGGGTGGTGGCACCGTTATCGAAGTAAACCAATGGTTTACCGTATACCTGTTGATTTAGGATAGGAAAATCGGCTCGGATTTTATTGATATCGAAAGACATATGTTTACATTGATTTTTAAACTTTAGCGATAGCTACTACGCTAACCAATCATCTCCGTTAACGTTGCTCTAAATAGTTCACATTCTTCATCGGAAAGCAAACCCAACTGCGCAATGATATCATCACGCTTTAGCGTAATAATCCTATCGACCTTAACTATGGAATTTACCCTTAACCTATTGTTTGGTGAGGATTTTATAAAGATTTCTCTGTCGGAAAGGTTACTGGGGACAACCGAACTAATAGCAGACACAACTAGATCCTTGTACTTGTCTGTTGTTTCGGTAATAACTACTGCTGGTCTTACCTTTCTATGCGTATGCTCTGCAAACGGAAAGGGTACAAGAACTATTTGACCAAACTTCATGGTTTACCCTTATTGGCATCAAGATAATCCTGATACAAATCCTCTTCCTGAGCAATCCAAAAGTCGAACCCCTTAGATTGTGCCGAAAACTCTCTGACAGCAAAGGTTTCTTCATCAATCTCCTCAACAAATGTAACAATTACCTTGAAGCGTTTCTCCTTAGGCACATCACCAAAAAGTTTAATCTTTCCTGCTTCAAAAATTCCATTCACCGATAACATAACATTACATTTTTGGTAAAGATAATAAAGGTTCGCATTAAAGTCAATTTACTCTTATCGGAAGTACTAGCAGCAATGCATAGGACAATTGTGGCATCGAGAGAGCTCGCCCCGCAAACGCTTATTCACCAGCTCATCGATTCGCTCGCGAAGCGGTTCAATTTTGATGTTGCCAACCACATCGTGAGCAAAACCGAACATTAGCAACAGCTTAGCCTCGCGCTCGCCAATTCCGCGCGACTGCATGTAGAATTTGGCATCCATATCGAGCTGGCCAACGGTGGCGCCGTGGGTACACTTTACGTCATCGGCATATATCTCGAGCTGGGGCTTGGTGTGCATCCTAGCATCGGCGGTTAGCAGCAGGTTGTTGTTGCTTTGGAATGCTTGCGTTTTTTGGGCATCCCTTCGCACCAGAATGCGTCCGTTAAAAGCACCCGTAGCCTGATCGTCGAGAATAGCTTTATAGAGCTCGTTGCTGGTACAGTTAGGCTTGGCGTGGTCGATAAACGAGTACATATCGACATGCTGATTGCGGTCGACCAGCGCAAGGCCATAGGTATGGTTCTCACAGCCCTCATCGTTTAGCAGAACATGCACGTTGTTGCGAATTACCCCACCATGCAACGAAACCGTATTGGTGCTAAGCACCGAGTCGCGCTCCTGCTTACCAAATAAGTGGGAGAACTGGGTTGAGTCGTTGTGCTGGTTCTGCATCGATACAATATCGATACTGGCCCCCCTATTGATTACCACCTCGGTTACCTCGTTGGATATAAACACCGATGGCGACAGGGTATGATCGCATATCACGATATCGGCCTGGGCATTCTCCTCGGCCACAATGAGGTTACGGTACTGAACCATCTGGTTCTCATCGCTCATGAGCAGGTTGATTAATTGGATGGGCTTCTCGAGTACCACGCCCTTGGGTATGTAGATAAAAACACCATCCTGCGCAAATGCCGTATTGAGGGCCACCAGACCATCATCATCGTTATTGGCCAAGGTGTTGTAGTACTTGCTCACCACATTTGGATACTTCTTAGCGGCCTCGGCCAGGCTTCCCACAATTACCCCGTGCTCAAGCTCAACCAGCATCTCGGGGTTATTAAGATAAAAACCATTGAGCGTAAGCGCAAGGTGCGTATCGAGCGAAGGGATATCGCAGCGAAAAATATCATCGATGTTAAAGGTGATCGGCTTGGGTGTAAAGTACTTCTCATAATCGTTGCGGAAAAGCTGCTCCACCTTTATGTACTTGTACTTCTCGCTCTTTGCACTGGGGAAGCCAAGCAGCTTGAAGCTCTCCACTGCCGAGGGTCGAGCATGGTTAAGCACATCGGCAGAGTTCTCGGTTATCAAATCGAGGTTATCGATGTAGAGGTTTATCAGCTCCTCTTTGGGGGATATTGTGGTTGTTGGACTCATATCTATATCTTTAATTTCAACACAGAGACACAGAGGCACAGAGGTATAAAAAAACTGTTAGTACAAACAAGATACTATTTTGACAAGCTCATTTATTGCTTTAAAAATTATTCTCTGTGGCTCCGTGCCTCGGTGTTAATCATTTGAGTTTACTCATCTTCTCCATTCTTAATCCAGTCGTACCCCTTGTCCTCGAGCTGGAGAGCCAGCTCCTTGCCTCCGGTTTTAACAATACGACCGTTGTAAAGGATATGCACAAAATCGGGCACAATGTAATCCAGTAGCCTTTGGTAGTGCGTAATTACAATGGTTGACTTATCGGGGCTTTTAAGCTTGTTAACGCCGTTGGCCACAATGCGTAACGCATCGATATCGAGACCAGAATCTGTCTCGTCGAGGATAGCCAGCTTGGGTTCAAGCATCGCCATTTGGAAAATCTCATTCTTCTTCTTCTCGCCACCAGAGAAACCCTCGTTTACGGCCCTGTTGGTAAGGGCAGAGTCAATCTCCACCAGCTCCTTACGCTCGCGCATTAGCTTCAGGAAGTCAGATGCTGAAAGAGGGTCTAACCCCTTGTGCTTACGATGCTCGTTAAGCGCGGTTTTCATAAAGTTCACCATGCTCACGCCGGGAATCTCAACGGGGTACTGAAAGCTGAGGAAAAGCCCCTCGCGTGAGCGTTCCTCGGGCGATAGTTCGAACAGATCCTTTTGGTTAAAGGTTATCTCGCCCTGGGTTACCTCAAACAGCTCGCGGCCGGCAAGCACAGCGCTAAGCGTACTTTTTCCAGAGCCGTTGGGCCCCATGATGGCATGAATTTCGCCAGGTTTTATCTCTAGGTAAATACCCTTGAGAATCTCTTTCCCGTTGATGCTGGCGTGTAGGTTTTTTATTGATAACATAGCTTCGGTTCTTAAAGTCTATTGAAAAATATGTACTATTCTTTTTGTTTATCCAACGCTGCCCTCGAGGCTAATAGCAAGTAGTTTCTGAGCCTCAACGGCAAACTCCATGGGGAGCTTGTTGAGCACCTCCTTGGCGTAGCCATTTATAATTAGCGCCACAGCATCCTCGGTAGAAATTCCGCGCTGGTTGCAGTAAAAAATTTGATCCTCACCAATTTTTGATGTGGTGGCCTCATGCTCCACAATGGCGCTGGGGTTGTCCACCTCAATATAAGGGAATGTGTGTGCTCCGCACTTGTCGCCCAGCAGCAGCGAGTCGCACTGGGAAAAGTTCCGTGCATTTTCGGCATTCTTCACCACCTTAACCAAACCACGGTAGCTGTTGTTACTTACGCCTGCCGAAATTCCTTTGGATACAATACGGCTACGGGTGTTCTTGCCAATGTGTATCATCTTGGTTCCAGTATCGGCCTGCTGATGGTTGTTGGTAACCGCTACGGAGTAGAACTCGCCGTATGAGTTATCGCCCATGAGGATGCAGCTGGGGTACTTCCAAGTAACCGCGGAGCCAGTTTCGACCTGAGTCCACGATATCTTGCTGTTGTCTCCCTTACAAATACCGCGCTTGGTTACAAAGTTGTATATGCCACCCTTTCCATTCTTGTCGCCTGGGTACCAGTTCTGTACGGTGGAGTACTTCACATCGGCGTTTTTCATGGCCACAATCTCAACCACAGCTGCGTGCAGCTGGTTCTCGTCGCGCTGTGGGGCAGTACACCCCTCGAGGTACGACACGGTGCTATCCTCGTCGGCCACTATCAGGGTGCGCTCAAACTGACCCGTATTCGCCGCATTGATGCGGAAGTAGGTACTCAACTCCATGGGGCACTTAACCCCCTTGGGGATGTAGCAGAAGCTGCCATCGCTGAAGACGGCCGAGTTGAGCGCAGCAAAAAAGTTATCGCTAGCTGGCACCACCGAGGCTAAGTACTTTTTCACCAAGTCGGGATGCTCACGAATAGCTTCGCTCATGGAGCAGAATACTATACCCTGCTCGGCAAGAGCTTCGCGAAAGGTTGTTTTTACCGATATGCTATCCATAACCGCATCAACGGCAACTCCGGTGAGCAGCTTCTGCTCTTCGAGCGGGATACCTAGCCTATTGAACGTGTCGAGCAGCTCGGGATCCACCTCGTCCAAGCTCTCGAGCTTGGGTTTCTGCTTGGGGGCAGCGTAGTAAATCACCTCCTGAAAATCGATATCGGGGATATTGAGGTGTGCCCACTGGGGCATCTCCATGGTTTGCCAGTGACGAAAAGCATTGAGTCGAAACTCTAACATCCACTCAGGCTCACCCTTTTTCTCGGAGATGATGCGGACCACATCTTCGCTTAACCCCTTGGGGATGGTTTCGGTTTCGATATCGGTAACAAAGCCATACTTATACTCCGAACCCGTTACCTCATCGATAATCTTATCCTGATCGTTGGCCATTGCTTACAGTTTATTGATTTTGATACTATTATATATCTCTTTTCTTACTGGGAACAACGCTACAGAAGCCGAATTGTTTACCCCGTTGTTAAAAAGATAACAAGTAAGTTGGAATCAGTCTAAATAAATTGCAAATATAACGTGTTTAGGGTTAAACACGAAATGAATTGTGAGGAAAAGCGAAGATTAAAAGTATGATTTTTAGCAGCAAAACTGTTGATGTAAGGCTGTTACTCGAACCTAATCTCCTCAACCTTGGCGCTTATTTCGTTTAGCGCATCGAAAACACTTTTCTCGGGTGGAATGATATTCTGATCGTTCCAAAAAACTTGGTCGTACACCCATGAATTATCGAGGAATACATTATGGGTTGGCTCCAGCTCGCGCCTATCGAAACGCACCACATTATCGGTCTCAATCTGGGTGTTAACCAGCTCGAAGAAAAGATGGAAGGAGTTGTTAAACAGGCTGCGCCTGTATCGATACCGGAACTTCAAATCGCCCCTTACGTGCGATAGGTGGTGCACACCATCGTAGCTGTTGTATCGCACGGTGTAGGATATGCTCACAGGTCTAAATCGGAACCTACGGTTTCGTTTGTAAACGTACTGATCGGTTGCCTGACCAATGTTATGCGGGCTTACCCTAAAATCGGCTCCCAGAATGGCAAGGTTATCAATATCGATATAAATTACTCCCTCCATAAGGGGTTCGGTAACACCCTCCTTCAGGTTAAACCCAATGGCATAGGCCACCCTATCGCCTATGGTAATAATATCTTCGCGCGTAAAGTTGTAGAGCTGAACAAACTCCTCCTCGAGGTAAAAGGGCGTATGCTTCACCAAATCGAGGGTAAGCGAGCTATTAATGCCTCCCCTAAGCTTAATGCTGAGGGTGTCAGCGGGCTCTAGGTTCTGAGTTTTTCTTGATTTGAGCTGCTTCACCTGATCGGTTTCATTGGGTCTGGTATAGGATGATTTGTAAATCTTAAAAATGGCCTCGGAGTAGTTCTGGTACTTATCGTTTTTAACCACCCCCTCGCGGTAAAATGAGGTGAAATAAACCGGCTTATCGCTATAGTTTTCGGGTATTCGAGCAAAGGCTTCGCGTAAAAGCTGCTTGGGGTCAATATTACGAATAATAACCTCTTGAATCGATATAATATCGGCTTCAAGGAAGATATCAATGGGTTCGGTGGCCAACAAATCGATTGGGAATTTGCGGGTTTTGTAACCTATGTGCATAAGGCTGATGTTTCGGGGCTCTAACTTCAAGGGTATTTTAAGCTGGAAAACGCCTTCCTGGTTGGTAATACTACCCAAACCAATCTCGGGAATGCCAACCGTTACGTAGGGTATGGGTTGTAAGGTTTGGGAATCGAGCACTCGCCCTCTGAGCATGGTGAAGGTAAGGTCAACGGCCTGGCGGGCATCGAGTACATCTACAGGTTGCTTTATCCTGTGGATAAGGATATGGTTGTCGTAAACTGTGTACAGGAAAAGGCTATCGCCAAGTATTTGACGTAGGGCTTGCCTTAGCTCAACATTCTGTACCTGAGGTCGAATTCTGCGGTCGTTTTCTACCAGTCGACTATCGTATGCAAACTGAAACCCTATGCTATCGGCCAGCTGGTTTAAGGCTCTATATACCGTTGTTCTTTGGTTGGGTATGGTAACCCGTTTGCTGAATAGATCATCATTGGAATGCTGCCCCATAACCAAGGATCCCCTACTAAAAAGCCCCAGTAGCAGGATAACATTAACAATGCGCAGGGTACGTATTGCTAACCCATTGGTATTTTGGTAGGTTTTGAGCATTCTATGGTTGCCATAGCGTAATGGTGCTATTCTCGTACTTCGCTTCCAATCCTAACGCTGCGCATATCACCTCCACCATTGAGTCGATAGAACTATCGACAAAGGTTACGGTAAGCCTTCGACTACCCACCAGGTAGGTGTCGACAATAATATTTGACCCAAAGGTTTTATTGAGCACCTGCACAATGCTGCTCAGCTGTTCGTCCTTAAACTGTAGCCTACTCGTTTTGTACTTGCTCTCGGGCGATACCACCCCACTGATTTTGGTAAGCTCGTTGTTTGCCAAGGTTACCCTATCGCCCGCCAGGGCAACTACCCCTTTGGCCTTGCGTGCCTTGGATTCAACATTCACAGAGCCTGTTTGTACCAAAACCTCGAAAATGGAATCTTTACCAGCCCTTACGGTGAACGAAGTCCCCAGCACCTGCACCTGGGCATTCGTGGTCTCGACCACGAAGGGGATTTGTGTATTGTGGGCCACCTCGAAGAATGCATCGCCATCGAGGGATATGCTCCTGCTTCTGCGACCAAATCGTTTGGCGTAGGAAATAGTTGTGTTGGGCTCGAGGTAAACCACACTGCCATCGGTTAGGCTATGGACTAGCGTTGTGGGCTCGGCACTCGATTGTATGGTAACGCTTTGGTTTAAAAGGTTTGTAAATAGGAAGGCGGAGGTAGCTACAAGTATTACTACCACTGCAGCGGTTGCCCTTAACCACATTTGGTTAAACAGCGGCCTTACGTTTACGCTCCCAACCAAATCCTCCTCCTTAAGCTTGCCCGAAAGGTTTTGCCAAGCTTTATCCACATTGGGTTTTTTCATTGTAATGTTTCCTATTTGTTTCCAGTCTCTTCTGAAGTCCTCCACTAGCACCATATTCTCAGGATGGCTATTTACAATTGTCTCAAACTCTTTGGCCTCGGAGACGGTCATCTCCTGAGCTAAGTACTTAGCAATTATGCTACAATGGTTTGGTATATCTAGATTCAGCTTCATAATTTCCGATAGTTTAGCAGGTTACCCCATGGTACTGCTTAAGGTTTACTCTAAAAAGCTTAAGGGCTTTGCCCATGTTTGCCTCCACGGTTTTAACCGACACCGAGAGCTTGTCGGCTATCTCTTGGTACTTCATCCCATCGAATCGGCTCATCACAAATATTTGGCGGCAACGTTCGGGGAGTTCATCCAATGTTTTGTCAATAATCTGGGAGAGCTCCTCCGCATCCATCTCTTGTCCTACCTGCTGCTCTGCCTGCGCATACTGTATTTTCATCTCCCGGTTGTACCTGCCCTTTACCACGTTGTGCTCAATAACTTTAAGGCATCGGTTCTTGGTAGCTTGGTAGAGGTACGACTTTATGGATGATTTGATCTCAATACGCTCCCGGTTTTTCCAGTAGTTGTAAAAAAGATCCTGCACGACCTCTTCGGCAACATCCATATCTTTCACAAACTTATTGGCAAAGTGGCAGAGCTCGGCATACATCTTTCTAAAGAGTTTTTCGAACTCTTTTATGTCACCCTGCTGAATTTTATTGTGCGAAAAGCTTATCAGTAAGCCCATTTTGCTGCCGGTTAATTGCCCAAAGATATGAAAATGCAATAAAACTATTACCAAAAAGGGTGCTGCGCCGTGGTAAAACGGCGCAGCATATCCTCTGTGCTACTACTTCTGCTGCCTCATAAGGCGGCGGCCATATCTGCGGATGGCATCCTCAATGGACTCCTCGGGCTTAATGTAGTTGTGCTCTCCCCAGAAATCGTCATCGTTAAAGGCATCAACGGCATCGGCCAGAACATCTCTCTGCCCAAAGCTTTCGCGGAGTGCAAACCTCTCGGCATTTTCCAAATCCCTATCGGTTATGGCCATCTCGGCCACCACGGCGTAGTTGGTATTAAATATCTTACGTTGCCAGTTTGCCTTAAAGGTAAGCTCGTTGCGCATATAGTTTAGGTAGTACTTGCCATTGTTCTCGGTGTAGGTTACGTAGTACGATGTGCTGGTTGGCGTAAATTTAACCCCCCTAGGCTTACGTAGTACGAACAGCTTGGCTGCCTCCTCCTCGTTGTCGAGGTTTAGGCTAAAGTGAGCATGGGTTATGGCCAAGTTTCGGGTATCGATGAATAGCCTGCCGTAGTAGAGCGGAAAGTCAATATTCTCCTTTTGCGCAAAGCTAATCACATAGCTTATCTTATCGTCGATGGTAACCACGTCATCGATTCTAAACTCGTAGTAATCCTCAAAATCCTCGAAGAAAATCACATCAGCATTCTTGGCAACATCCAGCAGAAGCGACACGCTTGGGCCTCCCTGTAGCTTCACGGCAAGGGTGTCGGCCTTCTTCACGTTAGCACTTTTGCGGCCCTTGTAAAGCTTTACCCTGTCGCCACCGCCCATGGGTTTGTACGATGCTTTATAGATATCGACAATAGCCTCGGAGATAGAGATGTAGTCGCGGCGCTGCTTGATGGTTTCGCGGTAGAACCCGGTAAGCATATTGGGCTTATCGCTGTAGTTAAACTGCACCTTACGCAGGGCCTCCTTCACAATGGTTAGTGGGTCTTCGGGCCGAATGGTAACTTCACCAAGGGCTACCGATGCGGGTTCGAGCTTTACCTCTACCGCCCCATTTAGCAATTTATTTAAGGCAATTCGCTTCGATTTGTACCCCAGATGCGAGAACTCAACCTCTTTAGCATCGATACTTCTATTGATTTTTAGGGTAAACTCACCCTCGCTGTTCGATACCGTACCAATGTGTGTGCCGGGTACGGTAACATAAGCAAAGTATAGGCTGTTGTTGGTTTTAGCATCCTTTAGCGTACCACTTATGGTGATAAAGCCATTGCCATTTTGCCCAAATGCTGGGCTGAGCATAAGCACCATCAGTGCCAGCGTGCTCATTTTTCGCAGGTAGTTAGCAATTGTTTTCATAGCTGTATTGTATTAAGGGTTGTTATTTTCTTGCTTTCATTACTATGACCCTTAAACAACAATTTACCCTACCGGAAACGTGGAGTAATTTTAATTTTATTGGGTCTTTGTATAAATACCAACATTTTGGGTATGGCAAAATCGCTTGAACCGTAATAGCTTTGCCCCAGAAAAACAATTATATCTTACAAAAAATAATGAGAAGAATAGACAAATACCTACTTGTCACACTAATTCTTGGGTTAGTATTGGTTTACCAACAACTTTTGCTCATACAAGCGACCCAGAAAGCAAAGATAAAGTAACTATAGGAGGATACGGGCAGGTTGATTTCAACAAACCATTCATCCCAAGTCAGAATAGTAATTCAAAAATCGACATTCACAGAATGGTTTTGCTTATGGGCTATCAATACTATAAACGCTTATCGTTTTTAATATTTTTTGCTTTTGAAAAACTTAATTACTTTTGTGTGAAATTACACAAAAAATGTTACGGAATACAACCCTAACCCTATTAGTAATTAGTTGCGCACTAGTATGTTCAGCATCAAATTATCGCAAATTTGATTCAAATATTAGTAATTTAGCTAGCGCAAATCCTAGCCTAAGGGATACCGTTGCCTATGATAAGCTACTGCTTGCCAATGGCAAGGAGATGCTGGTAGCTGTTCAAAGGGTTTCGGATAGGTTTGTTTTTTTCATCAAACCAGGTGGTTCCAGTACTGACTGGATTGACCGTAACGAGGTGAAAGCCATACACTACAAATCGGGCGAAGTAGATGAGCTGGACAAGCCACCGGCAAATGCTGAACCAGCAAAACCTAAGGATTGGCAAAGCATAGAGCTAACACGAGAACCAAATGATATTGAGGGGTTAACAAAAGTTGATGATATTGAGATACGCCTAATATCGCCAAGCAACCGAAGCTACCAGAGTGCAAAGGCTCTTGAACGTAGCGCTGAGGTATCGATAATGAAGCAGGCAGCCAGCATGAATGCCGATATTGTGCTTGTCACAAAGGTGAACCATATTAGAGCCTATGGCGACCCGCCTGTTATAATCATGACTGCCGAAGCATACAAAAAGCGTTAGCTATTATTTAGGATTACCATTAGCTGGCTATGCAGGCTAGCATGTAGCTCAGCTAGCCTGTTCATCCTATTGCTTCCTTTAAGCCCATGCCCAATAATATTTACACGTTGACCAAAGATTCTGGCCCATCTTTTCCAAACGAAGAAAATGTAGAAGCTAGCAATAAAGCCAACTATATAAATTGCACTATATAGCAAGCTCATTGTAAAAAGGGCAAAGGCGATTGTTTGTATAATTAGCATCAAGAGCGATAATACGAGTCCAATTACAAAGCGCACACTGCTTATAAACTGCTTATCCTCAAACTTATTACTTATTAGTTTAGCCACTGCAACGGGTACAATAATGTTGATGAACGATGCTATAAAAAGGGGCAGGGTAACCAGCAATGCCAAGGCAAGCGGGAAAAGACCAACTTTATGCAACAAACCCAAGGGAAAGAACCCGGGAGTAATCCCTCGCCTGCTAAGTAACAACCTGTACTCAAGCGCATCGGCTGCTAGCAACAAAAAATCATCGTTGCTATTATCCCTTAAGTGGTTTATCCCTTTAATAATATCTTGCTGCATATCAACCACTGTTGAATGATTTTTGGGTAAGCCACGCTCCTCAACTATTCCGTTGGCAAAGGAGTTAATTAGAACCTCATACACCGAGTAGTACTTCTCCTCCTCAATATCAATCATTTCGGCCTTGATACCCTTCTCGAGATGACTTATCAGCATGTTGTATGCTTTGGCAGGATTCTCCTTATACACGTTCATGAAAGGCTTAACGCTGAAGGCTTCACCAAAGCGCACATGGAGCTTACTACCAACACGTGAATAATGATCGTAGTCGAGCCCAACGGGAACTATCATGATATCGAGGGAGCTATCAGCTTCAAAGGCTTGCAAGGCAATGCGGGCAATCCCTTTCTTTAGCGGGCGCAGGCGCTTAAGGTCACCATGATTGCCCTCGGGAAGTATTACCAGCCCATTCTGGTTCCTAAGCACGTCGATGGTCTTATTGAAAATCTCGTCGTTCCTCTGCAGGTTCTCGTACCCATCGCGCATACGGTAAACGGGCATAATCTTTATAAAGGTAAGCATCTTGCTTAACAGAGGCTTTTTGAAAATATCGGCGCGAGCAAGGAAAACGGGTTGCCAAGTTTTTACAGAAAGAATTGCCAGCGCATCCATAAGCGCATTCTGGTGATTAGGTGCAAATATCAGCGTTTTGTTTTTGGGAAGGCTCTTAAGCCCCGAAACTGTGGTGCTAAAATAGAAGTGAAAACCCAAATCGACCCATTGCTTTAGAATGTAGTAGGCTAGCGACCACTTCTCTACCTCACCTTTTGTTGTTGGCATAAGCTTCTGGTTAGTTGCAATTAGTACTTGATCTACTTATCGAGCGGTTTACGGCTAAAGATGGATGCAATGCCAAGCCCAGCCAGGATATGCCAGATACCCCACCACGCAGCAATAAAGGCCATGCCTCCCAACCCATCGAAAAGGTTAGGGTTAAATATGAGCACCAATCCAAGGCCCGAGTTCTGTATGCCTGTTTCGATGGTTAGCGTTCGCCGATCGGGCCGGGGGAGTTTGAACAGAGAGGCCAACGAGAAACCAGTGGCAAGTGCTAATAGGTTGTGAATAAATACGATGAGTAGAATGAAGTGAATATAGTCTAAAAAAAACTTGAAATTGGATGCAAATGCAGCCAGAATAAACCCCATGAATGCCACCAGCGAGAACCATCTGAGAGGCTTAATAATCTTCTGCGTTGTTTTGGGGAACTTATACGCAAACCAAGTACCTACTACTATGGGAATACCCAGCAGGATAAAAACGGTTTGCATCATCTCCCACACATCAATTTTAATGGGGATAACCATGTCGGCGGTGCCAGAGTACAAACTACCCCAAAAGGCAAAGTTAAGGGGCGTAAGCACTATGGCCGATAGGGTGGCAAATGCGGTTAGGCTAACCGATAGCTCTATATTGGCTTTGGATAGGGATGAAATGAAGTTGGAGATATTGCCACCAGGGCAGGCTGCCACCAGAATCATACCTAGGGCTACGCTGGGGGTAGGCTTTAGTAGCAGAACCAGCAAAAAGGTAAGGGCAGGCAGAGCAACAAACTGGGACAGAATTCCCACCAGAGCCGACTTAGGCTTTTTAACTATCTCCTTAAAATGCTTGAGCTTTATCTCGAGGGCTACACCAAACATAATGAATGCTAGGGTAATATTCATGAATAGTAGGCCACCCTTACTAAAGTTGAGCCTAACCCAATCAAGGGTATCCATCTCCTTCTTAATATGCATCTCCACGTCACGAACCACGCCATTGGTTAGCTCCACCCGGTGCCTGTCGGAGTAGTACAAATCGACTCCATTTTCGGCTCTTGTTGGTGATCCTGCGGTCCCAACCACTTCATCCCGGTCCATTCCTATCCTCAGCATACCAATGGGCTTCTGGCGTTTCGCTGTCTTGTCGTTCTTGTGAGTTGGTTTTATCCTTTCTTTTACCCTAATGTCAACCACCTCGTTGTCGATAAGCACCACCTGATCGTTGAGGTAGAATAAACGCTCAACGCCATGCGAATGGGTGGGAACGCCAACCTGATCGATAACTTGTACCGAATCCATACCTACAGCCACACCCAGCATAAGCTTGTGGTAGCCTTTTGCCTGAACAGCATTTGGCATAATGATGTAAAGAAAAAGCCAAACAACTGATACCATGGCCGTTTGAACTTTAATGGGTAGGTTTTTCATCATCAGCATTCCGTTTTGAGTTGATAAAGTTTGCAAATTATAAAAAAAAGGCAGAATTCTAATTCTGCCAATCAAATAATATTACGGCGTAACGACTAATTGTCTTCCCCCAGTATCTCGCGAAGTAACTTTCCTTGCTCTTCGTAACCCTTTTTGCCTAAAAGTGCAAACATATTCTTCTTGTAAGCTTCAACGCCGGGCTGGTCAAATGGGTTTACACCCAACGTATATCCACTAACGGCACACGCCTTCTCAAAAAAATAGATTAGGTAACCTAGCCAGTACTCGCTTACCTCAGGAATTTGAATATTGATATTTGGCACCTTGCCATCGAGATGTGCAAGGGTAGTCCCCAGCTGAGCCATGCGGTTTACATCCGATAAGCGTTTGCCAGCAATGTAGTTAAGCTCATCGAGATTATCCGAATCGTAGGGAATCTGTAACTTCCTGCGTGAGTTCTGTACCGAGATTACCGTTTCAAAAATCATCCGCTCTCCCTCCTGTATGAACTGACCCAACGAATGTAGGTCGGTGGTAAAATCGACCCCGGCAGGGAAAATTCCCTTATTCTCCTTACCCTCGCTCTCGCCATAGAGCTGTTTCCACCACTCGGTTAGGTAGTGTAGCTTGGGTGTATAGTTCACCATAATCTCCACCTTATACCCATTGCTGTACAAAGCGTTGCGCGCAGCGGCATATAAGCACACAGGATTATTCTCAAATGGGGTATCAACTCCGGTGGCCAGCTGGGCATCGGCAGCCCCACTAATCAATTTCTTAATATCGAACCCAGCAGCTGCAATTGGTAAAAGCCCCACAGGCGTTAGCACCGAGTAGCGTCCACCCACATCATGGGGAATGGTGAATGTTTTGTATCCCTCCTGCGTAGCCAGCTGCCTAAGGGCTCCCTTTGAGGAGTCGGTTATGGCAACAATCCTTCTCGATGCTTCATCCTTGCCCACCTTACCCTCGAGATGCTGCTTTAGCAGCCTAAACGCTATGGCGGGTTCAGTAGTAGTTCCCGATTTTGATATAACAATGATTGAGTACGATTTTTTGTCGAGCATCTCAAGCAGCTCCGAGTGGTACTCCTCACAGATATTGTGTCCAGCAAAAACTATATTGGGATTACCCGTGGGCAAATCGTTGGCAAAGGAGTGGTTTAAAGCATCGATAACAGCCTTAGCACCCAAGTAGGATCCTCCAATACCTACTACCACCACCACTTCGCTTTTGCCACGCAAATCGGCGGCAACCTTAGCTATGCTCTTCAGCTCATCGTCGCTAATAGCAGAGGGAAGGTTTAGCCATCCAATGTAGTTGCTACCTTTTCCTGTTCCGGTATGTAGTGCTTTTAGGTTCTGATCGATGATTGGCTCAAGGCCAAATACCTGATCCTGCGTAGCGAACTCAAATACATCCTCAATGTTGATGCTTAAATTACTCATAATCTAATGATTTACTTATTGCTAATGTAGCTTATCGGTCAATATTTTCATCTCAATGGAAGGGGCAATGCCCTCGTAAAGAATATTATAGACAGCCTGGCTTATGGGCATATCGATGCCAAAGCGTTGGTTAATCTCATAAATACAGTGTGATGCGTAGTAACCCTCGGCCACCATGTTCATTTCGAGCATAGCCGATTTTACCGAGTACCCCTTGCCAATCATGGTGCCAAAGAGCCTGTTGCGGCTAAACTGTGAGTAGCAGGTCACGAGCAAATCGCCCAGGTAGGCCGACATGCTGGTCTCGCGCTCATCGGGGTATGTTTTTTTCAGAAACTGCTTAATCTCTAGCTGTGCATTGCTTACCAAAACCGCCATGAAGTTGTCGCCATACCCCAACCCATGTGCTATGCCCGTGGCAATGGCATAAATATTTTTGAGCACTGCGCTATACTCTGTACCATAGATATCGGTGCTTAGGATGGTTTTTATGTAGTATGACTCGAGGTACGATGCAACCTCGGAGGCGGTGCTCTCGTTCTTGCATGACACGGTAAGGTACGACAATCGGTTTAAGGCTACCTCCTCGGCGTGCGAAGGGCCGCTAATAACACCAATATTGCCGAAGGGAACCTCAAAGTACCGATTGAAATACTCGGCAATGGTTATGTTATCAACGGGAATTATGCCCTTAATGGCAGTAACCACAAATTTATCGTGCAGGGCCTCGGTGAGTGGTTCCAACCAAACCTTAAGAAATGCCGATGGAACTACAAAGATTAGGATATCCGATTTGGCAACAACCTCGTTAATGTCGTTGCTTATGCTTAACCGGCCAAGGTTAAAGCTAACTGAGCTTAGGTAGTTTGGGTTGTTGCGGTGCCGCTTAATATGGTCAATTATTTCGGGCTCTCTGATGTACCAATTCACCCTTTCCACATTCTCATGCACAATCTTTGTAATGGCAGTAGCCCAGCTACCGCTACCTATTACACCAATGCTTTTTTTTGGATTCATTTGTTCAACATTCGTTGCCAAAACCACTTCTCTCGGGAGTACTCATGCCAAATCAAAAAAAGTGAATGGGGCAAAGGTAGGGAATATTTTGTTAGAATGTAACCCAGGCAACCAAAGTATATGGCAGGGAAAAGCGTAAGCATTTACTGCACTTTCAGTTTGCAAACGATTTACTTACCCCTTGCATAGGAACTCTTAAAATTAAGACCTGCCAACAAAAGCAGAATGCTCACTTATACCTCCCGAAGCAAAGCCTTACTTCACTGGTAATAGATTATTCGTTTGCAGACTCAGTCGATAAGCCATAGCTATCGTTATACTCATCAAGCAGCTCGTCCAGGTATTGAATGTCCTTTACCCTAAGCTGAATGCTAGTAATTCCTCGGTAGCTATTCTCGCTTATGCTGTAGCATACGCTGAAAGGCGCGCCTTTCTGAATTTTTTTGTAGTGTTGCCCCATCTGAAATGCAATCCCTTGAAACATCTTGGGATTGTCTTCCTGAATCAGCGAGAGCTTTAGATGATCGCGCTCGTTACCCACCAGGCGGCTATCGCCGGCATCGTAAACATTATCGGTTACAAATACGGGCGACATATTACCGGGCCCAAAAGGCTGGAACTGCTTAAGTATTCGGTAAAACTTATCATCGATATCACCAAAGTTAAGCTTGGCATCAATATCAATCTGTGGAATAAGCATTTCGGGTTTAATGTGCTCGCTCACAAACCTTTCGAACCGCTCAATAAACTCTGGCACATTCTCCACCTTCATGGTCAGCCCAGCGGCGTACATATGCCCGCCAAAGTTCACGAGCAAATCGGCACAGGCCTCAACGGCCTGGTACAGATCGAACCCGGGAACCGATCGTGCCGAGCCTGTGGCCAAGCCATTCGATTCGGTTAGAACAACCGTGGGACGGTAGTATGTTTCGATAAGCCTTGAGGCCACAATACCCACCACCCCCTTGTGCCACTCGGGGTTGAAAAGCACTGTGGTTTTCTTGTTCTGCAGCTCAGGGTTAGTAGCTATAAGCCTAAGGGCCTCATGGGTAATGGATCGATCGACGAACTTGCGATCGTTATTGCATGAGTTCACCACTGAGCCCATCTCGAAGGCCACCGAGTCATCCTCGGCGCACAGCAAATCAACAGCCGATTTTCCCGACTCCATTCGTCCCGCAGCATTTATCCTTGGGCCAATGCGGAACACAATATCATCAATGGCAATGGTATGCTTCTCGATACCTGCTAGCTTAATAATTGCCTTTAGCCCAAGGCTAGGGGAGCTGTTAAGCTGCTTAAGCCCGAAGTGTGTTAGTATTCTGTTCTCGTCGATTACAGGTACAATATCCGAAGCGATGCTCACGGCCACCAAATCGAGAAGGGGGTATAGCTCGGTGGGTGAAACACCTTTAACCTGGCAAAACCCTTGCATTAGCTTAAACCCAACGCCACAGCCCGAGAGCTCCTTGAACGGGTAGTTGCAATCGGGTTGCTTGGGATCGAGCACTGCTGCTGCCTTAGGTATTGAATCGCCCGGCAAGTGGTGATCGCAGATAATGAAATCGACACCCTTTTGGCGAGCGTACTCCACCTTCTCCACGGCCTTTATGCCGCAGTCGAGGGCAATCACCAGCGAGTAGTTGTGCTCAATGGCAAAATCGATACCGGTGTAGGATATTCCATAGCCCTCGGAGTATCGATCGGGGATGTAACTGCCAATGCTATTGGTGAATTTCCTCAAGAATGAGTATACCAGCGCAACGGCAGTGGTGCCATCGACATCGTAGTCGCCATAAACCAAAATTTGCTCACCTGCTGTAATAGCCTTCTCAATGCGTGCCACCGCCTCCTGCATACCTTTCATGAGGAAGGGGTCGTACAGATCTTCAAGAGCTGGCCTAAAGAATTTTTTGGCCTGCTCGTAGGTTTCAATGCCACGCTGCACCAACAGGTTTGCCAAAATCCTGTCGATACCCAACGCGTTCACTAAACCTTCTACCGTGCTGGGGTTACCAGCCTCTTTATAGTTCCATCGCTTTTTCATCAAGAACAAATATGCCAAACACCTCACCAAATTTCTCCAACATCACCCTCTGCACGGCATCAAAATCTACCTCACGTCCTAGCTCCTTCTGCATGGATGTTACCCCTTTGTCCACAAATCCGCAGGGATTGATATAGCCAAAGTAGTCGAGATTGGTGTTGACATTAAACGCCAGCCCATGCATGGTAACAAAACGGCTGGCGCGGACTCCTATTGCGCAAATCTTACGCTCCTTGCCCTTTTGCCCCACATCGAGCCATACGCCGGTTGCACCATCGAGGCGCGAGGCCTCAATGCCAAAGGGCGATAGCGTTTTAATAACCACGTCCTCAAGCATACTGATGTAGTGCTTAAGGTTGATATTTAACGCTTCGAGATCGAGTATTGGGTAGGCAACAATTTGCCCAGGGCCGTGGTAGGTAATATCGCCACCACGATTGATATGGTAGTAGGTTGCGCCAATCTGCTTCAACATCTGATTGTTGATAAGCAGATTATTGTCGTGTCCGCTTTTCCCTAATGTGTATACGTGAGGATGCTCACAGAAAAGAAGGTAACCCGATAGCTCCCTATCGGTCTGTTTGCGGTGCTCAAGCACGTTGGCAAACAGCTCCTCCTGATAATCCCAAGCCTTTTTATAGTCAACTAAGCCAAGGTTTTGGTATTTTATGGTTTGCATTTATATGTTGATATTTTTTATTCATCTAGGTTGATTGATGCGGAGCAAAGCTATTCGCTCTGCTTGGCTGATTCCTCGGCGTGGTACGACGAGCGCACCAAAGGCCCACTCTCCACAAATTTAAAACCCAACTCTCTGGCCTTTGCCTTAAATATATCGAAAACTTCGGGGGTAACGTACTCCACAACCGGCAAGTTGTTCCCTCGGGGTTGCAGGTACTGACCAATGGTTACCGCCTTGCACCCCCCGGCTGCTAAATCGCTCAACGCTTTTTCAACCTCCTGCTGGGTTTCGCCAAGGCCAACCATGATGCCCGATTTGGCAAGATAGCCATTTTTTGCGATATGCGCAATAACGCTCAGGCTTTTTTGGTAGGTAGCCCTCGATCGAACCGATGGGGTAAGCCTTTCAACAGTCTCAAGGTTGTGAGCAACGATATCAGGGTTTGCCTTTAGCACTATGTCGAGCAGCTGGGTATTGCCGTTAAAGTCGGGGATTAGCACCTCAACCTTTGTGTTCGGATTTTGCCTTCGCACCTCAGTAATGGTATCGTGCCAGTGCTGAGCTCCCTCATCGGGCAGATCGTCGCGGGTAACCGAGGTGATTACGCAGTGGCGTAGGTTCATAAGCTTAACCGACTCGGCTACCTTAGCAGGTTCAGCATCGCTGGGTGGTAAAGCTTTCCCCGATGCTGTGGCACAGAACCGGCATGCGCGCGAGCAGATATCGCCCAAAATCATGAAGGTGGCTGTGCCATTTCCCCAGCACTCCCCAATATTTGGGCACATACCGCTAGAGCATATGGTGTGCAATCCGTGCTCCTTCACCACCCGACTAACCCTTGTGTACCCCTCACCAGTAGGCAACTTTATCTTTAGCCATGAAGGTTTCCGCTCTATCTGTTTCATATCCTTACCGCTCGTTGCACAATTTAAAATCAGTCTACAAAAGTAGTAAAAATGAGTATGCTTTTGGAAAAGGCTTAGTCCTAATTAAAGGGTATGCATTTATGTTGCTGATTTAGTGTGCAATTAATTTCATACGCATAGTTTAAAACCTTAAGTAATATATCACCCGTTACCCAAATTCTAATGCATTATTAAAACGCTAGCCGCATTTTATCGTACATTAGCAAGTTGCAAGACAAATGTATGGATACATATCAACATAAAACATTGGTAAACTACGAGCAGTGGCTAAGGTATATGTTCGAGGTACATTTCGAACATCTTTGGAACTACATATACTACAAAACTGCCGACCCAAACGTATCAAATGAACTGCTCCTAGAAACCTTCAAGACAATTTGGGCCGACAGGAAACGTTTTGAATGACAACATAGCCTTTCGGCACCATACCTAATAACCTAAGTTCGAAATAAGCAAAAAATTAAAAAAGAGACAGTTGCCCGTATGTTGGAACAACTTCATACTTGATTGAAGGTTTTTTTGGAAGGAAAGAGTACGCAAGAAGTCCCGATATAAGGTTTGTCAGGAAGTTTCCAAAGGCTCTGTGACGGGAGTGCTCAATCTGACAGATGTTTTTCAACTCGTCATTTATCGTTTCAATAATCGACCTTTTTTCGCAGCATTATCTTATCACTCATTGACATAAGCGAGTTTTTCATATTTCTTCGGATACCTGTAACCAGATGTATCTCGTTGATAAAAAGTTGCTTAAAATGTTTTTGCCCTATGTACCCCTTGTCTGCAAAGAGCTTGCCAAACACCTTTTGGAGAAAGTGCTCATCCCTCATAGGCCCAAGTTAGGCTGAGGCTCCTGCCTCAGTCGAATATATATGGGTAGGCTGTACCTAATTTACGAAGATAATTCTTTTAGCCATTGCAGGCAATGTCCCCTATTCGGCTTAGGCTCCCGATAAAGTACATTCCCGACTACAAGTGTCGGGACAGGCTGGGACAAGTTATGCCTAAGTCGTTTATATCTCTTTTGGTTTACCTGACTCGGGTATGCTTTGCCAAGAAAACAGCTAAAAGTACTTCCACCTAAGGTTAACCTCAACTTCGTTCGTCATTGATGCTGTAACTTCTCGTGTATTCTGTAGCCTTTTGACATGCTTTTTTTAATTCGATCTCCCAGACCCAAAACTACAAAAATAATTTGTTATGCCAGTAACGCGGTCGCAGCCCCGCAGTAATAGACCGACTCAGGTATAACATACCTTTGGTAGGTAAACCTGAGCCGAACGTTGTTTCAATCAATCAGCCTCGGACGAACGAGGGCTTTTCTGTTTTGGAGCGCTACCATTGTAGCCTACTTCACCACCAGCTGGGTGCTAATGCGCTGCCCTTGGGCAATGGCCACCAACTGGTACACCCCGGGCTGCCAACGCGCCACGTTGAGCGTGAGGCTCTGGTTGCGCAGGGTGTCGCGGTGCACGGGCGTGCCGCTGGAGTTGGTCACCACCACGGTGACCCCATGCCCCTCTGCCCCCTCAAGGGTGATGGTGGCGGTGGCGTTGGCGGGGTTGGGGGCAACGCGAAGGGCCATACCCACCTCTTGTCCCTCGCTCAGCAGCTGGAGCTCTGGGTCAACCTTGTAAGGCTCCTCCCCCCCCTCGCAGTCCATGGTGGTGGCGCTGCCATGCTCCCATACGCTCCATCCGCAGGTGTTGCGGCTCCGGTAGGCTACGCTGAATGTTGCGTAGGGCGAAGGCGGGGCTTGCACCTGAAAGGATTCCTGGTGGGTGACCCCAGCCCAGCTGTAGGTACCCGAGATGCTCCACTGCCGCTGGAGGATGGGCGGCCCCGAGGTCTCGTTGGGGGTGAAGGTGAGGAACTCGCTGGGGCAAACGGAGTAGGCGTGCCAGTGATGCCCGCCTGGGTTGTAGTTGTGGTGCTGGCCGGAGAGGAAGAACCGATGGGTATTGGGCACACCCACCCACACATCGTGGCTGGGTAGCACCACATTCCCGCAGGGCCCGCTCACCGTGGCACGCACCCAGCCGGTGCCGCTGGTGGTGGATGAGGATGCCCGCACAGTGTATGCAGTTGTGCCCTGCCCGCTCACGTAAGCCAGGTTGCTGCTGCGGGTCCAGCTCACCGTGCTGCCCGCCGGCACGTTGCTGAGGGTAAAGGTGGTGTTGGTGGTGCACACGCTAAAGGGGCCCGAGATGGTGGGCTGCGGCCTGGTGGTTGTTGAGCTGCTTGAAGCGCTAGACTCACCAGCTGTGCTAACTGCCTTTACGCTAAAGGTGTACGAGGTGCTGGCCGTAAGCCCTGTGAACGTGTACGAGGTGCCTGTAGTCACCCTCACATCGCTGGGGGTTTGCCAAACCCTGTAGCTGGTGGCCCCGGGCGAGGCATCCCACGTCAGGGTGACGCTGCAGTACCCCGGGCTTGCTGCCACCAGGTTGTGCGGAGCACGTGGCGCAGTGGTTACGCTTAACCCCGAGCTGGTGGCGGAGTTACCAGCCAAATCGGTAACGGTAACAAAGGCGGTGTAGGTGGTATTGGGCTGGACGTTGCTATTCCCCACCGCTTTGTGCCAACTGGGCTCTGTGCCCAGGCTCGTGGAGGTGGCCACGATGTTATCATTCTAATCCTTCAGGGCGAGGGTGAACTGCTTGATGCCCTTGCGCCCCACGTCGGGATTTACATCTGTGTATTTCTTCGACATTACGTCGAAAGCGTCAAAGTTCAGCGTAACCGACTGGCTACTGGCGGAGCGCTTGGACAGGGCGATGTCGGTGGGCGGGGTGTTGTCCACGATGACCACGAACTGTGCCGGGGCGAAGCCCGAAACGGAGCTGCCGTTCTTGTAGGCTTTTATGTTTACAGGCATATCATATTCATAATCAGTTGTCCCCGCTGGGGGTTGAACCGCCAGGTCGAAGATGGCCGTTTCCCCGGTGCTGATGGTGATGGGGTTGTTGTTGTAAGAAATACTTACCCAGCTCCCCAGCGAGCCGAACGACATATCCCGGTCAATGTTGACGCTGAAAGGGCCGTTGGCGTTGCAGGCGATCTGCGATCGCAGGCCAAAGACCGTGTTGGCCTTCACGGGGTAGCACTTGTAGGCGGTTGAGTCGGTCTTGGGGATCGTGATGGTAAGATCCTGAGCTGTAGCTCCGAGCGCCATGCACAGTAAAAGCACTGCGCCGTTCCATTTTTTGTTCATAGTAATTCAGATTTATTAGGAGTTTAAAGGTTAGTCGTTGCGGATGCAGCGGACGCATTTCCCTGCATCCTTGGGATAAGCCTGTCGACCAATAGATGGGAACAGGCTGCCAATTCCACGCATCCAAAGAATCTTCCCTTTAATGTCAGGGATGGTATCTACGTAGTACTCTGTGGATGTCCAGAAAAGGGCTCTCTCGTTTTTGTAGTAGTAGGTGTCCCCATACCTGTTCCCTGAAGGGAGCGCGGTGAACCCGCTGCTGTTATCGGCGGGGTTGGGCGCGTTCCAGTGCCTGTAGCCAACCTCCTTCATCCGCCCCCCAACCACACCGTTAGTTCCGGTGCCATTGGGGTCAAAGGCGTTGTCGCCATTGTCCAGGTGGGAAACCAGGGCTGTCCAATCCTCATCGCTGGGCACGCGCCAGCCATCGGGGCAGAGGCCCCGCTCATCCACCACGGCGTAGCCGTTGTACAGCAGCCCGTAGGTGGCGATGCTGTCGGGGTGGGTGGTGTCATCGTAGGCGCAGTAAACGCCCTGGGTCTGGAGGTGGAAAATCCCTTGGCCAGCCGATAGCGGCATGTGTGGGATGGGATCGCCGTTGCGGTAATGGGTCACCCGCAGGTTCTCGGCCATCCAAACCTGGTGGCCTATCTCAATGGTGCGGTACTCGTTGCCATCAATGTCAGTCATCGTACCGTAGGTGAGGTTGGGGTTGAATACGGCGGTGGTTTGCCCCGGGCGGGGCTGGGGGTCGTCCCTGCGGCAGCCTGCTCCCAGACAGAGCATAGCAGAAATTGAAAGCAAATGAATTACAATGCGGGTAGATATGTGTAGCATGGTGGTTGATTATTCATAAGAATCCAAACTTACAAAAAAAAAAAAACTAAGAAAAGAATAAAA
>Ga0265295_1001328_pt1 | contig 43760 bp, 40 predicted proteins | sample Munlansysbiofilm_FD_192503 | JGI IMG/M metagenome (GOLD analysis project Ga0265295, IMG submission 192503) | Leachate microbial communities from a municipal landfill in Southern Ontario, Canada - Methane capture system biofilm | ecosystem: Engineered > Solid waste > Landfill > Unclassified ...
GTTGTCACAGTACCCGCCATCGCTTGCGATGAGATCATTAGCGCTAAAGCGCTGGCAGCAAAGGTTGTGTAAGTCGCTGAATTTATTTGCGGACGCATCATTGAGAATTCCCCTTCTATTGGCAAAAACACAACGCACTTGAGCGCGCTGGTGTTGCAGGGAATATTGGCGAACAAGGATTACAGCGCCGTGACCAATAGATGAAGCTTCAATGACAGGTGATCTAAAAGCGCTCTAAGCGATACACCGCATAAGCGGGCTCTTCGTAAGGATGGGCCGCCTTAAACGCTGTAACTACAGACTGCATATGCACCGCATCAACAATCAACTCAACGCGCCACTCTGCAACCTTTTCCAGCTGGCCTTGCTGTCCTATAAAGGGTTGACTGCCCACCATCGGTTGAAATTGACCTTGACCCAGCACCTGCCAACAGCAGCTTTCATAATCACCCATTACACCAGCACCTGCAGCAAACACAGCGTCTTTAACGGCTTCAAGATGACTCGTAGGGACATAGAAAAGAAATGTGTACACAATGTCTCCATAATTACTTACACATGCTATTGATGAGTATTCAAAGCAAATACTATACAATTAAATAAATTTAACATAAGAGACAAGCATTGTGATTGCGCCGCGCTTTGCACCACTAGTTTTTGCTATTTTGATGTCAATTTATATGGTTACAGCAATGACCTTCGTGATTACTTGGGTCAATACAGGTCTATCTGAAGGCTTTGCCCTGCGATGGTTTCGCTCTTTTTATATTGCTTGGCCGATTGCTTTTACTCTAATAACTGTCGGCGCGCCACGCTTACAAAAGATTGTAGCAAAGCGCATTAAACCGACTGTTTAAGTGCCTGTATATCAGTAGCACCGACAGCAATGCCTGTTGTCGGTGTTACTGAATGGGTTAGCACTTACGCAAAATCACACTACCAATTGAATAACCCGCACCAAATGAGCTCAGCACGCCAATTGCACCAACATCGAGGTCATCTTGGTGTAAATGCAACGCAATCACCGAACCCGCAGAACTGGTGTTGGCATACGTATCTAAAATCACCGGCGCTTCAGAGGTCGTCGCGTCACGGCCTAACAGCTTACGAGTGATTAACAAGTTCATATTAAGATTGGCTTGATGCAACCAAAAACGCTGGATGTTTTGCACATCAATTTGATTACTTTTTAGATGCTCAGCAATCAAACTGGCTACCATGGGACAAACATCACGGAAGACTTTACGACCTTCTTGCACAAACAACTTGTCGGGCGCGCCGATACCCTCTTCAGCACAACGATTTAAATAACCAAAGTTATTACGAATAGTATTAGAAAACTGCGTGATCAGCTTAGTACTCACCACTTCAAACTGGTGCTTAGACACCGCAAGTTCGGCGTCCTCTAAAATCACCGCCGTGCAGGCATCCCCAAAGATAAAATGACTATCACGATCAGTAAAGTTGAGGTGGCCTGTGCAAATTTCAGGATTCACCATCAAAATCGCACGCGCTTGACCGGCTTGAATCGCGTTCACGGCTGCTTGCATACCAAAAGTTGCTGAAGAACACGCAACGTTCATATCATACGCAAAGCCTTGAATACCTAAAGCCGCTTGCACTTCAATGGCTACCGCAGGATAAGCGCGCTGTAAATTTGAACACGCGACAATCACTCCATCAATATCAGCCGCGGTGCGACCGGCGCGCTGTAATGCTTCTTTAGCGGCAACCATCGCCATTTCACAGAGAATGCCCCATTCATCATTAGAGCGCTCTGGAATGCAAGGCGTCATGCGCTGCGGGTCTAAAATACCAGCTTTATCAATCACAAAGCGACTTTTAATACCCGAAGCTTTTTCAATAAAGGCTGAACTTGATTCTGGCTTGGCTTCAATCTCGCCACTGGCGATTTCTGCCGCATGCTCAGCATTAAACTGCTGCGACCACGCATTAAATGCCTCAACCAACTCATCATTGGAAATACTTTGGGCAGGTGTAAATAGGCCTGTACCACTGATTACAACTTTCTTCACGGTCAATCCTCTACATAAGCCGCGTAACAAGCGGCTGTGCTGACGCTGCCCAATACCTGCAGGCAACACTCAATCAATTAAAATAATAGTATAGGCCAGCCTATCAACGCTTGAACACCTCTTGCCGCTACGCAATAAGGCTATAAGAGCATCATGTCCAATAACACCTATACCACAGACTCAAACCTTGCGGCATAACCTAATCGATAGTAACCACACGTAACTCTTTGGGCATCGAGAAAGTTACATTTTCGGGTCGACCTTCCAGCTCTTCAGCCATCTGTGCGCCCCAGCCTCGCAAACAATCAATCACACCTTGCACTAACACTTCTGGCGCTGAAGCACCGGCCGTTACACCAATCACTGCCCCTTCAGAAAACCATTCGGAGTTTAGGTCTTCAGCGCCATCAATCAGATAAGCAGGCGTGCCCATCCGTGCCGATAACTCACGCAAGCGATTCGAGTTAGAACTGTTCGGACTGCCGACCACCAACACCACATCACAGACATCAGCCAATTGCTTGACCGCATCTTGGCGGTTTTGCGTGGCGTAACAAATATCATCTTTACGCGGTCCACTGATCGCCGGAAAACGTGCTTTTAAGGCATCAATCACACGACTGGTATCATCCATCGACAAAGTGGTTTGGGTGACAAAGGCTAAGCTCGCTGGTACAGCAATTTGCAAAGCGGCCACATCCGTCTCATTTTCCACCAAATAGATATGCCCACCGTGACGCTCATCATATTGCCCCATGGTGCCTTCCACTTCTGGATGGCCAGCATGACCAATCAACACGCACTCACGACCTTCATTACTGTAACGAACCACCTCTAAGTGCACTTTAGTCACCAAAGGACACGTGGCATCAAAAACTTTTAAACCACGTTGCTCCGCCTCGTCACGCACAGCTTTAGACACACCGTGAGCGCTAAAAATGACGATATTATCGTCCGGCACTTGATGCAACTCTTCGACAAATATAGCGCCGCGTGCACGTAAATCCTCCACAACAAATTTGTTGTGAACCACTTCATGACGTACATAGATAGGCGGCTGGAAAACCTCTAACGCACGGTTCACAATTTCAATCGCACGATCAACACCGGCACAAAAGCCCCGTGGATTTGCTAGTTTAATGCGCATTAATACCGCCTTTTACAGTTACAGATTGCTGTTTTTTACCGCAATGATTTCAACATCAAAAGTAATCACTTTCCCTGCCAAGGGATGGTTAAAGTCAACCGTGACCTGTTGTTCATTGAAGGCTTTAACCACACCTGGCATTTCACCACCTGCCGCATCTTTAAAAATCACGAGAATGCCATAGTCCAATTCCATACCGTCAAACTGACTGCGCGGCATAATCTGTACATTCTGCTCATTTGGCGTGCCAAAGGCTTGTTCAGGAAGGATTTCAAAGCTGCGCTTATCGCCGTCTTTCAGGCCAAATAAACTTCTTTCAAAGCCTGGTAATAAATTGCCATCACCCACCGTAAAAGTCACCGGATCTTTGGCAAAGTTGCTATCGACCACATCGCCATTTTCAAATTTCAAAGCAAAATGCAGGGTCACCGTGCTGTGTTGCCCAATACGCTGCTCACTCATTACTCTGCGCTCCAGTTGTACTGCTGTTTGCTGGTTTATTGCCGCGAAACATATCAAGCGCCAACATCACGGCGCCCACCGTAATCGCGCTATCGGCAATGTTAAAAGCGGGGAAATACCATGCGGTTTTCCAGTGCACTAAAATAAAATCAACCACATGGCCTAAGACAACACGATCATAGAGATTACCAATCGCACCACCGAGCACCAAAGCTAAAGCAATCGCCAACCAAGTTTCATTGGCTTTAAGACGTTTAAGCCAGACCACCAATACCGTGCTGACGGCCAAAGCAATCAAAGCAAAAAACCAGCGCTGCCAGCCTGTTTCATTGGCTAAAAAGCTAAACGCCGCACCACGGTTGTAAGCTAAGGTCCAACTGAATACGTCAGGAATCACCACGATCTGCTCATACAGATTAAGATTGGCAACAAACCAATGCTTACTGAGTTGATCAACAGCAATCACCAATATACTCAGCCATAGCCACGCCAGCTTTCCAAAACGCGCAGCCATTAGCAGGTACTCCTATCAGTAACGAACAATTTACGCATAGTGACGCACTTCACCTTCACCATCGAGGTTATCCGCACAGCGTGCGCATACTTCTGGATGCGCCGCCACTGAACCCACATCGGCACGGTGATGCCAGCATCGCGCGCACTTAGGCTCTTCAGACTTACTGATGTGCAGTTTCAAGCCTTCCAACTCAGTGCTTACCGCATCAGCTGGCGCTTGGGCTAAATCAGCCACTTGCGCCGTCGAGGTAATCAACACAAAGCGCAACTCATCACCGAGGCGATTGAGTTTCTCAGCTAATAACGCATCAGCATACAGCGTCACTTGCGCCTGCAAATTACCGCCGATGACTTTCGCATTACGTTGGTTTTCCAATTCTTTATTCACGGCAACTTTAACTGCCATCAATTCAGTCCAGTAAGCGTTACTTAATTTACTGTCTGCAGGCAGTCGAGATAAGCCTTCATACCAGGTATTGAAAATCACTGACTCGTTGCGCTCTCCAGGGATATGCTGCCAAATCTCATCGGCAGTAAAAACCAAGATCGGAGCAATCCAGCGCACCAACGCTTCAGCAATATGATACAGCGCAGTCTGGCACGAACGACGCGGTAAGCTGTCGGCACCGGTAGTGTATTGACGATCTTTAATGATATCGAGGTAAAAACCACCCAGCTCTTGCACGCAGAAGTTGTGTACTTTTTGATAGACATTATGGAAACGGTATTCATCATACGCTTGCGTCACTTCGTCCTGTAAACGCGCCGCTGCGTCAACCACCCAACGGTCCAGCTCAATCATTTGCTCAGCCGGAACACAATCGGTGGCTGGATTAAAACCATCAAGATTGGACAATAAAAAACGTGCAGTATTACGGATACGGCGGTAAGCATCTGCACTGCGTTGCAAAATGGTGTCAGATACAGCCATTTCGCCGGAATAGTCAGCAGACGACACCCATAGACGCAAGATATCTGCGCCTAAGCTATTGGTAACGGTTTGCGGTGCGATCACATTGCCTAACGACTTAGACATCTTGCGACCTTTTTCATCCACAGTAAAACCATGGGTGAGCAGGCCGCGATATGGCGCATGACCATCAATCGCGCAGCCTGTCAGCAAGGACGAATGAAACCAGCCACGGTGCTGGTCCGAACCTTCCAAGTACAGATCAGCACGCGGGCCTTCATCGTGACCGAGCGGGTGCGAGCCACGCAGTACATGCCAATGCGTAGTGCCCGAGTCAAACCAAACATCAAGGGTGTCGGTCACCTTATCGTAATCGACGGCTTCAGCACCGAGCAGCTCTGCAGGATCGAGTTTAAACCACGCCTCGATACCTTCTTTCTCAATACGCTGAGCGACTTCTTCGATCAGTTCCACAGTGCGCGGATGCAACTCACCAGTGGCTTTATGTAAGAAGAATGGAATCGGTACGCCCCAGTTGCGTTGACGCGAGATGCACCAGTCAGGACGACCCGCAATCATATTATGCAAGCGCGCCTTACCCCATGTCGGGACGAACGTTGTTTCTTCAATAGCCTGCAAGGCACGCTCACGTAATGGCGCACCCTGTTCAGGCTGCTTGTCCATACCCACAAACCACTGCGCTGTAGCGCGGTAAATCAGTGGTGTTTTGTGGCGCCAGCAATGCATATAACTGTGTTCAATCGACTCGTGCTTCAGTAATGCACCGACTTCTGCAAGCTTAGTGACGATATTAGCATTGGCTTTCCAAATAAACTGACCGCCAAAGAACGGCAGATCAGTCACATAAACACCGTTACTTTGCACTGGACTGATAATTTCATCATTGCTCATGCCATAACGCTTGCAGGTGTAGAAGTCATCCTCACCATAGGCCGGCGCCGAGTGAACGATACCGGTACCGGCATCCAGCTCAACATAGTCAGCCAAGTAGACTGGCGCAACGCGCTCATAGAATGGGTGATTAAACTCTAAGTGCTCTAAAGCTGTACCATTGCAACGCGCAATCACTTCACCTTGCAGACCGTAACGCGCTAAGCATTCTTCAACCAAGGCGTCCGCCAGCAACAAGATTTGATCGCCAACATCCACCAGCGCATACACTGCTTCTGGGTGTACGTTTAATGCTTGGTTAGCTGGAATAGTCCAAGGTGTAGTGGTCCAAATCACAATCTGTACGTTTTTCGTGATTTCGGGCAAAGCAAACGCATGTGCGAGCTTAACCAAATCAGCACTATTGAAACCTACATCGATGGCTTCTGAACGTTTATCTTGGTATTCAACTTCTGCTTCTGCCAAAGCCGAGCCGCAATCAAAACACCAATTCACTGGTTTCAGGCCTTTAAAGACAAAACCGCCTTCAACCATTTTCGCTAATGCACGTACTTCACCTGCTTCGTTAGCAAAATCCATAGTTTTATACGGATTGTCCCAATCACCCACGACACCTAAGCGAATAAACTCGGCTTTTTGACCTTCCACTTGTTCGGTCGCATACGCACGGCATAACTCACGGACTTTGTCAGCTGGCAAGTTCTTACCATGAGTGACTTCAACTTTGTGCTCAATCGGTAAACCATGACAATCCCAGCCTGGCACATAAGGCGCATCAAAACCCGCTAAAGTTTTACTGCGCACAATCATATCTTTAAGGACTTTATTCACCGCATGACCAATGTGAATATTGCCGTTTGCATAGGGAGGGCCATCATGCAGAATAAAACAAGGCCGACCTTTACCAATCTGACGCATTTTCTGATACAGGTTAATGCTATCCCAGCGCGCTAACATTTGCGGCTCACGAGTAGGGAGGCCTGCCTTCATCGGAAATGCCGTTTTCGGCAGGTTAAGCGTCATTTTATAGTCGGTCATGTTGATTCCAAGTCACTCGTTAAAGGGTGTGAAAGTGCTGCCACAGTGTATGTGCTTTTGCGATATCTGCAGCAATCGCCTCTTGTAATTGAGGCAAAGATTCAAAACGCTGCTCATCACGAATTTTCTTATGAAAAGTTACCGCCAGGTGCTGGCCATATAAGTCGCCAGAAAAATCCAATAAATGTACTTCTAAATGTGCTTGCTGCGAGCTATTGACTGTGGGGCGTGTGCCTATATTAGCGACACCAGGCACATGTCGCCCATTACCTAACTGCGCCGTCACCAAGTACACACCATGCAAAGGTGCACGATGACGTTTGAGTTGCACATTAGCCGTCGGCGCATTTAAAGTGCGGCCTAATTTCTTACCATGCATAACACGGCCATCAATGCTGTAAGGACGACCAAGCAAACGCCGCGCCAAACCAAAATCAGCGCCCGCCAGCGCCGCACGCAGCCAAGTACTGCTGACTCGCTGGCCTTGCATTTCTACCGTCGCCGTCGGCTCTACGCTAAAACCACAACGTTGCCCCGCTTCCTGTAAGAAAGAAAAATCACCAACGCGATCACAACCAAAACGAAAGTCATCACCCACTTGTAAGTGTTTAATGCCCAAGGCATCCAGCAGCACCGTTTGGACAAAGTCCTCTGCGCTGAGTTGACGAAAACGCTTGTTAAAAGCGATGCACAGCACTTGATCAATACCCGCTTCGGTAAACAACTGCAGTTTATCGCGTAAGCGAGTTAAACGTACTGGCGCCGTATCAGGGTTAAAGAACTCACGGGGCTGCGGCTCAAAAACAATCACGCAACTGGGTAGATTAAGCCGCGCAGCACTATCACGCAGACGTGTCAATATCGCCTGATGTCCTAGATGAACACCATCAAAATTACCAATCGTAGCAACGCATCCATGATGTGCTGGACGTACATTGTGTAAACCGCGAACCAACTGCATATTTGATATCTTGCCAGAAAAGTCTCTGATTATAACCACAGCGAAGCTATTAGGGCATCTTTAACCCAATTAACGACGCAGATGACGCATCCTGATGCCGCTAACAAACAAAGTGCCGCCAAACACTAGCACGCCACCAAACACTAACAATGAGACCTCCCACACCCGACGCTGCCAACCCCATGCAAACCACTCACTACTGGGTTGATTGAGCCACCATACCAAGGCAAGCATTGCCGCACAGGCTGCCAGCAAGCGCAGGAGAAACACACCCCAGCCTGGCGCAGGTTTGTATACGCCCGCTCGATACAGGCCACGCAACAATAATCCGGTATTAAGCATGCTCGCAAGCGATGTTGCCAAAGCTAAGCCGGCATGTTGCATCGGCCAGATCAATATCAGATTCAATAGCATATTGACCACCATACAAATAATCGCAATGCGCACTGGCGTTTTTAAATCCTGCCGAGCAAAGAAGCCTGGCGCTAACACTTTAATCAACATAAAGGTCAGCACGCCAAGCGAATAGGCTTGCAATGCTGCAGCGGCTTGAATGACATCAGTTGAGGTCATTGCACCATAAAGAAATAAAGTAGCAATCAAAGGCTCAGCTAAAACAGCCAAAGCCAGCGCTGCAGGCACGCCAACTAATAGCACCATGCGCAACGCCCAATCAATGGTCGCAGAAAACTCTTCTGGTTTTTCCGTGGAATGATGCCGTGACAGCGCCGGCAAGATTACTGTGCCAATGGCTATCCCAAACGCACCTAACGGCAGTTCAGATAGACGATCAGCGTAGTACAACCAAGACACACTGCCTGTTTGTAAAAACGATGCCAAGACAGTATCGAGCAACAAGTTAATCTGGCTGACCGAGACACCAAATAGCGCCGGCAGCATTAACAGCATAATGCGTTTAACGCCCGGATCATTGGCGACGACCCGCGGGCGCGGCAGTAAACGCATTTTCCATAAGAACGGCATTTGAAATAGCAGCTGTGCGACACCGGCAATAAACACACCCCAGGCCAAAGCCATGACCGGCTCGGTGAAAAATGGCGTTAAAAAAACCGTTGCGCCAATCATCGAGACATTCAACAGCACCGGAGTAAAAGCCGGCACAGCAAAACGTCCGTAACTGTTAAGAATGCCACCACAAAAAGCGGTTAAAGAAATCAGTAATAAATAAGGAAAGGTAATACGCAGCAACTCACCCGCCAGCTGCATTTTACTGGGTTCATTATGAAAGCCTGGAGCAAACAACATAATCAGATAAGGCGACATCACCACGCCCAGCGCGGTGAGCGCAACCAGAATCAAACCCAGCATACCGGCGGTGCGATCGACTAATAATTTTACATCAGCGAATGAACGCTTCTCCCGGTACTCAGATAAAACGGGGACAAAGGCCTGCGCAAAGGCACCTTCAGCAAATAAACGGCGTAAAAAGTTGGGAATCTTAAAGGCAACAAAGAACGCATCCGCAGCCGAGCCAGAACCGAAATAACTGGCAACCACCATATCGCGCACCATGCCTAACACGCGCGACAAGAGTGTCATCACGCTCACCACGGCGCTGGAGCGTAAAAGACTGGAGGATTTTAATTTTACTGGTGTTTCAGCAGCGTCGCCCATGGTGCACTCTTCTAAAGTCAGCGAACAAGTTTAGTCGCTTGCCTAAAGGGATGCCATAAAGATTGTATAGAAAGCATGCATTCTGCACTTCACCTGCGTATACTTCGCGCGGTAACTTGCTGAGCGAATAAATTTGTGCACTCCATAGTGTTTCTCTATGTATTCGAAAACAGCAACTTGACAATTCATTGATTTGGCTGCATCATTCGCGGCCTATTTTGATACATTCAACTAAAAAGTTTTCGAGGAGTACGACGTGGCCAACAGCCCTTCTGCCAAAAAACGCGCTAAACAGGCTGATAAACGTAGCGACCATAACGGTAGCCTACGTTCTATGGTGCGTACCTACATCAAAAATGTAGTTAAAGCCATCGAAGCTAAAGATTTAGAAAAAGCACAAGCTGCTTACAAATTGGCTGTTCCTGTTATCGACCGTATGGCCGATAAAGGCATCATCCACAAAAACAAAGCTGCTCGTAACAAAAGCCGCCTGAACCAGCACATCAAATTGCTGAGTCAAGCAGCCGCTTAATTGCGACAGCATGTTTAATAAAAAACCGGCCTAGGCCGGTTTTTTATTGTCCAGTGTTTATATCCAGCTAGCGAGTAATCTTACGAATCAAAGCACGACTGATCACCCGAAATTTATCCTGCGGTGAAAAACGCTTTAATGTGGCTTTAACAATCCCTTGGGTAAAGCGCGTACGCTTTGAGTAGTCGATATTTACATCAACATAAACCGGTTGATTATTTGCTGCACACTGCAAGGCTTGGCGAATACCCGACTCAATATCAGCCTCGCTTTGAATGGAAACAAACTCCGCGCCAACGGTAGCTGCTAATGACTGAATATTGATGCCATGCAGCACTGTGCAAGTTTTACGGTTGTAAGGGATTTCTTGCGCTTGGGCTATCTGTGACAGCTCGCCATCATTAAAAACAAACACCACCACTCCAAGCTGGTGACGCACAGCGGTGAGCATTTCCATTCCAGTCATCAACAGCGCACCGTCACCCACAATGCCAATCACTGGGGTTTGTGGATTAGCGAGTTTTGCTCCGATCACTGCCGGCACGCAGTAACCCATCGCATTAAAGTCAGTCGGTGAAAGATAACGACGCGCGCCTAAAATAGGCATTAACTCTGCGACTAAATAAGTGTGATTACCATCATCAGCCACCACGATCGTGTCATCGCTTAACTGTTTGCGTAACGCTTGGAAAAACTTAGCCGGATTTACCCGATCACCACTTTTATGTGCCAACCACTGCTGCTGATAAGCGACTTTATCGTGCTTAATCTGCTGAGCCATCGCGCCATTTTTTGCTTGTGCTTGCAATGCACGCACTTCGACTAACAAGGCAGGAACAATGCAACGTGCATCACCTTGTACCGCGATTTTAGCTGGGTAGTTGGCGTTAAACACCTCGGGATTGATATCAATATGCACCAAGTCTTCCGGCACCTGCATACTGAAACTACCGGTAGGAATTTCTGCAAAACGCGTACCAATCGCCAGCACCGCATCGCATTGAACAAACGCGTTTTGCCCGGCTGGCACAGAGTAATCACCAAAGCCCATACCGGTATGCAAAGGGTGGCTCCCAGGGAAAGCACTCAATCCTTGCAATGTTGTAGCCACTGGCGCATCAAGGCACTCAGCCAGCTCAATCAACTCTGCTTGGCAATCAACCGCCCCCCAACCGAGAAAAAACCCCGTTTGCTTAGCCTGCACCAACAACTGTGCAGCTTGTTTGACTAAAGCCCTATCAAACGTCGTGTGCGGCTCCAGACCCGCAAAAACCGGCATACTCGCCACTTCACCTAAAAAATTACCAATATTGTAGGGCAGCTCAACAAATACCGGCCCAGGCTCACCGCGCATCGCGAGCTGATAAGCCGCATATAAGGTAGGAATGACCTCGCTGTGTGCCTTGATATGAAAGCTGCCCTTGGTGATCGGCGACAACAAGGTATGCTGGTCCATTTCATGCAACTGAAAACGACGACCATTTTCAGTATGAATACCACCCGAAATAATCAACATGGGGATGCCTGCTAAATAGGCCTCACCAATCCCGCTCGCAGCATGGGTCACGCCCGCAGCAGGCACAATCAGCAAGGTACCAATGCTATCACCGGTACGACTGACGGCATCCGCCATAAACGCCCCGCCACATTCATGGGTAACCAGCACAGGCTTAATCTGTGCAGAATTATTCAGCTCGTCATACAGCTCCGTGTTATGCACACCTGGAATCCCAAAAGTATAACGAACACCCAATTGCTCAAGGGCAAAACGAGCCAATGCTGCGCCAGTCTTTTTCATAATGCGAGTCTCCTATCTTATTATTAGAGGTTTCTAAGCCAGTGTGATGAGGGTTAGCCATCAATAATACTGCGCGCCGCGCGGCGGCCATTAAAAATGCAGTTGGACAAAAACGTACCTTCTAGCGAACGCACCCCCGAAATACCTGCGCCACCAAAACCTGCCGCTTCACCCGCAGCATACAATCCTGAAATTGGTGAACCTTGTTCATTCAGCACTCTCGAGCCCAAATCAGTCAGCATGCCACCCATACTTTTACGACTGATCAGACGCAAACGTATGGCAATCAACGGCAGCTGCTTACTATCAAGAATAGGCTGTAGGTTACAGGTGCGCGGACGGTCGCCACGCCATTGGCGCAACTGCTGAATACGCCGGATTTGATCATCATTATGTAGCCCCTGCGGCCCCCTGAGCATGGCATCGTAGCGTGCTATATCAGCTTGCATACCCGCACTGTCCAAAAGTGATTCAGGTGCGACACGCTGCATATCCACAATCAGCTCTGCCAACGTATTGCCGCTGGCAACATCAGGACAATGCTCAATCAGCCACTGAGTTTGTTGAGCATTGCCACGCAGAGCCTGCAAAATAATTTTCAGTAACTTTTTATCGCGAAAGTGCGGGTTGCTATCACTACCAGAAATCGCTAATTCTTTATCAGCGATACGCTTATTCATAACCTGCCAAGTATATTGCTGCGGCAATCGCCCAGTTGTTTTACACAAATCATGCGTATCAAAACCAGTCACCATCGGCTGCGGACCAATACGGCGACCATAGCAGTCCATCCATAACGCCGAGCGTGGCGGTATTAAGCTCAGGCCGTGTTGTGGGTATTCAGGTTTTGGATGGGCAATGCCTGCGGCATAATTCCACATGTAGTGCAGGTTACGAACTTGTCCACCTATATTTTCTACACAATCATGCAATGAACCATCCGCACTAGGGTGCGTACCCGTCAATAAATTATCGGGGGCGGGGCCGTAAATCGGATCCCAATGCTGACGCACTTTCTCTAAATTGCCATTGATACCACCGCTACAAATCACCGTATTATCTGCCTGAATAGAAAAAGCACCATCAGGCTGCACACCGTGACAACCAACTACACGGCCATTGCAATAATCTATTGCACTGACTTTATGCAAAAACAAACAACGTAAAAGATTGGCTTTAGGGTGCTGCAGCAGTTGCTGCAGCAAATTCCGTATAATGCCTTGACCGCACCCCCACGCAACATGGTAACGAGGCACAGAATTACCATCACCGTAATGACCTCTTTCAACCCACTGCACGACAGGAAAAAAGCGAATGTCGTAGCTGTGTAGCCAATCATAAACTTCACTACGATTATGCTCGCAATAGGCCATGGCCCAGCGTTGAGCCCACTGATTATCGGGCTGAAATTGCGCAGCTTGCTGCCAATCCCGCCAAAACAACTCGCTCGAATCAGTCACATGATTGCGGCGCTGTTCTGGCGTATGACTCAACAACATACCACCAAATGCTTCTTTGGCTTGTCCGCCAAAGCGCTGCTGATCACAGGCATCAATCAATAGCACCGAACGGCCATTATTTAACAACTCTAATGCAGTACAAATACCCGCAAGCCCTGCACCAATAACTAATGTTTCTGCCTGATAAGTCATATCACCCATAAAAGTTTACTCGTTATTATTATTTATAGCCTTAGAGTACAGCAGACACCGCGATTAAAACCTGACATATTACGAAGACATACCTGACATATTACGAGCAAGTAAACATGCTACAAGAACGCGCACGCAGTGCAGTATTTATTGGCTTTGAAACACTCTGCAGGAAAAACCAATTGAATGCGCATACGCTATTACAACGTTGCGGCATTGATCCACTGGTATTACGACGCAATGATTTGTTTGTCGAGTATGCTCGCGTGGCCGAAGTATTAAGCCTCGCCGCTCGTGAATCAGATAATCAACAGTTTGGCATTCAACTCAGTCAACAACGCGATTATTTAGTCTTTGGACCATTTGGTTTGTTACTGTCACAAGCTGAGAGCTTTCAAGACCTCTTACGCATCACCAATAAATATGCGCATTTGCACGCCCCCGGTATTCAGCTAGAAGAGCATCACCTCGGCGAGTTAATTGCTTTAGAGTACCGACTGCAACTGAACAAGAAAGTCGATTTACGGCAACTGATCGAATTAGGCATGGGCGTGGTCTACCGCGCAGCCCAGGCTTTATTTAGAGAGTCATGGCAACTCACTAAAGTCACTTTCACTTACCCCGAACCCAGCAACAGTCAATTTTATGCAGATTTTTTCCGAGCACCAGTACACTTTGCACAACCGCTCACAGCACTCTATGTTCAGCCGGCAATGTTGCATTTACAACCTAGTGAGCAACGCAGTCAGCTCAAAAACCACCTGATTGAACAATTCGCGCTACACCAAGGCCATGCCCGCGAAGATTATGCGGCTCACACGAAAATGATTATTCAATCGGTGCTGGCCACCGGCGAAGCGACTGTCTCGGTAGTGGCCCGCCTACTCAATATTCATCCACGGCAATTACAAGCAGAACTGCAACAGCGCGGCAGCAGCTTTCGGGCACTGTTAGATGAAGTACGTTACAGCGAAGCACAGCTGCAACTGAGTCACAGCAATATCAGGATGACCGATCTCGCGCTAAGCTTAGGTTATGCCGACGAAACAGCTTTTTCCCGCGCGTTTAAGCGCTGGAGCACCCTGGCGCCTCGACAATGGCGACAACAAGTGCAATAAAAAACCCGAGCCTCTTACAAGGCTCGGGCTAGCGTTAACAGGCATAAAAACAATTACAGAGGCTTGCCTCGATTACCGTGCTTGCTAACAAAGTCCTGCACGATAGCCAAATCATTGGCCAAAACAGTGCAACGCTCTTCACGCTCAAACAAATCAGCCATATGCACCGGCAAGACTGGACTGGCGCTCGGCACCGCCTTTTTAACCGCTTCTGGAAATTTAACCGGGTGCGCCGTACCTAGAATGACCATTGGCGTGGCGAGACTGCGACGGCACTCGCGCGCAGCATGCACACCAATCGCCGTATGAGGATCCAGCAGCTCACCAGTATCCTGGTAAACGCGTGCAATCGCTGCACAGGTTTGCTCATCATCCACCGCTAATGAGTCAAACAGCTTGCGGGTCTCCGTCCAACGCTCATCGGCCACACTCATCTCGCCAGTGGCACGGAAGTTATCCATCAACTCCGCGACTTTAGCGCCATCACGACCATGCATATCAAACAATAATCGCTCAAAGTTTGACGAGACCATGATATCCATCGAAGGTGACAAAGTTGGATGCAACGTCTCTTTATTGTAGCGATTGCCGCTCATAAAGCGGTGCAGAATATCATTACGATTGGTGGCAACAATCAACTGATTGATCGGCAACCCCATATTGCGCGCCAAGTAACCGGCAAAAATATCGCCAAAATTACCAGTGGGCACTGAGAATGCGATGGAGCGCTGTGGCCCACCAAGCTGAATCGCCGCGTGGAAGTAGTAGACGATCTGCGCCATGATGCGCGCCCAGTTGATCGAATTGACCGCCACTAAGCGCGTACCTTTGAGGAAGGATTGATCAGCAAAACTGGCTTTCACCATTTCTTGGCAATCATCAAAATTACCCTCGATGGCGATATTATGAATGTTATCGCTCAGCGCACTGGTCATCTGCCGACGCTGCACGTCAGACACACGCTGATGCGGGTGCAAAATAAAGATATCGACGTTTTCGCAACGACGGCAACCTTCAATAGCCGCAGAGCCGGTATCACCAGAGGTCGCCCCCATAATCACTACGCGCTCATTGCGCTTGGTGAGGAAGTGATCGAGTAAACGGCCGAGCAGTTGCAAAGCAAAATCTTTGAACGCTAAGGTTGGACCGTGGAACAACTCCAACACCCACTCATTACCATTTAACTGGCGCAACGGTGCAACCGCGCTGTGCTCAAACACACCATAAGTGTCTTTGAGAATCGCTTTAAAATCAGCATCATCAATGCAGCCCGCAACAAAGGGGCGCATCACTCGAAAGGCTAATTCGTAATACGGTAGATCAGCCCAAGAAGCCATTTCTTCCACGGTAAAACGCGGTAAATTCTCTGGCACATACAAACCGCCATCACTGGCTAAACCCGCTAACAAGACATCTTCAAAATTCAGCGCTGGGGCTTTGCCGCGCGTGCTTATATAACGCATAAGTAACAACCTTTATTAAGTCGCTTAACTTGGGATTAGTTCAACTGCTCAACACGGATACGCACAACTGGCTTTTGCACACTATCCAATGCTTCTAGAGCCATAATAGCATCATTAATTCGCTGCTCTTGCACGCGGTGCGTCAACAAGATGATAGGTATTGAACCATCCAACTCTTCCGCTTCTTTCTGCATAATCGATTCAATATTAATGCCACGCACCGAAAGGATGCTGGCAACTTGCGCCAAAACACCTGGGTGATCTTTGGCTTGAATACGTAAATAATAAGCGCTCTCACACTGATCAATCGCCAGAATCGGATGATCAGACAACGCGTCAGACTGGAACGCCAATGCAGGGACCTGATCTTCAGTCGCAGAGGCCATAAAACGCGCCACATCAATAATATCCGCAATCACCGAAGAAGCAGTTGGCTCCATACCAGCGCCAGCGCCGTAGTACAGGGTACTGCCCACTGCATCGCCATTGACCATTACCGCGTTCATCACACCATTCACATTGGCAATTAAACGATTAGCAGGAATCAAAGTGGGATGCACACGCAGCTCTATACCTAAATCGGTACGACGCGCCACACCTAAGTGTTTGATGCGATAGCCCAACATTTCGGCGTAGTTCACATCCGCAGTGGTCAGCTGAGTGATGCCTTCGGTGTAGGCTTTTTCGAACTGCAATGGGATACCAAAGGCGATTGAAGCCAAGATAGTCAGCTTATGCGCTGCATCAATGCCCTCTACGTCAAAAGTTGGATCAGATTCAGCATAGCCCAGCGCTTGCGCTTCTTGCAGCACATCTTCAAAAGTACGGCCTTTCTCACGCATTTCGCTGAGAATAAAGTTACCGGTACCGTTGATAATGCCTGCCAACCAATTGATACGGTTAGCGGCTAAACCTTCACGAATCGCTTTAATAACGGGGATGCCCCCAGCAACAGCGGCTTCAAAACCGACCATTACACCTTTTTCACGGGCGCGGGCAAAAATCTCATTACCGTGCACCGCAATCAGTGCTTTATTGGCAGTAACCACATGCTTGCCATTTTCAATAGCGAGCAACACCAGCTCTTTGGCTAAGGTATCGCCACCAATCAGCTCAACCACGATATCAATTTCAGGATTGTTGACGACAGCAAACGCATCATCAGTCATGTCGGTGGTACTGGTATCACACAGCGGATTGACGGCTCGTGAAGCCACTTGCACGACGTCAATCGAACGGCCTGCACGCCGTGAAATTTCTTCAGCATTACGCTTAAGAACATTAAAAGTACCACCGCCAACGGTGCCTAAACCACAGATCCCTACTTTTACTGGTTTCACGCTGCATCGTCCCCATCGTTAAATAAAATAAACCCGCTCAACTCAAAACAGCTAAACGGCAAAATACTGCACTGTACGAATCATGCAGATGTCGGTCAACCTACTGCTGAGCCTTTAATGCTTGCGTGGCTAATTGCTGCGCAGGCTGGTAACCAGGAATCATTTTACCATTCGCTAAAATAATCGTTGGCGTGCCTTGCACACCCACCGCTTGGCCCAAGGCGTATTGCTTATCCACCGGATTCTTACAGGTTTTATTCGGTACACTGCGACGCGCTTTCGCTTCATTCATCGCATCAACAGGATCATCAGCGCACCAGATACTGGTCAAAGTATTGTAACCATGACTGCCAACGCCTTGACGTGGAAAAGCTAAGTAGCGCACCTCTACACCTAATTTAGTCAGTTCAGCGACTTCACTGTGCAGCTTCTGGCAATAGCCACAGTCCGTATCAGTAAAGACAGTAATGTGTGTTTTAGCCTCTTTCGCGGCAAACACCACCATCTCTTCCATTGGGATGTTATTGATTTGAGTGGCAATGGCTTTTTGCTCAAACTGCTCGGTTAAGTTGGTCGCTTGACCATTCTGAAGTTGAAACAAATTACCTTGTAATAAGAACTCGCCATCAGCGCTGGCGTAGAGCAATCGACCACCTTTGAGTTGTACTTGATACAGATTTGGCATTGGGCTCACCGTGATTTTTTCAATCGGCAAATCCGGCTGCATAGCAAGTAATGCTTGACGAATAATCTGATCGTTATCATTCGCGTGCACAACGCCAGCTAAAGCAAAACCCCACACCACTCCCAACCATCGTAAGCGCAGCATAAAACCAACCTTGAGTGAATATTTAAAAGGTCGAAAGGGTAGCACAATTGCGTCTATTTAGGCGTAACTTAGTTGAGGTTGCGTTGCGCCCAATAAAAAGCTGCCCAACCCCAATGCTTAGAATAAGCGCGGGCTTGGGCAGCTCGAAACAACCGAATTGACTGGATTAACAATTAACCCTTACAGCTGTTTTTTACAGAAGTACCAATCAGTACATTCATAACCCTCGTTCATCCGTGCTTCGGCAGCATCAGTATCTTGAGGTGGCGGTACAATGACTTTATCGCCAGGCTGCCAGCCCTCGGGGGTAGCAACTTTATGCTCATCAGAGGCTTTCAGCGCACGAATCACTCGCAAGAACTCTGGAATTGAACGGCCATTGGTCATGGGGTAATAAACCATCGCTCTTAAAATACCCTGAGGATCAATGATAAAGGTCGCACGTACCGCTGAAGTATCTGCTGCGCCTGGGTGAATCATGCCATATGACTTAGCCACAGACATCGATAGGTCTTCAATAATCGGGAAATTGATATCCACACCAAACTTTTCTTTGATGTTGCGCACCCAAGCGACATGGCTGTAATAACTGTCAATTGACAAGCCTAACAGGTCTGCGCCTTCTGCCAAAAACTCTTCATGATGATTGGCAAATGCGATGAACTCAGTAGTGCACACTGGAGTAAAGTCAGCAGGGTGTGAGAACAACACCAACCAGCGGCCTTTATAATCCGACAGTTTCTTCACACCATGAGTTGTTCTTGCTTCAAAAGCAGGCGCAGGTCTATTTAACTGCGGGAATATGGTAGTCACTTCTACTGCGTTTTCCATTTTAATCACCTCAGGGGTTGTCATGAACTTACGAGTCTTAAGATACACATAATATATTTATATAAATAGCAATATCATCCGATCACCTTAATAGATAGAATCTATTAAAAGTTGCTACTCCTCACGTCTTTAAAATACTCATCCAACGACTCATCTATTCACTAAAATAGCGCGCGCCCATAAGGACGCTGCCGACCCTCAGTCTATCCTGCAAACTAACTGCCTTAACTTATTAACCCATCCAGCATTTGCTGACCGCCAACAGTTACAAACAGCACCGTTCTACTGATCCAAGCAAATTAACCTGCGACAGGCGGATCCTTACTTTGAACTGTTAGGCAGACAAACAAGGTTAGCTCCATATTACTGAAGCGCCAAAAGCTAAGAGTGATCTCTACGCAAGCACGGATAGAAATCAATCGCCCATATAAGAAGAACTCACCCTCTGCTCATGCCGCGTCACGAGTACCTGCTGACTTGCATCAGAGTAAATACTCAGGGTGATCATGTAATGACTGTGCCTTTTTACACCTTGCAGCGAAGGAGAGTTGAAGACAAATACATTTTTATAACGCCCAGCAAAGGTACTGTGTATCTCTTCAATTGAGCCTTCAGTTCTATAGGGCAGCCATTTGTTTGCTGGGTTTTCGAACTCAATAACAGCATAGGTGTGGGCTGGCAGTTCTTTTTTAATATGAAGGTTCACGCCATACCTCATGCTGGGCTTCGCACCCAGAGTCATCATAAATCCACCACCGAGCGTAGTGAAATACTCACTCTCGACAGGCGTCGGCGTTAACAACGATGCACATGCAGTGAGCATCAACGAAACAATCACAACACAGACTTTACGCATAACAATTCCTTTTGTTCAAAGCTCGAAAATTTAAACTTTTACGCTATTGCTGCCAAGTCAGCAGTAGACGCTGAATGTTACTTAAACGTATTTTAAACGCCGCGATTGCGACACGATTCTCAAAAACCCTTAGCGGCGTTTGGCAGTGCGCCAGCAGCACTCATAGTGCTATCGCTGAATAGGCCACACCTCCGTAAATGGCCATTACTAAAAAATCCACTATTACGCAAAGAGAACTGTTCGCTTACAGCTGATACGCATGCGATGACTGCGTTACAATGCGCGCCATACTGACTTGAGAAGATATGACCCTATGCGCCTTGATCGATTTTTATCAGAAACAACTGGCATGAGCCGCACAGAGTCCACTAAGGTGCTGCACCGCGCCGAAGTGACCGTTGATGGTATTGTGCAAAAGAAAGCGGCGTTTAAAGTGCCCGACGGAGCACAAGTATTATGGAACCAACAACAACTTGAGCTCACAGGGCCAACCTATCTAATGATGCACAAGCCACTGGATTGTGTGTGTGCGAATCATGATTCACGGCACAGAACAATATTTTCTTATTTAGATGTGCCCAACGTAAACAAGCTGCATACGGTTGGACGGCTTGATCTTGACACCTCTGGATTATTATTAATTACTGACGACGGCAAGTGGTCGCATCGAATCACCTCACCTAAGCAACAATGCCCGAAGATTTATCATGCGTGGTTGGCAGAGCCACTCACTGAAGCGAATATCAGCGAGTTTGCTGCAGGCTTGCAACTAACAGGCGAAGACAAGTTAACTGCGCCAGCCGTGCTAGAAATCATTGATGAGCGCGAAGCTTTAGTGCATGTTTACGAGGGTCGTTACCACCAAGTTCGACGCATGTTCACTGCTATTGGCAATAACGTAGAACAATTGCATCGTGAGCAAGTCGGGATGTTAAAACTCGATACTGATCTTGCTCCTGGGGAAACCCGTACACTGACTGCAGAAGAAGTTGCCCTATTCTAAGTACAGACTCAAGGTGTCGGCGCAGACACCGCTCTACGTAAACGGCACGTTAAAAACGTGCCCAGACTAAGAGCATCGGGAAATGTCCACGTAAACCTTATGGATGTCGCGAGTTCTTGTGCTAAAACCGCTGACGTGGCGATTGCCTTTGCGGTGATCGACCTGCGCAGGTCTGCTTGTGCTATCGCCGGATGACACGCAGGTTTGGAGCGCGGGTCTGATTTAGCCACACATGCCTCGCGACGTCAGCGCTAACCGCGATGGGCAACATTAAGTTTTCAGGCACTGACTTGCCAGTTCTTTTAATAATGCCGCCACTCAGCTTGATTTCTTTTCATAACGATCAGTAATATCGCGAGCCTGCGCAACCGTCCCTACAACCTCACCGTGTTCATTAAAGATCAAGGCAAAACCCATTTCCGTATAAAACTCACTGCCATCTGCACGCAACGCTTTGGTCGGCATCGGTTTGCCACTGTGCTTGGTCACACCTGCAGCAATCGCGGCATCGAAACCACGCCAATGCATTCTACGTAATCTTTCGGGGATAATAAGATCCAAGTTCTGACCTATTGCTTGCTCGGCAGAAAAGCCAAACATCTTTTCAGCAGCAGCGTTCCAGACGCGGATATCACCTTGCTTATCTGAAAAAATCGTTGCATCAGGCGATTGTTGAACCAGCCAGCAGGACAGTTCAGGAGAGATTTGTGTTGCGCTCATAGCACGTTCCTATCAGTCAACTTAGCCCATTTACCTTAGCAAAACTCACATCGTTCATGCTGAAAAAAAGCAGATTTATAGACTAAAGTTTCCAGAATTTAAGCACTGCAGCTGTCTATGTTCAACGGTGTTTATCTTGATAATAGCGCCCGCTTAAATCGTGTTATGGCACAGCACAGCATTAGTTTTTAACTCACCGACAGAGTGCTACACACTTGGTTTTTACCGAGTCGCTTGGCATCATACAAAGCATTATCCGCACGTTTCAAAGCATCTTCGTAAGTACGATCTGTAGGCAGCATTATTGCCACACCAATACTGACCGTCACCGCGACGCCTTTCATGGAAAAGCGACTCAGCTCTTGATTGAAGCACTCGCGCAAACGATCGGCAAACTGCACAGCATGCTCCAAATCAGTATTAGGCAAGACCACAACAAATTCATCGCCACCAAAACGACAAGCAATATCGGTTTTCCTGAGCGCTACTCGACAGATATCACCCACAGCCAAAATCACTTCATCACCAGCATGATGCCCGAGAGAGTCATTAATCTTCTTCAGGTGATCAAGATCGAAGATCAAAATTGACATTGGCATCGCGTGTCGCTTAAAGGTTTCGTAATGCAGCGTGAGCTCACACTCAAGCTTTCTACGATTGAAGAGTTTTGTGAGCTGGTCGGTATCACTCAGCTCGCGCAATTGCATTTCAAGTTCATGTCGCTGGGTAATATTGCTCGCGATCCAAAGTACAACCGCTTCACCGTCCACTAAGAAATCCAACGCTTGAATACGCCCTTCGAACCAAATGGGCTTTTCTGGACCCTCATCAGGTAAGCCTTTTACATCTTTGTTACTTAACTCGTACTCTTGGATCAGCAACGTCTGAGATTGCAAAGCCAACTCGATTTGCTCAAGAAACCAGTTCGCTTTCTCATTTTTCACCACATCGCAGATATACAAACCGACAAGCCCATTGCCATCATGGTAATAACGCGCATCGTGGCCACCAAACATCGCAACATACCGACCACTGCGCGATAATATAAAGACTGGATCAGGCAATGCATCTAGGACAAGAGCCATTTGCTCAATATTAACCATAAGAACGCTCTATATGTTTTTCTACTTTAGGGTCGCAGATGAAACCCGCTGCAAGAACCCTCCTACGTACAATAGCGTCCTTCTAATTTGCCACGTTAAACCACTAAGTCGACCAAAAACAGCACACTTGATGATTCCAAACTTGCTGCCAACCCGTTGCAGCTCTTAACATAAAGAGTTGTATAGCCTAATGCCATCATTGTAAACATTATTTATTCTGCATCACTCAATGCTCTGCAAGACCGCTCGCTCATCACGACACTCATAGGAGCCCATTTCGAACTCCCGACAAATCCACGGGCGATTCTCATAAATAGTACACATGAACGTTTCACGATCTATAGCTGAACACCAGCCGTCCGCCAAGCGCAGCATGGTCTCTGCACCCCATTTATCAACAGCAATATGCTCATCAGGAACACCGGTATCACTAATGATCATGACCTCTAAACGACAGCAACACGCCCGACAATTGGTACAAGCAATCTCAACTTGAGGTATATTTTTTATATCAATAGCATTCATTTTAATGGCCGATCGAGGATGAACTCTCGATGGAGTAGAGTGATATTCATAATAATTTTCTCACCTGTAAACACGATTTTAATAATGCTTGCAGCTTCTCCTCGCCGAGGTTATTCATGAGCGCTATATTTCGCTCTGGAATATCATCGACATCTGGATAATCGGCAATAGCGCGCTCAAGACTGGCCTCACGAATAAGATGCAAAACAGGGTAAGGAGAGCGGTTGGTATAGTTCTCTGCATCGCTCGGGGTGGTACCGCCAAATTGATAATCAGGATGAAAGCTGGCGATCTGATAGACACCCTCTAGCGCCATCTCCATCAATAAGCTGTCGGCATCGCTCAGGAAGTCGTTGAAGTCGTAAAAATCCTGTAGTACCTGCGGGTGAATCAACAGCGTGGTTTCAACTGACGGATCAGCATTAAGCAACTCTAACTCAACCTGCAGAGCCCGTAGCAACTGCTCTGGCGTTGTCGACTCAGTCGTTACAAAGCGCACACGATTCTTGACCAGCTCACGCTTGGCAAACGGACAGAGATTCATTCCCACCACAAACGTATCCACCCACTGCTGTACAGCTAAAATAACTTTCTCGTCTTTCATTGGGTTTCCATACTTAAGTGAATACATGTACCTAAATAACGTAAGTGTAGATTCAAGCCATCAACGCAACACTCTTATCAAGCATGTGTGCAGGTGTTTTAAACTTCAACGTTTTTCTTGGCCGCTCATTTAATTCATTGGCAACTTCACTGAGCCGTTTTTGTGAATGTAATGGTGAAATTTCGTTTGGGACGTTTCATTAAATGCCCCTTGGCAAATCAGTATTTTAATATAACTGTAGCTTTGATCACTTGAGCCTGCAGTCATTATCCAAAGCAATGCGTGCAACAGATGCACCAGAATTTTGGCTTTCAGCCACCAATTGGGCTTTGAATTCAGGGGAATAGTGGCGACGCTTACGATAAGGTCGAGTTACTCTTACGTTGCTCATAGATAGTGTCCACTAAGAAATAAGTGGACACTATCTTAGCGACTAGGCCGTCAGGCTCAAGATGCGACTGACAGGCAAGACTTATGATCTAGAAGATTTTCTTGTTGAGGACGCGACACAGAGGTGATGGCCTAACGACGCGCACAGTGAATGCCGGAGAAATCGCTAACAGGAGGTCAAGGCCCTCACCATGACCTTAATCACCCTAGGGCGACGCCCAACAAGCTCAGCGACTACTGCGCGCCAACCGACGGGCAGGAGCAGAACTGTTATTGAACGTCTATCAAAACCTGACCGATTCATTTCACTGTGACCTAAATCGCTGCTCATACGGACTCTGGACTGATGTGGATTACACCGACCCAGAGTTACGTAAACACCCAGTATAAACACCGGCAAACATCATAGTTACTGCCTTAACGACGATTGACCGCTTGTGCGGCGCGCAGCAGATCGCTGCCAATTTCACCCTCATAAACTTTCCAGACAGGTTGCATAGTGGCGCGCCAAACAGCTTTTTCTTCAGCTGTGAGCGTGATGATTTTAGTCTTGTCGCCGGCCTTCACTTGTTCGCGAGCGCTTTGATTTAAAGCTTCAGCCTCTTGATTAATGACAAAAGTGACCTCTTCGACGATGGCATCTAACTCACTGCGAATTTTATAAGGAATGCTGCTCCAGAAACTCGAATTGCTCACCAGCATATAATTAAGCGAAGAATGGTTGGTTTCAGTGATATACGGTTGCACGCTGTCGAATTTCTGACTGGCAATATTCGACCATGGATTAGCGGCACCCTGAACCTCACCGCTTTGCAGCGCAGCAAAGGTCTTATCAAAGGGTAAAGTGACGGCCGATGCACCCATTGCCTGAAACTGTGAAGCAATTACTACTGATGGCTGAATACGGAAAGTTAGTCCTTTCGCATCAAGTGGCTGATGTATCTCTCGGATTGCTGAGAGCTGCTTCATTCCGTTAATCCAGAATGCCAACCCGTAGAGGTTATGTGCAGTCATAGAACCCAGTAACTCACGACTCTTGTCACGCTTCAGAAAGCGCTTAACTGTAGTGTCCACTAAGAAATAAGTGGACACTATCTTGACAGCTAGGCCATCAGGCTCAAGATAGGTTTACCGGACGCTTACTCAATAACACCAAAAATGGAAAAGGCTTAAGTGCGTCCCGTCTCTCTTTCGGTATTTAAGCAAACTTAAAACTTATCCGTAATCGCTCCTGCAGAGGCAGAGCCAACAGTTTTAGCGTATTTGGCTAATACACCCCGCTTTACATTCGGCTCTGGCGCTTGCCATCGACTCAAACGTTGTTGAATTTTTTCATCTGAAAGGGTTAAATTTATTTCATTCATTTCAGCGTCAATAGTGATGGTATCGCCATCTTCAATAATCGCAATCGGACCGCCCACCATCGCTTCTGGGGTAATGTGCCCAACCACAAAGCCATGACTGCCACCGGAAAAACGTCCATCCGTAATTAACGCCACCTCATTGCCCAAACCGCGCCCCATAATAGCTGAAGTGGGCGAGAGCATTTCACGCATGCCGGGGCCGCCTTTCGGTCCTTCATAACGGATCACCACCACATCACCGGCGACCACCGTTCCATCTAAGATTGCCGCCATCGAGGCTTCTTCTGAGTTAAACACCCGAGCGGTACCGCTGAATTGAGTGCCTTCTTGGCCACTGATTTTCGCCACCGCACCGGTTGGCGCAAGGTTACCGCGCAAGATGCGCAAGTGACTGTCCGCTTTCAGTGGCTGATCAAACGGCATGATGATTCTTTGCCCGAAAGGATAGTCTTCGACATCGGCTAAGTTTTCCGCGATGGTTTTACCGTTCACCGTTAGGCAGTCACCATGTAATAAACCCTTATCCAGCAAACGTTTCATTAATGGCGCAATACCACCAATCTTAATCAAATCAGACATCAAGTATCGGCCCGATGGACGCAAGTCAGCCAACACAGGAACACGCTTACCAATTTCAGTAAAGTCATCAATATTCAGTTCCACGTTGATCGCGTCAGCCATGGCCAATAAGTGCAGTACGGCATTGGTCGAACCACCGACAGCAATCACTATAGTAATCGCATTTTCAAAAGCTTTGCGCGTCATGATATCGCTGGGCTTAATATCATGCTCAATCAGCCAGCGCATGGCGCGCCCTGCTTGCTGACAGTCATCACGCTTTTCAGCAGAAATAGCCTCTTGCGCAGAACTGCCGGGTAAGCTCATGCCCAGCGCTTCAATGGCCGAGGCCATAGTGTTCGCGGTGTACATCCCTCCACAAGAGCCCGGCCCAGAAATGGCCGTTTTTTCAATATCAAGGACATCTATTGTGCTTAAATCACCGCGAGCATTGGCACCCACCGCCTCAAATACAGACACAATATCAGTGTGATTTTTACCTGGTTGAATGGTGCCGCCATAAATAAACAGTGCGGGGCGATCTAAACGTGCCATGGCAATTAAACAAGCAGGCATGTTTTTATCGCAACCGCCAATAGCAATCAGCGCATCAAAGCCTTGGCAGCCGACAACCGTTTCAATCGAGTCGGCAATCACCTCACGCGATACCAATGAATACTTCATGCCTTGGTAGCCATTGGCGATACCATCAGAGATGGTTATGGTGTTAAAAATAATAGGCTTGGCATCCGCAGAAGAAACGCCTTTGGCAACCTCTTCAGCTAAGCCGTTAATATGGATATTACAGGGCGTCACTTGGCTCCAAGTTGAAGCAATACCGACTTGAGGACGTCTAAAATCTTGGTCTGTAAAACCAACTGCGCGCAGCATGGAACGTGCCGGTGCTTTTTGAATACCATCAACTAAAAGGGATGAATATTTTCTTTTGGTGTCGTCTTTTATAGTCATGTTCGCTCCAATAGCACGCGATTGATGGGCCACTATAACTTAAGCAAAGCTAAGCATACTCGGCGATTGCAGGCACGGAGAGCCTGCACATTAAATAGAGTTAAGACAGAGCAATATAGACTTGCGCCACTGCATCGCTAATGATCGCAATTAAGCATCGCAAGTTGAATGCGCTGAAGCCTCAGCACACTTAAGCTGAAAAACAGAATTCGATCCACCATGGATGCGCAGCAACCCTCAGTAGGCGTCATTCTCATCACGCACCGACACCGAAACATCACCCAATGCATCAACGGCCACAATAAAGAGGATGGGCTTACAACAGACCTGACAATCTTCAGTATATTGCTGCCCTGCTTCCTGCGGATCGATAAGTACTTCCAGCATTTCACCGCAGTATGGGCAATACACTGTTTCTTCTGTTAAAAACCCCATAATTGTTAGCTCACCTCACCAATTAGACAGATAACGCCAAAAACAGCCGCGCGGGTATGCGCCCGCCTGACGGGAGCCAGATATCCTTTGCTCACCTTCGGTATTGCAGCGATCTTTCGCCTGTTTCAAGCATCCCTCACGCCAACTCAATAGCCCGAGAATTCTTCAGTGCGAATATTGTCGTCGTTGACGCCCGCTTTCATCAGCATTTCGAGCATCGCATACACCATTTCTCGTGGACCGGCGATGTAGTAAATAGGCAAGGTCAGGTCGCCAATATATTTTACAAGCATGGCTTCGTTGATAAATCCGGTTTCCCCATCCCAAGCCCTGTTCGATTTTTCCATTTGCGTCATCGTGCCAACAAAAGTGTAATGCGGATTGCTCTTCTGAGCATCCTTTAGCTCATCCAAGAACACCGCATCTTCAGGTCTTTTATTGGAATCAAAGAGAAAAATCTTATGGGGAAGTTTGTCGTGTGCCGCTTGTAGAACGATGCTTCTAGCCGGCGTAAGCCCGATACCGCCAGTAAGAAAAACCGCCGGAATATGCTCGTTGTTGTGCAGCGTGAACGAGCCATAAGGCGCATCTAGGGTCAGTTCAGCACCGATCGGCATCGTTTTCAACACCCGCTTGAATGCGCTATCACGCATCCGAGTGACAAACATTAGAGCGTTTTCATAAGGCGCATTCGCCAGAGTGAACGTGCGAGTATTGCCTTCAGCATCCGTTTCATCAGGGTCAATCAGCATAAGGTCAGCGTATTGGCCTGCTTGATGGGTAAACCCTTGCGGCTTTTCAAAATAGAACGCCATGGTGCCGTCAGCAATTTCGTCTCTACGGGTTAATTTAACGGGATAGACTGGCATGGTGAAATCCTCTTTGCTCGTGGTGTCATTAAGACCTGCGCAGCGATCGAATATTGAACAAGCCAACCAATAGAATTGGTCTGAGCGCCTTGCGAGCCATTAAGTGCCACTGAGCGGCAGCCGATGAACCTCTCGCGTTTGCATCAAACACCTTTATTGAGAGAGTCACCTTGCCGCAGTTTTTTGCACTTAAAAATAGAAGTACTGCAAATACACGGGGAATTCAAGGAAAGGGCAATTTATTCTGCCTTAGGTAAATCATTCGCTTGATCAACATCAAACACCTGCTCAACAGCACATTTTTCTAGCTAAATTTATTGGTTGGCTTATGATGCGCCACCCAAAATATTTCAACGAAAATAACCAGGCTCATATGTCCGCTAACGCACTGTATACCGACCTTTCAGGCTATTACGACTTAATGTGTGCGGACATCGACTACCACGCGCAAAGTCACTGTATTCAAAGGCTGCAGAAAATCTTCGGCAACGGCGGAAAGACGCACTTTGATTTAGCCTGTGGCACCGGCCCACATGTACGTCATTTTATTGATTGTGGTTATCAAAGTAATGGCCTCGACATCAATCAGCCCATGCTGGATATAGCAAAAACCCGCTGCCCTGAAGCGCAGTTTTCGTTGCAAGACATGAGTGCGTTCAGCATCAATGATCCTGTCGATTTAATCACATGTTTTTTGTATTCCATCCATTACAACGCGGGCATGGAAAAACTCAAAAACTGTATTAGCAGCGTGCATCGTGCGTTACAAGCCGATGGCCTGTTCTGCTTTAACGTGGTGGATAAGTACAAAATAAATAATGATTTATTTGCCAAACACACCGTTCAACAAGCAGGCGATTTATTTACCTTTAGTTCTGGCTGGTATTACTGTGGCGAGGGGGAAAAACAGTCGCTAAAAATCAGCATTGAGAAGACATCCTCTGCAGACACCCAGCGTTGGCATGACGAACATCCGATGGTTGCTTTTGATTTTGCTGAGTTACTGGACGCCTTACAGCCTGCTTTCGAAGTCCATATCTTTGAGCATGACTATGAGAAAATTCTCCCGTGGAATAAGGACTCGGGGAATGCCATTTTTGTCTGTGTGAAGCGTTAAGACCACCCACCATTGGCAGCGTACCACAGCGCTAAGGCTGGCTCGCTGCGAGGATGTTTCCGTGGTATTGAGCAAAATTTTTCGGCGCACGAATGAAATGCACGACGGCTTTCTCTACTGTATCGACATCCAAGTGCTGGCAGCATAACCAAGCGAACAGCCTGTTTGATAATGGCTTATGATGAGCAGCAAACATACATTCTTTTATACAAAGACCCAGCATGATTTTTATCAGCAATACCATCAGTCTTGATGACGACGAAATCGATATAAGCGCAATACGCGCCCAAGGCTCAGGCGGGCAAAACGTTAACAAAGTATCGTCAGCCATTCATCTACGCTTTGATATCAACGCCTCAAGTTTGAGCGACTTCCAAAAGCAACTTTTACTGGAAAGCAAAGACAGTCGCCTCACTAAAGAGGGCGTGCTGATCATTAAAGCCCAGCAGTTTCGCACCCAAGAAAAAAACAAGCTTGATGCCTTTGAACGCTTGCAACAATTTATCCTAGACGCCACTTACATCAGTAAAACCCGAAGACCTACTAAACCGAGCAAGAGTGCTAAGCGCAAGCGTACCGACCAAAAAAAACAACGCGGCACAACCAAGTCATTACGCGGTAAAGTTGATTTTTAAGCAAACGCTAGAATAGCGACCAGGGATAGAACACAGCCTCGTATTGGGTCTGATTGTTCTTAGCGCAGGACTTACGCTACGCGACTCCACCAGTGTGCCCACACTATATGGGTACGTTATTCATTGGCGCGGCGATCGGCATTATTACCCGCGCGGATTAAGCGTGAACCGGCCGACAGTGCTGATTTAATGACCAGCGAGTACACGATGGCGCTATTAACGGCTCGCCAACACCAACTGGAAATTGATGACGAAAGACGGTGCATGGGTAACAATCAAGCTGCGCCATGACACTTAAATACGACGGTCACGCTGTAATGATGTGAGACGACTGTTTCTGATCTAGTCCTTTACTGGAATACCCTCAAGTAACGCTATGATACTGTGATTATTGTTTAATCTAGCTAAGTCAAGGAGATAGCTTTTTTCAATATCTAACATTGCTCGGTTTGCCAATAATTTTTTTACCAGCTGTTCTTCCCCATTAACGATGGCGGTTTTCAAAGCCAGATAGTTCGCCATACCATGATCAGTCATATTAGCCCCCTTTTGTTACGTTAACCTTTCGTGATTAAAGCCATAGCGACTACGAGTGACCCACACTACGTGGAAACTTACGCGATAACAAACACGTCCATAAAGCGGTTGACTGGGGTGGCCTCAAGCGTGGATTGATCAGCACAAAGCGCTAGGATCGTTTGGCACTGCTGACTGGGGAACCGTGTGGCTAAGTTAGCCTTGAACTTCAGCTCCAATAACGGAATCCCTTCTTCACGGCGACGGCGATGACCCACAGGGTATTCAACAACCACTTCGTCGGTGCAGCTACCATCCTTAAAGAAAACCTGAATAGCATTAGCAATAGAACGTTTATCAGCTTCTAAGTACTCTGCGCTAAAGCGTTTATCTTCGACAATTTCCATTTTTTCGCGCAGCTCATCAATAAAGGGATGGGCCTCATGAAAAGTGTCTTCATACTGCTCGGCGGTCAAATCACCAAAAATCAACGGAACAGCAACCATGTATTGCAAGCAATGATCACGGTCGGCAGCATTAGCAAGTGGACCTGTTTTTGAAATAATACGAATGGCCGACTCGTGAGTACGAATCACGATCTTCTCAATATCTGCTAAACGCGCTTTAACCTGAGGATGCAAAATCACCGATGCTTCTGCCGCCGTTTGCGCATGAAACTCGGCAGGAAATGACACCTTAAATAAGATGTTTTCCATCACATAAGAGCCATACCCCTGAGAAAAAGAAAACTGCCGCTCAGCCTCTGGTTTTAGCTTTTGGTCTTTGTTGGTTTTAGAAAAAGAGACATCATAAAATCCCCACTGCGGGGCGGTTAGCACGCTGGGAATACCCATTTCACCACGCATTGACAGGTCAGCTAAGCGCACCGCTCTTGAGGTTGCATCACCCGCCGCCCAAGATTTACGAGAGCCTGCGTTGGGTGCATGACGATAGGTACGCAAAGCAGAACCATCGACCCACGCTTGAGAAATGGCCGCCATAATCTGCTCTCGATTACCGCCCATCATTTTAGTGACAACCGCAGTGGAGGCAACGCGAACTAATAATACGTGACATAGACCCACACGATTAAACGAGTTTTCTAAAGCAATCACGCCTTGAACCTCATGCGCCATAATCATGGCTTCCAGCACGTCTCGCATCACCAGCGGCTGCTCGCCATTGGATAACCTGACTTGAGACAAATGATCTGCGACAGCCAGAATGCCACCTAAATTATCCGAAGGGTGGCCCCATTCGGCGGCCAACCATGTGTCGTTATAATCAAGCCAGCGAATAATGCAGCCAATGTCCCAGGCAGCTTTCACCGGATCAAGTATCAGTGATGTGCCGGGCACTCGGGCACCCTGCGGCACAAGCGTGCCTTGTACGATGGGTCCGAGGTGTTTTGTGCACTCAGGAAAGCGCAGAGCAAGCAGCCCACAACCTAATGTATCCATTAAACAATTACGTGCAGTGTCGAGCGCTTCTTCGCTGGAGATTTCAAACGTTAATACATAATCAGCGATATTTTGGATGACAAGATCGTAATCAGGGCGATGGTTAATATCGGCATTACTACTCATTTTTTTATCCTCATTAGCTTGATTGATTGTTTAGCTTAACGTCTGCTCCTCTTGTAATTCTGTTGTCTATTACGATGCCGTTACCATTAAACCCAGCATGCCAAGCGCAAAGCCAAATACAGCGCCCAGCGGCGGTGCCCAGTGATTATCCAGTTTCACTTGAGGCGCCAAATCTTGGAATATTGAATAAAGAATACCGCCGGAGGCAAACAGCATAACAGCAGCAATAATTTGAGGAGATTCGGACAACCACAAATAACCAGAAACAGCCGCAATAGGTCCGAGCAAAGCCATTAAAGAAAACATAATGATAATTTTTTTAGGTTTGTAAACTGAAGACCCGTTCAACTCACGGTAGGCAGTAAATCCTTCAGGCAAATTTTGCAGCCCAATTAAAACCGCCAGTAACAACGCATGATTGTTTCCCGTTGCAAATGCTGCACCTAATGCGATTGATTCTGGAACAAAGTCAGAGAGCATTGCTGCCAATTGACTGGCAGGGGTATTTATTTTTTTAAGATAAATATCAAAAGCCATAAAACCGATTCCACCCACTATCAACCACAGACAAGCCGCTAATGGATTAAGACTCGCTATACCCTCAGGCACCAAAACCAAGGCAACAGCGGATAAGAGCGCGCCTCCGCCAAACGCCATCACACTGTGCCTAAACTCCTGCTCAAGCCAATCACTTCCAACTTTTTCAAAACAGGCAATGATTGCACCTAACGGCATAGCCAAACCAACTAGCAGTGTCAATGGTATGACGATGAGCAGCAGGTGCATGCGTTGATCCTTAATTAAGGTATAGCGTTTAGCTCAATTGCCAACTTATGAAGTCTGATGGCCGCGTGGTGTTAGGTGTTTTTCTTTGAACGAAGACAACCTCTTCTCTATTTTTCCTATTGGGTATAACGCGCCACGATCTAACGCCCCGACGGCCACTCTAATCCATGCATAAACAAAAATTATTCCAATAGGACTGTGTGTTTAAGATAATAAATTCATCGCTAGAGCTTCAGCGACCTTGATGCCATCAACGCCAGCAGATAATATCCCTCCGGCATAACCTGCACCTTCGCCAGCAGGATATAAACCCTTGGTATTAATACTATTGAAACTGACCTTATCGCGTTTAATACAGATAGGCGATGAAGTGCGTGTTTCGACACCAGTTAGAACAGCATCGTACATAGAGAAGCCTTTAATCTGCTTATTAAACTCAGGAATAGCTTCTCTGATGGCCTTAACTGCAAAATCAGGTAACAACAGGCTCAAATCACTGAGCGTCACGCCTGGCTTATAGGAAGGTTGCACACTGCCTATTTGTTTAGAGGCTTTACCTGCTAGAAAATCACCTACCAATTGCACAGGTGCATTGTAATTTTCGCCACCCATTTGATAGGCTTTCTCTTCCAGCTGGCGCTGTAAGTCAATACCCGCTAATGGATGCTCTGGATAGTCCTTTTCTGGGCTCACATCGACAACAATAGCTGAGTTCGCATTACGCTCATTTCGCGAGTATTCGCTCATGCCATTAATCACTAATTTACCGGGCTCCGAAGCTGCCGCAACAACAGTGCCACCGGGGCACATACAAAAGCTGTAGACACTTCTACCGTCTTTACAATGATGGACTAACTTGTAGTCCGCAGCGCCTAAGATTTCGTTGCCCGCATTTTTACCAAAGCGTGCCTTATCAATCACAGACTGCGGGTGTTCTATTCTTAAACCAACCGAAAAAGGCTTAGGCTCAATATAAACCCCACTGTCTAATAAACTCTGGAACGTATCCCTAGCGCTATGCCCGATCGCTAAAATAACGTGCTGAGTCTGGATAATCTCGCCCGAGGTTAACGTCAGCCCCTCAACTTGATGATCTTCAATATTTAAATGCGCTAATTTCTCACCGAAACGGATTTCACCCCCTAAGGCAACAATCTCTGCTCGAATATTTTCAACCATTTTCACTAATTTAAATGTGCCAATATGCGGTTTGCTCACATAGAGAATCTCTTCAGGCGCACCCGCTTTAACAAATTCAACTAATACTTTACGGCCATAAAACTTTGGATCTTTAATTTGGGTATAGAGCTTTCCGTCAGAGAACGTTCCCGCACCACCCTCACCATACTGAACATTAGACTCCGCATTAAGTTCTCTATCACGCCATAAGCCCCAGGTATCTTTAGTTCGCTGTCTGACCTCTTGGCCGCGCTCAATCACAATCGGCTTCAAGCCCATTTGTGCCAACAGTAACGCAGCTAAAATACCACAAGGGCCAAAACCTATAATGACCGGGCGTTGCTGCTCACTCAGAGTAAAACCTACTGGCGTCTGCGCGACAAATTTATAGTTCATATCAGGACTGCGCTTAACAAAGCCTTTGCCGGCAAACTGTTCAAGACAACGTGTTTCAGCTTCAGCTGTGAGCTCTACGTCTAAACTATAAATCAGAAAAATCGAATCTGACTTTCTTGCGTCATAACTTCTTTTAAAAATTGAAAACCCTATGAGTTCATGCTCTTGTAGTTCTAAGGTGCGGATGACGTCTTGTTTTAATGCGTGACTGGAATGATCTAAAGGTAATTTAATATCTGTAATTCTTAACATAATGATATGTACTGCCTGCTGCATGAACCGATGGCCATGCTCATTAAAAAAAGTATCCATAGAGAGGGTTGATCATCTCAACCACCTCACCAATAAAATATTAATCCGTGCTTTTTTTTGTTCGTATGGGTCAACATATCATACTCCGCCGTAGCACAGCGCGGCGGCGTATGTAGAGTAAATAGAAGGCCAGAACAATAAGCACAAACAACAATTCAAGACCCAAAACAGCTGATCATTGACCGTTTATTTATAGTATTTTTAAACCGCAGCGCTAAACGAGCTTGCTCTGCAGGTTCATTTTCACGGCAGGCCACTCAGCGGCAACGATCGAGTAAACAACAGTATCCCGGTAAGAACCGTCTTGCATAATTTGATGATTGCGTAAGATTCCGTCTTGCTTGGCGCCAAGACGCTCAATTGCCGCACGCGAGGCACGGTTGAAAAAATGCGTCCTAAATTCAACAGCAATAGCCGCATACGCTTCGAACAGCGCCTCCATCATCAGCAATTTACTTTCTGTATTGATTGGAGAGCGATGCGCTGACGCGGAAAACCATGTGTAGCCAATCAGCGCACGTCGGTTGCGAGCATCAACATTATAGTAACGTGTGGTGCCCACCACTAATTGCGAGGCCACATCGCGGACAGCAAAGGCAACATCACCACGTTGCGCGCCCTCTATAGCACGCAGAACATATTGCGCCATCTCTTGCACTCGGGGAACTGTCGCATACCACAACGTCCACAATTCGCCATCTCTGACAGCGTTTTCAAGCTCGGCTATGTGTCGACTCTCAAGTACTTCTAACGTTACGAACTTGCCACAAAGAGCCTCAGACGCTATCCACATTACAAATCACCCAATCACTTCTAACGCTTGATGCCGCAACACGATAAGCCGCTTTACTTGCGAAGGGCATGTCATTGTTCATGACTCACTTGATGACATTTACCGACTGAATAGAGCCAAGAAAAAGCCGTTAACAGTGCATACAAACCCAGAATAAAAACCAGTTGTTGCGGCTGAGTTGTAAATTCGTAATACAAAATAAGCCCTGCGCCACATGAAAGACCAAGAATAGACAGAAGCGTAATAAAGGTAGACGAATCCGTTAAATCGCGAATTTTATAATTTGCAAAAGCCATTAACAACGACACTAACAAAAATGTAACGCTACCAAACTCAAGAATAACCTCCAGACTCCCAGCAAGGATAAGTAAAAACGCTAAAACAGCCATACTTAAAATGGCAAAAACAGGGATTTGCTTCACACGCTTAGCCAGAATAGCCGGGAAATAGCCATCATTTGCAATGACCGCTATTTGTCTGGACGCACCAAATACCGTACCGCTGATAGCGCTGCTGGTTGCGAGTAAGGCCCCTAAAATAACAAGGTCAGTACCCCAGTGGCCGAGTATGTTTTCTGTACCTGAAGCTAAAGCATATTCTTTGTTCGCTATGATTGATTCAAAAGGTATTGCCAACACCGCACCGAGCGAAATAACAAAATAAATAAGGACGGCAAGAAACAACGCGCAATAAATGGCTTTAGGGATACTCTCTTCGGGTTTGTCCATTTCATTCACAGCATTTATAACCAGCTGAAATCCTTCGTATGCGACAAAAGTAATTGAGGCCACCATTAATATTGATAACAAGCTTGTATCACTATTATTTTCAAACAAAACAGGAAGCGTTGTTTGAGTATTGTTAATCAGCACGAACGAGATAACTATCAGGATCACCAGTTTGGTATAAACCATAATATCCTCGATCTTACCCATCCCTTTAACACTCCAAATATTAACAAGTGCGAAAAGCAGAATCACAGCGCCAGCAACAAGCTTTTTAATTAAATCACTATCAGAAAAAGAAAAGCTGCTGGTCGCATAAGAGGCAAATGTGTACGCATATAGTGCAAGCGTACTGATATACCCAAAGATGACCCACCAGCCAATAAGAGATGCCGCAAAAGGAGATTGTGGGAATGTTTTTTTATAGAAAGAGTAAGTTGCTCCTTCATCTTTATAATAAACACCCAGTTTGATATATGAATAAGCCGCAAGCGCTGCAATCATTCCACCGATCAAGATGACCACGGGAGTAAATACCCCCACCATAGCAACAGAGATCCCCAAAATTGTGAATATGCCGCCACCCACCATACCGCCAAGCGCAATGGCAATTAACTCAGGAACGCCTAGCGTTTTATTCCTCTTGCGGTGGTAAGAGTTATTATGTTTGGCCATAGCGCTGATCAACTTTCCTTTAAAAACTAACACCCAGCGCTCAACGAAGGAATTTGCTGCTAGGGTGACTTTGCATCAACTCAAGCGGAGCCATTAACGCTTGACGCTGACCTCTAGCTCTGTCCCATCATTGTTGTAACTGACCACCGCTATTTGCGATTGGTGCAGTTGCTTCAACACCTCTGGCGTCAAGCCAAAGTGAACAGCCAATTGATCATCAGGCATTTCTTCCCGACGCGTACGACGCTCAGTACTAAACCGTACCTGATTATACTTTGCCCATAGAACCAGCAATAAACTGTTGAGCAGTGCAATCAACAGATAAAATACCACCGTATTAACAGTCAGATTGAGTGGCATTGCACCCGTTTGCAGCTGAGCATGCAAGACAGAAACAACGCCGTGATAGATCAACCAGATAAATCCCGCCCAAGCGATTAAGGTCAGCAGGCTATCAATCAGTCTTAATAGCAGACTGCGCTCGGTAATAATCAGTGGATGACTCATGGTGCAATCCTCCCGATGCCACGATCAGGGCTGACCCAGCGAGCCCGCTTATTGCGCCCTTTGAGCATAACGCTAGTAAAGGCCACCAGCGTGGTAAATAAACTTAGCATCCAATACACCACAGGGAACCAAATAATCCAGAATAACGAGCCAATCAAATTGTTCTCGTAGCGCCGTTCGATCATTAAGCTGACAGAAAACTGCAACAAGCAGACCACACCCAACAGTAATCCAGTAAAGGCTGGAGGGAAGATTTGTGGTACCGCCAGATTCGCTGGTAAAGACACAAACAAACCGATGAAAAATAAGAGCAGACTGATAAAATAGGTAAACGCCCAAATCGCTGATAGACAAAACTCAGCAATCAGCGGCCACATGCGACGGTTACGCCACACCCAGATATTGCGGATATTCTTAAGAAAGACCTCCGCGCCACCTTGAGCCCAACGCAAACGCTGTTTCCAGAGTCCCATGAGGGTTTCTGGCATTAAGATCCAGCACAATGCTCGCGGCTCAAAGAAAATCGACCAGTGCTGCAACTGCAACTTCCAACTGATATCAATATCTTCGGTGACCATGTCGTTGCTCCAGAAGCCAACCTCAGCCAATGCACGCTTACGAAAGGCCGCAATTACCCCCGACACGGTGAAAACCTGCCCATAGATACGCTGAGTACGCTTGATCAAACCAATAATTGAAGAAAACTCACCAACCTGTACTCGACCCACCAACGTTGAGCGTGTTCGAATACGAGGATTACCCGTAACAGCGCCCACCCGCGGATTTTCTAGCAACGGCAGCACCATATAGGCGGCGGCATCTCGGTCCAGCATCGCATCACCATCAATGCACACCAGCAAATCGCTGCGGGCGGCCATAGCACCAGTGCGCAGCGCCATAGCCTTGCCTTGATTGGTTGCCAAATGAATGACGCGCAAACGCGGGTATTGTTCGGTCAGCTGATCCAAAACATCCGCAGTGTTGTCCGATGAACCATCATTGATGGCAATCACTTCAATATTCTCATAGCGCTGCGCCATGGCCGCGCCTATGGTTTCTCGAGCGTTAATACCTTCATTAAAGCAAGGAATCAAGATTGAAACCAACGGATTGTCAGGCAGCTCTGGTGGCGCAACATCCTCGCCCCAAGGCCAATGGCGCTCACGGTAAAACCAAAAATAAAGACCGCCCATGATCCATAATCCCGACATAAACAACGGCCAGAAAAAGACGAAGTTAAGCAGCACTTTACCTGTAAATACAGAAGCGACGCCCAACGGTAGACTGAGGACAGTACACAGAATCAGGAAAGAAAATATTCGATCAATCATAGCTTGGATACCAGTGCGATGAAAATGCAGGGCGGATGGTTTTCAAGTCAGGATGATTGCTCAGAAAATCATCCGGGTAGTAACCAAAGTGACGTGCACCACTCATTTGTAGCTGGTACATCCATTCAGCCAGCTGGCTAGCAGGAATCTGCTCATGACCGCCCGCCTTACTCCAGTCTAAGGTTTGCAACTCAAAGAGCACCTTATCTTGCGCGCCCTCTTTCGCCATGATGGTTTTAACCAACTGCTTAAGCCACTGATTGCTCTGCTTAAGCGGCACCTTTTCCATCAACGGCATAGCCATCACTGCCGTCCAGTCATAAGTTTGCATAAAATCGTTTAAGTTCTGCGCAAACCATTCTTCAGCGTTAGGATCAAGGATAGGCATTGCGTAGATGTTACGTGCAGTCTTCACATGAGGCCCACGAATGTTACGCACAGTTTGAGTGAGCTCTTTCGTGAAGTCAGTCAGAAATTGCGACTTATAACGGCTCCATGCTTGGAGTTTCTCCGGTGAACGACGAATACTAGCGATGTCATTGCCTAATCCAGCAGCCTGATAAGCAGCCAGCGCATCAGCGCCAGCATCCTCAAAGTCGGAAAGCAGTGCATCGTCATGGAAAAGGACGCCTTGGAAGACGGCGTAACGTGCCAGATCCTCATAAATGTCGGTAATCTGCTGACGAGCCACTGGACTCCAGGGGGATAGACGTCGGTATTGTGCCGGCTCAGTACTCACGCCGTCCTCAGACCAACTTTGCACGCGCGGAACATCCTCGCCTAAATCAAAGGCCAGCACTGGCATCCAAGCATAGACTTTGGCTCCCGCCCGCGTTTGCAACTGCCAAGAGATAAAGTTGAACAGGTCAGCGCGCATTGGCAGCCACCGGTTAGGAAAATAGAGCTCTTTAACAAGTCCATCGCCTTGTGGATCGGCATACGCTTGTAAAAAAACATGGGAGATTTTCATGTCATACACCCGCTGAATCAGGGTGTCGATATTTTTGCGCTGCTGCTCAGCATCACTGTCGTAGACATAATCTAAATCAACGTGCATCACACGTACGGGCTCTGTTTCTTCGAATCGAGTCACCTGACTGGCGAAGTCGTCAATGCTGGGGTTACCGGAGATCAGCATGCGTGGAATGCTGCTTAAATCGTCAACATTAGCCAGCCCGTTTTCCAGAGTAAAGGCCATTTCATAGCCATGCTCACGCGTAATAGACAATGTTGTGCCGTTCGCTGCACCATAAGGCCAAACCCACGTAATCGGCGACTTTCCAGTCACCTCTCTGATTTTTTCCGTAACCTTGCGTACGTCTGTATCAATTCTTACACGGAATGCTTCTTCGCTTTCATAGGTACCTTGTTCAGAATTGTACAGACGATTGGCAACAACCGGCTGTTGGCTGCCTTGTGGATTGGCTTGAGCACCATAGTGTGAATCCCACGTATGCGAACCAATATCGACCAAGGGCGAATCCTTCAACTCACGCACAACTTCCCAGTTAGAAAAACGCTCACGCTCAGTCAGTAAACCGCCAAAATTCACCGGTTCATCCGCTGGCGTATCCAACCACTTGCCTACCGGAGCCCAAAGGGCTGGCCAGTTGTACGCCTTGAGCAATGGGTAGACGCGAGTATAAAAACTACTGAAACCATCATCAAAACTGAGCAATACGGCTTTTTCAGGCAAGGCTTTGCCACCATTATGTGCATCAAAAATTTGCTGCACGTTAATGGCTGTATAGCCGTTGTCATATAGCCAAGCAATTTGATCGTTCAGCGCGCTGGTTCTGACTGACAAGTAGCGCTCATCGGCTGCATCGTCTTGCACGTCGTGATAACACAACGCCAAGAAGTGATTCTTTGGCCAAGGTTTATCGATATTCAGTAGCGGCCGCTGCTGGGGCGGTAGAAAGTCCGCGGACTGAGCAGAAGCAAGGGTTGCAAGCAATGCAAACACAATGGCTGCAATCTGTAGCACACATTTCTTCATGTCAGCCTCAAAACCTATAGTTAACATCAAATACTAGACTTAGATCATGCTCGCGCTTGCCGTCATAGGGCTGTTTGCTCCAGATCAGCATCGCGCCTGCATCAAATACTTGGTTAGTCGCATAACGCTGGCCGTAGCCTGCAGTGGTACTCAACCCGCCACCGAAGTCTTGCTGCCAGTAATAACCGGCACCCAACAAAAACTGTTGTCGCCAAACTTCGTCATAATCACGGTACAGCACATGATCGGCAAATAGAGTTGGCGCAATATGCAAGTCACGCTCCGGACTGTAGTAAGCCCCCTCCTGTTCACTGTTGCTACTCATCGCAATCGAGGGCAGCAAATCGACAGTCAAATAAGGCCGCGAGAGCAGGCGCTCTTTACCACTGACGCCATAACTGAGTCGATTGTTACCGTCTGAGAAATGACTCGTTGCTAGACTGAATTGGTATTCACGACGCTCGTTCTCATACCAGCGGACATAACCACCTGCCTGATTGGACGTCACCCCGCTACGAATCGCCCGCAGAGGCGTATCACGTGAGAGGCGCTCCAAATCAGTACCGACTCGCCAGTGATCATTGAAGTCATGCCAATAAGAAAAACGCAGGCCCGTTTTATTGCCGCCACGCGCACGATGGTTGGACACTTCCAGTTCCGCCCAATTGTTGCGGCGAGTGTATTCCACACCTAAAGCCTGAACACGCTGGCTACCCTTGCCTTCGTCAAAATTCCCTGTTGAATAGTCAAAACCTATAAAGGGTCGCCAGTGCTCATACTCGCGTGGACCATACAGTGCTGAATACAGATCCAGGTCCTGCGCACCACTGACAGGGTTGCCAGAGGAAATACCCTTGCTGCCGCCAAATCTGAATTCATGCAAATTCTCAACCTGATGAGAACGCGCCAATTGTTGCGTAGCCGGTTCATCGGCACTGCGTTGCACGGCATCCTCAACCAGCAGATCAAATTGACGCCACTCTTGCAGATCTTGCGCAACATAAGCCTGCTGACGCTCCAGACTTAGGTTGGCAGGCTCAAGCACCTCAGCAATTTTCAACTGCCGCTCGGCTGCTCTTGGCAAGCCGCGAGCTAACAAAATCTCTGCGAAGTTAATACGCAAGCCTTGGTTACCAGGGCCGCCATCACTCAGCTTCAGGTTCTGCGACTGAGCCGCATCTAAACGATTAATTTTTTGTAGATACTGCGCCTGTAATACTTGGCCAGACAGCCAATTGTCATTGGGTTGCGGTGCAGGCGAGCCGTTTATATAACGATAATAAGGCGTATCAGCCATGATCTCTTGTACGATCTGTCCACTCGCCTCAATACGCTCACTTTCCAAGGCAGCAAAGAACAGATCTTGCGAGTCCTCCGGCTGCAGCTTAGACGCTGGAGTGCCAGCAAATAGCTGGCTCAAAATGAGATACGCTGTATCGGGCTGACGCGTTGCTAGGTACGCGCTGGCGGCCCAACGCTGAGCATAACCAGGCATCACATGCCCCTGCTCTTGCAGGCTTTCATATTCGTTGATCACATCGGTATAACGATTACGTGCTTGATAAGCACCGAGGCGATCCGTCCGAGCATGCACAACATCAGTCTCTGCATCTGGTTGCCCTTTCCAGCGTTGCAGCAATTGCGCATAACGGTCTAGCGCGCGGTCTGCAACCCAATGCCTCGATTGCTCACCGCGACTGTCGGTGTGGGCGATGCGCACTAATTCAGCCGCCTGATCCAGCTCCAGCTTACGCAGCACCGCGGCGTCCGGTGCCAATCGTTGCCCATAGCTCAGTGCAGGTGTAGATATTCGCATGGCAGCCATGGCATGCATCAGCATCAAATTGACATCAGACTGCTCGGCATCTCGATTAAGATCTTGCAGCTGAGTTAAAGCAAACAGCTCATCCCAACCATTACCCTGAGCTTTGATGACATAAATAAGCACTTGATAGCTTAGAAAGCTGCCGTTTTCAAGGACAAAACGATCCGCCTGCTCACGTGCCTGATGTTTCTGCCCCGCATCAGACAGGCTCATGATCCAACCGGCACGGGCGTCCTGTTGTTGTGGATTACCGCGCAAGACCTCCTGCCAGAGGGCTAAAGCACGCTCCCACTGCTGCAGGTTCCGATAAGCGCGCGCGACAGCTAATACACCCCGCTCGGGAACATGGGCACGAACAGTGCGAGGGAGGCTTTCCCAAATCAAGATGACTTGCTGATCATCGCCCGCCCAGCCTGTGACCTGCAGCCAGTCAGCACGCCTATTTGCATTCAGCTGACTACGATTTTGTTCTAGCCAAGATAATAACGGTGCGGAATTACCAAGCCGTGCCTGGTTCACCAAGCTGTCATAGTTAGAATCAGCCGCAACCACAGGAAGGCTATACAGCAGCATCGCCGACACAAAGCAGCATGAATGCAGAACACTCAAGCCCATTCCACTTAATTTGTTTACAGCATTAGTTTTAGATTTCACAGTCTAGACCTGCCTGATAGGGGGGGCGGATTCCAGAACTGAGTGCAACACGGTTAGTGAATTGATGCTTGGCCATTATCGCTCAGAGTCTTCTCCTTTAGCATGACTTCAGTCAGCACCTCGATCGGGCATTTGAAACCGAAGCGTT
>Ga0265295_1001329_pt1 | contig 43757 bp, 34 predicted proteins | sample Munlansysbiofilm_FD_192503 | JGI IMG/M metagenome (GOLD analysis project Ga0265295, IMG submission 192503) | Leachate microbial communities from a municipal landfill in Southern Ontario, Canada - Methane capture system biofilm | ecosystem: Engineered > Solid waste > Landfill > Unclassified ...
TCCCTGTTCTTTTCGATGGACACCCGGAAAGACTCAAGTTCAAAGTGGGGTTCATACTGTTCTGAGAGTTTCTCCATTATGATCTTGAGTGACCCTTCGGCCACGTCAAACTGATACCCGTCCTCTTCTAACTCTTTGATGCTTGAGATGATGCTCTGGCTTATTGTCTCATTTTCACCAAGGTCAAGTCCCATCTCCCTTGCCTTGAAAACGATGTTGCTCTTTCCCGATTGTTCAGACACAAGAACCCGTCGTTTGTTGCCCACAAGGGCGGGGTTCATGTGCTCGTAGGCCCGGGATTGTTTCATCACGGCGCTCACATGAATCCCACCCTTGTGGGTGAATGCGCTCTTGCCCACAAAGGGTCTTGAATTCAAGGGGGTCATGTTGGCTGTTTCACTGACAAACCGCGAGAGGGGGAGCAGCTTTTTAAGATCTTCAGGTCCAACACAGTCAACGTTCATTTTAAGGGCAAGGATGGGAATGATCGAGGTGAGATCCGCATTGCCGCAGCGTTCTCCATAACCATTAATCGTGCCCTGGACCATACTGGCTCCGGCTCTGACAGCTGTTATGGAGTTGGCAACGGCCATGCCACAGTCATTGTGGGTGTGGATTCCGATCCTTATGGGAAAATTATAGGCCTTTTCCAGGGTCTTTACGACTTTTTGGATCATGGCTTCGATGTCATGGGGAAGGGTGCCGCCGTTGGTGTCGCAGAGCACCAATGTCGTGCATCCACCTTCCACCGCTGCCATCAAGGTGTCCAGGGCATAACCGGGATTTGCAATGAACCCGTCAAAAAAATGCTCTGCGTCGTAGATTACCTCCCGCCTATGCTCCACCAGGTACGAGATGCTCTCCTCGATCATGGCAAGGTTTTCTTCAAGGGTGTTGTTCATGATCTCGTTAACGTGGAGATCCCAGCTCTTTCCAAAGATGGTCACAACCGGAGCACCGCATGCAATGAGTGCCTTGAGATTCGGGTCTTCCTGGGGGGTTGTTTTTGCCCTTCTTGTGGACCCGAAGGCTGCGATCTTTGCAAGCTTTAATTTGACATCCCTGATGAGATGAAAAAAACGCATGGCACTGGGGTTGGATCCTGGCCAGCCGCCTTCGATGTAATGGATGCCCATGTCATCGAGTTTTCTGGCTATTTTAACCTTTTCTTCGGCGGAAAAGCAGATGTTTTCCCCCTGCATGCCGTCCCTCAAGGTTGTGTCGTAGAGTAGCACCTGTTTCATTTTTTTCTCCAATTGATCTGGGGTATCTCTCTGATATTTCGTTTTGTCCGCCAGGACATAGGGGTTTTACAAGAAGCTTGAAACAAGAGACAAGAAACAAAGTTCAGTCCTGATTCAAATTTCATGTTTCGTTGTGCTCGCCAGGACATAGGAATTATGTTCGTTTTGTGCTTTTTTCCCTTGAAAGGGCAATGCTTCCCGTTCTTGCAGTTTCGATGATACCCATGGGGGTCAGAAGATCCATGATGGCCATGAGTTTTTCTTCGTTGCCTGATATCTCAATTGTGTAGTAATCAAGAGCCACATCCACCACCCTGCACCTGAAAATGTCAACGATCCTGAGAATCTCTGCCCTGTGTTCGGGTTTTGCATGGACCTTGATCAGGGCAAGTTCGCGCTTTACATGTTTGGTCTGTGTCAGATCTACAACGGTTATGATGTTGATCAGCTTGTACAGCTGCTTGATAATCTGTTCGATAATGTGATCGTCCCCGCTTGTCTCCATGATGACCCGGGAGGCCGTTGACTCCATGGTCTGGGCAACGCTCAGGGTGTCTATGTTGTAGCCCCTGCCGCTGAAGAGTCCTGCTATTCTTGAGAGAACTCCGGGTTCGTTGTCAACAAGGATGGATAAAATATGTTTTTTAGTGGTCATGGTGATCAACCCTTATTTTCTGTTGTTATAAGAAACAGCTTTTAGCTGTTAGCCATTAGCTCTTAGCTAACAGCTAATCGCTATCGGCTATCGTGTTTCATCGTTCGTTGTGGTCATGAGCCATATCTTGCTCCGGCCGTTCCGGTTACACGAGCAGCATTTCCGTGAGGGATTTACCCGCCGGAACCATGGGGTAGACCATCTCTTCGCGTTCAACGATAAACTCCATTATCACCGTACCTTCTGTGGCAAGTCCCCTCTCCAGGGTGGCTTTTACCTCGGAGGGTTTTGAGGCTCTCATGCCCGTGGCACCATAGGCCTCGGCAAGCTTTACAAAATCCGGGGCACACTCCATGCAAGTTGATGAATACCGTTTTTCGTAAAAAAGATCCTGCCATTGACGAACCATTCCAAGATATCGGTTGTTGAGAATAACCACCTTTACCGGCAGTTTTGCCGCAAGGGAGGTGGTCAGCTCCTGGATGTTCATCTGGATGCTGCCGTCGCCTGCAATGTCGATTACAATCTTGTCAGGACAGGCGGCCTTTGCGCCTATGGCTGCGGGCAGCCCGAATCCCATCACTCCGAGTCCGCCAGACGTGATAAAGTGGTTGGGGTGGTCAAAATGATAGTACTGGGCTGTCCACATCTGGTTCTGGCCGACCTCGGTGGTGATGATGGCCTTGCCCCGGGTGAGGGTGTTCAAGGTCTCAATGACAAACTGGGGTTTGATGATCTCGTCGTTCTGTTCATACCTCAGGGGCGTGGTGGATTTCCATTTCTCGATGGTTTCAAGCCATTTGTTCCGTTGTTGAATTTCTTCCTGGGTCTGCTGGTCGGCCAGCATCTGGTTGAGCAGGGCCAGAGAGGTTTTGCAGTCTCCCACAATGGGGCAGTCCACACTTACATTCTTGTGGATGGAGGTTGGGTCAATGTCGATCTGCACAATTTTTGCCTTGGGCGCAAATTTTTCCAGGCGGCCCGTGACCCGGTCGTCAAACCTTACCCCCGCCGCAATCATGAGGTCGCATTCACCTATGCTCATGTTGGCCCTGTAGGTTCCGTGCATGCCGAGCATGCCGAGCCACAATGGGTCGGAGGCTGGAAAAGATCCAAGTCCCATGAGGGAGGCGGTCACCGGGATGTTAGCCATCCTTGCAAGGGCTGTGATCTCAGGGGATGCCTTGGAGAGGATCACCCCGCCGCCTGAAAAGATAACCGGCCGCTTGGAATTTTTTATCAGTTTCACCACCTTGGCAAGCTGTTTTCTATTGGGCAGATAGGTGGGTCTGTAGGACTTAATGTTAACCTCGGGCGGTTCTTTAAACTCAACGGTGCCAGCCATGACATCCTTGGGCAGATCCACAAGCACCGGGCCTGGTCTGCCTGACCGGGCAATGAAAAAGGCCTCCTTGATGATTCTGGCAAGGTCCTCGATTCGTTTGACAAGGTAGTTGTGCTTGGTGCAGGGCCGGGTGATCCCCACGATGTCAACCTCCTGAAAGGCGTCATTGCCGATGAGGGCCGAGTTCACCTGGCCTGTGAATACCACAATGGGAATGGAGTCCATGTAGGCAGATGCAATGCCCGTGACGGCGTTTGTGGCGCCGGGGCCAGAGGTTACAAGGGCCACGCCGATGTCGCCCTTTGCCCTTGCATAGGCGTCTGCTGCGTGGATGGCCCCCTGTTCATGGCGAACAAGGATGTGCCGTAAATCCGGGTTTCTGTCGAGTTCGTCATAGATATCGATGACAGCGCCCCCGGGATAACCGAATATGGTATCAACGCCTTCGGCTTTTATCATCTTGATCAGGATCTGTGCTCCTGTCAGTTTCATCTTAGTTCTCCTTATTTAAAAACAGCTCCGTTGCCGGCGCTTGTGACCTGTTTTGCGTATCGTGCCAGGTACCCTTTTTTTATCTTGGGTTCTGGTCGTTTCCAGGATTTCAGGCGACTGGTGATGGTCTCTTTGTCGATCATGAGTTCAATGCTTTTTGCCGGGATATCTATTTTGATCATGTCCCCCTCAGTCACTGCTGCAAGGGTGCCGCCCTCCATTGCTTCGGGGGAGAGATGCCCTATGGATGCTCCTTTGGTGCCGCCTGAAAAGCGTCCGTCCGTGATCAGAGCCACTTCGGCATCAAGGTTCATACCGGCAATGGCCGAGGTGGGGGTCAGCATCTCGCGCATTCCAGGGCCGCCTGCCGGTCCCTCATAGAGGATGACAATCACATCACCAGGGTTGATGGTGTTTGAAAGAATGGCCTCCGTTGCAGCCTCTTCTGAGTGGAAAACCCTTGCAGGCCCCTGGTGCTGGAGCATCTCAGGCTTTACGGCCGACTGTTTGACAACGCACCCTTCAGGGGCAATGTTGCCGAAAAGAACGGCAAGGCCGCCCTGGGCGTGGTAGGGGTTGTCCATGGGGCGTATGACATCCCTGTCGGTTACCTTTGCGTCTGCAAGGTTTTCTTTCACTGTCCGGCCGGTTACCGTTAGACATTCACCGTTTACAAGGCCTGCATCTAAAAGCTGACGCATCACGGCCGGGACTCCGCCCGCCCGGTTGAGGTCCACGAGGTGATCTTTTCCTCCGGGGCTCAACGAGCAGAGGTGGGGGGTTTTTTGGCTGATCTCGTTGATGAGATCAAGGTCGATCTCAACGCCTGCCTCGTGGGCAATAGCCTTAAGATGGAGAACCGTGTTGGTCGAACATCCAAGGGCCATGTCGACGGCCAGGGCGTTTCTGAATGCCATGGGGGTTAGTATATCTAAGGGTGTGATGTTTTGATGGTATAGTTCCATAACTGCCATGCCTGCCTGTTTGGCAAGGCGGATTCTTTCAGACATGGGGGCGGGGATCGTGCCGTTGCCGGCAAGGCCAAGGCCGATGGCCTCGGTCAGGCAGTTCATGGAGTTGGCCGTGAACATCCCGGCGCAGGACCCGCAGGTGGGACAGGCTGCATTTTCGATGGATGTGAGTTCAGATTCGGTCATGGTACCGTTGCTGACAGCTCCGACCGCCTCAAACACCGAGATGAGATCGATTTTTTCTGAGCCGCCCCCGGGGGCGACGCCCGGCAGCATGGGACCGCCGCTCATGACAATGGCGGGAATGTTGAGCCTTGCCGCGGCCATAATCATACCAGGAACGATCTTGTCACAGTTGGGAACCATTACAATGGCGTCAAAGGGGTGGGCCATTGCAGTTACCTCGATGGAGTCGGCAATGAGTTCCCGGCTTGCCAGCGAATAGTGCATGCCTGTGTGATTCATGGCAATGCCGTCGCACACCCCGATGGTGGAAAATTCCATGGGTGTGCCCCCCGCCATGGTGATGCCTGCCTTGACCGCCTTTACAATGGTGTCAAGGTGCATGTGTCCGGGGATGAGTTCGTTGGCTGAGTTGGCAATGCCCACAAGGGGGCGCTGTATCTCTTCATCGGTAAATCCCACGGCCTTCATGAGGCTTCGGTGGGGAGCCCGTGTAATTCCTTGTTTGGCTGTATCGCTTCTCATATTCCGTCTCCATTGATCGTTTGTTGTGGTCGAAATCCATACCTGTTTCCAGCCGTGACGCCCTAGGAAAATCGTCTTTTAAATGTCATAATCGGCTGATTCCCATTATTAGGCCATGCCGGTAAATTAAAAAAGCCGTTATCAGCTTGCGGGCTGATAACGGCTTTTAAAGATCTTATTTTAACTATGCCAGTGTCAGCCCTTCCTCTGGAAGGTGATAATAATCACTTCCACATTGACAGATAGTAGCAAGTTAACAATAAGGTTTTTTTTCATTTCAGCGGTTAAATCCTGTTCTGGTGAATCTTAATTCTTGTAAAGATCTGTTTCATTAAGTCATTGTCAGGCAACCCTGGCAAATTAAGCTGGTCAAAATTGACGATCTTGACTTTTAACGTTAGCAATCATGAATGTCAAGGATAAAATTATTAATCCAAATTGTTTGGCATCTGGTTGATGGTGGATGCCATGAAGCCTGCACCAAAACCGTTGTCGATATTGACCACAGCAACGTTGGACGAGCAGGAGTTGAGCATGCTTAAAAGGGCCGTCATGCCGCCAAAGCTCGTACCATAACCAACGCTTGTGGGGACGGCTATCACAGGAGCTCTCACCATGCCCGCCACAACGCTTGGGAGGGCTCCTTCCATTCCCGCCACCACGACCAGCACCGATGCCTCCTGGATCTGTTTTTTATGGGCAAAGAGTCGGTGAATGCCCGCCACACCAACGTCAAAGATGGAATTAACACTGTTACCCATGGCCCTTGCAGTTATCAGTGCCTCTTTTGCAACCGGAATGTCCGAAGTCCCGGCTGTTATCACGAGAATTTCACCTTTTGATCTGATTGCAGGTTCCCGGGTTTTTAAGAGGAGCATTCTTGCCTCTACGTCATATTCAGCCCGGGGAAATTTTACCAGGACAGGGTCTGCCTTTTCTCTGTCTATCCTTGTGACCAGGATGGTCTCTTCATTTTTTGCCATGGCCTGAATGATGCCGATGATCTGTTCCACCGTTTTGCCCTGTCCAAAGATCACCTCTGGAAATCCTTTTCTCAACGAGCGGTGGTGATCGATGTGGGCATAATCGATGTTTTCAAAGGCCATGTCCTTGAGGGCTGTCTGGGCTTGATCCGGGGACAGGGTTCCCCTTGCCACCTGGTCAAGGATTTTTTTTAGTCGTTGTTCATTCATTATCAGGCGCCACTGTCCTTGAGCCAGCCAAGTCCTTTGTATATCCAAAACCTACGTCGATTCCAATAATATCCATGAATTTTTCTCCTGTGGGGTCGGGACTGTCTGGGAATCACTCCCTGGGCTGTCCAATTATAATGTATAGCAGGTTGGCAAACCGCACCTACACAGTTCGATGGAATTATTATCACCATTGCCGATTAATCGTCAACTATTACTCGACGATCAAGTTTTTCAATTTTTAATCCCATGGTGCCATTCCGTCTCTATTTTAAATTGAAAATGAGAATTGCAGCTATGGTAGAAAAAAACTTGCAAATTAATTTCGTTAGTGTATGTTTCTATTCAAAGAAACACTTGTCGAGCAAGGGGGAGGCAATGAAGGTTGAAAAAGAGTTGTTAAAAACGATCGAATCCATTGCAAAAAAAAAGGACAACCTGGAGGAGCTTGATCTTTTTTTCCAGGAGATTTTCACCCCTGGTGAACTTGCAGACCTGTCGCTTCGCTGGAAACTTTTGACCGACCTTAATAAGGGGATGACCCAGCGCAGGATTGCTGAGAAATACAGCATAAGCCTCTGCAAGATAACACGTGGGTCAAAAATTTTGAAAAAAAAGAATTCGATTGTATTGAAAATTTTAAAAAACAACGGAGAAAAGAGTGAGAAATAAAAATAAACGGTCTTTATTGCTGGGCAATGAGGCCCTGGCAAGGGGGCTCTGCGAGAACGGCTGCCAGATGGCCACGGCCTATCCCGGAACCCCGGCATCCGAGATCCTTCCGGCAGTTGCCGCCCATAAACGTTCAGAGGGGCTTGAATCCCTCCATGTGCAGTGGGCCATAAATGAGAAGGTCGCCTTTGAAATTGCCTACACGGCAAGCATAGCAGGTCTCAGAAGTGCTGTGGCCATGAAGCAGGTTGGTCTTAACGTGGCTTCAGATCCGTTTATGAGCGGGGCCTATCTTGGTGTAAAGGGCGGATTCCTTGTGATCAGTGCGGATGACCCTGGCCCCCACTCTTCCCAGACCGAGCAGGACTCAAGACTCTATGCCATGTCTGCAAAGGTGCCGGTGCTTGACCCCGATTCACCGGAACAGGCACGGGAGATGGTTGGTATGGGGTTCAGGCTGTCCGAATCCTTTGAAATCCCGGTGATGGTGCGGCCAACCACAAGGGTTTGCCACGCCCGCCAGGATCTGGCCCTTAAAGAGATCTCCCCTGGAAAGGTCGAGGCAAACTTTGAAAAAAATCCAGGACGATGGGCCGCAACACCCAAGTTTAGGCTGCAGCTCCACAAGGAGCTTGAGGCAAAGCTTGGGGAGATCGCATCCTGGGCCGAAACCGCCCCGTTAAGACTCAACCCTGATTCCGGCAGCCCCGAAAGGGCAATTGTGGTTTCAGGCGTGAGCTGCGCCCATGCAAGGGATATCATGACTGATCTTGGTCTCACGGACAAGGTTGCCCTTTACCAGGTGCTTCAACCCTATCCTCTGCACACAGCATTTATGACCGATATCCTAGAGCGTCATACCGAGATCCTGGTATTAGAGGAGACAAGGGGTGTCATTGAGATGCAGCTTGCAAGAAGGGACAAGGTCAGGGGCAAGGAGAGCGGTCATGTCCCCCAGACAGGTGAACTGCTACCTGAAATTATTGAGACAATCATTGCAGATTTTGCAGGCGTCAATTCTTCAGCCTGCATGCTTGAACCCGTTCCCGGGCGACGGCCGACCCTCTGCCCAGGATGCCCCCACAGGGCAAGCTTCTTTGCCATTAAAAAAGCCGCACCCAGGGGCATTTACACAAGTGACATCGGCTGTTACACACTTGGCATGAACCTCATGGCAGTGGACACGGTCCTGTGCATGGGGGCCGCCATCAGCCAGGCCGCAGGTTTTGCCCACGCCTATTCCGATGAAAAACGCCCTCCCATTGTTGCCACCATAGGCGACTCCACTTTCTTCCATGCAGGGATTCCGCCGCTCATCGATGCAAAGGTTCAAAGGGCACCAATTGTGGTGGTGATCCTGGATAACCGAACCACGGCAATGACCGGTAATCAGCCAACCCCTGCAACCGGGGTTGATATTTTGGGCTGTGAGGTTAATTCCGTGGATATTGAAATGCTTGTAAGGGGCTGCGGTATCAACCATTGTCGAACGGTGGACCCCATGGATACCAAGGGCTTTATCAAGGAGCTTAAAGAGGCCATGCTCCTTTCAAAAATCGAAGGTCCCTGTGTAATGATTTCAAGATCTCCCTGTGTGTTGAATCTTTCTCGACAGGAACAGGCCGACCAATACAAAAAGATTCGTGTGACCGATGATTGCGACGGTTGCGGTTATTGTGTTTCACACTTTGAGTGTCCGGCACTTGTCCTAGACAGCGAGAACCAGCGGGTGGACATAGATGTCTCTCTTTGCACGGGGTGTGGTGTCTGCGTTTCGGTCTGCCCAAAGGGGTCAATAGTATGAACTATCAGATAGTGATAAGCGGTATAGGGGGGCAGGGCGTACTCTTTGTGACCAGAGTACTTGCCCAGGCCTGCATGGATGACAACAAAAGGGTGCTCACCTCCGAGACCCACGGCATGGCCCAGAGGGGAGGAACTGTGATCTCCCATTTAAAGGTCGGAACTTTTGCAAGTCCCCTGATCAGGCCTGGAAATGCAGATCTGCTGCTGGCATTGAAACAGGAGAATTACCCCCAGCACAGGGGGTTTCTGAAACCAGATGGTAAGGCTCTTGTGAATTGTCGGGACCTGGATTTGAATTTGAATGCCGAAAAATCTGAACTTACTAAACCAGATTATATTTCTATGGACGGGCAGAAGATGGCAGAGGCCGACAACAATCTTCGCTCGTTTAATCTCTACATGCTTGGCCGAGCCATTAGACTCGTGCCTGTGTGTTCCCTTGAAAAGGTTAAGGCCAGGATTGAAAAGATATTCTCGTCAAAGGGCGAGGTAGTAATAGAAAAGGCCTTGCTGGCCGTTGAAACAGGATACTATTATATCAGGAAGGAGGGGTGATGGGTTTTATTCCCCAGGGTTTGACAAGAGAAGAGATCGAAAAGATTCAGCTGAAAGGGCTCAAATGGACAGTCAACCACGGAGTGACAAATTCAAGCCTCTACAGGAAAAAATTTGAAGCTGCCGGAATTTCACCGGGGGATGTTCAAACCTTAAAGGACCTTGAATCGCTTCCCTTTCTGGACAAAAACGATCTTCAGTCCGACTACCCTCTGCCGTTAAAATCTGTGCCGGATGAAGACGTGGTGAGAATCCACGCTTCCTCTGGAACAACGGGTAAGCGTAAGGTAATGTGTTACACAAACAATGATCTCAATACCTGGGCCGATATGTTTGCCCGGTGTTATGAGCTTAGCGGTATGACAAAAAGAGACAGGGTTCACATTGCAACTGGGTACGGGCTCTGGACGGCCGGGGCCGGTTTTCAACAGGCATGTGAACGCTTTGGAGCCATGGCAGTTCCCATGGGACCGGTCAATACCGACATGCACGTGGAGATGATGGTTGACATGCAGAGCACCGTGCTCTGTTCCACCGCATCCATGGCCCTTCTCATGGCCGAAGAGGTGAGGAAAAGAGGTCTGAGATCCAAAATCAACCTTCAGCGGATCATTCTAGGAGCCGAGCGCCACAGCAGCGCCATGCGGGCCCATATTGGTGATCTTCTCAACGTTAAAGAGATCTACGATATTTACGGCCTGACTGAACTTTACGGTCCTGGTACCGGCCTTGACTGCAAGGCCCACCAGGGCATGCATTACTGGAACGATCTTTTCATCTACGAGATCATTGATCCCGAAACCCTGAAACCGGTACCAGAGGGTGAAACAGGCGAGCTTGTGATTACCTCCCTTCAAAAGGAGGCAAGCCCTTTGATCCGGTACCGCACCCACGACATCACAAGGTTTATCCCGGGTGAGTGCTCCTGCGGACTCAGCTTTCCCCGTCACGACAGAATTCAGGGCCGGAGCGATGACATGTTCACCTACCGGGCCGTTAATATCTATCCCCGTCAGATCGAGCTGATCCTTGACCCCATTCCTGAGGTTGGCAGTGAATATCAGGTGATTCTCGATCACCAGCCCGACGGCCGGGACATGATGACTATCCTTGTCGAACGTTCGGAGTCCGCATCCCCAGGTGATGACAAGGCCCTAATCTCTATGATCTCGGACAGAATGAGGCGAAAGCTCCTTGTCCGGGCAGATGTCGTCATAACCGATAACAACTCCCTTCCAAGGACCCAGAAAAAATGTCAGCGGGTTTTTGATAAGAGAAATGGTCTTGGTGGGTAGTGGGTAATGGGTAGGTGGTGGTGTATGGCAGGAAAAAATAAAGGGTAAAAATAAGGAAAAACGATGAAAAGATTTTTCAGCTCATGTATGGGGCCTGGTATCAGATTTGGGGCCATTGCATTCCTGGCTCTTTTGATGGGTGGCTTTGTCCTGGTGACAAAGGTTTCGGCAAAAACCATCTCCCTCAATTATGCTAATTTTCCCCCGGCCCCCACCTTTCCCTGTGTTCAGATGGAACAGTGGAAAGCAGAAGTTGAAAAAAAGACAAATGGAGCCGTAAGGATCAACACCTTTCCTGGGGGAACTCTTGTGGACGCAAAGGAGATGATGGACGGTGTGATTGCAGGCCAGGCCGATATCGGGTGTCTCTGCATGGCCTACCAGCCCGGGCGCTTTACCTTGACAAATGCCGTGAGCCTTCCCCTTGGTATTCCAAATTCAAAGGTGGGAAGTCTTGTGCTGACGGATATCTTTAACGAATTCAAACCAAAGGCCTTTGACCGGGTCAAGGTACTGGCCCTTTTTACCTCGGCTCCTGCCAGCATCATGTCAAGAAAACGGGTGGCAGCACTTGAAGATATTGCAGGTATGGATTTAAGGGCCTCGGGCGGGGCTGCCGAGATTCTTAAGGCTTGGGGTGCCAATCAGATCGGCATGCCCATGTCGGCAACTCCCGAGGCCCTTCAAAAGGGTGTTGTCCAGGGACTTTTTTCTTCGCTTGAGGTGATGAAGGACCTTAAATTTGCCGAGGAGTGCCCCTATGTCACACTGACCAATACGGTGGTCTATCCCTTTGCTGTGGTTATGAACCTTAATCGCTGGAAGGCCCTTCCTCCAGAGGTTAAAGCCGTTATGGACGCTCTTTCAAGGCCCCAGGCCTTGTGGACGGGGACCTACATGGACAACCACGTAAGCGAGGCCGTTGAATGGTCGAAAAAGACCCACGGAGTCGAAGTTGTAGAGCTTGACGATTCAACCTCTGCCGTCTGGAATAATGCCCTTTCACCGATAACTCAGCGCTGGATCACAGTGGCGACAGGTCAAGGATTTGACGGTAAGGCTATTGTGGACACAATCCTGCGCCTTGTTGACCTCCATACGAAGGGTGAGTGATGAAAAGACTGCTGGATTGCCTTACCCTGGTTCAGACCTTGATCGCCGGAAATTTTCTAGTGTTGATGGTATTTGTCACATCGGCAAACATCATCGGCCGCCAGGCAGGCATTCCCATCAGCGGGACCTTTGAGGCAATGGGATTCCTCGGGGCTGTCGTGTTCGGGCTGAGTCTCTCGTTGTCCCATTCAAAAAAAGAGCATCTATACGTGAGCATTCTTTTTGACAAGTTTCCCAAAAAGGTGCGGAGGGCTGCAAGGTTTGTGAGTAACCTTGGAGGCATTGTTCTTTTCTCTTCGATTGGGGTCCAGCTTGTCAAAACCGGGATTAATCTTCAAAGGGTCAATGAGGTGTCGGAAACCTTGAGGGTACCCTACTACCCGGTTGTGTTTATTCTGGCCTTTGGGGTGGCTGTTCTTGTGCTGCTGCTTGTGTATGAATTATTTACCCCCACTGGAAAAGTTTCGTGAGCCTTACCCTGGTTGGAATCTTTGGAATTGCCGCCCTTTTAGGAGTTCTCTTTTTTCTTGGAATGCCAGTGGGGTTTTCCATGGCAATGGTGGGATTCTTAGGATTTTCCCAGGTAATCAACTTCAATGCCGGCATGAGCATGGCGGGGTCTGTGTTCTGGTCTGTTGCATCCCAGTATGGGCTGACCGTCATCCCGCTGTTCATCTTCATGGGTCAGATCGCCTTTTATTCCGGGGTAAACCAGCGGTTATACCGGGCAGCCCATTATTGGACCGGCCATATCAGGGGCGGTCTTGCCATGGCCACCATCATGGCGTGCAGCGCCTTTGCCGCCATCTGCGGTTCCAACACTGCAACGGCAGCAACCATGAGCACGGTTGCCCTGCCTGAGATGAGGAAATATGGTTACTCGACCATCCTCAGCACCGGCGCCATTGCCTGCGGTTCGACCCTTGGAGTGGTGATCCCGCCAAGCGTAGTGCTGATTATTCTGGGGCTTGCAACCGAGCAGTCCATTGCACGGCTCTTTTACGGAGGCATAGGGGCAGGCTTGATTTTGACCCTTTTTTTCATCCTCTCTGTCCGCTTTGTCTGCCGTTTTTTTCCTGCCTGGGGCCCGGTTGTGGAAAAAAAATCCCTCAGGGCTCGCATGGCATCTCTTTCCGGGGCAGGGGAAATGCTGCTGCTGTTCGGCCTTGTGATGGCGGGGCTATGGGTGGGTTTCTTCACCCCTTCAGAGGCTGGAGGTGCCGGAGCTTTTTTTGCCCTGGTGATTGCCGTTGCCGGCAAGACCCTCTCGTTTGCCAACTTTAAAAAGGCGGTGCTTGATACCCTGCGAATCTCGTGTATGGTAATCATGCTCATTGCAGGTGCCATGATCTTCGGCCGGTTTCTTGCGGTTACCCGCATACCCTTTGACCTTGCCGCCTGGGTTGCGGGCCTTGATTTTCCATCCTGGGCCGTGATGGCATGCATCTGTTTAATCTATATCCTGGGCGGGGCCATAATGGATGCCCTTGCCCTCTTGCTCATCACCATTCCCATTTTTTTCCCCCTCGCCGTTCAGATGGGGTATGACCCGGTGTGGTTTGCCGTGACCATCACAGTTGTAACAACCCTTGGGGCCGTTACTCCGCCGGTTGGCGCAACTACCTATGTGGTGACGGGCGTTGCAGGAGACATCCCGCTTACGGACGTGTTTAAGGGTGTGTTCCTGTTTATTCCGGCCTACATTATCACCATTCTCCTGCTCATTCTCTTTCCTTCCCTTGTGACCTTTCTACCCGGCCTTCTTGGTTAGTGGAAGGTTGTTTTATGCTGTCAACGATTCTCATTTTGGATGGCAGCGTGGGGAACACGGGCTATCGCCTATTGGATAAAACCTAAATGACAATTGCGGATTAGGCAGTAAAGAGGTTGTCCGATGAAAAAACAGGATCTGTTGTGAGATTGACCCCGAGGCGTCGAAGACCTGCCTCATCTCCGGGCGACGGCATGCGGGTCATGTGCATTTCACACCCTTTAAACTGCTTGAGCCCTTCCACGGCAAGCTGAACCGCATGGTTGTTTGTGGCGCTCAGGGCAAGGGTGATAAGGGTTTCCTGAAGATCCAGGCCAAGGCTTTTTTCACCTAGAACATCTGTTTTAAGCCTTGCTATGGGATCACAGATATGCTCGGGCATGAGCATGATCTTGCCGGGAATGCCTGCAAGGTGTTTAAGGGCACGCAGAACAACACTTGAGGGTGCATGCATCCTCGGCGAATTGGCGCCGGTAATGATCGTTCCGTCGTGGAGTTTTATGGCTGCACCGAAATAATCTCCTTTGTATCCCATGCGGGGGTCGTTTTCTGCCTCCTGTGCGGCTCTTCTTGCAGGAAGCACGACGCTTCGGTCTTCGGGACATAGATGATACTCTTTCATCAGAAGCTCGGCACGCTGGACGGTTTCCCTGTCTGTCAGGCCCAGGACATATTCACAACGATACCGTAAATACCGCCTTATCAGTTCTTGTTTTGATGCCTCTTGTACCCCGTCATCATCCAGGATTGCAAAGCCCACCCGGTTGACACCCATGTCCGTGGGTGAACGATAGCAGGACTCAGCGCCGGTGATTTTTTCAAGAATTCTTTGCAATACTGGAAACGAATCCACATCACGGTTATAATTTACAGATTTTTTATCATAGGCCTCCAGATGAAAGGGGTCGATCATGTTAGAATCAGCTAAATCTGCCGTGGCGGCTTCATAGGCCGCATTTACAGGATGTTTCAGGGGAAGGTTCCATACTGGAAAGGTTTCAAACTTTGCATAGCCTGCCTTAATTCCGTTAAGGTTATCGTGGTAAAGTTGAGAAAGGCAGACAGCCATCTTGCCGCTTCCCGGCCCCGGCCCGGTAACAATCACAAGGGGCTTTTCGGTTTTGATGTAGTCATTGGCTCCATATCCCTGTTCACTTACGATCTGATTTACGTCCGTGGGATAACCCTTTGTGTAATAATGGATAAATACTTTGATGTTACGGCGTTCAAGTTTCTTTTTAAATATAACGGCCCCTGGCTGATGGTCGAAACGGGTGATAATGACCCCTAGGACACCCACGTCCCACGACTTGAGGTCGTCGATGATTTTCAGGATGTCCGATTCATAGGAAATCCCGAAGTCTGCACGGATTTTTTTTCGTTCGATGTCCCCTGCATAAATACAGACAAGCACCTCTGCCTGGTCTTTTAGCTCCTGGAGAAGCCGGATTTTTATATTTGGATCATATCCAGGGAGAACCCTTGCCGCATGGTAATCAAAGAGAAGCTTTCCGCCGAATTCGAGGTATAGTTTGTTGTTAAACTGCCGGATACGCTTTCTGATCTCATTGGCCTGTTCTTTCAGGTAGCGATCATTATCAAAGATTTTTTTTTCTGACATGGGAATCCCTATATTATTCAAAAGCCCCGGTGTGGTGGCTTCACCAGTTCTGCCCTAACTCAAGTTTCATTCTTCGTTGTTTCTAAGTCCTTAAACGGGGGATATCTCGTCAAAGGCCTTGTTCATGGTTTTTACGGCAAGCCTGATGCAGTGCTGCTTCTGGTCCGGTATTTCCACAAGGCGTCTGAAAATATCCCGATCGGTTATTTTTCTGGCCTGCTCAATGGTCATTCCCTTGATCATCTCCATGGCTACCATGGCGGCAGATATGGCTCCTGGGCAGCCTAGTACCTGGATTTTTGCATCCTCGATGATGCCATCGTTCATTTTAAGGTAGACTTTCATGGTGTCGCCGCATTGACCGGTGAGCTCACTTATCTGGTTTGCGTCGGCAAGGCTTCCCATACTCGGTTGATCAATATAGTAATCAATTGCAGTGTTTGAATATCCCGACTCCATGAGCATTGCCCTGACGTTTTCTCTGGTGTCTTCAGCTGTTGTAGTTTCCACTTTTGTTTGGCTCCTTTAGCGCATCTAATGGTCTGCTTTTTTGATCATAAATATCTGTTTGAAAATGGATGCAAAATAGCGCCGTTCCTGTCTGCTGTCAAGCGACTATTGCTGCTCTTTTTCCTTTGGTTCGGAGAAAAGGCAGCTCAGGATGAGCATATCATCATCGTACTCTGAACTTGCGGCATAGGGCAGGGTATTAAAAAGTTTGATCATTCCCCTGTTCTGGGGTGACGTATAGGCCACAAGGCCCTTTATGCCGTTCAGACGGGCGGCTTCGGCAAGTTTTTTCTGCAAGAGCTTTGCTATCCCTTTGCCCTGCCACTCTTTTGATACGGAAAAGGCGATTTCAGCCATGTTGACCACGGGATTTCTCAGATACTCACCAACGGCAATAATTTTACCGAATCCCACCTCGCCCACAACTGCAACAATGGTGAGGTCGTTGATGTAATCGATTTGAACCGTTTCTCTAATCTGATCCTGGACAAAGGTTTTTCTCTCATGGAAGAATCGGGAGATCACATCCCTTCGGTTCATTGTATAATAGTATTCCTGGAGTCTCCTCTCATCGACCGTTTTTGCAGGGCGGAACGTGACAGGAATATTGTCAATTTTAACAATCTCTTCTAACTTGAGGGGATAGACTCCCCGTATGGATTCTTTTAGTTGTCGACCAACGTCGATCAAATCCCTCTTTTTGGCCTGTTCAAACAGTTGGTCCCGAAAATCCGGATGGGCAATGCTGATAAGGGCCATGGCCCTTTCCTGGATACTCTTGCCGAAAAGGTTTACAATACCGAATTCCGTCACCACATACTGAACATCCCCCCTTGGTACGACAACAGCTGTATTATCAAGAAAAGGCACGATTCTGCTCTCCTTTCCCTGGTCAGATGTGGATGTAAGCATGAGTATTGATTTTCCATTGTCAGACATGGCGGCTCCCCTTATAAAATCGAGCATGCCGTTGACACCGGAAAAGTTATTGTAGGGAAGGGCATCGGCCGCCACCTGGCCAGTAAGGTCAATGGCCATGGCTGTGTTCATGGAGACCATGTTGTTGTGTCGTGAGATGATCCTCGGGTCATTGACATAGTCTGAGGGGTGAAATTCGATGGCTGGATTGTCATCAAGAAAGTCGTAGAATGTGTTGGAACCAACGGCCGAGCTTGCCACAAGCTTGCCTTCGTTAAATCCCTTGACCCGGTTAGTAACAACACCCATGGATACTAGGCGCATAATTCCGTCGGTCAGATACTGGGTGTGAATGCCAAGGTCGTTTTTTTCAGCAAGGCATAAAAGGGTGGCGTTGATGGTCGCCCCAAGGCTTGTCTGGATAGTTGACCCGTCGTCTATTACCCGGGAGATGTGCCTGGCAATGGTGTTGGCTGTTTCAATTTCAGGCATCTCCTGGATGCTGAGCAGTTCCTCCTCGTATTCCACGATGTAGTTCACATCGTTGACGTGGATGAAGCTCTGGCCCAGAACTCTTGGCATTCGAGGATTTACCTGGGCGATTACAATGTCAGCAGATTCAGCCGCAGCCTTACTTATGTCAACCGCAATACCAAGACTCATCCAGCCAAAATCATCAGGTGGCGACACCTGAATCAGGGCTGCATCGATGGGCAGTCGTTGGGACTTGAACAACTTGGGAATCTGGGAGAGGTTTATGGGGGTTATGAACCTTGCATTTTTGCTGATCTCCCTTGGTTTTGCAGATCCCAGGTAAAACGAGCGAATGTTGAACTGCTGGGAGTGGGATCGGTTTGCAATAAGGGTGATTGGGGCGCTTTCAAGGGCGAGGAGCCTTACGATTTCAAGATCGGTAAATCTTGCAGAAAGGGCGGATAATTCCTTGACAAGGTGCTGGGGTTCACCGCAGGAGGAGGATATGAACACCCTCTGTCCGGCCCTTATCTTTGATATGGCATCCTTTGCAGAACAAAGTTTGTCAACATATCCGTCGGCCCAGTAGATCGATTTGGATTTTACCATTGTGCCTCCTTGGGTTTTTTTCAAGTATACCTCAAAACCCTGTAAGGTCAATTGAAACCCTTACAAAATACTTGTATGGTCCTTGAAAAGAGGCTAAGCTTGTTGTTAAAACTTATCCAGGGAGAAAGGAAGGGCAGTATGCGAATTTTAATTTGCGGCGGCACAGGTCAACTGGGTCAGGATTGTCACAGGGTTTTTAGAAAAAACCACAGTGTTTATGCCCTGGGGCGGGGTGATCTTGATATTACCGATCGGACCATTGTGGAAAAAACCATCAAAGAGCTGGCCCCCGAGGTGGTCATCAATTGTGCGGCTTACACCAATGTGGATGCCAGTGAAAACAATCCCGACCTTGCATTTCAAGTGAACACCCTTGGTGCTGAGAATCTGGCACGTTCGTGCAGTATGGCTGAAGCGCTCATGGTTCATATTTCAACAGACTATGTGTTTGACGGCAAATTCGAACTACCCTGGGCCTATGAAGAAACCTATCCCACTTCGCCCCTTGGGGTGTACGGCAAGACTAAGCTTGAAGGGGAACAGCGTGTGGCAAGGTTTGCGGAACGGCATATTATCGTACGTTCGGCCTGGCTCTATGGTATCCATGGTGGCAACTTTGTTAAAACCATGCTCAAGCTTGCCCTGAATAATCCCGATGGAACCATACGGGTTGTGAACGATCAGTTTGGTTCTCCCACCTGGACATTGAGGCTTGCCCTTCAGCTTGAATGCCTTGTTAAAGCCCAGGGCCATGGTCTCTTCCATGCAAGCGCCGAAGGATACTGTTCCTGGTATGAATTTGCCGTTTATTTTTTAAAAAAAATGGGGGTCAGGCACAATATAGTTCCATGCACCTCAGAGGAGTACCCCACTCCTGCCCCAAGGCCTCACAATTCCATTCTTGATAACGCAAGGCTTAAACGGAACGCTATAAATCGTATGACCGGCTGGCGTCATGGGGTGGATTTGTTTGTTTCACGATTTCGCCAGGAGCTGCTCGAAGAGTGCTCCTCGCTGCCGGACACAACAAAGCATGAAACTCCATAGTCGTTAGTTGTTAGCTAAGCTAATGGCTAACAGCTAAAAGCTGTTTCTTATAAAATAATTTAAAAGGGTGTTCAGATGAATAAAATTGATCTTTCAGGATTTGAAAAAGCCATGCGTACTTACCTCAGATATGTAAGGGGCAGGGACTTAGAAGATGCCAGTTCAAAAGATTTGTTCAATGCAGTATCCTCTGCGGTGAGAATGCTGCTCATAGATATTACCATGGAAACCGAGGATCGATACAAGAGTGCCGATGCAAAAAAAATGCATTATATATCCATAGAGTTCTTACCCGGCCGACTCTTGTCCAACAATCTGTTGAATCTCGGGATTGAACAAGAGTGCAGGGCTATTCTTAAAAATATGAACATTGATCTTGACGAACTACTAAGTGAGGAGCACGACCCAGCCCTTGGCAACGGCGGGTTGGGGCGTCTTGCCGCCTGCTATCTCGACTCCCTTGCAACTCTTAACATGCCCGGTTACGGGTATGGAATAAATTATGATTACGGACTTTTCAAACAGAGCATCATGGCAGGCGAACAGCGGGAAAACCCCGACTTCTGGCCAAACCGTTCGTCCCCCTGGCTTGTTGCCCGTTCGGACAAACGGTGCATTGTTCCCGTTTACGGAAGAATCCAGGTAACTGAAGATATGAACGGTGAGTATAACCCCATGTGGGTGGACTGGAAACTTGTCATTGGACGGGCCCATGACGTTCCCATAACTGGCTATGGAGGAAAAACGGTCAACAGGCTTCGGCTCTTTTCAGCCTGGGCAAATGATGATTTTGACATGCGGGTCTTTAACGAAGGGGATTATTTGAGGGCTGTAGAGGAGAAGATACAGTTTGAATCCATATCAAAGATTCTTTACCCTTCGGATTCCATGGAGGCTGGCAGGGAACTGCGCCTTGTGCAGGAGTATTTCCTGGTGGCGTGCTCTGTTCAGGATATCATAAGTATATATCTTGAAGATAACGAGGGTTTTGACAATTTTCCCGACAAGGTTGCCATTCAACTGAACGACACTCATCCAGCCTTGACCGTGGTGGAACTCATGAGGGTACTGGTTGATGTTCATGGCCTTGAATGGATACCTGCCTGGGACATAACCACCCGAACCCTTGCCTTTACCAATCATACCCTTTTGCCCGAGGCCCTTGAAACATGGCCGGTATCCATTGTTAAAAGGGTGATACCCAGGCACCTTCAAATCATTTATGAGATAAATAGACGATTTATCGAGCTTGTCTTGGAACGGTTTCCCGATAATAAAGACCTTGTAAAGTCCATGTCCATTGTTAAGGATGATGGTGAACACAGGATCTTAATGGCTAATCTTGCCATTATTGGCAGCCATTCCGTGAACGGGGTTGCGCGCATTCATTCTGAACTTGTTAAAAAACAGTTAGTTCCTGATTTTTACCGCCTCTGGCCGGAAAAGTTCAACAACAAGACAAACGGCGTCACTCCGAGAAGGTGGATGGCTTCATCCAATCCAGGGCTTGCCCAGCTTATTACCGAAGCCATTGGCGATGGCTGGATTTCAAATCTTGACCGGTTGAGCGATCTCGAACCCCTTGTTCAGGACTCAGCTTTTCTTGATCGCTTTGTTCAGGTAAAGCGGGCAAACAAGATCGATCTTACTGAAATTATTGGTGAAACCACCTATGTGGAGGTTGATCCAGACTCAATTTTTGACATCCATGTCAAAAGAATTCACGAGTACAAACGACAGTTCCTTAACGTGTTGAACATCGTCCATACCTATTTGAAAATAAAAGAGGACAATCAGATACCAGAGGCTCCAAGAACCTTTATCTTTGCAGGAAAGGCCGCCCCTGGGTATGTTAACGCAAAACTCATCATCCGTTTGATCCACGGGGTTGGAGACGTAATAAACAATGACCCTGAGGTAAATCCATGGATGAGGGTGGTTTTCATTCCCGATTATCGAGTTTCCCTTGCCGAGCGGATCATTCCTGCGGCGGATGTTAGTGAGCAGATTTCCTGCGCCGGAATGGAAGCCTCTGGTACGGGCAATATGAAATTTGCCATGAACGGAGCACTCACCGTTGGTACCCTTGACGGTGCAAACGTAGAGATAGCCGAAAAGGTGGGGCTTGAGAACATATATATCTTTGGCCTCAAGGTCGATCAAATAGCGGCCATGCGAAAGACCTACTATCCCCGTCACTACCTTGAAAATAATCCTGATCTCATGCGGGTGATGAATGCCATTCGTTCGGATCGATTCTGCAAGAAAAATCCGGGGATTTTTCAAAGACTCTATGATTCTGTGGTCAATTACGGGGATTACTACTTTAACTTGGCTGATTTTAACGCCTATGCCGAAACCCAGCAGCAGGTGCTGACCGATTATTGCAACAAGAGCCAATGGGCAGAAAGGTCCCTTTTAAATACGGCAAGGACCGGGTATTTCTCAAGCGACAGGGCGATTCAGGAGTATGCTGATCACATCTGGAAAATCAAGTCATACCCTGGTTTGATATGAAACTCCCAGCTAACGCCTATTGTGTTTTGTTTATCGTTATTTCCGTAAGGAGATGTGAGACTATAATCAGGAGAAGTCTATATTGTGAAGACGGCCAGATTGATCGTCTTCAGTTTGGGGATAGAGCTTGCTCATGTCTGCTTAAAAGTTTTTCTTGCGGTTTTTCATCCTTCGATGTATTTGATAAATCAATCTCGATAAACTAAATTTCATTCAAAATATAAAACTTGAAGTGTGATGGAGAAAAGAATGGGAATTCAAGAACGAAAGATTAGAGAAAAAGAAGAGCGCCGCAGACAGATAATGGAAGCCGCCAAGCTTGTGTTCTCAGCTAAGGGGTTTAACCGGGCAACAATGGAGGAGATAGCAGGCGAGGCTGAGTTGAGCCCGGGCACCCTCTACCTTTACTTTAAAAACAAGGAGGAGCTTCATACATCCCTTTCCATTGATATTCTTACCTATCTCACCCAGCAGATACGTGAATTTGTGGATGAGACGACCTTGAGTCCTGAGGCAAAGCTCTATGCCCTGAGGGATGCCTTTATCGATGTTTACGAGTATGACGCCATGGTACTGATCAATCTATTTCACCTCCAGTCCGGGGAAACCCTTCAAAATTTGTCCGGCGAGGTTTTAGAGCAGATCAAGGAAACCTCTGCCGACGCATTGGGGGCCATTACTTCAATCGTTCAGGAGGGAATTGATCAGGGTGTGTTTGCAAAAGAACATCCGGTTGCCCTTGCCGATATCATCTGGGCAACCTATTCTGGAGTGGTCCTCTGGGTGGACAGCAAGCGCCTGCTCAACAATGAAAAAGATTTTGTCAAACAGACACTTGACACGGCGTTTCAAATTATTATATCAGGTTTGAAAAACCTATGATATTTTGCAGAGCCTGTGGATAGTCTGGTTAAAAAACACATGTGTTTGTTTTACAGCACTTATGCAACAAGTCAATAGGGAAATGAATGAATTTTATATGTTAATGGGGTGGGAGGCCTTGGGATGGTGTTGTCGTAAAAGATTTTTTTAACGGCTGAACAGGCCATCCCCAGGGTGATGCCGGGTGAAAAACCTAATGAGACTTATCCATGAACGCTGCCGTCTCTTTTTGTATGCAGAAATAAATATCATCATCGCTGCCAAAGATATCTATCACATCCTTGTGGTTGATGAGAGTTTCCACAATATAGGCTGTGAGATATAGACTCACCACGTTGGGGTTGGGCACAAGGGTTCTAAACGGTGCAATCTTGAAATCAATGTCAAACGCCTCTGCCCTGCACAGGGTATCAAGGCATTTTCCAATTTGTTCCTGGATGGCATTTTTGCTGACAGTCTCAACAAGACCTGTTTCCACAAGTCGCATGGAAACTTTGTTGCTGAGGGATTCAATGTTATCCCTTACCGCATTGATGGCACGGTCTCTTTCCCGAGTTTTGGAGGATTCAATCTTCGACAGCAATTTTGATTCCCGGTTTCCTACACTGAATGACTTGGCCATGGAATATCCTTATATATGCGTTAACTGTTTGGTGCGTTCTGTTCAATCAGGATTAAACTTATCCTGCCATTTATAGTCTAAAATTGATTCGGGTTTCAAGATAAAAATCATGCCTGCTCAATAATAATTTGTGGATTAGACCTGCCGTTAAAATGGTTCATCCGAACTCTAAAGGCTATACGTTCAAAATGGGTAGGAGGATAGGCCGGATCATCGACATTAAAATGCATGGCCGTGATGCGGGGTCCTAACGGGTCGGTATGTTTGGCAAGTTCCATTTTTCTGTGGCTGAGCCCGATAGTGGTGGAATTGATTACAGTTACGTCTGTGCAGTAGAAAAGGGGGTCGGGGTTGCCCATTCCAAAGGGTCTCAGGCTGTCAACGGCTTGAATGAGGTCCTCTGTGATCGAGTCAATTTCAAGGGCACAATCAAGCTCCAGGATTTTTTTTCTTGGTTGTGAGTCGACCATTGAGCATATGGTCTGTTGGAAGAGGCGGGAAAACTCATCAATTTGTTCGTGGTGGATGGTGAGTCCCGCTGCCATGGCATGCCCGCCAAATCGTTCAAGGAGGGCGCTGCATTGTTCTAGGGCCGTATGAATATTGATGTTGTCTACGCTTCTGCATGAGCCTGTGGCAGGGGTGTTTGCCGTGGATATTAGCACCACCGGACAGGCGTATTTTTTGGCGGTTTTTGATGCAGCAATACCCATAACTCCAGGGTTCCATGAAGAATCCCACATTACAATAGCATTTTCAAACGAGGCTTCTCCCCGTCGTAAAATACGCTGTTCGATGTCTGCAACTATGCTTTGTTCTGTCTGCTGGCGTCGTCGGTTGAACTGGTCTATGATCTCAGCCTTTTGCTGGGCTGTCCCGGTGTCCTTTGAGCAAAGGAGGTCGATACAGATCCTGGCGTGGGATATTCTTCCTGCAGCGTTTATTCGTGGGGCGATTCTAAAGGCAACATCTTCTGAGTCGAGGAGAGCCGGGTTTATTCTTGCCACATCAACAAGGGCTTTGAGGCCGGGACGACGACCCTCACGCATTACTTGGATTCCCGCCATGGTCAGGATTCTGTTTTCAGCTGTTAAAGGCACCATGTCGGCGATTGTTCCAAGAGCCACAAGATCGCAGCTTGTTATCAGGTTTGGCTCGGAGATATTTTCCCAAACGCCTCTTTTACGCATTTCCATTCTCAGGGCTATGACAAGGTAAAAGGCAACCCCGACTCCGGCAAGGTGGTCAAGTCCCGAAGGGCACTTCTTTTGTTTGGGATTCACAATGGCAAGGACTTCTGGGCTTGGATCTGGAACTTCGTGGTGGTCGGTCACAATGATGTCAATATCTTCGCGGCGTGCAAAGTCGACAGCTTCAAAGCTGTCTGATCCACAATCCACAGTGATGATAAGATCGATCTGCTGCTCCACGGCCATGGCAATATGTTCTACCTTGAGGCTGTATCCCTCTCTTATCCTGTGGGGAATATACCAGGATACTTCGCCATTGACATGGGTAAGAAAATCATTGAGAACTGCCGTTGCGGTGACCCCGTCCGCATCAAAGTCACCAAATATGAGGATTCTTTCCTTGTTTTCAATGGCCAGGATGATTCTTTCAACTGCCCTGTCCATATCTTTCAAGGCAAATGGATTGGTAAGGGCTGTCAAGGACGGTGACAGGAAGGCCAAAGCCGCTTCCGGTGTTTTTATGTCTCTGTTTGCAAGAAGGGTTGCAATGACCCTTTGGCATCCCAGTTCCTTTTCAAGGAGACTAACGATGGTCGGATCAGGCTTTTTCTCACTCCATTGAGTTTCCATATCAGTCCAGCTAAATAGTCAAATATATATTGATACTTTGGAAAATGTCAATTTATTCTTTTTGTTTTCGGCAGTTCTCATTTTGACTCTCCTATAGGCAGCAGCGAGTGTCCCCAACGCTGACATTCCATAATGAAAATTGCTGTTTTGTTTTTATCCAAAAGATGTTATATTGCACGTTTAAATTTTATAAAATTTCACATGTTTTGGTGGACGGTGGACACAACGAAGAATAAAACTTGAATTAGGGCTGAACTTTGTTTCTTGTCTCTTGTTTCAAGTTTCTTGCACAGGGACAGCTTATGCATACCACTCAGGCATTTTACCGGGTTGAAAAGAGCAGAATCGGATTTCTTAAGTTTATATTTGAAGGTTACGACAACCTTGCCGTTTTGACAACCCTTGATTCAGCAGCAGGTCTTGTCCGGCTGACCATTTCTCCTGGCTGTTCCTGTGAGGCATTTGCCGTGATGGCGGATTTAAAAAAGGATATCATGATCAATGAAGTCTGAGACGTGTGAGCAGTCTGAGACGTTTGAAACGTTTCAAAACTTAGGGAATTCTGATGAACTACGGTTTGATCAAAACAGGTGTAATGAACAAATCAAAGGATATGCATATATATACACCATAGGCTGTCAGATGAACACCTATGACACGGAGAGGCTCTTTTTTATACTGGGTGGACTTGGGTACGCAAAGACCGAAATTCTCGATAAGGCCGATATAATCGTCTGCAATACCTGTTCTATCCGGGAGAAAGCCCAGGAGAAAGCCTTCAGCTTTCTTGGCAGGGTGCCGCCCTTAAAAAAGAAAAAACCCCATTTGATAACCATCATGACAGGCTGCGTTGCCCAGCAGGAGGGGCAGGGGGCATTTAAGCGCAATTCGACCCTGGACATCGTTCTTGGCACCCAGGCCTTTGCCAGGTTGGGCTATCATATACAGGCTTTGATGAAGGGAAAGAATCAGATAACCGATATCAATGGCTCTTCGACCATTTACGAAGCCATGCCTGATTTTTCGTTCATTGAAAATGACAAAGTGTCACGATTTGTAACTATCATGCAGGGGTGTGACAATTACTGCACCTATTGCGTGGTCCCCTATGTCAGGGGAAGGGAGAGGAGCCGAACACCGGATAGCATTGTTGCCGAAATCACGATTCTGGCTGATGCCGGAGTGAAGGAGGTGACTTTACTCGGTCAGAATGTCAACTCCTACGGCATAAAGGAGAAGATCTGTTCGTTTCCAGATCTTCTTGAAAAGATTTCCCAGGTTTCCGGCCTTGAAAGAATTCGATTTGCAACCTCCCATCCAAAGGATCTTTCAGATGATCTCATATATGCCATGAGGGATCTTGATAAGGTTTGCAATCAGCTTCATCTTCCTGTTCAGTCCGGGTCCAACAGGATTTTGAAAAAAATGAACCGGGGATATACCGTGGAACGATACCTCGAAAGGATTGGAATGCTCCGGGAAAATTGCCCGTCAGTGGCCCTTTCTTCAGATATGATCATTGGGTTCCCCTCTGAAACCCGGGCTGATTTTGAGGAGACCATGGCCCTGGTGCGGCAGGTCGAATTTGACGGCATTTTCGCCTTTGCCTATTCAGACCGACCCAATGCCCCTGCATCTAAATTCTCCGGGGCAGTTGAAGAGGATGAAAAGATGGACCGGCTCAACCATCTCATCGATTTCCAGCAAGGGATCACCCATGGTAAAAACAAGGCCCTTGTGGGTTCCTGGGAACGGGTTCTGGTGGAGGGGCTGAGTCAGAAAAAGAGACACCATGGGGGTGACTATCTACCCCAGATGACTGGCAGAACCGAGTCTGGAAAAATTGTTCATTTTCTTGGAAAAAATATCAGCCCGGGCGAGATCCTGGACGTAAAAATTGAGCGTGCCTACCCCCATTCCCTGTGGGGAGAGTATACGAAGGAGCTTTGATCAATGAAAACCCAAGGTAAAAAAATAAAAATCGGCAGAAATGCCCCCTGCCCCTGCGGAAGCGGGCAAAAGTATAAAAACTGCTGCATGGGCAAGGAGTCCATGCTTACAGTTAAAGAGGCATATAAACGTCGATATGGCATCATTATCAAGGAGCCCCACGAGATTGAAGGCATTCGCCGGTCAGGCAAGCTTCTTCTCTCAATCATGGATAAGGTTGCCGCCATGGTTGAACCGGGTATCACAACCGACGATATAAACACCCTTGTTGCCTATGAGACAAACAAGGCCGGGGCGATTGCCGCCCCCTTAAATTATCGCGGTTTTCCAAAGAGTGTGTGTGTATCGGTCAATGAGGTAATCTGCCACGGCATACCAGGCGACAGGGTACTCAAGGATGGGGACATCGTTAACGTGGACATCACGCCCATCCTCGACGGTTATTATGCCGATGCAAACAAGACCTTCTTTGTTGGAACCCCGGGGCCGGATGCCATAAAGGTGGTTGAGGTGGCATTGGAGTGTCTGAGAAGGGCCATTGATACGGTAAGGCCCGGATCCCATCTGGGCGACATCGGCTACGCCATCCAGAGTTATGCCGAATCCCGGGGGTGCTCGGTGGTTCGTGAGTTTGTGGGCCACGGTGTTGGCATAGCTTTCCACGAACCCCCCCAGGTCTGTCATTTTGGCCGAAAACACCATGGGGTTGAGCTTGTTCCGGGCATGGTCTTTACCATCGAACCCATGATTAATATCGGGGCAAGGGATCTGCATATCCTAGAGGATGAATGGACAGCTGTGACCAACGACGGTTCCCTGTCTGCCCAGTTTGAGCAGACTATTCTGGTGACTGAAACGGGTTGGGAGAGTCTTACGCCCTATTAGGGAGAGTTTTGATGCTCCAAAAGCTTGACACGTGAAAGAGTCTGGGATGAATCAAAGATAAAAATCAAGCCTCTTTCCCAAGTCGAGGAAACTTTGCGATGGGGATAAGGGTGATAAGCGGAATAAAGGCGACCCAGAACAGAACTGTCTTAATGGAGTAGATATCTGCAAGCTTGCCCACGATGGGGGATGCAAGACCTCCAAGTCCGTAGGCAAGTCCCATCATCAGGCTAGACACCATGGACCGTCCCTTGGGAGCAAGGTTCTGGGCCATTAGTACCCCGAGGGGCATGGTGGACAGGGCGAAAAAACCGCCGACAAAAGCTCCTGCATATACAAAGTCACCCGGAGCAAAGAGATAGAGAAGAAGGGCAGGGGTCATTAAAAGATGGGCCATAAAGAAGATCCGCTTGAATCCCATGCTGTCTGAAAGGGAACCCGAGATCAGACCGCTGAACGTACCGGCAAGGATGAATAGAGAAACGATGAATCCTACGGAGATGAGGTCATACCCCGTTTGGGCAAGATGCACTGGCATAAAGGTTATGAAGGACTGGCCTGCAATGGCACGCAACACCATGACCACCCAGATGAGGGCAATGGGTTTCCACACGGCTCCAAGGCTTTCCTTGAGTGATCCTATAAAGCCATAATTCTGCATTCCTTCACTCACGGGCATGGGGATGACCTTAAGGAAGTAAATGATGCCTAAAAGTCCCATAACCATTGTCCAGGGCATGTTTTCAAGACCGAATCTGCCCACGTACCAGGAGATGAATACAGGGCCCACTGCAAAGGAAAAGGTGCCGCCCGTATTGAAGATGGACATGCAGAGCCCCTTTCTATTGCCTGCGTAAAGGGGCAGCATTCCCGTGACCGATGGGTGAAACATGGATGATCCTGCCGAACCCGCAGCAAGGACCGCCAACAGCACGTAAAAGTTCGGGGCGATGCCGGAAAAGGGGATGCACACGACCGATAGAAACACCCCCCAGAGAATAAAGGACCGGGTCTGATACCGGTCGGCCAGATACCCCACACAGGGCTGGACCACAAAGGCAAGGAGTCTTATCATTCCGGTCAAGAGCCCTACCTGGGTCATGGACAGAGCTAGCTTGTCCACATACACTGGAAGAAGCGGGCTCGTGAACGAGCTGTAAAAATCCCCGGTAAAGTGGACCAGGGTCAGGGCCGTAACTACCTTGACATTCAGCTTTGTGTTTTTGGTCATTTTTCTCTTAGTTCTTCAGGCTATGGATGGGTGCTGGAATCCTTCCGCCGTGGAGTACGAACGAGTCCCTGTTGGTGGCATGGGGAACGTTCATGATTTTAGCAGCACCAAGGAGGCCGCCAAAGAAAACACTCTCCCCCGCCTTTTTCCCTGGAACAGGAATAATGCGGGTTGCCGTGGTCTTGTTGTTGATCATGCCGATGGCCATTTCATCGGCTATTATACCGGCCAGGGTCTCTTCTGAGATATCGCCCGGGACTGGAACCATGTCAAGCCCAACCGAGCATACACAGGTCATGGCTTCGAGCTTTTCAATGGTAAGATACCCCTTTTCTGCGGCTTCTGCGATGTTGAGGTCTTCGCTCACCGGAATAAAGGCCCCGCTCAATCCGCCCACATGGGAGCTTGCAAAGGCTCCTCCCTTTTTTACGGCATCGTTCAGCATGGCAAGGGCCGCTGTTGAGCCTGGAACGCCGATGCTTGTAAGCCCCAGTGTCTGGAAGATTTCGCCTATGCTGTCGCCTACCGTTGGCGTGGGGGCAAGGGAAAGATCAACCACTCCGAATTTTGTGCCAAGGTTATCTGCAACCTCCCGTCCAATGAGCTCACCCACCCTTGTGACCTTGCAGGCGGTGGTCTTTATCACCTCTGCGATTCTGCCAAGGGAGATGTCTGGTTTTGCCTCAATTGCCCGTTCTATTGCTTTTTTGACAACCCCGGGTCCGCTGACCCCCACGTTGATTACCGAATCTGCGACCCCAACGCCCAGGTAGGCACCTGCCATGAATGGCATGTCCTGGGGGATGTTGGCAAAAACACAGAGCTTTGCACAGGCAAGGCCGTCGTCCCTGGCCGTAAGCTCCGCCGCCTTTTTAATGACCCTTGCCATGTCAAGCACGGCGTCCATGTTGATGCCGCTTCTTGTTGTGGCAACGTTGACCGATGCGCAGATGCGCTGGGTTTCGGCCAAGGCCCTTGGCAGGGCATCCATCAATGCCCTGTCTCCGGTTGCAATCCCCTTTTCTACAAGGGCTGAGAAGCCGCCCAGAAAGTCGATGTCTACCTCTTTTGCAATGTCGTTTAGGCAGATGGCTATCTCAACCATTTGGTCTGCATTGAAGGGCGCTCCCACAAGGGCGATGGGGCTTGTGGATATGCGCTTGTTGACCACCTCTATGCCATATTTCTCACCGATTGTGTTGCAAACAGATACTAGGTTTTCGGCCCGGGTGACGATCTTCTCCCTGATCTTGTGCTTGAACACCGAAAGATCGTGGCTCACGCAGTCAAACAGGCTGATCCCAAGGGTGACGGCCCGGACATCAAGGTGCTCGTTCTTGACCATTTCAATGGTGGAAAGTATCTCTTGTTCGTTAAACATGGTTCTCACAGATCCTTTTTTTTATATGAAACAGCTTTTAGCTAACAACTACCGTGTTTCATTCTTCATTGTGTCCGCAGGACATGGGGATTATATCTTGTTGATGGCCTGGAATATGTTCTTATGCTGGATGCTTATGTCCAGTCCAAGTTCTCTAGCCTTGTCCCTCAGGGCTGAAAAAAGAGCCTGGTGATCAATATCCGGGGTGAGCTCCACCTCGTAGACCATTATGTTGGCCTGGGGGTTGTTGCCGCCCTTGAATACTGCTCTGAGGTTTTTGACGTTCACGTTGGCATCGGCAATGATTCTTGTAAACCTTGCCACAAGCCCCTTTTGGTCTGGTCCTATTGTTGTGAAGATAAAATCTTCTCCCAACACTTCTTTGTCGCCCTTTAAGGCTGTGTCCGCAAGATCCACATGAATATGCAGTCCAGTGGCGGCCAGGTCTTTTTCAAGAGTTGTTTTAACGTCTTCCAGGGTGAGTGCAGGCGGTGGAAGAACTAGGAAAATACCTGAAAACTGGTTTTGTAGGATCACCTGGTTTACGTTTTCAAGGTTACAGTCAAGTTTATAAAGGCAGGTTGCTGTGGCCGCAATTATGCCCGGCCTGTCCTTTCCAAGGATAGTGATGATCAATTTGTTCATGGGAAATTATACTCCTGAATTCTTTGTTCAAAAACGTATTCATATTACATTTCCCAGTCAAGGTAAACCAAAATTATGGACGTCCACTCATTCTTGTTTTGGTTTTACACTAGAGGCAACAGTCGGTGTCCATACTTGAAATGGTACCCATCAAAAGTAGGATGACATCTTGTATCGTTCAGAATCATGGTGTGTTTAAATATTGATGTTTCACTTGGCAATGATTATACTGCAATCGGTTGTTAGTTAATAATGGGTTGGTTCTGCGTTGTATTTGATAGTTATTAGATGTAGTGGAGGGTGTAAAAAAACAATGGGATTTAAGAGTTGGTCAGAGCAGCTGGAGAAGCACAAGGTGTTGCTGGTGATTGTCATAGTTGCTTTTTTTATAGTGGAATTTCAGGTTTTTGTCCTTGCCACCATGCGCTCGGGCCATCAATCCTATATGCAGGTTTTAGATAAGAATGACGAGGTGGTTTACGAGGTTAAGGGCTCAACCATGACTAATTTCAATAGGTATTATTTTGAAAATACCTTTGGACCTTTTGAAAACTATCAGGTAAAGCTTGTAACAAAGGATGTTCCTTTTCCCTTCCGGGCATGGTTTACCGCTGCCGTGGGAATTCCCATAGGGCTGATACTGCTTCTTGGTTTTGTTCTTAAGGCTGTGATGGTTTTTCTGGGGGGGAATGACCCGTCTGGAAAAGGGTTTCCAGGCACAGATAACCAATCAAACGACCAGTCAGGCAATAAGCATGAGGGGGCCAACAAAATAGAGGCACTTTTTTTTCGAGTCAGCAGATTTAATATTTTTATTATTGGTTTTCTTGTGTTGGCCGCCGTGCTCCTCTACTGGATTATTCCCAATCTTATATCCTTTGTTGCCCGCACCGGAATCGAAACTATTGTTGAGTTCAAGTGGTTTTTTGTTGCCGTGATTGTAGCTTTGTTCGTTCTTTTTGCCTGGTTCATGTATATGAAGTATAGACTTGCCCACAAGAGCATGGATATTCAGACCGAGATAAGAAAGTACGAGTTGGAGCTTGAGTATAAAAAAACTGCCAGGACGCCCATGAGTATAGGTTATGACGATACACGGGAACCAAGAATGCTTGGGTATGCGGAACAGGGAGATCAACCTGAAAACTCGGCCATTGACGAAAGGCAATAAATATGAAACTCATCACCACCCATAAGGGAACTGATTTTGATGCCCTTGCCTCCCTTGTAGCGGCAAGCGTTATCTATCCCGGGGCTATACCAGTGCTTCCCAGAACTATAAATCCCAACCTCAAGGCTTTTTTAGCCATTCACAAGGATTTATTTGGTTTTTATTCTGTCAAAGAGGTCGATCTTGACCAGGTCAACACCCTTATTGTCGTGGACACCAATTCCTGGTCAAGGCTTGAGGGCATGAGCCCGTTAAAGGAGCGTAAGGATCTCAAAACAATAGTATGGGACCACCATCTGGAAGGCGATATCCAAGGGGATGAGGTGGTTCGAGAAGAGATTGGTGCAAACATAACCCTTCTTATCCGGGAGCTTTTACGCCAGAGAAAATTGATCACTCCCATCCAGGCCACCCTGTTTCTCATGGGGCTCTATGAGGATACGGGAAACCTCACCTTTCCCTCTACCCTTGCCGAGGATGCAAGGGCAGCGGGGTATCTTCTTGAGAGAAAGGCAGATCTGAACATTCTTGGTACTTTTTTGCGCCAGGCCTACGGCAAGAAGCAGAAGGATATCCTGTTTAAAATGATCCAGAATGCAGAGCGAAGGGAGATTGCCCACTTTAGCGTCTCCATAATGACTATGGATATCGAAGGTCATGTGCAGAATCTTTCGGTGGTGGTTCAGATGTACCGGGAGATCGTCAACGTGGACGCTGCTTTTGGCATTTTCAGGGATATTGAGCGGGATCGCTGTATGGTCATCGGCCGGAGCAATCTTGATGAACTCAACATGGGCGTAATCATGAGGAGCATGGGCGGCGGAGGGCACCCGGGGGCAGGTTCGGCCCTGCTCAAATCCACTAACCCCGTAGTGATTGAAGAGATGATCGTCGAGATGATAAAGGGCAATCAGCAGACTTCGGTCATGCTCAGCGACATCATGTCCTACCCTGTGACCACGGTCAACGAGAACATCGCGGTGGGAGAAGCTGCCATGATTTTAAGGGACATTGGCTGTTCCGGGCTTCCGGTTGTGGACGACGGGGATAACCTTGTGGGAATAATCTCACGCAGGGATTTTAGAAAGATCAGAAAGGCTGACCACATGCAGTCACCGGTCAAGGCGTTCATGAGCCGCAAGGTTGTCTCCATCACGGCGGAACGAAGCGCCATTGACGCAGCAAGGCTCATGATCCGCCATGATATCGGCCGTATTCCGGTCATGGACAACAACAAAATCATCGGCATTGTCACAAGGTCGGACGCCATGCTTTACTTTTATGATCTTTTGCCCGATTGAGACGTTTTAAAATTCGAGCTTTTCTGCGGCCCACACGGCGAGTTTTTCCCTGAATATTTTGGCATTGTGCCGGATATCCACGGGAAAGGAGGGGTGGATCAGTATATGTTTGATCCCCTCGGTAAGAGGGTGGGAAACGGCAAGGTCCTCTAATTCCTGGATGAGTTTTTTTCGGTTCTTAATCCCTTTAACCGGTTCGATTATAATTACGGGAGTCTGCATCTGGCGGGGGCCGACCCCCACAAGGGCGCTTCTCTGAACAGACTCGTGGTTGTTGAAGATCGCCTCACAGGGGATTGTAAACAGGGTATCTTTACCCATTACAACCCTGTGGTTCTTTCTTCCGCAGAACCAGATTCTTCCCTTGGAATCCTTCCACCCAAGATCGCCCATGCGATGCCAGAATCCTCTATCATCCATGATTTTGGCCAGGATGTCGGCCTCGGGATTGTTGTAGTAGTTGCGGGTAACAAGCCTTGCCTTTACGATGATTTCCCCCACCTCCGTGTCGTTTACAATAAGATCATCTGAAAAATGTTCTATGGGGTCATCACTCAGTCCAATGACAGCGACTTCTGTGCCGCAGATGGGCCGACCAATGCAGATGCCAAACCCCTGTTCGGAAAGGGATCTTGTTTCGTTAAGAATTTCGTCGCTTTCTATGGATAAGATGGGTACCGACTCTGTTGCGCCGTAGGGGGTGTGAATCTGTGCCGGGGGTTCCAGCATGAATGAAAATTGCTCTAGGTTAGCGGGGGTTACCGGGGCTCCGGCAGAGATTACCCTTTTAAGGGACGGCAGCTTTACACTGTTTGCCCTGCCATACTCCCCCACCCGGTTGAGCAGGGCAGGGGAGGCAAACATATTGGTCACTCCCTGGTTAAAAATAGCCTCGATGATTCGTTCCGGGTTGACAAAGGCTGGTTTTGTGGGGTCCATGTCCGGGATCACAGCAGTCATGCCAAGAGCCGGATCAAAAAGGGCAAACAGCGGGAAAGTGGGTAGGTCGATCTCGTCTGGCCCTATCTTGAAGTGGTCCCTGATCTGAATCAGCTGGGCGTTGAAGTTGCCGTGGGTGTAGACCACTCCCTTGGCAGGCCCCGTGCTTCCCGTGGTAAAAAGGATGGCTGCTGTTTCGTTGGCCGTTGTCTCTGCAACTGGAAACGGGTCATCACCCTTGATCATCAGCTGATCCAGGGTAGGGCCGCCCCAGAACCAGCGCCGGCCAACGGTTACCCAGATTTTCAGCGTCTTGAAGACCTGGGGTTTCAGAATTCTCAGAACATGGGCCTTTTCAATGCCGATGAATGCCTCGGGTTTACCCTGCTCAAAACAGGAGAGCATGCGGTCGATCCCCATGCCTGGGTCAACCACAACAGGAATTGCTCCAACCTTGAACATGGCAAAGATCAGGGTGAAAAATTCCATGCCCGGAGGCACCATGAGAATGGTTCTGATTCCCCTTGTGATTCCCCTTTGCTCAAGGCCGAAGGCTAGTTGATCGCTCTCTTGTTCAAGCTGCAGGAAGGTAAGGTGGCCGTAGAGAACACGGCCCTTTCCATCCCTTGATTCTGGATAGACAACGGCCCTCTTGTATGGATGCCTGGCCGTGCTCTGTTTCAGCCAGGATGATATGTTGACACGATCGTTCATAGAATTCCTTTACCAGTTTAGGAGGGTGATGTGATGTAAACTTGTTAACACAGCCTTTGATTGAAAACAAGGGATGATGGACATTCCCGGTAATTCTCATTTTGTTTTGTTGTTGACCCATGGGGAGTTGGAGGGTAGATTAACTGAAAAATAATGAATTCTGGAAGGCTGAAACACAATATGGGCTTTGGACATATGAAAAAAAAATGGACCATTGGTGATCTCATTGACCTTGAGTATCTTCTTGGCCAGGAGGGCAGGGTTGAGGATCAAAAGATTTTGGAGGAAAGGGATCGACGTATCTATCTTGAAAAGATAGCTCCCCTTCTCGCTGATTCTGGTGATGGAAGCCTGGCGGAAAGACCCTTGCCGGGAACCCTTGTCCGGCTATGGGTCTTTTTCATGGGCCAGGTTCAGGGCTTTCTTCCAGGTGTCCTTATCGATTCGGGGTTCAGGTTTTTAAGGGGCCTTTTGTTTGTCTGGGGACTCGTGACGGGATTGATAGTCTGCCTTTCACTTTTTTCCTATACTGGAAGTCTGCCGTTGAACATCAGTTATTTTTTCGGGGTGATTTTACTGCCCCAGACTTTGCTTTTGCTGTTTACCCTGGCAGGGCTTGCTCTGATGAAGGTCCGCCCGGGAAAAATCTCTGGACTCGGCATCTATCCGGCCTTTGGTCTGGCCCTGGAGAGATCCGCAGCAAGGCTGTTTCGCCGAGCCAGGAGCCAGCTGTCAGGGGAAAAGCAGGAGGCCTTGATGGCAGCTCTAGGCAGTTTCAGACGATCCCGCAGCGTAAACAGTCGACTTTTTTTGTGGCCCCTGTTTGTCCTGATGCAGCTTTTCGGGGTGGGGTTTAACCTGGGTGTGCTGGCTGCAACCCTTGGACGCGTTGCATTTTTCGATACTGCCTTTGGCTGGCAGTCCTCGCTCAACCTGGGCCATGATTTTGTCGTTAAGGTTGTTAAGATGATATCAACCCCCTGGTCCTGGGCATTTCCATCAGGGGTTGGGTTTCCATCCCCAGCTCAGATAGAGGGTACACGGCTGATTCTCAAGGATGGTATCTATCATCTTGCCACGACAGATCTTGTCTCCTGGTGGCCGTTTTTAATCTTGTCGGTTGTGACCTATGCCCTTTTGCCCCGGACGCTTCTTTTGCTTCTGGGCGTTTTTGCACAGAAGCGTTCCCTTGCCCGTTATTCCTTTGACAGCTGGGGTATAAAAAAACTTGTGCGCAGACTTATCACCCCCAGGGTCACCACAGAACCTGTGGTGTCCCAGGAGACAGGCAAGGCAAGCTCCCTGGAAGAGTTCTACGGCCGGATTACACGACCCGTAAACGGCAAGAATAATGATCGTCATGATCATTTTTTCCAGGAACCTGGAAAAAACCAGGTGTCAGAAAATTTCCTCGCCCTTGTTCACGATGATATCTTTGATATGCTGGACAAGGAGGATTTCAAAGAAAGATTGCTTCACGGCCTGAACTGCCGGGTTGAGACTATTCTTCGCACAGGCCTTGATCCCAGCGCTGAAGCAGATCAGATAACCGCCTTTAAAGACTCAGTTGCAGGCATACTTTTGCTCCAGGAGGCATGGCTGCCCCCCATCCGGGAGATTCTTGCATTTATCCTCAAGGTTCGCACCAGGACGCCGGAGATTCCCCTGGTTGTGGTTCTTATTGGGAAACCCGGACCCGACACCCTTTTTACAGTCCCGGATTCCCAGGACAAAAAAATCTGGGCCGTCAAGATTAAAGGCCTGGGAGACCCCCTTATAGACGTGGAGGATCTGGTAACCCAATGAAAGAAGAACAAATACCTGAATTTGCCATTCTGGGCCACCCCAACGAGGGAAAATCTTCGGTGGTGTCGACCCTGGCTGAGAACGACAGGGTAAGGATAGGCCCCTTCCCCGGGGAGACTGTCGTCTGTCAGACCTTTCCCGTGACAATTGATAACAGGGAGGTTATCCGTTTCACCGATACCCCAGGCTTTCAAGCCCCCCGCCGGACCCTGGCCTGGTTTCAAGCCTATACCGGCCCCCAGGATACCGTGGTCCAGGCTTTTCTTGCGGCCCATGGGGATGATCCGGATTTGAGAGACGAGTGCGAACTTTTTAAACCTGTGGCAAGGGGGGCCGGCATCATCTATGTGGTTGACGGGTCACGGCCTGTCCGGGGAGATGACAGGGCAGAGATGGAAATTCTGCGCCTCACAGGTCGGCCCCGCATGTCCATCATAAACTGCAAAGGTGGAGATACCACCTATCTGACCCAGTGGAAAGACGAGTTCAGGCGGACCTTCAACAGCATTCGGGAATTCAACGCCCACAGGGCCACCTACAGGGAGCGGATTGAACTTCTGGAGTGTTTGAAGAGTGTGGATCAGGATTGGCAGGAGAGCCTTACCCTTGTGATTCAGGCCTTTAAGCTGGATTGGGACCATCGCATCAACCTTACAGCACTGACCATGGTTGCCATGGTCCAGGAGATTCTTACGACCACCATGACAGGAACCCTTGTACCGAATGTAAACCCGGAAACCTTGCGCCTTGACCTTGAGAAGAAATTTCTGAATCGGGTCAGGCAGATCGAACAGAGGGCCCATGACGATATCAGGAAGCTTTTCAAACACAACATATTCAACCTTGCCCTTTCTGAAAATTCCATGCTCAACAATGACCTGTTCAGCGAAAAGACCTGGCGTTTTTTGGGGCTTACTCCAAAGGAGGTTGCCGTTGCAGCAGGTGTTGCAGGAATGGGGGCAGGGGCCCTTTTGGATACGGCTGCTGCCGGGCTTAGCTTTGGTGTTTTTTCCGCCATTGGCGGAGTGGCAGGGGCGGCCACGGCAATTCTCAGCGGCAGCCGTATGGCAGGGTTAAAATTCAAGGGAATCAGGCTTGGCAGGGATCAGATTACCATCCGGCCAATGAATTCGGAACAGCTCATGTACGTTCTTCTGGACAGGGCCGTTATCTTCTACAGCTCGGTGATCAACTGGGCCCACGGCCGCAGGGATTACGCCGTTTCTGAACAAAAAAAAATAGAGCCCGTCATCGATATTCCACCCTGGGACAAGGAGACAAAAAAGATCTGTAACGCATTTTACGCACGGGTGGTTTCCAAGGGTGGGGAGAAAAAAAGTCAGACCAAAATTGACATGGTCGATGCCGTTGCCCAACGTTTAAAGAAGGTGCCTTAAAAACAATTGAGTAAAAGGAATATTCCATGATTTTTAAAAAAGATATTATCGAACAGGTGATGAAATCTTCGGGTATAAGTGAGGCTGACCTATTCAAATTTTTTGCCGAGGGTGAACAAAAAAGTTATGGCCCCAACGAATGGCTGTTCCAGGAATCCACCCCCCGAATGTGGGCCGGAATAATCCTTGACGGGGATGTTGAACTTGTCCGGGGGCTCCATGGTACATCCCGCCATGTTGCGACCATGATTCCCGGCGCCTTGATCAACGAAGGTGCCTTTTTGGAGGGAGATGCCCATTCAAACGGTGGGTTCACCCGGAAAGGTGCGGTAATATGGCAGATTTCCAGGGAAAAAATCGCAGCTTTCAAGAAAAACAATCCAGACCTTTTCTATCGAATTCTCACCAGGATAGCCGTGGGCGTTAACCGCAGGTTTAAAATGCTGTCCCGCCAGCTCCATCAAAACAAGCTCGATACAAATGTTGTGAGCGGGTTTCGCCAGGAGCACGATTCCCTTGGACAACGGGATATTTCCAATGGAGTTTATTATGGGGTTCAGACCCAGCGGGCCATGGAAAATTTTGCCATCTCCGGTGAATCGGTCAGCAATTTCAAGCACCTTGTGGACGGCCTGGCCATGGTAAAAAAAGCTGCTGCGATTGCCAACCGGGAATTGGGTTCATTGGACCGGGGAAGGGCGGATGCTATCTGCAGGGCCTGCGATGAACTTTTGGAAGGAAAGCTCCATGAAAACTTCACCGTGGACATGTTCCAGGGCGGGGCCGGCACTTCAACCAATATGAATGCCAACGAGGTCATTGCCAACCGCGGACTTGAACTCATGGGTTACAACAAGGGGGAGTATAAGCACCTGCATCCCAACGACCATGTGAACTGCTCCCAGTCCACCAACGATGCCTATCCCACGGCCATAAAACTGTCTGTTCTTCTTTCTAAAGAAAATTTGACCCGGGCCATGAAGGAGCTTAAGGAGACCCTGCTCCTGAAGTCCGATGAATTTAACGATGTCCTGAAAATGGGGCGTACGGAAAACCAGGATGCCGTTCCCATGACCCTTGGACAGGAGTTCGGCGCCTATGCCGTGATGATAGACAGCGCCATCAATGCCATTGAACTATCCGCCCGGGAACTTTTAATGATCAACATGGGGGCAACCGCCATTGGCACAGGCATCAACAGCCCTCCTGGCTATGCGAGTCTTGTGACCGAAAAACTGTCTGAGATCAGCGGATTTAAACTTACGAGTGCCCTTAATTTGGTGGAAGCGACTCAGAATGCAGGGGCCTTTGTCCAGATGTCGGCCTCCCTGAAGCGGGCGGCGGTTCAAATCTCAAAAATATGCAATGACTTAAGGTGGCTCTCGTCGGGTCCGAGGTGCGGGCTCAATGAAATCAATCTGCCAGCCATGCAGCCGGGGTCTTCCATCATGCCGGGAAAGGTCAATCCGGTGATTCCGGAAATGGTCAACCAGGTCTGCTACCAGGTAATGGGATACGATGCCGTGGTGTCCATGGCGGCCGAAGCAAGCGAGCTTGAGCTTTGCATGGCCGAGCCCATTATCGCTTATGACCTTCTCCACGGGATGATGATCCTGAAAAATGCCTGTGTTACCCTGGCATCCCGCTGTATTGTCGGGATCACGGCCAACCGGGAAATCTGCCGCAACTACGTTCAAAACAGTATCGGCCTGATAACAGCCCTGGTGCCCACAATCGGATATGAGGCTTCGGCTGCCCTAGCAAGTCAGGCCCTTAAAACTGGCGAAGGCGTGTATGATTTGATTCTGAAGGAGGGTCTTTTATCCCGGGAAGAGCTGGATGATATGCTGAGGCCTGAAAACATGACAGACCCAAGAAAAGTTCCTAAGCCTCAAAAATAAAGCAGGTGCTGGGGTTTGGGTGCTGGGGTTTGCCAGTAACTGCTTTTTCATTACTCGTTGTGACAGGATAACCAAAGAGCACAGATGGGTCACAGGCTTACTGCTGGCCGGCAGCGATAATCCTCTGATGCCCTGGTCTAATCTTGCAGGGGTTGTTCTTTTCCTGACAGCAACCTTGTTCATGGCAAGGGTCTCAAGGTGGATCTTGCCGTTGATCCGGTTGAAGGCACAAATTTACTTGCCACGGGAAGGCCTAATGCCATAGCCGTTGTCAGTGCTGCCCCGGCCGGAGCCATGCTCAATCCCGGTCCCAGCTTCTACATGCGAAAATTAGTTGTCCCGACCTTGGCAAAGGGTGTTGCGGATCTTGATGCACCGGTGGGTGAAAATTTGAAGAAGATTGCCCGGGCTCTGGACAAGGATGTCACTGACCTTGTGGTTTTTGTCCTGGATAAACCCAGGCACCAGAAGCTCATAAACAAGATACGGCAGGCCGGTGCCAGTATTCAGCTCCACACGGACGGAGATGTGGCGGGTGCCCTCATGGCCGTTAATTCCGATTCCGGGGTAGACCTGATGATGGGAACCGGGGGAACCCCCGAAGGAGTTCTTGCTGCCTGCGCCATTAAGGCCCTCGGCGGTGAGATGCTGTGCCAATTTGATCCCCAGCTCGAAGAGGAAAAAAGGGCTGTTCTTGATTTTGGTCTGGACATAAGGCAGACTCTCACTGCCGACACCCTGGTTAAGGGCAACGACGTCTATTTTGCCGCCACCGGGATTTCCGGTGGTACCTTTCTATCCGGAGTAAGGTACACGGGGGGCGGGGCCACTACCCATTCCATCGTCCTCCGGGGAAAGACCGGCACGGTTAGATTCATAGAGTCAAGGCATAACTGGGAGAAGCTGATGAGCTTCAGCTCCGTAAAATACGACGCATAATCTGCGGTCTTTTAAAAATTTAAAAATTTGATCATTCCGTTGTCAGCTTTCCCTTTAGATTTTTATACTTGACCAGGGCCCCCATGGCCCTGGCTCCCCGTTCAGGGCTAGGCAGCACGGGCACCCCTCTGTCCTGGAGCCCTCTGATCAGGCTTGATTCTTTCCTGGCCAGGAAGGAGTAACCTACAATGGGTTTACAGCTATGCTCCTTCAGGGCAGCTATGGCATCGGCCTGAAGGCCTATGATCTCTTCAGCCTTTTTACCTGTTTCATCATCCGGAACCCCCATTGCCTTTAGAGCCACCTCGATCATCCTGGCCGTTGCCAGGAAATAGACGAGGAGCCCGTCTGCATTTTCATCAGACATCAGTATCTGGGGAATGGCCTGGAAGAAATCGAGGGGGTTCTTTGTAAAGGTTAAATCCACAGGATTTGCAACACTGCCGGTATGGGGTACGTAGGGTTTTAAGCTCTCAAGGGTCGCGGGGCTAAGATTTGGGAGTGTAAGTCCGCTTCGTCCGCAGGCATCTGCTGCGGCAGCCCCAGGCCCCCCTGAATGGGTCTGGACTATCACCCTGTTGCCTCTGACAGGCGGGGAGGCTCCAAGGCAGTAGCAGAAATCAAACAGCTCTTCAATGGAGGTTGCCCGGATCACCCCGCTCTGGCGAAAGACACCATCGTAAAGGGAATCTGGTCCGGCAAGGGCACCCGTATGGGAAAAACCCGCCCTTCTACCCTCATCAGAACCTCCCACATAAAACGCCACAATGGGTTTTTCAGGTACAATGGCCCTTGCCGCATCGATAAAGGCCCTTCCCCGGCGGATGGATTCGATGTAAAGGGCGATCACCCGGGTGCGGGGGCATGCCCCTAGGTATTCCATGCAGTCTACGATGTCTATGCTGGCCTCATTTCCAATGCTGAATCCTGTGCTGAACCCCATACCCTGGCGACTCAGGTGGGGAGATATCTGGGTTATAAAACTGCCGCTCTGGGAGGCCATGCCGATAAATCCCCTGTCTGCCTCATAGGGGAGAAAGGTGGCGTTGAGGTTCATCTGGGTATTGATCACGCCAATGCAGTTGGGGCCGAGGTATCTGATACCGTGCTTTTCTGCAACGGCAGTCAGCTCTTCCTGCAGATCTTTTCCCTCACCTCCAACCTCGTTGAACCCTGCGGATACGATCACGGCGTGGCGGATTCCCCTTTGACCGCAGGCGTCCAGGGTTTCAGCCACAATAGTGGTCGGGAGCACAATAAATGCGAGATCCGGTATGACGGGCAGGTCTGCAACATTTTGAAATGCCTTTATCCCCTGGACCGTTTCTTCCCTTGGATGAACCGGATAGATTTCGCCCTGGTATTTCATGGAGCCCTTGTGTCCCATGGATAAGATGCATCGCAGGATAGTTGTGCCCATGGCCGAGATATTGTTCGAAGCCCCGAAAAATGCAATGCTTCCGGGGTTTGCAATGGGGTAAAGGATACTTTGTTCAATGGATGAAGGTCTCATTTTATTTTTTTTCCAAAACCACCAGGGCGTCCACGGCAGTGATATGGCCCTGAAGGTCTATTATCAGCGGGTTGATGTCTATTTCTGAGATTTCAGGGTGAATGAGGCCAATTTCGCCAAGGGTCAGGAGACAGTCGCAGATGGTCTCCACATCGGCCGGAGCCTGGCCTCGGAAAGGTCCAAGCATTGCAGCGGCTTTTAACTCCCGGGTCATGTCAGCGGCCTCTCCACGGTCAAAGGGGGCGACCCGGAATACCGAATCCTTGAATATTTCGGTTGTGATCCCCCCAAGCCCCAGCATGACACAGGTCCCGAACTGGGGATCACGGGTCACGCCCATGATAAGTTCACGCTGCCCAAGGATGGTCTCCTGCACAAGGATTCCGTCAATTTCAATGCCAATGTCATTCACGATGGAATCATAGGCCAGTTTGACCTGGTCAGGGTCTGCCAGGTTCATCCGGATGGCATTCTTTTCGCTCTTGTGCATCAGATGGGCAGAGCAGGCCTTTAAAACAACGGGATAGCCAAGCGCTTCGGCTGCTGCCATGGCCCCCTTGGGGTCATGGACAAGGGTTTCACGTGTTGTTGGAATGCCAAAACTTTTTAAAACTACCTTTGACTGATGCTCTGAAAGCGCTGGAAGGCCTTTTTCCAGTGCGGTTTGAATGATCTCCATGGAATTATTTGTCTCCCTTGATTTGTCCTTGTACCGGAATCTCAGGCCCGGGAACCTGTAGGAATATGCCGGTATGAAATGTGATAGCGAACGGCTGGTTTTTCAGTCTTTATTCTATCCACGTTCATCCTGTTGGGTAGCAGAGGCTTTTTTTCTTGTCAAGGATAATTAAACGACGTTCTCCCCTATGACTCTGCGTTGATCTTAAACGGCTGTTTACTCTTTTTAAAAATACATATATGAAATGATTTTGATATTATCCGATTACCAGGTGAGATTCACCCGTATTAAACCAGGTTTGCCGGGCGGCCATAACGAGCAATTAAATTCCGCCAGGGAATGCCCGGGCGAATTTTGTCCATAAGGTACAAGCAATTATCAATGAGTGAGGTGTAAGATTGGAAAAGCCGGAAAACAACCAAAGGTTGCAAAGGAGAATCGCCAAAAGAGATTCGATTGAACCTT